>Ga0222626_1000023_pt1 | contig 121910 bp, 114 predicted proteins | sample AntAcemetageno91_FD_179862 | JGI IMG/M metagenome (GOLD analysis project Ga0222626, IMG submission 179862) | Saline water microbial communities from Ace Lake, Antarctica - #91 | ecosystem: Environmental > Aquatic > Non-marine Saline and Alkaline > Saline | place: Antarctica: Ace Lake...
TATCTCCGGCCAGAATATCTTCCCACCATGTTTCGTATCGAAGATGCCCTTGACCGTCGCCTTGATCCGGCCGTCGAAATAGCTGTCTTCAAGCTTGCAGGTGACAATATCAGTGATGGCCGGCTCATAGATACCGTTCTCCAGATACTTTGACTGGAACCACTCAAAGGTAAAAACCGTGTCGCCCGTGTGACCCTCTATCAGGCGGCTCAGGGGGATAAAGTAGTTGAAACCGGCGGCGTAGGATATGTAGTGGACCTTATCGATTTCAAAGGGCTGCATCAGATCCGCGATACTGGTGATATCCCTCTCGACGATCCCCGCCTTGTCGGGGGAATAGGCGGCCTCGAACTGCACTACAAGGTCGCCCAGCGCCGCGGAAAAATCGATGCCGAACACGCTGACAATGGAGGCTTGTGACTTGATTTGAAGCGCGACGGGTGTAACTCCCTGGAAGATGACCCTGTCCGGAAGGGAGAGCTGGCTTTTATCCGGCCCGCGGTATCCGCTCAGGGACATATCGACCCCTCCCATACTGGTTGACAGTCGTGCGCCGTATCCGACGTTGTCGATATCGATGCCGAGCCTCTCAGGTTCATCAAATACAATCGGCATTAAAAAGCTGTCGACCGTGAGCGCCCAGAAATTCCCCTCGGGCGCAGTAATCGGAGGTATATGCACCGGTACAAAGACGGCTTCCAGCGTAAAGTCGCCGAGGAAGAACATACCTGACAGAGAGGGGACCCCTGCCTTGTTCTCGTCGTCATCCCTGAAAAAAAGCTCCCGCGTATCGGACGGATTGAAATATGATGTCGGATTGAAGGCATCGGCTGTGCCCCAGCCGTATATCTGATTTCCCGCGCGCAGCCTGAAGTCTCCCCTGTTATAGTTCAGATACAGTTCGTCAAAGGACAACTCGGCCTCTCGTGAGGAGAATCTCAGGTTTCTCGACACCCCTTTATTTTTCGTGTATCTGTAGTGATCATCCGCTCTCTGGTTCATGTATGTCTGGAACAGATAGATATTCGAGACGGAAAAGATGGACAGGTCCTCCGTCCCATACCTCATCTGGAGGCGGTTTCTGATCTCGTTTTTCTTGTTTTTGTCCTTGAAACTCTGGCCCGTGCCGGTATTGACAAAGGTTTGAAACTCTGTGAATCCGCTGTAGGTAAATTCAGGACCGATGTCATCTTCTTCATACATCTCCGGATTTTCGTCAAGTACACCCTGAGACTCTTCCGATGCACCCATTTTCCCACCGGAGACAGCCACATCCATCTGCATGTGTTCCGCTGATTCACCGGGAAATGATTTCCCCGTCTCTCCTGCCGCTATGACACGACGATCAAGGGTCTTGATAAAAACGGATTTTCTTTCCGCCTTCCGATACCGGCGCACCACACGCTGCGCTTCGGCGATATCATCGTACACGCCGAGAAAAACCGAATGCCACATCCTGCCGTGTGCATCCTTCCATGAATAGACATCCGGTTTGTATCCCTTATGGCTGAGCCTTTTCGCCAGATTCCGCGCATTCTTCTCCACCAGACATGCGGATACCTGAGCGGCATACACCGTTGCCATCTCATTCGAGGGATTGAGTTTCGTGGATATGTTTACCGGAGAGGCGGTTTCCGAGGCATGGGAAAAGCAGTCAGAATCTACAGACAACAGTCCCGGACTGATGATAAAAAGGGCGACGAGAAGCGTCAGCCATGCTGTTCGGAAACACATGTTCATCGCTATACCCAGCATCCATGTAACTGTCCGGAATCAGAAGAGTGAATTCTTCCCGAAGTCCCGAAACGTGAAGATCATACACTAAACCGGATGGCAAGTATATCCCCATCCTTGACTATATAGTCTTTCCCTTCGAGGCGAAAAAGTCCCTTGTCATGAACCCCTTTTTCGGAACCGCAGGCGATCAGGTCGTCGTATGAAAAGCACTCCGAGCGAATAAACCCTCTGGAAAGATCCGAATGAATGACCGCAGCAGCTTCCACCGCGGACTGGCCTTCATGTATATTCCATGCCCGCACTTCATCGGTTCCGACTGTAAAGTAACTGATAGAACTCGAAATTTCATACGCCGACCGCTTTAAGCGATCCCTGGCGGATTCCTTTATCCCCATGTCTTCCATGAATAGCTGCCGCTCATCATCATCGAGAGTGGACAATTCCATCTCAAAGGTTCCGGCAAATTCGACCACGGGGTGCTTTTCACTGATCTCTTTCAGCAGCTGCTGATCTTTCCCGAATAAATCCTCGCTTGAGTTCAGCACAATCAGAAGTGGTTTTACCGTCAGAAACTGAAACCCGCTGATCATCTTTTGTTCGTCTCTGCCAAGTTCTATCTCTGCAATACGTCTGCCACCGTTCAGGCAATCCAGGATCTCCCGCAGGATCTTTTCCTCCAGTTGAGATGCGGGTGTTTTCTGCCCTCGCTTATGGCTAAGCCCGATCTTCTCCAGTCGTTTTTCACAGATTATCAGATCGGAAATCAACAGCTCTGTTTCCATCTGTTCAATATCATCGATCGGCGTGGGTGTTTCATCCAGTACATTCGTGAAGTTTCTAACTACAAGCGCCAGCGTATCGACATTTCTCATCATTCCAATGGAGGCATCCGGAATTGATGTTTTTCCCGTTAAATCGCGTGCAAGTCCCGCAAAATCTACAAACTGCACTGTCGCGTAGATTGTCTTTTGAGGTTTATACATCTCAGAAAGGCGCGTTATCCTTTCATCAATAACATCCACAACAGCAACATTCGGCTTGGACTTTGCGTCCGTGTAAGTAGTTACCTCTGCCGCGCGTCCTGTCAACGCGTTGAAAATCGTCGTCTTGCCGGAATTCGGCAGACCTATTAATCCTATCTCCATAACTCTTTCCTCTTATACAAACACAGCCCACGCAATAGCATAAAAAATTGCGGGCAAAAAGTTCCCTATACGTATTTTTGTTATTTTCAAAAGGTTCATGCCTATCCCTACGATCAGCAATCCACCGGTGACTGTAACAGCGTTGAGAACGTCCGGGTCTTGCATAAACAACAGGTGTGACGAAAGGAGGGTAACGCTTCCCTGAACCAGAAACACGGAAATCGCTGAGAAAACTACCCCGATACCAAATGTCGACGCGAGGGGTATCGCAATCACGCCGTCAAGGAGAGACTTAACATAGAGTGTTGTCGAATCGCCGATAGTACCATCCTGTATGGAACCCACAATCATCATCGCGCCCGTAAGGTAGAGGACGGAAGCGGACATGAATCCTTCCGCAAAGGTCGAAGAATTCGAGCTGGTACGTTCTTTAAGCCACCCCCCGAGGCGTTCAATCCAATACTCAATCCTGAGCAGTTCTCCGGTTACCGCGCCGACCAGCATACAGCCGATGGTCACGATAAGGTCCGTCACGGTAAGGGCCATCTGTATCCCGACCAGCAGAACGGAAAGCCCGAGCGCCTGGACCATGATCGTCTTGATTCTGTCGGGGAGGTGTTTCCCTACGGATATTCCTATCAGGCCTCCCGCAATAATAGCTGCTGTGTTAACCAGTGTTCCGTTCAACAGTATGCCCTTTCTTTAATTTATTTCGTTTATCTGTCAGGCGTGAAAACTCGACTTGCCAGAGCAGAGAGCCCCTTTTATTGCAGGACATATCTATTGTCAATGATTATCGGGAAATAATTTAATTTTGTATTCACGATACCTTTGTGGTAAATCCTCCCTCGCATTCGGATGTCTATGGTAAAAGGAGAGCACTGTGCGAGAACTTCCCGAAAAAATAATCGATTTTCATGTCCATCTCTTTCCCGACAAACTGTTCAAGGCAATCTGGAAATACTTCTCGGCATCGTATGGCAGGAACGTTATCCATGAACTTTACTATAAGGAATGTATCGATTATCTGTATGAGAAAAATGTCGAATATATCGTCTATTCAAATTATGCCCACAAAAAGGGGGTCGCAAAGGGGCTTAACGAATGGAACCTGAAGGTGCTGGAAGAGTATCCTGAACTTTACTGTTTCGCGGCATATCATCCCGACGATGATGACGCCCTTGATATGGCGAGAGATCTCCTTGACCATCCAAGGATACTCGGCTTCAAGCTCCAGCTTCTTGTGCAGATGTTCTATCCGCATGATGAAAGGCTCTTTCCCCTGTACGAAATGGTCATCGACAAAGGGAAAAGACTCCTTTTCCACGTCGGAACCGGACCCGTAGGAAACAGCTTCGTCGGCATAGATAATTTCATACAACTTCTTGAAAGATATCCCGACCTGCCTGCAAATGTGGCGCACATGGGCGCATTAGAATACGGGGGTTTTATCAGTCTGCTGGATCACTTTCCAAATATCTGCCTTGATACGACCTGGGCATTCCTCCCACAGTCGGGTTTTATGTTCGATCAGAAAAAAGAGGTACTTGAGATCCATAAGGACAAAATTCTCTATGGATCGGATTTTCCCAATCTTATCTACCCGAGAGAGAACGAGATTGACTGCCTGCTGGATCTCAACCTGTCGCACGATTTTTACAACAAGGTGTTCAGGGAAAACGGGATTGCACTCCTGGGAAAATAGGAATGTTTAAAAAATGCATCCAGTCCCGACAATGAAGACTGTTATTCTCGGGTTATTTTATATGCACAGGTAAAGGAACCTCAAATGCCTGAAAAAGCTTCGCCTGCTTTTGGGTAACCTCACCCCAATGCCCTCGTTTTCAGATCACCGGTTACCCTTAACCGCTCTGCAAGATGGTCAAATAGATAGGCGGCTCCATAAAAGAGACGGGTACTGACCTCGCTGGCGGGTCTATGCCCGCGTTTAGCGTGAGATCCCTCCGCTGTATTATCAAGAATAATTCGATTTCATCCCTCCAAAAGCCTCAAATATTCCTTTGCCGATTCGTAACAGACCCCGGCAATAAAATTGATAAAAGCCGTGTTTTCGCCCTTGTGTGTTTTGTCCAGAGTTTCCAGGTAATCTCTCCGAAGTACAGGGGGTATGATTGCCAGGAGATAACCACCCTGAAGCAAGGCAAGATTCATCAACAATCGTGCCGCTCGTCCGTTGCCGTCAATGAAGGGGTGAATGGTCACGAGGTCTTTATGGATTATCGCCGCAAATTCAACGGGGTGAAATTTCGCTTTGGCCTCTGGTATTCCGGCGATGAATGACTTCATCAATTCAGGTATTTTGTCAGGTGCCGGGGGGATGAAATCCGTCCCGGTTATAATGACCTTTCGCTTGCGATATTTCCCCGCCTGCTTCTCATCAATACGGTAACAGAACAACCGGTGAAGCTCCTTGACGTCCGCCTCTGTTATGTTCTGACCCTTTGCCAACCGGTAAAGCAGGTCATAGGCTTCCGAATGTCCCAGTGCTTCCATATGATCCTTCACGGGCTTCCCCGCTATGGTCATGCCGTCCTCTATGACGATCTTCGTTTCCGTTTCCGTCAGGGAATTCCCTTCCAGTGCGTTGCTTGAATAGGTCATCCCTATTCGGAAGTATTCCCGGACCTGTTTGATCATATGCGCATCAAGGGGCCTGTGGGCATCAATTTTAACCCTCAGAGCGTCGATCTTCTCAAATACAGGTTTCGTCATGTCTAATCCTTTCTATGCAGTTGCCGCATCGTTTTTTTTATCCTTGCCTTTCGCCGCATCCGCGATAATGTTACCGGCCAACTCAGACGCCTTCTTGAGAGTTTCGTCTCTCAGGAATCAAGAATAAATAAGTTATACAGATTGCGCCGTAATTTTGTTTGTTTTCAAGGCGTGTTAAAGCACGCATAACGGGTTATGTAAGCTTTTGATACAACACAGGAAACAAGCAAAAGGACAAGCAAGGTGTATGAGTTATTTCTTCTTGCTGACTAAGAACCATAAAAGCCTATTTCTTTCGCAAACTCGAACTGCCGCTGCCAGGGTACGTGTGGATGCGTCCCGGTAATGAGGTTCTCCCCTATCTCTCGCAATGACTCACGATCAATTGTGACCGGATGATATCCCCCGATAAACCCAATGTCGGGTATCATGACTTCTTCTTTTCCGGGTATACAGTCACAAGTAGGGGTAATATTGAGCAGAGCGTTTATAAGGATTGTTCTTTCACTTATTTGTTTCCATAAGGCCGCTGCGGTCTCGACAAGTTTTTCCTGAAACACCTCGAAATCACTGGAAAAATGGATCTTAAGGGCCATCACGGGGCACATTGCTATACACTGCGCGCAGCCGATGCACTTTTCAAGGTCGTAGGTGGGAAATTCATTGTCGATCATCTGCGCGGCGCCGGTTGGACAGATATCGACACAGACGCCGCAACGGGTGCATTTATGTTCACGAAGAGACGGATAGGCATCGGCATGCATGCGCTGCTTCTGCGCCCGTGAGGCAAATCCCATTGAAATATTCTTGATCGCGCCGCCGAAACCCGCTTCAAGATGTCCTTTAAAGTGCGAGAATATAACGAAACCCTGCGCCTTTTCTATAACCGATGCCACTTGTACCGTAGAAAAATATTTTATGTCGCAGGGGATGTCCGATACTTCATTTCCTTCAAGACCATCGGCAATCATCACATTACAACCGAGAAACTCCTCGGTGTACCCATGCTTTGCAGCAGTTTCAAGGGAATCCTCTCCCCTCCTGCGCCCTCCTGAATACAGGACCGTTGTATCAAATATGAAGGGGGTTGCTCCCTTACTCTGAAGCCATCTGACAATCTCCCGCGCGTATTCAGGGGACAGGTAACTGTGGTTTCCAAGTTCACCCCAGTGGAGTTTAATCCCGACAGAATCACCCTCGCGAAAAGGATGTTCCATCTTCTCTAACAGACTTTTCAATGCCCCCAGGGCATCCCCCCCGGATTCCTGTATTTTAAAAAACAGATGGTTCATAATGTAAAAAGCCCTTTCACGATAAGGCGTTGACCCTTTCGTTCACTTCTCTCCAGTCCTGATTTATTATTAAAATACCCGCAAAGGATACCATTATGATCGTAATGAAATGAGGACGTTTTTCCCACGACGAAAGTATAAAAAGAACACCACTGATAGTCAATGGAATAATGACCACAACATATGACATGGAAAGTCGATGATCGAGAAGACATTATTGAGGGAAAAAGCATAAACTCTTTGACATCACATAAATATATTGATAATTTACAAACCTAGAGTATGATCATAGAGTATGACTACTGGTTCTTTAAATTCTGAGGCACAAAGGAGGTGCAGCTATGAAAGCAAGGAAAATTAAAGACCACATTTACTTGATGGGATCTGTGGACTGGGACAGGCGTCTGTTCGATTCCCTTGTCCCCCTCCCTGACGGAACAAGTTACAATGCTTATCTCATTGAAGGCAGCGAGAAGACTGTTTTGCTGGATTCAGTTGATCCGGCCATGGCCGATGAACTCCTCTCACAGTTAGAAAACATCCCAAAGATTGACTACGTTGTTTCGCACCATGCCGAGCAGGATCACTCTGGAACAATCCCGCAGGTTCTTGAAAAATACCCCGACGCAAAACTGATATCAACTCCCAGGGCAAAAGGTATGCTTATCGATCTTTTGCGGGTTCCTGAGGAATCCTTTGTAACCGTTGAAGACGGTGAAACTCTGTCTCTCGGTGACAAGACACTCAAGTTTATCCATACTCCCTGGGTTCACTGGCCAGAGACCATGGTGACCTGGCTCGAGGAAGACAAAATCCTTTTCAGCTGTGACTTTTTCGGTTCCCATATCGCGACGACCGATCTTTTTGTTACCGATGAAGGCCGCATACATGAGGCCGCTAAGCGCTACTTTGCCGAGATCATGATGCCCTTCCGGAACATAATCGCAAAGAATCTGGAAAAACTCGCACCTTACGATATAGAAATGATCGCTCCGAGTCATGGGCAAATATATCCCCGCCCGGCATTTATTATTGATGCCTATCGTGACTGGATACTCGGCCCTCCCCGAAACACCGTAGTCCTGCCGTATGTATCGATGCATGAAAGCACAAAGCAAATGGTTGATCATCTTGTTTCAGCCCTTGTGGAAAGAGGTGTCGGGGTCGAGCAGTTCAATTTGGAAGTAACCGACATAGGGAAGCTCGCCATGGCCCTGGTTGACGCGGCTACAATCGTCGTTGGAACTCCCACAATACTGGCAGGTCCTCATCCTTACGCTGCTTATGCCGCATTCCTTGCAAATGCCCTTCGGCCCAAAACAAAATTCCTTTCCATTATCGGCTCGTATGGATGGGGAGGGAAAACCGTGGAGACACTTGCCGGAATGATCCCCAATCTCAAGGTGGAAGTCATAGACCCTGTACTTTGCAAAGGGGTGCCCGCAAAAAGTGATTTTAAGGCCCTGGATGAGCTGGCTGGCGTTATCGCTGGAAAACATAAGGAACACAACTTTATTTGAATTTAACCGGGGACATGACCGAGACAGAAAGGGAGATGATTCATGAATCTACAAGCTCTGCATAAAATAAGTTATGGCATGTATATTTTAACATCCGGGAAAGACAACAAATTTAATGGTCAAATTGTGAATTCCGTTATTCAGGCAACTTCGGAACCTGCCATTGTAGCGGTGTGCGTGAATCATGACAATCTTACACATGAATTCATAGAGGACAGTAAAGTATTCACCCTTTCGATCTTATCGGAAGATGCCCCGATGACCCTCATCGGCACGTTCGGATTTAAGTGTGGTCGGGATATCGACAAATTCGAGAAGGTCGAATTCAGAACGGGCAGTAATGGAGCTCCGATAGTCCTGGATTCCACCGCGGCTTTCTTGGAATGTGAGATGGTAAATCAGATGGATATCGGCAGTCATACCATGTATCTCGGCAGAGTCATAAACGGAGACATCCTATCAGATAAAAACCCGATGACGTATGCCTATTACCATACAATCAAAGGCGGCAAAACGCCGAAGAACGCACCTCATTACATCGGAGTTGAAGAATAAACAAATCTTAAGGTAAAGAGAGGCAATATCATGGATAACTATGTTTGCACAGTATGCGGTTATGTGTATGAGTCTGAAAAAGGTGACCCGGATGCAGGTATTGAGCCTGGAACAAAATTTGAGGACCTGCCTGACGACTGGACATGCCCGATCTGCGGGGCAGGTAAGGAAGATTTTGAAAAGGAGAATTGAACAATGGAATTAAAAGGGAGTAAGACAGAAATAAATTTAATGGCCGCCTTTGCCGGCGAATCTCAGGCAAGAAACCGTTATACCTATTTTGCCTCAAAGGCCAAAAAAGAGGGTTATGAGCAGATTGCCGCAATATTTCTGGAATCGGCCGCCAATGAAAAGGAGCATGCCGAAAGAGAGTTTAAATTCCTACAGGGAGGAGAGATCGAAATCACGGGCAGTTTTCCAGCTGGCGTGATAGCCGACACTGCGGCCAATCTGAAGGCGGCGGCCGACGGGGAACATCACGAGTGGACTGAAATGTACCCGGAATTTGCCCGAATTGCCGAAGATGAAGGTTTTTCCGAAATCGCAGCGGTGTTCCGAAACATAGCAGTAGCAGAAAAAGAGCACGAGAGAAGATACCTGGCTCTTCTCAAAAACATAGAAGAGGAAAAGGTTTTCAAAAAAGATAAGGTGGTAACGTGGAGATGCCTCAACTGCGGGTTCGTGCATGAAGGAACTCAGTCTCCTGCAAAGTGCCCGGCCTGTGACCATGCCCAGGCCTATTTCGAGTTGCGGGCGGAGAATTATTAAAAATTTTAAACATGAACGCTTTGAATTTTACCTTGAATACTTTACATGGTCATTCCCGTGCAAACGGGAATCCAGCAATTTCAACTCTCTATGGATTCCCACTTTCGTGGGAATGACACAAAAGGTTCGTTTTTCAAAGGTTTCAACCTAATATAGGCGTGAGGGGGTTGTTGCTATGGATGACAAGATCAAGGATGCCATGTATCAGGCGTATACAGGTGAATCAAAGGCTGCCCTGAGACTCAAAGTCTTTGCGGAAAAGGCAGTGCAGGAGGGTTACCCACAGCTCGCCAGGCTTTTTAAAGTGATCTCGTTCTCGGAAGAGATTCATGGCAAGAGGGCTCTACGGTTACTCAGGGAAGTTAAGAGTACGGAAGAAAATCTTGCCGACAGTTTTGAGTCGGAAACCCGGGTTGCGGGGGTTGCATACGATAATTTCACAAAGCGTGCAGAGGAAGTCGGCGATAAAGCCGCATCCTTGTATTTCAGCCAGTCCAAAGATGTAGAGGAAGTACATGCAAAGCTATACAAAGAGGCAATGAATCATGTCATTGAGGAAAGGGAAACCACATACTATGTATGCGAGGTCTGTGGTTATGTCTCTGATGGGATATTGCCTGATGAGTGTCCTGTGTGCGGGGTAGGAAAAGAAAAGTTTGTCGGATTTGAATAGAGAAAAATAGAAAGGAGAGCGGAATGGGCAGTGTATTTGAGGCAAGCGATATTTTTGAGATAGCGATGAGGATAGAGGAAAATGGATGCAATTTCTATCGATACGCGGTTCAGATAACAACAGATAAAGAGTCAAAAGAGATGTTTGCCTGGCTTGCCGGTGAGGAAGATAAACATAAGATGCTGTTTAAAGATATGCTCTCAAAAATAGAGGCGCAGGCCCCTCCGGAAAGTTATCCCGGCGAGTACGGCGAATATCTTCATGATTATGCCGACAACAACCTGATCTTTAAAAAAGACGTGATGGACGCTGAGATGGCCAGGATTACGGATACACCTTCCGCTATTGATTTTGCAATCCGCCGTGAGCTGGACTCCATTCTGTATTATCACGAAATCAAGGGTTTTGTTCATGCAAGCGAGCATGCGGCTATTGAACGGATTATTAACGAAGAGAGAAAGCATTTTAAGATGCTTTCTGAGATGAAGAAAAAATACTCGTAGGAGGAGAGTCATGACAGAAAAACTTCAGATATACAAATGTGAGGTGTGCGGAAATATTGTAGAGATGTTACATGAGGGCAAGGGTGAACTCGTGTGCTGCAACCAGCCGATGAAACTTTTCAAGGAGAATACCGTTGACGCGGCCAGAGAAAAACACGTTCCCGTGAAAGAGGTCGCGGCAGGCGTTATAAAAGTAAAGGTTGGAGATGTTCCCCATCCCATGGAAGAAAAACATTACATTGAGTGGATAGAGATCATTTCGGATGGAAAGGCATACAGGCAGTTCCTGAAACCTGGAGATGCGCCGGAAGCCGAATTCCATGTTGAAGGCAGCCAGGTTACGGTACGTGAATACTGCAACCTGCACGGTCTGTGGAAAATCTGATTAAAGGAGGACTTTGACCATGGATTTAGCTGAATATTTTGAGAAAACAAAGGGATTCGGTGTTTTTGCAACGGCGGATTCTGAAGGCAAGGTAAACGTAGCAGCCCTATCGAGACCGACAATGATGGATGACGGAACGGCCGCATTTATCATGGCGGGACACCTGACCCATAACAATCTGCAGTCCAATCCTCATGCGGCGTATTATTTTGTTGAGCATGGCGGCAGTTACGGAGGAAAGAGACTGTATCTCACAAAGGTCAACGAGGAAGAAAATGCCGATTTGATTGAGAAACTGAGAAAGAAAAGATATCCCATTTTCACGATAAAGTACGACAACGAATCGAAATATGTTGTTTTCTTCCGCATCGACAACGTGTTACCGCTTGTTGCGGATGGTGTACTTAAACCGGGGGCAAAGGTTGAAAAGTAGCCGAATCCCCTTTTTTGATGGTCAGTGATGATGAAGGGGGATGACATGAGTGAGAATATAAAAAGAGCGATGAAGATGCTTTCCACCGCACTCGAAATGGAGGAAAAGGGGAAAGCCTTTTATCAACGTGCCGTTTCGGCATGTAAAAACGACATGGGGAAAGAGATCTTTCAGACACTGATGGAAGATGAAGATGTGCACATGGATCGTATCAGGTCTATATATGAAACCCTGAACGGCACACAAGCATGGTCAGGGGAATGGAAGGAGCTTAAAATAAGGCATGGCGATCTAGGTGCCCTCTTTAGAAATATGGCCAAAAAGTATGGATCAAAGATCGTTGCGGATACAAGCGATCTGGAAGCGCTTGACACGGGAATTGACTTCGAGATGAGATCTGTTGAGTTTTATGAAGAGCAACTCCCAAAGGCCACCGATTCCTTGGAACAAGAGTTCATCAAAAAAATGATTGTTGAAGAGAGAGGGCATCACGCTGCCCTGACAGATATGAAGTTCTACCTTTCCGATCCGGCCGGTTGGTTTCGTGAGAAGGAAAGAGGGGGCCTTGACGGGGGTTAATCTTCCAACTTTCTCCAGCCATACTTCGCTCACGGGGCTCACTGGCTTCTCGCAATGGCCGAAAAATCGCTAAGTAACTTTCTCTAATTTTAGAAAGCTGACTTTTTGCAAACATATCACAAGCAGAAAAGGAGGACTCCCGTGAGCAAATCAAAAATTATTATCCTATTAGCAGTAACTATACTCCTGTGCACGCCCGGTGTTTATCCTCAATGTGCATCTGCAGCAGATCAGAAGGGACCCGTCACAGTAGCATCGAAAATCGACACCGAAGGCGCTCTGCTGGGACAGATGATCGTGCTGATGCTCAGAGACAGCGGTTTCGAGGTCAAGGACAAAACGGAATTCGGCCCGACCGACCTGATCCGGAAGGCCATCATCAACGGAGAGATCGACATCTATCCCGAATACACGGGAAATGGGGGATTCTTCTTCAGCAATACCGATCCCGCCGCATGGAAGGATGCCTGGAAGGGGTACAAGACCGTCAGCAGACTGGATCTCGAGGCGAACAGGATCGTCTGGCTGAAGCCCGCTCCGGCAAACAACACTTGGGCAATCGCCGTGAGGAAAGACCTCTCCGCGAAGGAAAACATTAAAACGCTCGCGGACTTCGCCCGTTACGCACAGGGGGGAGGAGCGGTAAAGTTGGCCGGTTCTGAGGAATTCGTGAGCCGTCCCGATGCCCTCCCCGCCTTCGAAAAAGCATACGGCTTCCATCTCACAAAGCGCCAGCTTCTCGTCCTTTCGGGGGGTAACACGGCCCAAACCGAAAAGGCGGCGGCTGACGGGACCGACGGGGTGAATTTCGCCATGGCCTACGGTACGGACGGATCGCTCGCGGCCCTCGGCCTGAAAGTCCTCGAAGACACAAAAGGCGTGCAGCCGGTCTATGAACCCGCCCCCATCGTGAGGGAAACCGTTTTGAAGAAGTACCCCCGGATACAAACGATCCTGGAGCCGGTGTTCATTTCCCTCGATCTGGAGACACTTCAGACCCTGAATGCCAGAATCGCCGTCGAAGGGCAAATGGCCTCGACCGTCGCGGAAAAATATCTCCGGTCAAAGGGGTTTTTTAAATAGAATCTCTTCAAGGGGGTCTGCGTGCACAGAGTCGGCATTGACAGGGTGACCCTTGCCGGGGCGGTGCTTGGTCTTCTTTCTTGCGGCCTTCACTTTGTGGTCCTGCGACCGAACAGGCTGTCCAGTGGAGATGGTCTGTTAGTGTGGAACGCCCTCCCCTCTCTCGAGGCGCTCCTCCTCGTTTTTCTCTGGCTTTGCGCCCTCGGCACAGGATTCTCATACAGGGAGAACCGTCCCTTTCGCCTCACGCCCGGCCTGATCGGGAATGTGATTCTCGTCCTCATATTCCTCTTCGCCGCTAGGATGGCAGGGAATACCGTCGACCCCGATCTTCCCTTTCTGAGGATCTCCATCGGCTTCGGCGGATGGATAATGGCGTTCGCCTCCTATATCCTGATCCTTTCGTCACAACAAAAGCTCGCAGGCAAAGGGTTCCTCCGGCTGTGTGTGTCCCTCTCCGGCCTGACGGCGATCGCGCTTCTGCTTGCTACAGGCTATCTGAGCGATATCTCCGTGATCAAGGAATTCAGCGCGAGACAGGGGAGATTCATCTCCGAGCTTTCACAGCACCTGATCCTTGCGGGGTCCGCCGTATGCATCGCGACCGTCATCGGCACGGGCCTGGGCATCTGGTCCTTCAGGAACAGAATCTTTGAACGGCCTGTCTTCTTTTTCGTAAACACCGTCCAGACCCTCCCCAGCCTCGCCCTCTTTGGTCTGATGATCGCGCCCTTGGCCCTGCTCTCCCAGAGGTATCCGGTCCTTCGCGACTTCGGGATACAGGGAATCGGCTGGGCACCCGCCTTGATCGCGCTCTCCCTGTACGCCCTCCTCCCCATTACACGAAACACCTACACCAGCCTTCGCATACTCGACCCCGATGTCATTGAAGCGGGACGGGGGATGGGGATGAGCGGCTTCCAAGTATTATGGCGGATAGAGATTCCACTCTCTCTGCCGATCATGCTCAGCGGTATCAGAACGGCCCTGGTACAATCCATCGGCAACACGACCGTTGCCGCCCTCATCGGTGCGGGGGGGCTCGGTGTCTTTGTTTTCCAGGGACTCGGTCAGGCCGTTCCCGACCTGATCCTCCTCGGAGCGATACCGGTCATTATCCTCTCGGTATTTACCGATAAACTCATGGCGATACTCATCCATCAAATCACGCCGAAAGGAATTGAAGTACAAGAGGAACCGGCATCATGATCCAGATCCGGAATGTCACGAAGAAATACGGCGCGAACATCGCGGTCGACAATGTCTCCCTTGAGATACCCGCGGGGGAGATATGCTGTCTCATCGGCCCCTCCGGGTGCGGCAAGTCGACGGCGCTCAAGCTGATCAACCGGATGCTGGAACCGGAGAGCGGTGAGATCTTTATAGACGGGAAAGATACCAGGGACTTTCAGCCCGAACTCTTAAGAAGACATATCGGGTACGTCATCCAGAATGTCGGCCTCTTTCCCCACATGACCGTCGCGGAGAATATCGCCGTCGTCCCACAGCTCCTCTCGTGGAAGCAGGAGAAGATCGAAGAGCGGACGGAAGAGCTGTTCCGCGTGATGCGCATGGAATCGGACCAGTATCGCTACAAATACCCGAGGGAACTCTCCGGAGGCGAGGCTCAGCGAATCGGCGTGGCACGCGCGCTGGCCTCAGATCCAGCGATCCTCCTCATGGATGAACCTTTCGGCGCAGTAGATCCCCTGAACCGCGAAGGGCTACAGGCGGAGTTCATGAAGATCCAGAGCGATCTGAAAAAAACGGTCGTCTTCGTCACCCACGACCTCGACGAAGCGATCCGTCTCGGCGACCGGATCGCCCTGATGAGAGAGGGGAAGATCGTGCAGTACGACACACCCGAAGAGATCCTTGCCCACCCTCAAAACAGATTCGTTAGCGATTTTGTCGGCGCGGACAGAGCCCTGAAACGCCTCTCCCGTTTCCCCGTCTCCGAATTCATGAAAAAGCCGGTCGTCGTAAAGGTAAGCGATGACGTTGAAGCCTTTGTCGCGCAGATAAGAAAAAAAGGCCGGCCTCGATTCTTCTGGCTCCTGGATGAAGATGAACGGCTTATCGGCCCCGTCGATTCCCGTCATGTTCACACACCCTTCAGCCGCGAGGAGGATGTAATGGAAGCCAACTGCTCCGCCATAACCGTCAGGGACAGCGCGACACTTAGGGAGGTTCTGTCGAGGATGCTCGGGCAGGGTGTCAAAACGGTTCCGGTTATCGACGATGATTCACGGCTCGTGGGCGAGATCAGCATACTGGAGATCGAAAAGGTGACCGAGGAGGCCGCGCTCGAATGTTGAAGTCTGCCTTGAAAACGTTTCTCCGCAGATCAGCGGGGATGATCCTCCTTGCCGGGGTGTTTATCTACCTCATCTTCGACATGAATCCCTGGAATGTCTTCCTCAGGGCCCTCTTCCCGGAAGAAACCGAATGGATCTACCCGCGCGCGATGCTGATCGAGCTCGTCGGCGAACATCTGCTGCTCGTCGTTATTTCAAGCGCGCTCGCCGTGAGTATGGGGATAGTGGCCGGCATCTTCGTAACACGCCGCTCCGGCAGGGTGTATCTGCAGACGGTAAACGACCTGACCTCACTCGCGCAGACATTCCCCCCGGTGGCGATCCTGGCGCTTGCCGTACCCTTCATCGGATTCGGCTTCAAACCCACTATCGCGGCCCTTTTCCTGTACAGCATTCTCCCCGTCGTACGCAACACCATATCGGGTATCGAGGCGGTACCGGGCCCATTGATCGAGGCGGCCTTCGGCATGGGGATGACACCCCTTCAGATCCTGTTCAAGGTGGAGATTCCCCTCGCCATGAAGGTGATCATGGCCGGGATCAGGATCTCCGTCGTGATGAACATCGGAACGGCGACACTGGGGGCCATCGTCGGAGCAGGCGGACTCGGGGTGCCCATCATCTCGGGACTCGTCAGACAGAATCCGGCCTTCGTAATCGAAGGCGCGCTCACCGTCTGCCTCCTGGCCGTCATCACCGACCGCCTGATCGCCGGTATCGAAGAAAGCTATTTTTGAAAATTGACGGATTCGTAAAAACAAGAAAAAGGTAAGTTTCCGTTTGACTTATAATAAACATCAGAGGAATCATCTTTTTCTGGAGAATTAAGAAAGACGAACTTGTAAACAGCTTATCACAGAAAATTTTGAAAGTAATAGATTATGCGTACTAAAGAAGATATACTCTTCAATGAAAATATTTGTCGAATGATGGCAAAAAACCGAAACGACCAGGATGTTAGAAAAAGAGAAGGAAGGAATATGTGTGATGAAACAAATTTTAATAAACCTCACAGCCATTGCTGTCTGTGTCGCTATATTCAACTTTCCTGTTCTGGCCGCTAAATCACCACCTGCGAAAGGCACCGCCCTGCCTGAAATAAACCTCGCCGTTCCCTCAAAATATAGCGATAGAAGCTACCTCGGCCTTTCCTCTTCCGGTTTTTTCAAAATAGATGAAATCAAGACGAAGGTTGTGATCCTTGAGGTTTTCAGCATGTACTGCCCTCACTGCCAGAAAGGGGCTCCGGAAGTGAATAAACTTTATCGGTTAATAGAAAGCAATCCAGCCTTAAAGGGTAAAGTCAAATTGATAGGCATCGGCGCGGGAAATTCTCCATATGAAGTAGAGGTATTCAGGAAAACGTATGATATTCCTTTTCCCCTTTTCGCGGATGGGGATTTTTTCATTCACACTGTTCTGGGAGAGGTTAGAACCCCATATTTTATAGGAGTCAAGATCAATGATGATGGGACCGACCAGACTTTTTATTCCAAACTTGGCGGCGTCAAAAAGGCCGATCAATTTCTGAAAATGATGCTCCGACTGTCCGGGCTAAAAAAAGGAAATGCAGAATAACAAACAGCGGTTTTCTCTCTTTTTCACAGGCCAAAAACAACGCGAGGAATTAATATGCATAAGAAAATCTCGATAAGCACCTTACAAAATGGTCCTTTGGTGCTCAAAAAACTTGGAAACCTGACCGAAGCAAATTGATACAATCGTAAAAAGTCTGTCATTCCCGCGTAGGCGGGAATCCATAAACGGCTAACCACTTGAAAAGACTGGATTCCCGTTTTCACGGGAATGACAAAATTGTGTATATTCCGACTTTTTACGAGTCCATCAATATTTAATATTGAAAATACGACCTCCCATTCTTTCTTGGAGGACTTATTATGAGAAAAACCGCTCTGATTATTCTTGTTTTATCTTTTATTTTGGGCAATTGCTCTAATGCCAACGCACATAATGACCGAGAGAATATTACTATGAACAAGCAAAATAAAAAAGTTGAAAAGGCTACTTTTGCAGGAGGATGTTTTTGGTGCATGGAACATCCATTTGAAAAATTTGACGGTGTTATTGAAGTAATCTCAGGTTATACGGGTGGTCATAAAATAAACCCAACCTATGAAGAAGTATCTTCAGGAAATACGGGGCATATTGAAGCAATTCAAATTACATATGATCCAGATAGAATAACTTATCAGGAGCTGCTTGATATCTATTGGAAACAAATCGATCCAACGGATGCAGGAGGATCGTTCGTAGACAGAGGTTCTCAATATAAATCCGCTATTTTTTACCATGATGATAAACAAAAGCAGTTAGCAGAAATCTCAAAGGGAAAGCTTGATCAATCAGGCAGATATACGAATCCTGTCGATACAGAAATTCGCCAATCTTCCAGATTTTATGAGGCGGAAGAATATCATCAAGACTACTACAAAAAAAGTCCGTTAAAGTATGAGTATTACAGATATCGATCAGGGCGTGACCAGTACCTGAAAAAGATATGGGGCGATGACATGGATACCGCTAAATCTCATTTTAAGAAGCTATCTGATAAGGAACTTAAAGAGAAGTTAACGCCTCTCCAATATAAAGTCACTCAGGAGAATGGCACTGAGACAGCCTTTGATAATGAATATTGGAATAACAAAGAAGCCGGGATCTATGTTGATATTGTATCCGGTGAGCCTCTTTTCAGTTCACTTGACAAATATGATTCCAAGAGCGGCTGGCCAAGCTTTACAAAGCCAATTGAACCTGAGGCGATTATAGAAAAGGAAGACAGAAGTTTTTTTTCGGTTAGAACGGAAGTAAGAAGTAAACAGGCAGATTCACATCTTGGCCATGTATTTAATGATGGCCCAGAGCCTGATGGCCTTAGATATTGTATCAACACTGCTTCTCTTAAATTTATTCCGAAAGAAGATCTGGAAAAAGAAGGATATAGCAACTATAAGAAACTGTTTAAATAGTTCATGATAAAGGGGTGCCATAGAATGAATGCGGAATATACCATATCTTTGTAATCGAGAGAACCTGTGGCTATCCACGACTACCTCGAATGAAGAAAGGAGGCCAGGATATGCAAGAAAAAAGATTAGGAAGCCTTATTGACATTGCAATAGAAAGAGAAGATGAAGCCTATGGTTTCTACATGGGCCTATGTAACAGGATTGAGGATGAAAGTGTTAAGGACACGCTGAAGTTTCTCGCAGATGAGGAGCAAAAGCACAAGGAGTTTCTGGTCAATTACCGTGAAGGCCATTATGGGCCGGATTCATTGCAGTTGACTGATGTCGTCGATTATAAAATAGCTGAGTATCTGGAAGAACCGGACATCAAAAAGGACATGGAGAGTAAGGATGTATATCTTGTGGCTGCTCACAGAGAACTCCTGTCATACAATTTTTATAAAGCCCTTGCTAATCTGCACCCGGACGGTGAGGCAAAAAAAATGTTCCTCAAGATGGCCAATGAAGAAATGAAACATAAAGAAAAGGTGGAATATTTGTATAGCAATACCGCCTTTCCGCAGACAGCGGGCGGTTAACCCTTGCCTTGTCACCATATGAGTGAATATTAAAGGTAAAATAATACAAAAGGGAGGAGTATATCAAATGTCATCTTTAAAACAAACAAGGGTAAAAGGAAACCTCATGTCTTTCAATAGAGTATCTCCTAAGGCATATATCTTTTGCATGCTTTTATGCTTTATGGCAATCTCCTTCTGGCCTGCAGCGACTTATGCACATGGCCCAGGTGACGTCACATTGAATTATGATTCAAACTCCCACACATTAAGCGTAACTATTTCTCACTCCGTATCGAATCCTCAGAAACATTATATTAAGGAAATAACGATCACAAAGAACGGCAAAGCTCTTGAGACATATGAATACAAGAGCCAGCCAGGCCCTTCTTCCTTTACGTACACTTATAACGTAAAAGCAAAAGAGGGGGATACGCTGAAAGTTAAAGCTAAATGTAATTATTTTGGATCCAAGACAAGAAAGCTTACTATCGGTAAGTAAAAAGGGCACCAGACTGAGAATCGAAAGCAGGGGATTGCACTATGGTCACCATCCACGCAGGTTGTATGCTCGCAGGATTCCTTTCAATGTCTGCCGGCATTACCATAGCAATGTTCATGAGAAAGAGAAAATGGTGGCTTCGCGTTCATCGGCGACTCGCCTCCGCAGGGATTGCGTGCGTTCTTCTCGGATTTGTGGCGGCGCTCTTTATGGTTTCCCAATGGACAGGCCATCACTTTGCCGTACCGCACGCTCATATGGGTCTTGTTACAATCCTTTCTGTCTTGTTCACATACGCAATGGGAATCATTCAATTCAAGGTAAAGAAAAAAGCAGCAAGGATACGACTGATACATCGGTGGTCGGGCCGTCTGACGCTTACGATGCTGTTTCTTAATATTATATCGGGATTGTTTCTGGGGGGAATTGTGTAAAACTGAACAGCCAGCACATTTCATACGAGATAGCACGGTCATGCTTATCATATACTCCTATTCCTCAGGCTGGACAGTACCTTTGTCTGCTGCAGTCTTTGCAACCAGAAAAATTATCGAATTTAATATATGAATAACTCTTCTTGAGAGAGCGTAGCATGGACAGCAAAATTGTTTCAGAGCTTAATCTAAAATTCCATCCCGTTGCTATTATCTGGTCTGACGAAAAACCGGAAGATGCGCTACAGTTTAAGCCAAGGAAATGGGGATGTGTCATGTCTCTTTTTGCACATGCGGCGAAGGGACATACGGCAGTATTTGACAGGGAGACCTTCGGATGCTGGGGCGGTGGTGTCGGGTTAGGATTTGGGAATCAGTATTTGAAAGTACCCGGCGGAATAGAGGAATTTTACCATTTTTTATCAACGGGAAACCATATTAGCGGGATGCGCAAAATGGCAGCCGAACAAATTTGCAATTTTGTCGGCAATGGTCTGCTAAAGGAAGCCATGCATGGCGAACGGTATATAAAATCTCCTGAAATGGTAAAAAAGTTCGTCGAGTCTTTGCCGATCGTTGATGTCCCGGCAGAATATGTTGTCTTCAAGCCCTTGAAAGAAGTGAATCAACAAAAAGAAGAACCTGTTATCGTTGTCTTCTTAGCCAACCCTGATCAGCTTTCTGCCTTGGTCATCCTGGCTAATTACGGAAGAGGAAGTTTTGAAAACGTTATAATTCCCTATGCCGCGGGATGCCAGACTATCGGCATTTTACCATACAGGGAGGCTGAAAATGAAAACCCACGAGCGGTAATCGGCCTTACCGATATAACTGCACGAAAAAATGTTAGAAAGCAACTGGGTAAGGATATGCTCACATTTGCCGTTCCTCTGAAGATGTTTAAGGAGATGGAATCTCACGTGGATAACAGTTTCCTTCAAAGAGAAACCTGGGATGCTTTAAAAAGATGATTTCGGTTAGAGCAGAGAATCTTTAATAACTTTAAAGTAGGAGGTGTGCCATGGATTTTCCTGATTTTTCCCTGGATATTTCACTGTTGGAAAAAGCAAAGGAGCCGGAACCGGAGGTTACCTACGATCTCCTCATCCTGGGAGGAGGCCCGGCAGCCATGAGCGCGGCGGTTTATGCTGCCCGAAAGATGATGAACTTTGCTATAATCACAAAGGATTTCGGAGGCCAGGTGCGTGAAACCTCTGAGGTCGAGAATTGGCTTGGATTTCAGAGCATTAATGCCAAAGATCTCGTCGACATGTTTGAGGAGCATGTTAAAGGCTTTGATATTGCTGTCAGCCTGGGTCCTGCTATTGCCGAAGTCAGGAAAGATGAAGAAACCTTTAAGGTTCATACAGATGATGGCAAAACTTATTCAAGTCACACCGTTATCGTGGCTACCGGTAAACGCCACCGGCCGCTCAACGTACCTGGAGAAAAAGATTTAGTAGGAAGAGGCATAGCCTATTGCGCTACATGCGATGCCCCGTTCTTCAAGGGGAAAAAGGTGGTTATAGCAGGTGGCGGAAATTCGGCCTTTACTACTGCGATAGACCTGTTGAAGGTGGATGCGAAGGTAACCCTTATAAACTTCATCAAAGGGTGGCAGGCAGATGAAGCCCTCCAAGAAAGGGTGAAACAGTCTGACAAGGCGATCTTGTTGGATTACCACCAACTTGTCAGAATCGAGGGTAAGGACACAGTGACCGCTGTGGTTCTCAAGAACCGGGAAAATGAAAAGGAAGAAAATCTGGATACGAATGGGCTCTTCGTGGAGATAGGGCTTTTGCCCAATAATGAATCTGTCAAGAACCTCGTCAAATTAAATGAGCAAGGCGAGGTGATTGTAGATTGCTCCTGCCGGACCAGTGTAGAAGGCCTCTTCGGCGCCGGCGATGTTACTACTGTTCCGCATAAGCAAATTGTAATCGCCGCCAGCGAGGGGGCCAAGGCTGCGTTGTCTGCATATGATTACCTTATCAACAAATCTCTAATTTAAGGAGGTGTGTCATGGGAATGCTTAAAGAAAAAGACAGGGAAAAGCTGATAACTTTATTCAAGGGAATTAAGGAAGATGTCAAGATCGCAATGTTCACCCAGGAGATGGAGTGTCTGCATTGTGAGATGACCAGAATGATGATTGAGGAAGTATCCGGTCTTTCGGACAAGCTTTCCCTTGAGGTACATGATTTCGTGGCCGAGGCTGACCTGGCCAAAAAGTACGGAGTGGACAAGATTCCGGCCATTGTTCTCTCAGGAGACAGGGACTACGGTATCCGCTTTTACGGAGTTCCTGCAGGTTATGAATTCAATGTCCTGATAGAGGATATCATGGATGTGGGAAAACGAGACTCGGGACTGGGAAAAGCTGTGATGGCTGAGCTGGCAAAAGTTGATCAACCCGTTCACATGCAGGTTTTGATCTCTCCTACCTGACCCTATTGTCCAGGTGCGGTTCGCACCGTTCACAGGTTTGCCATAGCCAGTGACCACATTACCGCTGACATGGTAGAAAGTTCAGAATTTTCTTTCCTGGCGGTAAAGTATAATGTCCAGGGAGTACCCCACACAGTCATTAATGAAGAGCACAGCATAGTGGGTGTACACCCGGAGATGGACTTTGCCCGTGAGATACTAAAGGCTATCGGAAAATAGATAAAGGGGTGCAAAATGAAAAAAAGAAGCTGTCTCATTGTGTTGTCAGGAATTGTACTGGTCTTCTTTTTGAATACGGCTTCCCACGGTCTTTCAGAAGCCTTTAAGGATAACATCTACAATCCGGGTAAACTCAAGGCTACAGATAGTGTTTTGAAGGTTCGAGTGGGGGATTGTGCCCCTGGCTTCACGCTTCCGGCGGTTTCCGGGGGAGAAATCTCCCTTGACCGGTACCGCGGGAAAAAGAATGTTGTCATATCTTTCGTTCCTGCCGCGTGGACACCCGTCTGTTCAGACCAGTGGCCCGGCTACAATATTGTAAAAGGCATATTTGATAACAACGATGCCATACTTCTTGGAATTACAGTGGACAGTATTCCAACCCTGTTTTCGTGGACCAATCAGATGGGGGAATTATGGTTTCCCGTTCTTTCCGACTTCTGGCCTCACGGCAGTGTTGCCGACAGGTATGGTGTATTACGTACCGATGGAACCACGGAAAGGGCGATATTCATCATTGATAAGAATGGAATCATTCGTTATATTGATGTGCACGATATAAATAAGAGACCTCGGCTGGAGTCTATCGTCAAAGAGATGGAAAAGCTCAAATAAACAGGCACAATCCCTGTTAAAGGGGAATACCGACATGTCACCACTGTGTTTAGAAGAAGTACTTGAAAATCTGTACCAAACGTACAACAGACGCGAGTTCATACATCCCGATCCCCTTGAATTTCTCTATGATTACGAGGACCTTCGTGACCGGGAGATTGCCGGCCTCGTTGCTTCTTCTCTTGCCTATGGCAGGGTTTCTCAGATAATCAGAAGTGTTTCCTTTGTCCTTGAAAGGATGACTCCGTCCCCTTTTCTCTTTATTCAAGATGCAACGATGGAATCGCTCCTGGATATATATTCCGGCTTTAAGCACAGGTTCACAACCGGAGATGAAATCGCGGCAATGATGTTCGGCATGAAAAACGTTATTATGAAATATGGTTCTCTCTATGCGTGTTTTAAAACCGGATTTATAAATAACGACGAATCAATCTTGCCGGCCATTACCGAATTTACGGAAGAGCTAAGTAGTGGGTTTAATTGCCGGAACAACAGCCTGCTGCCGTCACCCGCAAAGGGGAGCGCCTGTAAAAGACTCAATCTATTTCTCCGATGGATGGTCAGGCGAGACGATGTCGATCCCGGAGGGTGGGAGGATATATCACCTTTACATCTCGTGGTTCCGCTTGATACGCATCTACACAGGATCTCCCTTTCATTGGGATTTACGAACCGAAGACAGGCAGACATAAAAACAGCCATGGAGATAACCGATGCGTTTCGAACGATGGCCCCACACGACCCAGTACGATATGATTTTGCACTATCACGACTGGGAATAAGGAAGGACACGGACATGACATCTTTCCTGGACGAATGCGGCAGAATAACTACTATACAATAAAATATAAGGAGTTCATATGAAGCTTGATAAATGGAAAATTCTCTGGGGCGCAGCCTTAATCCTGTTGTCGGCATTTTTTTATTTCGTACACTATCTGATTTTTAGAGACCCCCATCATATTTTCATTTACATGGTGGGAGATATCGCCTTTGTGTTCATCGAAGTATTACTCGTCACCATTATTATTCATGAATTGCTGAGTTACAGAGATAAAAAGGAAAAGCGCTACAAACTGAACATGATTATAGGTGTTTTCTTCAGTGAAATCGGGACAGAACTTCTTAAACTTTTCTCCGAATTTGACCAGAATTCGGGAAAAATGCGGGAAACTTTATCTTCATGTATGGATTGGTATGATAAACAATTTCAAACCGCATTTAAAGCGTGCAAGAATTATGACTATAATATTGATATCGATAAAAAAGATGTGGAGGAGTTAAAAGACCTGCTCATAAATAAAAGGCACTTCCTCGTCACACTCCTACAGAATCCCTCTTTGCTGGAACATGAAACTTTTTCCGACCTCCTCTGGGCGGTGTTTCACCTCACCGAAGAGCTGGCATACAGAACCGACGTCAAGGATTTAAAAGATGCCGATTATGAACACATTGCCGGCGACATGAAGAGGGCATATGTCCTATTAACCACCGAATGGCTGGCCTACATGAAGCACCTGAATGGCAACTACCCATTCCTATTCTCTCTTGCCATGAGAACAAATCCTTTTGATCCGAATGCCTCACCGGAGATAGGATGAGTTTTTAACAGAAAAGCAGAATAACTATCAGCGGTTCGGCGTCATAATCTGCTATGGCGTTGGCACAAAAAAATCCACCTCCGGGACATCACTGGAATCCTTAACACTCGCTCCAAGAAACGAATTGACCCAGTGAAAAATGTCATTTCTGGAAATAGACCTTCTCAGCTTTTTCATTCTTTCTCGCTTCTCATCTAATCCCATTGAAAAGGCCTGATAAATAGAGTGAGAAACACTTTCTATGTCGTAAGGATTTACGAGTAGCACATTGTGCTGAAGCTCAGCAGCCGCCCCTGCGAATTCGCTCAGGATCAAGACGCCATCTCTATCAATGTTACTCGCACAGTATTCCTTGGCAACAAGATTCATGCCGTCTTTCAATGGTGTGACAAAAGCTATCTCGCATGCTCTATAGTATGCAAGTAGTTCTGTACGACTTACAGAACGAAACATATAATGAACCGGCGTCCACCCTCCTTCCGTGTATTGACCGTTGATTTCACCGACGAGCCCTTCAATCTCCTGCTTGAGGTTCTGGTAGCTGTCTACATTCACCCGGCTTGGTACCACAAGCTGTATGAATTCTATTTTTCCCCTGATTTCAGGGTAGCGTGCCAGTGCTTCCGCAAACGCACGCAGACGATGAGGAATTCCCTTTGTATAATCAAGACGGTCTACTCCAAGGATCAATTGTCTGTTTTCATGATTTTGACGTATGATTCTTACCTCTTTCGTTACTTCTTCAGCAGCGGCACTTTTTGAAAACTCCTTGAAATCTATACTGATTGGAAAAGTCCCGATCTGAACCTCACCTTTTTTGGTAACGATCTTTTTAATGTTTTTTCTTCCAGGAGTTTTGAGTTTCATTAGACGGCGCACACATCTGAGGAAATTCTTCTTATCACGTTCCGTTTGAAATCCCAGCAAATCATATTCGAGCATTGCCTCAAGTATTTCGAAGCGCCACGGAAGTTTTATAAAAATATCGAATGGGGGAAATGGGGTATGAAGGAAAAAACCGGTTTGTCTTTGTGCTCCGATTTCTCTCAATTCACGTGCCACCAGGGAAAGAAGATAATCATGCACCCATATAAAATCTTCCTCACTGGTACTTTCAGCGACAGCACGCGCAAATTTGCGATTAACTTTTCGATAAACATCCGCATACTGAGGGTCAAAATTACAATTTGATAAAAAATCGTGAAAAAGGGGCCATAGAATTTCGTTGGAGAACCCATAATAGTATTTTTCGATTTCTTCACTGGTAATATCAACGGGAATAAGAGTATGTCCCAGTTCTTCAGCCGATCTTGAGAGAATGCTCTTAAGGGAAGCCTCATCAGGCATTTCTTGCGCGCCAAGCCATCCTATCCACTTTCCCCCATGGTTACGTAAAACCGGCCCCATGGCAGTAACAAGACCTCCAGCAGACGAACGGGTAACCCACTGTCCTTTTTTCACTTTTTCTACAATAATTGGTAAACGATTTGAAACAATGACAACGCTTTTGGGACTCATAATTGTTCCCCCTGCATAATTGTCTGGATGCTATAGATGATTCATTAACCTTCGATTTTCGATATTCCTCCTAGTTGACAATAATATCTCCGTCACATATATGTTAATCTATGAATTTTTAAAATTGACGGAATCTATCTCACATAATATTGACAATAGGTTATTATCCTCATATTGTCAATGTTGGGGGAAATCTATTGTACCGGTTACCTGAAGGATGTCCAGGATAATGAACAACGCCGTTATTAATAAACAGCAAATACGCACGATAAAAGAATTTTACGCTCTGATGGACAAGACCCGCGATTTGCGCGTGCGGATTGTGAAAAATATTTTTAATGACAAGCAGATTGGACCGGACTGGATAGAATCACTTAAGAACGCTCTTGCATCTCTTATAAGCATTCCCATGGAGAGAGGCAAAAGGGTCCTCTTTTTAGATGATTCAAAGAAAATGCCCGTCGATCTTGTTTATGAGATAACCGAGCTGGAAAAAGATCTCTTCTATCTTAAAAACGGCGAGGAGAAATTTATCGAATATCTTGAAGATCTTCATTCCGGATTCCGTGAGCAGGTGAACAGCAGTGTAAAACTGCTGGAAGGCCTGAATTTTAATTGCTTTATTACCGACAGGGACGGGACGATAAACAACTACTGCGGCAGATTCCGTTCCTCTGTTCAATCCGTTTATAATTCTCTTTTTTTAGTCCGCTTTGCGGCAAAACGAACCGTCAGCCCTGTAATCGTAACCTCTGCCCCGCTTCAGAATTTTGGGGTCATGGATGTCAGCATCAATCCGGAGAAGAGTGTTATCTATGCGGCTTCGAAGGGCAGGGAATTTGTCGACCTCTATGGTGTGAGACGAACGTACCCGATAGATAAAAAGAGGCAGGATCAATTAGACAATCTAAATAAAAGGCTTTTATCGCTTGTTAAGGATCCGGTTTTTGAGAAATTTTCATTGATCGGTTCCGGATTTCAGCGCAAATTTGGCCAGACAACCTTAGCCAGGCAGGATATCAGCGAATCCATACCAGAAGATGAATCGGACAATTTTTTGAAAAAAATCAAAAGTATTGTGTCTGATTCAGATCCTCAGAATGAAAATTTCAGAATAGAGGACACCGGTCTGGATATCGAAATAATCCTTACAATTGGAGATTCACGATCCGGGTTCAAAGATTTTGATAAAGGCGATGCGGTAAAATTCCTCAATGAGGAATTGCAGCTTGGCATGACAGATGGGCCTCATCTCATTTGTGGTGATACGTATTCAGATATTCCCATGCTGGAAGCCGCGAAGGAAAAAACAGACAATATATGGGCCATGTTCGTAACAAAAGACCACAAACTTGCCGTAAAGGTAAGAGATGTTTGTCCAAATTCTATAATCGCAACAGAGCCGGATATCCTGATAACGATTTTGAATTTTCTGTCGAAGCTATAAAGGGGGTAAATAATTTTGAGAAAGTTTAAGGGTGCCGTTTTTGATCTAGACGGGGTTGTGACCAATACCGCCCATATTCACGCGTTAACCTGGGAGGATATGTTTAACGAATTCCTCAAACAATTGGCGGAAAGAGAAAATAAGCCTTTTGTACCGTTTGACCGCGCGAAAGATTATCTCCAGTATGTCGACGGAAAGCCAAGGATGGAGGGTGTCGCGTCCTTTCTGAAATCCCGGGATATCATCCTTCCTTATGGAGATTTTCATGATTCTCTCGAAAAAGAAACCATCTGCGGATTGGGAAACAGAAAAAATCTGAAATTTCAGGAGATGTTGCGCAAAGAAAAACCACGTATCTATGAAACTACGGTTAAATTTATTAAGAATCTCAAAAAAAAGGGAATCAAGGTGGGTGTGGCATCCTCAAGCTGTAACTGCCAACTTGTATTGCAAGCTACAGGGATAGAACACCTTTTTGAAACGCGGGTAGACGGCCAGGTATCACGCGAACTCAATTTGAAGGGAAAACCAAACCCCGATATATTTGTCACAGCCGCCAGGCTAATGGGACTAATGCCCAGTGAGTGCATGGTTGTTGAAGACGCTGTTTCGGGTGTTCAAGCTGGCAAAAGCGGCAATTTTGGATTGACCCTTGGAATAGCCCGGAAACATAATGGAGAGATTCTTAAGCGAAATGGGGCGGATGTTGTTCTATATGATCTTGCTGAAATCAGCGCCAGGGAGATAGAAGACTGGTTTAAAAAAGGTATCAAAAAAAATGGCTGGCATCTCGAATATGATGGTTTTGATTTACATGAGGAAAATCTGAGGGAGACCCTTTGCACAGTTGGAAACGGATACCTGGGTACCCGGGGATGTTTTGAAGGAGAACATGCGTCGGATGTTCACTATCCCGGAACTTATATTGCCGGCATATATAATAAACCGGGGACAAAGGTACAAAATAAAATCATTTACAATAATGATTTTGTAAACTGTCCCAACTGGCTTCCCATCGAATTCAAGATTGGATATGGAAAATACATAAGTCCCCTTAAGATGGAGCTGTTCAGCTACAGGCAGACCCTTGACATGAAAAGGGGTGTCATGAAACGTTCCATCGTCTGCAAAGACGCGCTTGGCAGGATTACCAGTATTCACAGTGAGAGAATCGCGAGCATGGCAGATCCGCATCTCCTCGCGATCAGGTATAACATCACCCCAGTGAACTACTCTGAGAAAATTACAGTACGTTCCACTCTCGACGGGACTGTCATAAATGATGGTGTCCCCCGTTACCGCCAGCTCCATTCAAGACACTTGAGCGGGATTGATCAGGGAAAAACTGAAGATGGGATATTTCTTCACGTTCAAACAATTCATTCAAAACACCGGATCATCATGAATGCCAGAGTCGCTGTTTCTGAAAATGGCGAACCGCTTTCAGTTAAGAAGAAAACCATTCAGAAGAAGGCCGAAATAAGTGAAGAGATGGAATTCTCCGCTCGCGAAAATTTTACCTATACGGTGGAAAAACTTGTTACTGTTTATACATCCCTGGACCAGGATGTTACAGATATCAAAAAGACGGCATCCGACACACTCCTTCAATATAAAGACTTCGGCAGCCTCTACAGACCCCATGTAAAGGCATGGGAGTCTCTGTGGGACAAATTTGATATCAGGATTGAAGGCGACAGCTTTTCCCAAAAGGCTATCCGTCTGCACATCTACCACCTGCTTGTAACAGCATCGCCACACAATACACAGATCGACGCGGGGATACCGGCCCGCGGTCTTCATGGCGAGGCATACAGGGGACACATTTTCTGGGATGAACTTTATATTTTCCCCTTTTTCAATCTTCACACGCCTGAAATAACGAGAGCCCTTCTCATGTATAGATACAAGCGTCTTGACGCGGCGAGATCTTATGCCCGGAAATATGGCTATAAAGGCGCCATGTACCCCTGGCAAACGGCTGACAGCGGCGGAGAAGAAACACAAATTCTTCATTATAATCCACAAGACGACACATGGGGACCGGATCTGAGCCGCTTTCAAAGACATGTATCCATTGCCGTATTTTATAATGTCTGGAAATACGTTTCGGACACGGAAGATAGAGGGTTTCTGGAGAATTACGGCGCTGAGATCATGCTGGAGATTGCGCGTTTCTGGGCCAGCATCGCAGTGTATGACGAAAACACAAAAAGGTATCATATCGAGGGTGTTATGGGGCCGGATGAGTATCATGAAAGACTTCCCGGTTCTGAAGAATCTGGTCTGAAAGACAATGCCTACACAAATATAATGACTGTCTGGTTGCTTGAAAAGGCCCTTGAGATGATTGACCGGCTTCCGGAGAACGTATTAAAAACGCTCACGGAAAAGCTCACATTCAAGATCGCGGAAACAGAAAAATGGAAAAGAATCACAGAGAAGATGAATGTGATATTATCGAAGGAAAACATCATCAATCAATTCGATGGATACATGGACCTCAAGGAGTTGAACTGGGATTACTACCGCAATAAATATGGTAATATTCACCGCATGGATCGCATCCTGAAGGCCGAAGGCGATTCTCCGGATGCCTATAAAGTGACAAAACAGGCCGATACGCTGATGCTGTTTTATCTCATCGGAGTTGAGGAAGTATGCCGCATTCTTGAGAAACTCGGTTTTGACACAGGTGATCACAATGAACTCCTGACGCGTAACTACGAATATTATGAAAAAAGAACATCTCATGGATCAACACTCAGCAATCCAGTCCATGGAGTAATCTCGAGCGATATACCGGGTGCCGGAAACAAGATGGTGTGGGATCGGTTTATAGAGGCCATAAAATCGGATATCTTTGATATCCAAGAGGGAAGCACAGGCCAGGGGATACATTGCGGTATGATGGCCGAAACAATCGGCATGATCAGAAGGTGTTTTGCCGGGATAGATGCTTCAGGCGAGGTGCTTGAGCTAAATCCACACATGCCCGAACACTGGAACGAACTATCTTTTAAAATATACTTTAGAAACATCTGGTATCATTTTGCATTCACAAAAAAAGATGTCAAAATAAAAATTGAAGGCAACGCGGAGAAACAAATTCCAATTAAAATAGCCGGAAAGAAGATCATCTTCACTGCGGGTAAGACAAAAAAAGTAAATCTTACCAATAGTTGACGGTTTCGTATTATGTAGTAACAGCTGCTTTGCCCGGCAGGTTAAAGCCAGGACCCTTGCCTGTCCATGGTGGATATATCTGCTCACAAAATAACCACGTCATCTTGACCCCATCCGTAAAAATAGCGCGTTAATGTATTCCATGTTGTTATTGCCGGCCTGATCTGGAATCCATGTTTCCCTATATTGTTGTAGTAACCGGTAATATTTATTTTCCTCACCTGTAACCAAGGCAACTAAGCGGGATGTAGTGATTGAGCATTGGTTCCTGTACTATTTAAGACTGCCTTTACCGAAGATATCCAAGACTTCAAATGACAAAGGTGCATGTCGGATTTTTTGATCAATTCATTGAATACGGGTGGACAACATGCAAAGGTGGGACAGCTTATTTTTAGTTCCTATGAAATCCAGATGTCTTCCTGTAATTGATGGATTCAAGAGCAAAGGAATAGTAGTAGATTTCTTTCCTATAATCATTGGAAAATAGTCACTGTCACTTTTTTCCTAGCAAATCGGGATCAATATGACAAATTAAACCCTATATGTTAACGATTATAACTGGGTAAAATACTGTAGTGTAAAAGAAAGTTCGCAATTTGATATATTGCAATAGGCCATCGATATTTCCTAAAAAGGTATTAGCAATAACACATATGAAAGGAGAAAGAGCGATGGCCCGGAAGTATGATACCGCGACGTACAAGAAATTACTACTGCATTTTATGGGAGAAGCAGATCCGTTGTATTCGATGCTCCAATGGTTGACGGAACGGATGATGGAAGTAGAGTCGGAGATGAAAGTGTGAGCAGTCAAGGGAAAGCATACATCAGATCGGACAACTCATTTTTCGGGGACTCGAGTAAGGCGATTCGACACCCGATTGGGCACCTTGTATCTTTTAGTTCCTAAGCTCCGCCAGGGCGGGTACATCCCCTTCTTTGTGACCGAGAAGAAGCGATCGGAGCAGGCCCTGATCCAGGTAGTGCAGGAGGCCTTCATCAATGGGGTATCCACACGGAAGATGGAGCATTTGGCCCACTCCCTGGGCATTGAGGGCATTTCAGCAGGTCAGGTATCGACGATGACGAAGGAACTTGATGAACAGGTTGCACAGTTTAGAGCTCGTCCCTTGGAACCGGAATATCCTGTCATATGGGTCGATGCATTATATGAGAAGATCCGGTTTGATGGCCGTGTCATCAGCATGGCCGTTCTGCTCGTTGCCGGGATCACCGCAGATGGACATCGTGAGATACTAACCTGTGAGCCTATGATGAACGAATCGGAAGAGACCTATCGGATCCTCTTCAGCAATCTCAAGGAGCGAGGCATGGAGAAGGTCTGGCTGTGTGTTTCAGATGCCCATGCAGGGCTCAGGAAGGCCGTTCGGAAGGCCTTCCTCGGATGTAGCTGGCAGAGGTGTAAAGTCCATTTTATGCGCAATATCCTGGCCCATGTGCCACACAAAGAGAAAGGTCCTTTTGCTGATAAACTGAAGGTCATCTGGTTGCAGCCGACGAAGAAGGCGGCCCTTCAGGCAGCTCAGATGCTGATTGACGAGTACAAGAATCGTTTTCCAAAGGCCATTGCTACTTTGGAAGAGGGTCTGGAGGATGCCCTGCAGTACCTGTCTTATCCCTCCTTTGATCCCCGGAAGATCAGCTCCAGTAATATACTTGAACGTCTGAACCGGGAGATTCGAAGACGATCACGGGTAGTTGGAATCTTCCCCAGTATGGATTCCTATCTGAGGCTTATTACCTCGTATCTCATCGAGTATGGCGAGGACTGGTCCACGGGGAAATGTTACATTAAACAGTGACTCATTGAGGAACAACGAATGGCATCAAAACAGGCAGCATAAACCGGAGATATCGATGGTCTCATTAATCGAAATTGCGAACATTACTTGACGTGACCTAAAATACAAAAAATAAAGATGTTTCGAAATCAGCACAGACCCGTGTGTTGTTAATATTCTTCACTTCTAAAACGTTTTTTAGACTTCCAAATAATATTTATTGACTTCCAATCACAATCTGCTATAATGGCTAAAAACTTGGAGGGTCATTTACTATGGATGCTTTTTACTATACCTTTCTTGCGCTCAGGGGCATTCAGGCTGGCAAAGAATATTACGTTGTTATGTGCCCACTAAAACTAATTCCTAGAATCTTCCTCTATGATGAAGAAGCGTTAAGCCCTGAATTAAGAGCACAAAGAACGCTGAATAAAGCGCGAATACCCGAGATATCACGATATATAGTTGAGAATCCAAAATCTTACACTTTTTCCGCATTAACAGCATCGATAGACGGCGATATTATCTTTGAACCGTTAGAAAATCAAGGTATTAACAGGAACGTAGGGCATCTGAAAATCCCAATGGGGGCACGATTCCTAATCAATGATGGACAGCATAGGCGCGCGGCTTTAGAAAGCGCTCTTAGGGCTAAGCCGGAATTGGGTGATGAAACTATCACGGTTGTGTTTTTTATAGATACCGGATTGCGGCGTAGTCAGCAAATGTTCGCGGATCTCAATAAGCACGCGGTGCGGCCAACAAAGTCATTAGGCATTCTTTATGATCATCGTGAACCTTTAGCAGAATTAGCCCGAAATCTTGCTATTGATGTACCAATTTTTAATGGCTTGACAGAAATGGGAAAAACCACCATATCGAATCGATCTACCAAATTGTTTACGCTTAGCAGCATTTATCAAGCAAACCTGTCACTTCTGAAAAAGAAAAAGTCCGATGATATATCTCCCGTGGAAAAGCGGCTTGCAATAGAATTTTGGAACGAAGTAACAAAAATGATACCCGATTGGCAAAAAGCGAAAGAAAGAAAAGTCGATACAGCTACGTTAAGGAGGGATTATATTCATGCACATGGACTTGCACTTCACGCCATTGGCATTGCTGGTGCGGACTTAATCCAGCTATACCCCAATAATTGGAAAGATAAGCTCGTCAATTTATCTGTGATTGATTGGTCAAGATCGAATGCTAAGTTTTGGGAAGGGCGTGCGATGATTGGGGGGAGGGTAAGTAAGGCATCCAACAATCTCGTTTTGACCGTGAATGTTCTCAAAGAAACTCTCGACATCCCATTATCAAAAGAAGAAGACCGTATAGAAACCCTTTGGAAAAAAGGTGAAATAATATGAACGATAATAGCCTCAATTTATTTCCCTCTGTAGGGACTGAGAAGCTATTCAGCAAGCGATATCTCTCAGAAATTCTCGATGAAATCAGGAGAGTTTATCTTGCTGATAATAAACCTTGGGTAATCGGATACAGCGGTGGTAAAGATTCGACGGCAACCCTTCAGTTAGTATGGAATGCCCTTGAGTCCTTGCCTCAGAAAAAGAGGGAGAAACCAATCTATGTTATTTCTTCAAATACTTGGGTAGAATCACCTGCCATAATCGATTTAATAACTTCAAACCTAAACTCCATACAAAAGATTGCAACCAGTGAAGGCTTTCCTTTTTGCACTCAAGTTGTAGAACCAAAGATATCAGATTCTTTTTGGGTCAATCTGATAGGGAAAGGGTACCCCGTTCCATATTCACGCAATAGGTGGTGCACGGATCGTCTCAAAATCAGTCCAATGAACAAATACATTATGTCAAAAATCACCCAATATGGTGAAGTCATAATCGTTCTTGGATTGAGAAAACAAGAAAGTACTACCCGTGCCCAAGCTATTAAAAACCACAGTATACGAAGAACCAATTTAAAGAGCCATACATTTTTTCCTGGCGCGTATGTATATCTTCCAATTGTTGATTTTTCGACTGAAGATGTTTGGAAATATCTAACAGAGTTTTCATGCCCATGGGGCGACGATAAAACAAACCAAGAACTCTTCGCCTTATACAGAGATGCAGGAGCGGATGAACGCCCTCTCGTAATCGACGAATCTACACCTTCTCTTGGAAACAGGAGATTTGGATGTTGGGTGTGTACAGTAGTAAACCGTGATCTTTCTATGGAGACTTTAGTGGAAACCAGGAAAATATCATGGATGAAAAAACTTCTCGAACTGAGAAACTTTATTGCAACTTTCAAAGAACCGGAGCAGAAAAAACAATACCGAGATCATCGAAGAAGAAATGGTAAAGTATACTTTAAAGCGGGGAGCAAAGATATAGCGTGGGGCCAAACGACAATTGAAAAAGGCTTGCCCCAAATTTTATTGAAGAGGCTTTTAGAAACCCAACTAGAGATTCAAAAGGATGTACCAGATGTTATATTAATTTCTACCGATGAACTCCATGAAATAAGACGGTTATGGCGCACAGAACAGCACGATTGGCGGGATCAAGTACCACAAATCTACTATGACGTAACGGGCAGGAGTCTAGATTGGGTTCAAGAGGATATGGGCTCTTATACTGTAGAAGATCAGATAATACTCGATAAAATATGCAAAAAGAACAATGTACCCCTTAATCTGGTAGCCAAATTACTAGATCTAGAAAGAAAATTCAATGGTATGAGCCGTCGTGTTAATATCTACAAACGCATCGATAAAATTTTAAAGAAGGATTGGCGATCACTTGAGGATATAATGAAATCTTAACCATTTTTGAGGTTCCTATGATTTTTAATAAGCTCGTTGTAAATAACTTTGGTCCATTCCGTGGTGTGCAAGAGTTCGATTTAAGCCCCCGTTTCGAAGATGGAATGTGTAAACCTATTCTCCTATTTGGTGGCAAGAATGGCTCGGGCAAAACAAACTTGTTTGAGGCAATTAACTTATGCCTCCTCGGAATAAACTCTATAGTTCCCAGTGTTACAAAAAAAGAATATGAAGAATACCTGCTCGACAAAATTCATAGGAACGGAAAAGATAACATAGCTCTCGAAAATGCATCTACAACTCTCGAATTCACACATGCGCACTTCGGTATCCAAGATTCGTATTGCATAATAAGATCATGGAACAGAAATGGCGATGGAATTAGAGCAAAGGTAGACGTTATAAAGAACGAGGAACCTTTAAAAAATCTAGACCCAGCCCAGTGGAATACATTTATTAAGGAGCTTATTCCACCCGCAATAGCCCAGATATTCTTTTTTGATGGTGAAAAAATTCGAAAGCTTTCCGGGGATAGAACTATCAATAGTAGTTATCTTATGGATTCAATGAAGGCACTCTTGGGTATAGATATTACAGAAAGGCTTTATTCGGATCTCATCATTTATACAAAGAAAATTAATAACAATGGAGATGATAAGAATTCATCAAGTGGCGAACTCAATCAACTTCTTGAAAATCTCGCAGATATTGAAGAGCAATTATCAGAATTACGGCAAGATCGAGCGAAAAAAGAAGTAGAGATTGAGAGGTTAAGATCAAAAGTCCAAACTTACGAAGAAAAAATCTTGGCACTAGGGGGAGAATTTTCGGTAAAATTCGATACATTAAAATCGCAGAAGATAAAACTTACATTAGAAATTGAAAATGTCCAAGACAGAATCAGGGATTTATGCCAAGGGTTGTTCCCGTTTTCTCTTTGTTCAGGACTATGCATGAGCCTGAACAGTAGACTCAAGCACGAAAATGATATTCTGAAAACTCAATTGCAAAGGGATAGCATCAACCAGCACCTTACCTCTCTGTTAAAAGAATTAGACCTTGATAAAACTCTTTCACAACTCTTGAATGATGATTCGTTTACACCCTTATCTCAAAAAATAACTACTATCTCCCATAACCTTCTGGAAAAGGTAAACAAAACTAAAGATTTTGATATGCTTGATGATTTATCATCAAAAGACATTGATAAAATTAATTTCGGAATTGAGGAAGTTATCTCAAGGATACCCCAGGCGATGACAGGGCTGTGTCAAAAACTGCAGGAGCTCGAAGATAATCTATTTAACGTTGAAACCGATTTAGCTCGTACACCAACGGAAGACCTGTTTAAGCAAGAGATCGAGCAATTGAATCTTTGTAATACAAAGCTCGGGTCGTTGATACATCAGGCTAATAATGATGACGAAAAAAAGAAGAGTCTCGATTTTAAAAAACAACAGATCAACAGCAGACTTCAAAAACTCGATCAAGCTATGGCTGACAGTAAAGAGGCTTCAGAAAGACTTAAATTGATAGCTCGGTCCAGGAAAGTCCTGTTAGAATTTGCCGATGAAATAAAACAAAAAAAAATTAAAGAGCTTGAAGAAACAATAGCTTTACTTTTTAATGAATTGAGCAGGAAGCAGGATCTTTTCTCAAAGGTTGTCGTTAATCCATCTGATTTTTCTATTGATATTTTTGCTTCTAATGGGAAGAAGATCTCAAAGAAAAGCCTTTCTTCCGGTGAAAGACAGATATTTGCGATTGCGATTTTGTGGTCATTAAAGAAGATATCGGGCCGCCCCATTCCTGTAATTATAGATACGCCACTAAGCCGCTTAGATAGTGATCACAGGGAAAACTTAATAAATCATTTTTTCCCGAATGTAAGTCATCAAACAATAATCTTGTCAACGGACACAGAGATAAGCAAAGGGTATTTTAATGATTTGAGGGACTATATATCGCACTCCTATCACTTGAAGTACGACAAGAAAGAAAAAATGACCTTCGGGGAACTAGGATATTTCTAATAAAAGGGCCGTAATATGAAATTGAATAAAGTCAAGCTAGACGTTGAATTGACTACGAAAGTGAGAACATTGAAAGCGCGTACTGGTCTTAACCCAAATATTCTATGCAGAATTGGTTTCTGTCTATCGTTAAATGAACCTGGAATTCCAAACACAGAAAGATATCTAGAAGATGGTATGGAATTTAATCGTTATACATTAACAGGAGAATGGGATAGTTTATTCATAGCCCTCTTAAAAGAAAGATGTTTGCAAGATGGTATTAATTTAAAAGAAAATCTTGAAGAACAGTTCATGGCGCATCTAAATCGGGGTGTTTCTTTAATTTACAACAGAATTAAAAATTTAAATAATTTAGCAGAATTGATTCAATAATAAGCATTCGGCTACTTTCTTTTTAGCTTTTGTAAATATAAATTTTCAAGAGGTGTATTTTTTTTATTTTATTATAATTGTTTTACACAGGTGAGGCTTTCTATAAAAGTATATTGCTCTTCATAGTCTATCTATCAATCTATCAGCTAACCAATCTATTCGCTCTTGGCCTATAGGTGGATTAGAGACTGATTGAAGTAAGTCTTGGCGGTCTAATAAACTTCCATGTTTACTTTGATTTTGAACGAGCCAAGAAATATAAGGGTGTACATTAGGGTCATTATTACATTCAGCATCGAAACTCCCCTGGGGGCAAATCTTTGCCGAGCAACTAATGTTTGATTGTCTGTTATTAGCCGTTTTTCTTACCGGTGCAAAATTCATCATAAGATGGCCTTCTGAATCTCCAGGAGCATTTATTTGCAAGCCCGATTCGGGTATCATATGATCTATTTGATACTGTGTGGCTTTTGCCCCATAAATATGTGGTTGGAAAGTTAGAAGTGTTGTTCCATGTTCTGGTAGCAAACATGCATTAAATACTCGTGGCGCTCTCCCTTTCTGGGTGTCTTTCAAGCGCGAATTAAGCCAGTGTTCATCAGTTTTATCGTTTATATTACGTCCAATAAAAAACTTTGAGAGGCTGTCTGATATTTCATCTAGTGTTATATTATGTACTAAAAGATGTTTTGCGTACTCACGAGTCCGACCAATACGCCCATCTAATAACACTCTGTAATTAGCACGAAGAAACTTTAAAAGCTCTGGATCTTCATTGTTACCACCAGAGATAAAACTGGGGAATTGCGCGGTTTTAAGGTAATTTTTGTAATAATAACATAAACATCCAGCCAGAGGAAGCGTTCCACACTTCCTTATCTCATTAAAATATTGATTATTTGATTTATTAATTATGTCTGATACAAAATCTAAAAACTGCATCACTTCTGAATCCAACAAAGATTCCCATGATGGAAACACCTTTTCTGGGCAGGGGCTGTCACTTGATACAATACATTCCAAAATAATTCCAACGAAGGGGTTCAATTCACGATCTTTGCTAAATACTTCGGTAAATCGGTTTTCTAGTGATTCTATAATTGAAAATTCCCAGGACGAAATGGCACCCCTTTCCACTATTGCGGACCTTAACCAGTCCACGGTGCTAAGTTCTTCTCTTACTGTGTTCAAACCAATAAAAGTGTTTGATACTTCATAAACCGACCCAAACCCAAAATAAGTATCCGGTGCGATTTGTCGCTCAAGAAAAAGCCTTTGTACATTTTTTGCTAAACCTTCCCCTCCACCATCCTCAAACTCTTTTTGCAGCCAGCGACCAAGTGCTCGCCTGAATTCACTATAACTCTCCTTAACTGCCTGTCTACGATGATTCCGAAGCTCCTGATCATTATGTTGATAAATGGGTGCAAGATTTGAGCATTGGGCTTTTAATGCGCTAAAGCGCATACTCTCTCCTGCAAGAATTGAATTGTTAGATAACACAAGCGGATGAAGAAGCGTTAAAAGAGCCGTTCCAATGGAAAACCTTTGAAGACCATCTATTAAGACCTCATATTTTTTAATGTGAGGTGGCAAGTATCCACAATTTGCTCTATCAACCTCAAAAGAGCCAAAAATTGCATTTCCTAAAAAGACGGAATGGCTCTGAAGGAGTTCTTCAAAGAGTTCATCATCCCAAACAATACCTCGTTGATACATCGGGATATCGATCCAGCGAAAATTGTACTGAGTCAACTTCAGGAATTCATTTTCAGGTTCTGCAAAGTAAGGAATTAGAGCTTGCTCGATAATATATTTGAGGAAAATAGGGCATGCGCCTGTTCGGTCTATTGGCATTATAAGGCTCCCTCTTCCCTGACAAGGGAAGCTAATTCAATATGAAATGCATCAGGAATAGTTTTTTTTAATAATTCATTAAGCTCACGGCATCCCTGAAAAGCATAGTTTTCAATCATACGAGCTAATCTTTCTTCATCTGTCACAATTTTGTGTGACCCTGTTAATGAGATTCCCAAGAAAAGTATCTGTGGAAAAAGATTTCGATTTTTAAAAATATCTATATCAACTGGATAAGGTTGATCCAAAAATTCAGACACAGCTTGATTACCATCTTTACCTGTTTTATAGAAGCCATAACTTGCCACAAAGATAATGAAATCAGCATATGTATCGAAACAGGCATTGGAACGGCTATTAAGACTTGGACGGCAATAAGGTAGTAGCGGAGCAGCTTCTTTTGGTATGCGTATATCTGTCATCTAATTGATCTCCTCAATTCTGCTATACGAAATCTCTTCGCTGCCTTTGTTGTCTAAAAGTTTTACTAAAGAGACTTTTTTCTGTTGATAATTAACAAAATAGTCCTCTTCCTTTACATTCTCTTTATTTGTAAACAATCGAAAGCGATATACTTTGTCCGTATGTGGCTCTATGGCTCCTCTTACAGATTCATGCCACTGCTGTTGTGCCAAAAGCAATAAAATCTGTCTGGCTTTTCCATGTAAGATATTCGCAACATGTCGTGCATAAACGTCATCTGTGGGCGCAAATATAGAATCCATGAAGAATGATTGATCATCTAGTTTCCCCACTCCGATTTTCAAGTTATATAATTGGTTATGCAACTCACGCCTAAGTTGAGATAAAGCTATGATGTGAGATATTACAAGAAGCTGTCTTTGTCCTCCTCCAATGTTTTTTTGAGTGTCTCCCTCTAAGGTTTTTATTGCGGGCAATAAAGATTCAGGGTCAATGTAAGCTTTGGTACCGTCAGTAACAACTGTATCATAATATTGCGAAATAGAACTTTGCATAATTTCATGAAATGACTTCTTTAAAATACGCAGTGATTGGTGTATTAGTTTGTGGATTTGTGTGGCATGTTCTTGACATTTTAGGAGATTGTTTTCCTCAGAAATGTTTCGCTGATTTGCTATCCTTTGGACTTCAATATTAAGATCGTCTAATAATCTTTTCGTAGCTTTCATCCTACTCTCATAATTGGTCTGGTCATCTTTTATTTCGAGTCTCCTTTTATTCAAGGTTCTTGCTTTTCTAAGCAACCTCGAAACTTCTTCATGTTTTGCGCTTGATAGTTTCTGCTCCAAATCTTCTATTTCGACACCCAACTCATATTGCTTTACTATTAACTTTTTCCTCTTACCTATTGCCTCACCTGCCGATTTAATAAATGCTACAACCTTTCTTTTATAACTAGATTTTGATTCTTCTTCGAGTGCATTAAGTAGCCCCATTAAGCCTGAGTTCAGTTCGCTTGAAAGGGATCGATTACGATATTCATCTATACAGTTGCGCTCGACTTGATTCTCTACAAGATGGAGGGGACGGCCACAAATGCATGTATTACTTTTTAAAAGGCGCTCAACAAAACCTTCTGTGATATCAGCGGGAAGAAGATTGGCATCCTGCATTTCTTTTAACACTAGACTTACTGCAGAAAACTCCTTTACTAAAAAGGGAATTCCTTTAGTATCACTAACAATCCGACAAATATTGTTGTCAATATCAATTATTTCCCTTTCTGATTTTTTCTGTTCCAATCGACATTTTTTCAAACGTTCAGCCCATTGTTCATTGGGGCCACCCTCAGTCAACCCAATGATTTTATTAGAAGTTTCTATAATACTCCGATTCACTTCTTTATCTTCGGAAGCTAATTCTTTTAATTTATCTTGAAAGTCATTATGGTTCATTCTAAAAGTTTCTAATTTTTCTAACTTATCGTGATATTCCCTATTAGATCTGACTAAATTTCTCAGTTCATCTTCGAACTTTTTACCCACAGCAAGAACGTTCGATGCGGCTTGTGTCCACGCCTCAATATGCAACATTTTTGAGAACCCACTTGCGATACTCGTATGTCTCGTACCTTCCATGAGTTGTTTCGCTAGATCCTCTCCTTGAAAGTAAAAATAGTCGAACAGCTCTTTGGGGACAAGCTTTTCTAACTGTCGTTGCATGACAGTTTGATCTTGTGCGAATCTATCGCCATCTGGTTTATGATCAATTTTTTGAAGAGTGATGGAATTTAAATTATATCCGTTTCGAATCTTGATCGCACTAATGCTTCTCTTGAATGTAACAGTTTTTTTGTTATCAATGAAGGTTGCTTGAACCCATCCATCAATATTAGACTGAGCATCATTTCTAGCAGCCTTATTTATTAGTTCAAAGGGTTTATCCGAGTAACCGAGCAGATCTCCATAGCAAAGAAAGCGCAACGCCCTGATTATACTTGTTTTTCCTGCATTATTGGCTGCCAATACAAGCACTAAAGAAGAATCTGATTCGTCTACACTCGGGAATTCTATTAGGTTCGTGCCCTTAAATATAAGGAAATCCTTAATTCTCAGTTCTTTAAAAAGCATAATTATTGATCTCCTCTAGTTACTTGTTCTTCTATTTTTCTACGAATTGCTCCTAGTAATTCATTTTTTGACATGTCGCGGCTAGAATCAGCATGGTAATTAATGATTGTTATAAATAGTTCTTGCATGTTTTTAGGTTGCTCAGACAGAAACTTTTCCAGTGATTTAATATCATTGTTCATAGCTTTCTCCATACATTGTATTTGTTGTAGAGGATAACCGCAAAGCGTCGGAAAGAATCGTTTGGGCTTTGTCATGATTTGTTGCCATGCCAGCAAACTCTTCATAACGGCGCAATTCCTTTTTGAGAAGCCTTTCAACTGTCTCTGTTGGTAAATCAGAGCCCTGCGGTAATACTATCACATCGTAAATGTCAGCAATTTTCTCTTCATCATCTGGCTTCTTGCGGAGAATTCTTCCCCGCCGCTGAATGAATTGCCTGAGCCTATCGATACTATAAAGAACTATAGCCGTATGGATTGCCGGAATATCAATACCTTCATCCAAACAACCAATAGCGCACAATGCATTGAGCTCACCTGATTCAAAACGTTGCAAAATTTTAATTCGCTGCGCTGGCGGTGTTTCCCCGATAATTGATGAACAACTTAAATTTTGTTTTCTCAAGAGAGTAATTACATCAGATAATAATCTTTCCCCCTCATTCTCATCTTCATCTTCAAAAACATCTCGTTCTTCAGAAAACCTTATGAAACCTGGAGGGCTATAAATTAGAGTATGTGATAGGGTATGATCATTCGAGAGTATTTTTGGTATAAGATCACGAAATGCAGAGATTTGTACTCCGGAAGTACGGATAAGTTCACGATTTTCACGATAAAGGTTTAATAAAGCGGGTGAACCTGGCTTCGTGTCTTCAATTTCTTTTAAGTAATTTAAATAGCGAACACCGACCGCCGGCGACAAGTATGCGGGAATTGGGTGATAGCGATATGGGCATAATACCCCATCGTTAATACCCTTATCTAAACTATAGTCAATAAGTATATTACCAAAATAAGTAAATAGTTTCTCGGTAGTATCCAAATCGTTTTCAATTTCAGGTGTTGCGCTAAGACCAATGCGATAAGGGAAGAACTCAGAACATGCCACCATAATTTTTAAAAGACGAGCTGATGCCAAATTATGCATCTCATCAGCAATCCAAACAGCTTTAATGCCCTGTTCCGAAAGGTGTTGTAATTTGCGTTGAAACTTCTCATCTGAAAAAGTGCAATATGTAGAAACAACAAATCGAGGTTGAGTTTCCGCATCCAAACTCAGCCATGGCTCCAGGATATTAAACCAGTTATTTACAGATTCATAGGCTTTTAAAATATACCTAAAACCAAATTTATGAATTTCCTTAATCCATTGATCAGCCAATATACGGGTTGGAGCAGTCACTATAACAGCCGATGGTTTAGTGTTTTTATCAACTTGGATATTGGTTAATCTATTAATTGATTGTAGTGCAGCAATAGTTTTTCCACCGCCTGTACAAATCTTGAATATACCCTTAAAGTCAGACTCTAACCAATTTTTCACAGCCAAGTCTTGATGGGGATACAGCTTCAGGCTTCTGATAGAATCATTTTCTTTATCTTGAAATTCTTCTTCCCAATAATCATCTAAATCTTCATATGGGCCAATGAGCCTGTTGGGTTGATCGTGGTCATTGAAAATAGAAGGTACTTGCAATGAAGATTCTTCCAGTCTCGCAATATCCAGTTTATATTGTTCAACCTCATTCTTGGGATCACCAAATGACCAGTTTACCTTAAATTCCACAGCCGAGTCATAGTTTAATTGATAGCGAGCAAATACAATCGTTGTACCTTCGTTATCAACAAATACCAAAAAATACGAATATCGATCAGATTTATTTTTAAATATATCTTTGCAAAGTTCTTTATTATTGGTCACAATGTTAAGGACTTTTTTTGAGTTAAAATACTCCAACCAGCTGATACGTTTAGCTACATATTTAGACATTTTGTCTGCTTTAAGTGGGTGTAAGTAGCCTTCTTCGGTTTCCATGCAAAATAGTTTTAGACTATTAGGTTCGGCTGTTGTTCTTCGAAACCCCGAAATTCCCCACGTAATATCCGCATACTGCCTGTGTTCACTGATATTATTCGCCACAAACCAGACCTTAGAAGCATTGAGGAAGGCTTTTTTTAAATATAGCTCTGTTATTTCTGATGGTTTTCCAGTTATGGTGGGTAAAAATATAATGTCTTTTAATGCCAAGATTTATAACCTTTTAAAAAAGTAGAAATGGGTGTTTTGTAATCTTAACCTCTTATTTTTTCAATTACTTATTATCTTCTGCGCTGTACACAAAAAAGGTCTATCTCTCATTTTGAGAAACAGACCTTTAGATGATCAGATCATAACCAACCTCGCATTTATAGCCGCCCAAAATCACATATAATACATTCAAAATCAATACTTTGAACCGCCAAACCTTTAGCTCCATTATGATAGCTTGTCAAGGGATATTATGGTGAGGCTTTCAAAGGGTCAATAACCGGCACTCTTGACATTTTCCTTGATCTTACCTGAGCAGTACTGGTTGAAATCTGCTATACAAACATTTTCATCCAAAACCTCGACTTCAATAAATACCGCGCAATTTCCCAGTACAGTCAAGGGTGTTTATAGGTAGTTGGATTAAATAGGGACAGCGCCCTTTTTATTTAACCAAAAAGTATGGTCATGGATGTTCCCTGAAAACTGTGAAGAAATGGGGTCAGTAGTTACCTATTATCCTCCTCTGGTTGACGTGGGATGCAAGAGGAGCGTCGCGTTCTCCAAATATTTTAAAAAGCATGGCTGGAATCCTTTTGGTAAAGTTTATTTTTGGAGACAAACTTATACAGTGGGAAATACCGGATGTCCATTCTATTTGATTGCACTATAAATACTTTGCCTTTCTTCAACTAAATGGGAGAAGACCCTTATCTTTTAACATGATCAGTGATAATCTGCGGTAAAAAAAGACTCGTAGCAAAAAGATATGACGAAACAAACAACCACAATCCCCATCTCCTCAATTATCCTCGATGAAAGTATCTATCCGAGGAAGGAGATCAATCACCGGCGTGTCGGCATGTTCGCCGAACACATCAGGGACGGCTTCACCTTTGATCCTATCGAAGTGGAACCAGTCCCCGGAGAACCCGGCAAATATCGCCTCCTCGATGGGGCGCACCGGTGGAGCGCCTACAAGTCAGCGGGGGTCACAGAAATAGAAGCAATCATAACAAACCTTGATGGGAGAGACCCACTGCTCTACGCCGCACGAAAAGCCATCGGCCCCAGACAGTTGACAGAAGACGAGGCAAGAGAGACTGCAAGGCGCGCATACAGTAAAAACACCAGCCTCAGCTCCGCCGATATCGGAAAGGCCATCGGCCGCGCGAGACGAACAGTGGACACATATATAGCCGACCTCAAGGCCGTGACACAATTGGACATCGACCTCAAGATATTTCGCATGAACCGTCTCGGCATCCCACAGGACAGGATTGCCCAGCGATTAAATATCCCACAGAGGACGTTATCCGGCCATTTAGCGAAAATGGCAACGCTGCCAAATCCGCTGAATAGCGATCTATCCAGAGGCTTCACAGTCCCTCAGGTAGCAGACAAACACACTTGGACAGAACCGATGGTCTGGTCACTGGCCCTGGAAGGCAAAGAAGACCTTGAACGATTCAAGGAACTTAACTGGGGGCTGAGAACATGGGACCAGTGGGAATGGAACGATTGCGACAAAAGATTCGGGGACGACTGGCCCGGCCGAATCCCCGCGCAACTGATAGCCCATATCCTCTTTTATTTTTCAAAAGAGAACGACCTGATCCTTGATCCCATGGCCGGCGGAGGCGTAACCCCCGACACCTGCCTTGCCATGAATCGCAGATGCTGGGCCTTTGATATGATAGATCGGCCGGATGAGCGCCCCGAAATCGAACCCCATACATGGACAGCCAATCAGCTCAACAGCTCATCAGCTAACCTGCTTACCGGCTCAAAAGAAAAGCCAGACCTTATCATCTTTGATCCGCCATACTTTAACAAGAAGGCAAGCGACTATGCAGAGAACAGCATATCCGGACTGCCGAGGAAAGAATACCTTGAATTTCTCGAGGCCTTCTTCGCCCTCCTGAAACAAAACGCCAAAAAGACGACAAGGCTTACATTTATCAACGCGGACTGGCGTGATTTTCAGAACAAACCAGCTTCAGAAGAATCCGGCAAAGGGGCAATCCTGATAGACGACTACCTCCGAATCCTGAACAAAACCGGCTGGGAGCACTCCCACATTATCCAGGCCCCTATGTCCGCGCAACGTTTCAGCGCCGTGGTTGTCTCCGCAATGCAAAAGAAAAGAATACTTGGAGTAACATCCAGATATGTCATAATCCTGAGACAGTAGTTGGAAAAACCAGTCTGGAGTATAGTGGACCCCTAAAAAGTCAGAAAATACCATTTTTCGTCATTCCGGCAAAAACCGGAATCCAGTCTTTTTAAACAGTTGTGAACCATCTGGACTCCGGTTTTCACCGGAGTGACGACTTTTACAAGTCCGTCAAAGATTTGGAAGAGAAATAGAGTCACACTTTGGGAATTAAGGGGGCAGGATACTTAATTGAAGATATGCAAGAAATGTTTCCGGGAATTTGAGGTTAACAGATAAGCACAATGCTCATTTCGGTTTTCTGATTTCTGCGTCCTTCACTTAAAAAACCTTTGATAGGCTAATAGAAAGGGAGAGAATATGACAGCGATGAAAAAAACTTTTCACTGGAGAGGGTGGACCACATTTGTGGTTACCATATCCTTTATCGTAGACACTCTGTCGGGGATTATTCTTTATATTGCTCCTCCAGGAAGAATCGCCAACTGGACCAACTGGAAGATCTGGGGACTTACAAAAGAGCAATGGGGGGCAGTACACACCATATTTGGGTATGTCCTTCTATTGATTGTGGCTGCCCATCTTTATTTCAATTGGAGACTCTTTGTCAGTTTCCTCTGGAACAAGGCAAAAAAGGTTTTAAACCTGAAGTGGGAGCTGGCTCTGTCCGTCGTGGTCTGCCTCGTTATATTTCTTGGATCTATCTGGAATATTTCCCCTTTCAGCACCATCATGGAAATTGGGGAACACTTCAAACAAGGTTGGGAACAAAGTGAGGCGAGAGCGCCGCTGGCACACGCAGAGTTGCTCACTCTTAATGATTTTGCCGAGAGCATTAAAGTGCCGGTGGAACAAATAACGGAGATACTGAAATCCCGGGGGTACACCTTCGCTGACATTCATCAGACCGTCGGGGAGGTTGCCAAGGCCAATAATATTTCTCCCAACAAGCTCTATGAGAATATTAAGGCCGGTGGGGTCAACCCCATCTCTCCTGAAACAGTTGAGGGCTCAGGGATGGGGAGGAAAACTCTGATGGTAATTTGTCAAGAACAGGGTTTGTCCTTGGAAAAAGTCCTTTCAAGATTGAAAGAACAAGGTTTAGAGGCAAAACCCGATGATCGACTGAAAAACTTGGCCACACAACTTGGTAAGAAGCCTACTGAGATGCTTCATATCCTTCGTGAAGAATAGAAAGGACATTGATCGGGATTTATTGTTCAAGTATTGCTTGAGACGGTTGAATGGCTCGTCTTTATAAGACAACATGCCGCCCCTGCCGCCCCGGAAGATTCCACGAGCCGCTTCAGTTCTTCAAGCTCGTGTCTTCGGCCTTCCCCATGTGTCCACTGGGTCGGCATCTTCATTAAAGTTTAACGAGGCTACCTGTAGGTTCACTTTCGTTACGGCCTGCTGCTTTGCCAATTGGAAACTTACGACCCCTTGTTACCAAAACGCCGCTTTCTTGAACTACCGACCAGCCCCATCGCGTCAAATACCGGCCCTTGACGAACAAGTTACAATAATGAGGTGATGGAGAGAATCGTGTCGGGACAAATCTCCGTGTCGGGCGGTGATAAAGCATCTTGACCGGCATAACCTCTGCGGTATAGTGTGGAAAGGACACGACATACATGGAAGAACCATCTGTGAGTGAACCGATGGAGTGAGAGATTGACTATTGTACCGGACAGGGTACGTAATATCTCTATCAGGCAATCACGAATTATCCCTTTCATAATGGTTGATGGGCAGCGAGGCGAACACGATAGGTTCAGGAAAGGATACACATGTTTGGATTTCAGGAAATGCTCTTTGTCGCAGCTATCATTCTGGCTATTTTATTCATTCCGAAAATAATCTCGAAAAGGCCTGTGCGCATGCAGATGGAACGTACCATCCATCTGTCAGGCGTGTTGCGTTTTGGCATTGCGATTTCCTTTATTTACCCGGCTCTTGCAGGCATCTATCTTCAGCCGTGGTTGAAAGATCCGATCCAGTTCCTCTACATCGGCGTCGGTCCCGTCGTTCTGGGATGGCTTTTATTCTGGGTTGCTGTGGGATTCAAAAGGAAATAAGATTTCAGGTAGAGTAGAGAACTTGCTTTGTTTCCTTTAGACTGGCTTAAGAGATTTTAAAATTCTTACCACATTATATTGTGTCGGAAGAGGCTTATATGCAGCATATATAGTGGTTAAAAATTTGGTTTTGCATTCTCGTACAGCCTCCTAAGGAATTTGGATCCGATTAATCGCTTAAAGGTGTACAGTGTCCCCTTACATCTGCTATAGGTGGGCCTGTGCTGTTTTAGATAGGGCATGAAAAGAGGATGATTGCGGTTCCTCGGTCTCTTTATTATATCGTAAACTATAAGCTCCTTGCTAATCTCCATTCAGGAATAACCATGATCGACATCACACCCGATCGTCTGTATCTGACTTCTACAGGAAGGCTGGCTCGCAGTCTGATTCGACGTTTCCGCGCCCGGTGCATGGATGAGGGAAAACAGGGATGGAAATCCCTCAAGGCAATGAGTCTGAACGCCTGGTTCAAGCGAACATGGTCCGATTCGTGGCCCGAGGAGATGCCCGCTCCTGATCTCTACCGTTTGAATCTCTGGAAGGAACTTTCCGGCAGGATCACTCCCCCCTCCCCCCTGATTATTGGCACGAACCTGTGCTCCATTCTCGATGAAAATTACGGCACAATGGTTCGCCATGGGCTTGACCCCGCATCCGGGTTTCCATCTACCACACTCGTGGAATGGAGAAGAGAGATAAGCGGGGCGTTCAGAAAAACACTTGATTCTCATGGGCTCTTTCATCCATCGGACTATCCGGCTTTTTTACGCCGGGCCATAAACGAGAGAAAAATTGTTCTACCGGACAGAATCACACTAACCGGCTTTGAATCGCCCGCCCCTTTGGAACAGGAACTGTTTGTGACGCTTGAGGAAAACTCCGATGTCGAGTACGCTAATCCACCTAAGCGAAGGCCGGAAAAGATTGAGGCACTGGCACTTCCCTCTCCCGAACAGGAGGTCATATATCTGGTCCATCGTCTTGCCGGGGACGCCCGAACAATGCCCTTGCACAGTATAGGAGTAATCGTCCCGGATATGAACCGGTACGCTCAGACACTGGAGAGCAGTCTCAGAGACGTAACCGCCGAGGCCGCGCCTCACGGGTTTCACTGGTTCAACATTACAAAGGGTATTCCACTCATGGAAACGCACCTGATGAACGCGGCCCTGCTCCCCATGCGTTTCTTGCTGGAGGAACAATCCCGCGAGCTGCTCCTCTCCCTTTTTCTGTCACCCTACTATGGATGCTGGCAGGGAAAACGCCATCAGATCGCACGAGCCGACATAACCTGGAGAAAACACTCAATCGACTCCGGACTTAAGACTCTCCTCCAGACACTAAAGAGGAAAGATCCCCTCACGTATGGCTTTATCCCGCCGGAGAGCATCGAGCATATCTCCTCTTTCGCCCATACAATACAAATATCCGAAAAGGAAAAGGGTGCCTTCTGGACAGGACAACTCCGGAAAGTGTGGAACCGTCTCGGCTTCCCCGTCATATCGGGTGAAAAGGATACCGTGGACAGGAGGGGACTCGATGAGATCATGGGAGAAATTGACCGGCACCTGTCCGAAAAATGGATGGACGGTCAAGAGTTTATGGCATGGCTAACACATCTCGCGTCCCGCAAGACAGTCCAGACCGGTGCCGCTGAAGATGCCGGCATACAGATCATGGGAACGATAGAATCGCGCGGCCTGGATTTCGACAAACTGTACGTCCTCGGCATGAATGACCGGTCACTCCCGGAACCGGCGCGTCCCCTGCCCTTTCTTGACTCCACGGAGCGAAAGCTGGTCCAGGGGGGTACTGCGGATAGTCAGTACGAATTCGCAAAGCGGACCTTCGACAATCTGATGGCCCTCGCGCCTGATATCACCCTGCTCCGGGCCGAGATGGAGGATCTCAAGCCACTCGCGCCCTCGCCCTTCTGGCCCGATACTGAGGAGAAACGCTCCATCGACATCTGGAACATCCCTGATCCCGCGTGGCTGCGTGCGGGATGGCTTCGATCAGCCTATGAAGGTTTAAGTGAAGAGTCTCAGCCTGAGCCTCTGGAAGATCCTCTTCTGAACCCTGATATTATCCCTGAAACCATCTCGGTAAGCCGGTTTCAGAAAGCGGTAATCTGCCCGTACCGCTTCTTTATTGAAGGCATTCTGAAGATGGAACCGCTGGAACAGATCGAGCCGGACGCCTCGCCGCGTGAGAAAGGAACCCGGATTCACAATGTACTGGCCCTTTTTACACAGCGGCTGAGGGATGAGAGGATCGATCTGACCAGAGAAGAAGCGCTCACCGCGGCACGGGATCTTCTGACGACATGTGTGGACGATACGCTTCACGATGTGGCAAATAAGCCACACTGGGGTGTCGAACGCAGGCGCTGGATTGGTACAAAAGGTGATCCGGAAGGAGGCATGCTGACCGACTGGCTCGACCACGAAAGGGAACGTTTCGTGGAAGGTTGGCAATGCGTCGCGGAGGAAAGCGCGTTCGATGGTCTCACAGTTGAAGGACTCCCCTTCTCTCTTAAGGGACGCATAGACCGGGTGGATTTCAGCCGGGACGGAGGCATTCTACTCTGGGACTATAAAACGGGAGCATCGCCCAGTGCGACTGATATTGTTAAGCACCTCAAAGAACCCCAGCTTGTAATCTATCTCATGGCTCTTTTAGGCGGGCATATTCCCGATCTGGAGCCGCTTATTAAATCAGATACGCCCCGTTCGGCCGGATATATCCGTCTCAAGTCATCCGGAGATATTAAGATTTTTCCCATCAAGGGGATCGAATCATCCCTGGATGAGTGGACAAAGGCAATCGGGAAACTAGGGGAAATACTCGGATCGGGAGATTTCCGCGCGGAGCCTTTCCCCGTTTCGGAAGTAAGCGATAGAGATTCACCCTGCGAGAAGTGCCCGGTAATAACCCTGTGTATAAGAGGAGTGCTGGGCGCACAAACAGCGAAAGTAAAAGAAGGGTCGGATGAATAAACCTAACGACGCAAAACAGCGAACCGCCGCCCTTAATACGAGCCGGTCGCACCATGTGGAATCGCCGGCCGGTTCCGGTAAGACTCTCCTGCTCACCAAGCGATTTCTCAAACTCCTGGCAGAGGTACGTGACCCGGCTGAGATTCTGGCCATCACATTCACCGAAAAGGCGGCTGAAGAAATGCGCCAGCGCATAACCGGTTTCCTCAGTGGCAGGATATCCGCGAATGATCCTGATGGAGAGATGAAAGCGCTTGCCGAAAAAGCAGTCCGGGCACACAAAAGCAAGGCGCACCTTCTCACCTCTTCCGACACCCTTAATATCATGACATTCCACGGCTTCTGCAGCCATATAGCCCGGCGAGCGCCCATTGAAGCCGGAGTCGCGCCCGATTTCGAGATAATGGACAATGACGAGCAAACCATCCTGATAGAGGAGACAGTCCAAGCCGCGCTGAGGAATTTTTTCGCCTATCCCATAACCAACTACAAAAGAAAGGCGTTTGAAAACCGTCTCCTTTACCACAACAACAACTGGAACGGTATCTCAGAAGAATTCACCGGTATTATAAAAAACAGGGGCCGGTTCAGAGAACTTATAGAGATTATCCGGCAGGCTGGAGAACGAGGACTTTCAGAGTTGCCGGCAATCCTGGACAAACGGCTCCGCGTCTACGTAGAATGTCGCCTGAGCGCTCTTTCAGAATGCTTTCAGGAAATAGAGATGGGACAACGATGGCGCGACCTGATCAGCCACCTCAAAGATCAGGAGGCTCCGCTGGGCGCGCTCCTTCCCGCGTCTCTTCCGGGTAGCTCATGGGAAGACCTCCCTTCCTGGCAGACAATAGCGAATACCTTGACCACAAAAGCGGGGACGGCTCGAAAAAGCTTCGGTCCCAAAAGCGGATTCTACAGCAATTTCAGCAAGACACAGTGGGGAGTGATGATAACCTCCATGGGCGATCCCTGCGCCGCAGCTCTCGCCGAATCCAAGGCCCTCCCCTCTCCTGATGATATTGAGGCGGATATGGATCTGCTCTCGGACTTTATCGTTATCGCGGCGGACCTTATCGAACGCTACGAGACCACCTGCAGACAACGGGGCGTCATTGACTTTTCCGGCCTGGAACAGGCCGCTCTTCGGGCGCTGAGCGACAGCGACCCCTCCGATATTCAGCTTTATCTCGATCACCGGATACGCCACCTTCTTGTGGATGAATTCCAAGACACCAATCGCTCCCAGTGGAATCTAGTCAGCAGTCTTTGCGGCGGCTGGTCTCCCGAAGATGGAAGAACCGTCTTTATCGTGGGAGATCCCAAACAGTCGATTTATTCCTTCAGAAACGCGGAGGTGAGCCTCTTTCTGGAGGCGAAGAAAGGAATTCCGATCCCTGGAGGGGGAATAATACCCCTCGACTCTCACCTTCTGACAACCAATTTCCGTTCAGGCAAAAGACTGATCGAGTGGATTAACGGTCTGTTCGGCGAAATTGTCATGAAAGATCCCGACACCGACGCCGACGAGGTTCCCTTCAGCCCCTCCGAAACATACGGAGGCAAAGACGGCGGCGCGATATCGCTCAACCTGTTTACCGGCGACGATACGGAAAAAACAAAGGACAGCGAGGCATCCTGGCTTGCCGGAAAGGTCAAGGAGGCCATGCGAACGGCAGGTGATGACAGATCTATAGCAGTCCTTCTCTTCACAAGAAACCGGATCAGCCGTTATCTGCGAGCCTTCAAGGATCAGGGTATCCCAGTTCAGGTAAGGGAGGGCCTGGGCCTTATGGAGAGGCCGGAGGTGATGCACCTCATGAAAATCGCCGAACTTCTGGCACACCCGCACGACGATCTCGCCTGGGCATCTATCCTGCGTTCACCCTGGTCGTGGTTAGACGTGAATCTTCTTTATGAAACCGCCATACAGAAGCCGAAGGACTGGATGGAAAAGATCTCCCTGACTGCTCGTTCCCACCCCGAAATGGAACTGTTAACAAAAGCAATAGAAAACGCCTCACGCCGAGTCGGACGTGACCCCCTGGGCACAACCGTCAGAACATTCTGGGAAGATCTTGACGGGCCCCGAAAAACGGCATCGAGGTACGGCATGTCCGGGGTCGCAAACTGTATGCGCTTTTTTGAGATACTCAAAGACGCGCATCAGGGTACCCCCATCGAAACCCTCCGGAAGGCAAAGGCCACGATAGATTCCTGTTACGAGCCTGCCGATCCCGCCGCTTCCCGTTCTCCCGTCGAGATGATGACCATCCACAGGGCCAAGGGACTCGAATTCGATATCGTGTTCCTCCCCTTCATGGACTGGGCGCCCCTCTCTGACATACCGGCAATATCGCCCCCATATCTGATGGAGCGGGTTCCGGGAACGGAAGGAGAATACCTTGTCGCGATGGGAAAGGACAGGAGAAGCAAGGATACCCCGCCAGTCTTTAATCTGCTGAAGACTTTTCAGCGAAACCGGCGATGGGGCGAGGCAAAACGCCTCTTCTACGTAGCGGCGACTCGTGCAAAAGAAGCCCTCTTTATGAGTGGTATCGCAAAGATAAAAGACGACGATATCCTCACACCCGGCAAAAAGAATATCCTCGAATGGGTGATGGAACATGAAGGTATCAACGGAGCCGCTATCGAAGACGTATCCGCCGGAAGGAATATCCCCATAGAGATCAACCCCACATCCCCTTCCCTGCCGCCGGATGATACAACCAGCGAATCCGCCCTTCTCGAATCCTACGAACTTCAACCGGAGCGACCGGCATATACAATGGCTAAATCCCCCTCGTCATACGCGGAGGATAAACTTAGGTCGGAAGGGAAACTGGATGGTGATGAGGCCTCATTCAACCGGATACGCGGAACGGTTATACACGCAATACTGAGCACCGCCATACAAAGAAGATCTCTCCCCACTAAGGCAGCAGTAGCGCGCGCCCTGCATGTCGCAGGTGTCGGGCAGGACCGTGCCAACACAACAACCGCTGAAATCCTGGAAGAAGCCGAAAAGACCCTCGCCGATTCCTTTATCGCCAGCCTGACAGCACTTTCTGACACACAAAATGAATGGGAGATAGAAGACGCGCCCGGAGAAAAACGCGTCCGCTCCGGCGTCATCGACCTCGCGGCGCTCGATGGAGATACCTGGTGGATCTGCGACTTCAAGACATCACGACCGGGAGACGGCAAGCCGGAAGAGGAATTCATCGCCCACGAGAGAGAACTCTACTGCTCCCAGCTTGAAACTTACCGCCAGATGCTGGCACACCTCAAAGACATCCCGGAAACGAAAATCCGCGTGGGGATATACCTGACCGCCCTGCTGAGGTGGGAAGAGCTGTAAGCGATACTTATCAGCATAAACATCTAACCATACAAAATCAATTGACAGAATATTTTCAGGGTGTATGGTCGTTTTAGTGCTTCGGGGGTAACATTCCTGATCTAAAGCAAACAAAACAATTTGGCCAAAGAAAAGTCACCATTTTTTAGAAGATAATAGAGCAAGGCAAATATGCCCGAAAATACCGTCAATATCATCATATCAAGGCAGATCGGCCTGATAATAAATGGTTATACGAGGCTATGAAAACACATACTACTAAGAAAGTAATACTGGCTCAATCGACAATTCAGATATCTTGGCAAATCTTATATTCCGGTATACTGAGGATTGTTAATGTCTCAGATGAACCAAAATCCGGATTTAGTTTAGAGGCTCTTCCAAATATAATACTTGGGTGTACTGCACTGGAAGCCTTCTGTAATGAGATGTCATCTGTTGTGAATTCTTTGCTTTTTGAGTATCTTAGCGATCCAAATTCACCATTTTTAATAGGCTTGGAACGATTCGAAGAAAAAGTGGGTGTAAGTAAACAAGCTTGCAGAAAGCTGTCAGAAATTAAAACGAATTCATCAGGCAATATAAAGGATCGCTACAAGAAGCTTTGTTCAATCCTTAGCATTGAGTTGCCGGAAAATTATCAAGAGTTATGTAAGTTATTTCAAGTTAGGAATGGTGTTGTGCACTTTCGTGCATGTGATCGTAATGTAGTCGATAAAAAAGGGGTTATTACCTATGATCATGATCTCCCAGATTTTTATAAACAATTGATAGGTATAAAATATCGCGGGTATGACCTTACTTTTGTTGAAGATATAAAGCAAAAGGTTGCTGAACCTGGTGAAATTGATTGGGTAAGTCGCATATCAACACCAACCGTTGCACTTTGGTCGATGGAAGTAGTCTTATTAGCGATTCTAAATGTTATTGAAAATATTCCTGTGGGTGATTTGAAACAAAGAGTTGTTAATTCATATCGCCCGAGACTTGATGAGCATCAAACTCTCTTTATAGTGGACCCCAAAAATAAGACAGTATGTTAAGGTGTGTTTCCAACAGAGAGGAGACACAGAATGGGCAGGAAAAAACATAGCAAGGAATTGAAGTCGAGGATTGCCCTTGATGCAATAAAGGGACAGAAAACGATGTCTGAATTGGCTTCAGAATATGGGGTACACTCTAATCAAATAAGTAGATGGAAAAAGCAGTTGCTTGATGCAGCCCCTGATATTTTTACCCGTGGCAAAGACAAAGAGGCTGAGAATAAAGAGGTTGAACGAGATCGTTTATATAAAAAGGTTGGACAATTGCAGGTCGAAGTGGACTGGCTAAAAAAAAAGACAGGTTATCTAGGATGAACGTTGGCAAGAAGATAAACTGCATAGATCCCAAAGATTCAGATCTCAGTATCAGCAGACAGTGCGATTTGCTGGGGCTACCACGGTCATCATATTACCGGCCCAGGGGGTTCACTTTTCAAAGTAATGTGAATTTAGAATTAATGAGGGTTATCGACAAAGAATTTCTCAGACATTCTTTTTATGGAAGTCGAAAGATGAGGGACTATTTGAACCGCCAGGGTTTTCCTGTAAACCGCAAACGTGTTCAACGACTGATGCGTTTAATGGGAATTGAATCAATAGCCCCCAAACCGAATACAAGCAGGCCACGTAAAGAGCATAAGGTGTATCCATATCTTCTGAGAAAATTGTCGATTACAGAGTCTGATCAGGTCTGGTGTTCCGATATTACCTATATCCGGATGGCCCATGGATTTGTCTATCTGACTGCAGTTATGGACTGGGCAAGTCGCTATGTGCTGTCCTGGGAGGTGTCTGTGACCATGGATGACGATTTCTGCGTGAATGCCCTAAAGAGCGCTCTTCGCAAGCATAAGAGCCCTGAGATATTCAATACTGATCAAGGTTCACAATATACCGGCAATGCCTTTACAGGCACACTAAAAGAAAGCGGTATCAAGATCAGCATGGATGGCAAGGGACGTTGTATGGATAATATCTTCATAGAACGTTTATGGCGATCTGTGAAGTACGAAAAGATATTTCTCGAAGAGTATGAGACAGTAGCGGAATTGATTACCGGGCTGAAAGAATATTTTGAGTTTTACAACTTTGAACGATCCCATCAGTCGTTCTCAAGAAAAACACCTGCTGAGGTCTATTGGGGAAAGGCAGTTGCCCAACAAATGGCAGCATAAATAACTTGGTTAAAAAACAAAAAGAAGTACACCTTAATCTAAGAGAAATTTGTCCTTGACTTGGGGTCCACTTCACTTCAACTGGGGTCTTAGCTTAATTGATGAGGGTGTGAGAAATACTCTTTGAATGTAAAAAAACGTATAACCATCGGTTCCAGCGGACGCGCTACGTGCGCCGCTGACCCGTTCGTTAGGTGAATATCAGAATCTGATGTTTCAGGGGGGAAATTATCCGCTATGGATATTCATAGTTCAAGAATAAGCGAAAATGATCTTTTTGGTAGGTTTTTTCTAAAGAAACCTAATGGGGTTAAATATGATAATTATTACAGTACTATAGTTGCAATATGTTCTCTATTACAGAGTAACGATTGGAATAAATGTGTAACAGGATACTACATTAATGTTGCCGGCAACATGGATGCTTTAAGATTGTCTTTTTTTACAGATGATCCCCAAAATGCTCTGAAATGTAAAAACGATATCTGTTCAGCAAATAATGTAGTCGAGATCCAACCATGCGAATATCCTTATGAGGTAAAAATATCAGAAGGCTATGGAGGCGAAGAATTACGCTTTAGAAAATATTTGTATATGTATACCTTGATTGGTATCGATTTGATAAACGCGGACTTGTTAAATGCGAGATGTTTGTTTGCTACATTCAGGCTTCAGGTTATGCGTTCAAGGCAAGCATATAAACCGCATTTCGAAGGAACTTTTGAAAAACAAAGTGAAACCTATTTATCTCTATCCGAAGAGGGTAAGGAACAGTTCTGGAGCGACCTGTCAAACTGGCCAAATCCACCTCAAGTAGACTGGGCTCATATGATGGTCAACATGATATTACCGGGCGATTTTGTTCCAGCCTGGAACAATTTTCTTTCGCCAAAACCTGCTCTGACAATAGGGCAAATAAACCAGTTTTTAGCACCAATGAATTTCCAGATACCAGTTGATTGGGAGCCTATGAAAAAACAGATCACCTAACAAACGGCTTAAGTCGGATTGCAATTCCGCTGCGCTTCATTGCAACCGCTTAGCCGTAGCGTTATACAAAAGATTTAGGAGTCTAAGGAGCTATCTATGGCGCTTTTTGAAATATCAGGAGAAAATCTTTCTCGGGTTAAAAGTAATCCTTTTCCCCTTGAAAAGGAAATTCAACAATTGACCGAAAACAATCTTCTAGAACTATTTAGTTTGGAATTTGTCAAAAGTGAATTTCCAATAAAAAATTTCAGAATAGATACCTTGGCTTATGACAAAGAGACAAATTCTTTTGTAATCATCGAATATAAAAAAGATAAAAATTTTAGTGTCATTGATCAAGGTTATGCGTATTTGTCAGTTATGCTGAACAATAAGGCTGAATTTATTCTAGAATTTAATGAAAAGTTTGATAAAAAGCTAAAAAGATCGGATGTCGAGTGGTCACAATCAAGAGTTTTATTTATTGCTCCATCATTCACTTCATTTCAGAAAACATCAATTAATTTTAGGGGTTTGCCAATAGAACTATGGGAGATCAAGAGATTTATTAACAATATGGTAATCTATGAAAGAATTACATCTGATGGATCTTCCGAAAGTATAGATATTATAAACAAACCACCAAAATCTGAAACAATTATCAAAGAAGAAATTAACATATATACTGAAGATAGTATTCTTAAATCATCTACCGATACTATTGTTGATTTTTACAACGATATTAAAGAAGAAATATACCAACTTGATAGTGGTATTTATGAAAAAATAACAAAAACTATGATTTGTTTTTATAGTGACGGAAAAGGATTAATTTGGGTTCATCCGCAAAAGAATCAAATTAGAATACATTTAAGAAAAGGGACGTATAAAGATAAATATAATAGAATAAATAAGGAAGGTTGGGGTGGCTATCCAGAATTAGCCATACATAAAGATGATTTTGATTTAGCTTACTTAAGAGATCTTTTTCAGCAAGCATATGAACTATAAAAAAGTATAACCCTATTTTGCACAGGACGCCAAACAACGGGCGCCTGTGAAAGTTCCGTTATGTTTCAGGAGATATAAATGGACATAGGGCTTTTATCAGCATTAATTGGCCTCGTGGCTGGCGCCTTTGGTTATTGGTTCACAACTTTCAATATGCAGCCAATTTTAAGGTTTCGCAATCTTCGAAATCAAATTTTGATGGATTTTATATATTATGCTCAAGTGATAAATGCAGAGGGTTTAAATGAGGAAATGCAGTCTCTGCATCGTGAACGCATCCTTGCAAACAGACGAGCATCTTCTCAGCTTACTGCGGCGATACAAGACTTGCCAAAATGGTATTTGATTTATTTAACGCGCAAGGGTTACTGCCCAGAAGAAGCCGCGCATCATCTCATAGGATATTCGAACACGACGGAATACGAGCAATCTCATAAGGTAGAGGCTGCAATAAGAAGACAACTTGGATTGCCAAAGGAAATATAACCCATGCTTCCACGGCGACGGCAAAAAGCCGCCGCGCGTGAAGCACCCGTTAGCCACCAAAGGACAATAATATGGACGCAGCAGTAATTGGAGTAGCAGGTACTTTACTTGGAGGATTAGTTGTGGGCTTGCTGACTCACTGGAACTCAACCGCCTTAGCAAGGCTTGAGATGAAATGGCAGCAAGTTCGGTTACGCCAAGAGAAACTTGAGGAAATTGCAGCACTTCTTGATCAAATTGATCAACACTATAAAAAACTAATGGGAGAAGTTATTCTCAAGATTGAGAACGACAAACCATTTGAATTTGGTGGCGAACGCATACCCTTTGAACGCCTCAGAATTTTGATGGAATTCTACGCCCCCACTATGGTCGCCGATTGGCCAAAATTAGAGAGTGGACATGAAATCTTCGGCAAAGTATTAATTGACGCACTCCCAAACGTGTCTCGAAACAAGCCTGAAAAGCAGGAGCTTAATAAAAGAGCAGTTACTGCTCAAAGTAAAGTCTCTAAGGTGTGCCGGTCACTGTCAGAGAAAGCTGCTTTCTTAGCGCATGAGGCGGTCAACAACGTAGCGGCTAACAAGACAAATTAACATGGACACAAAACCGTGTCGTACCTCCTTGTTTTATGCCTGTTATTTGCGGCGTTAGCTGAGAAAGAATTTACACCGAAATGGAAATGTTACCTATACAAAATGATAAACCAGCGACTGTGTTCATTTTTGGCGCAGGGGCATCTTATGCTGATGGAGTGCCACTTCAAGCCGATATACTGCCTCGGATAATAAAAGATGAAGATCCACAGCTTAAGCTTTCAGAAACAGCAAAGCGGCTACGAAAATTTTTAACTGAATATTTCGCACACGGTGAGCAGGCGCCGTCCTTGGAAGAAGTCTTTGGATTTTTAGAATTCTTTATAAAAAATGATCTTTCTCTGTCCAAAGATTGGACTACTAAAGAGCTTTTAGAAATAAAAGTCGATTTTACAAAGGTGGTTCACTACCTAATTAGCAAGAGCACTAAAGAAAGTATAGTATTTAAAGCATTTTGGAAGAAAATACTGTCTATTGAACCAGAGGTCGGGATTATAACTACAAACTATGATACTCTGATCGACGAAGCGTTTGATGCAATATATCCTCAATGCCTAATAGATTATTGTCTCGATTTCGTCAATTTTAGGCACCCTGATGCTGGAATACCATTTGACTGGTGGATTGATCCAAAGAAGCCAACTGAGCACTTCGAGTATAAGCATATAATTCGAATAAAGCTGATAAAACTACATGGCAGCTTGAACTGGAAGTATTGTTCATGTTGTGGGCAAGTTGCGCTTACCCCGTGGCAACATCAATACAATCTGAAAATAGATTCATTTAAGTCATTCATTGATACTCAGGGCTCTAATTGTCCCTTCGATGGGAATCGATTAACGTCACTGCTTCAGATGCCTACGCATCTCAAAACAAATAACAATTTCATTTTTAATAAACTTTACGACGAGGCTTCATATTTAGTTGGCAATGCGAAACAGCTTGTCTTTGTGGGCTACTCATTCCCGGAAGCTGATGTACATATTCGCGCACTTATAAGGAGGTGCTTTTCAGAAGACGGGCAAATCATAGTCGTTAATAAAAGCCGTGCAAAAGATTTACGGTATCGGTATGAAGGGTTGGCTAAAAACGTTGATTATTACGAGTATACCTTCGAAAGATTTGTTAAATCGAGATTATTTGATGAACTATTGTCAGCTAACAAAACGCTGCAGGGGACAGCTCGCTTCGCTCGCCGCCCCTGAGCTTAACGTTATAAGCCTAAAGGAATTTCAATGTATTACAAATATTCTAGCAGCGATAAGCAAACTGGAAAAGTCAGAATATCATTTCTCAATGATGGGTTTTTTAGATTTACACAGCCAAGATTTCTAAATGATCCGAAAGAGGGAAAGCCAAAAATGTTTGTTCATGAATACTCCCCAAAGGATATTGAACTGGCTAAACGTAAACTTGTGGATAGCAATTTCATCTCTTTTGGAGATGAAATTAAGGACGAGGATGTTATTGCATTTGGGTTAGCCCCCTATCCAGCAGGGAGGATGGGCGATGTGTTTCCACACCTTCTATGGCAGGACGGTTTTAGTAGTATGAAAGAATATGATGAATCCCAGCTTCTTTCTACTTATCAGGCATTCGATAAACAGTTAAACGATGAAATTGGAGTCTTTTCATTAACCACGGGGATTATAGGGACATAACACTTAATTCCATGCCGCGGTTAAGGCAATTATGTGTTATGTTTCCTTAATTTCAAGCAATTGCAACGCTAGCAGGCAGAAAAAAGGTTACGCCACCGTTTTATTCTCCGATTGCGCAGAGTTTTCCAATTTACATACATCATTATGAACCATTCGCGGTGGAAACCAGCAGTTTCTGTCCGGGATAAATTGACTGACGGCGTGTGATCTTGTTGAGATTGCAGAGTTTGTCCACCGTAAGTTCGTATTTCCTGGCGATTCGGAAGAGGCTTTCGCCGCGCACGACCACATGATATTGAGCCTTTTTCGCCTTGACTCGCCCAGCCGTACTGGTTTTGATGGCCTGAACTTTTTTGTCAACGGAACCCATCTTTTGTTCAAGCGCCTCCACTTTCCTGGTTAGCAAATCGAGTTGCTGCTCCAGTGCCCCGCCTGCGGTGATATCCGGCGTCAAACCCTTCTCCCTGGCAGCAATTCTCTCTTCAATTCCTTCCACATCGGTCATTTGCGCTTCGATCCTATCCACACGCTTAATCAGGGTATTGAAATCGGCCTTTGAAAGATTGCTCTTCTTCGGTAACCAAAGACCAGCAATAATGATGATAAAAAGAACAATTGCCCCACCGATTAAGAGAGTTTTTCCCTGGAGCTTAAAAGTCCGAGGCTCATCATCGTATCTTTCATCGGAATCTTCCTCTTCCCTTTCGTCGAGCTTGTTCTTCTCTAGTTCAGGTTCTTTTTCTATTGCATCGACAAACTCGGTAATATCATTCCTGTCCATATCACCCTCCTTTCATGTGAACTATTTCATGATTCACAGAGAATTGTCAATGAAGTATCACAAAACCCCCATTACGTGCATCGGTAAACCGACCCGAAACAAAAGAACGAATAATGCGATAAAACACCGTTTCACTTTCATAACCATTTTCCCTTCCTCTTGGTTTCCTCTCCGATATTACAACTTAACAATATGAAACCATCCACAAAAAAGCCCCATCTCTCATTTTGAGAAACAGGGCTTTAGATGATCAGACCATAATCCCCCCTAGGGTACAGCTGTTCAAAAGCACATATGATATATTTAGAATATGTTAGCTCATTGACTCCATTGTGATACCCTGTCAAGGAATATTACAGAGAAACGTTCAAGTGGTAATAGTCAATTTTCTCCTGAAATGGTTTTGAGGAGGTGAAGGGTATCGATGTTCAAAAATCATTACAACCTCACATCTATGATACAGCTTGTTAAAGCATAATTGACAGCCTCCTATTGCTTGCAAGAGCGATCGAATGTGGGTAAGAAGGGATATGGACAAAAATAGACGACAATTTATAGCTATAATGGCGGCGGTAGCCGGAGCTTCGGTAACTGATGGTTTCGGGATTTTCAGGGCATCGGCGGAAGCCCAGTCTGCTGCGAAGGTGGTTGTACATAAACCAAGCAGAAAGATAGCGGACTACCCGCACATTATCGATGCGATTCCATCCAAAGACATGAAGCGCTATTTCCCCTTGATTGTTGACGCCTGCGCTGATCCAAAGGCGGATTATTTGTCGAAAGTGCCCTTCCTGATTGAACTGGAAGTCGCGAAAATCTGGAACGAGTCGAGATTCGAATGGGATGCGGTCTCTTTTGCCGGCGCGGCTGGGTTGCAGCAGTTAACGGAAATCACGGCGCGCGAGTACGGCCTGACTGTAGTTAAGAGCACCGAGTTGAGAAAACTGAACTCGTCCATATCCGAGTACGTGAAGCTCAAATCAGCTACGGCAATAAAACGGCAGGAACTATACAGATTAGCAGAATCAGGGACTGGCAGAATTTCGGAGGATGATATCGACAAAATGAACGCTGCGCGAGCTGAACTGGTTGAACTGGAAGCGAAAAGGACGACGGCATTCCGGAACCTCCAGGCGACACGCAAAGTGTATGTGGAAAAAATCGGCAGTATGAGCGTGGATGAGCGTAAGAAAACGGATGCCAGGTTCGTTCCGGAACTGCATGTTCCAGCAGGAGTTAAGCACCTTGTCAGGGGCATCATGGAATGCAGGAAATTCTTCGGCGGCCCCGTAGAAATGAATGTATGGCGGGGTATTGCTGCGTATAATTCAGGACTGGCAATGGTTAAGAGATGGGGGGGATTTCCATTCATCGAGGAAACAGTCCTCTTCACCAGAAATATTGTCTCCGACCTCACGCGTGCTCTGGAAATGAAATATGCTTACTCCACTAGAGATCCCGTGCTAATCGCAGAAACAAGAAAGCGTATCAGGTTGAGAGCACCCTATTTTATATACGTCGTGAAGATAGGCGACAATTTCTCCAGGATCCTGCACGAGCAACTCATGGAAAGATACGAGCTCTCATATTCCGAAGCACTCCAGTATATAAAGGATTCGAAGGGCGACAGAATAAATCCAGAAAATATGTCAATAATCTTGCCTGACCAGCAATTCAGGATATATATCCCAGGGTAGGACATTGGTCTTATTTTATAATGGCTTTTCTGTTTTCATTCTTCGTGAAATAAAATACGATTACACGAAACTTCGGGAAATACCTGCTATGCATATTAATTGTTATGTTTCTAATAGAAGGAGAATAAAATCATATGACGGGACGACATTTAGAGGTTTCACAGGAAGCAGGGGCAGCATTATTCGCCAGAAATATCACTGGTGAAATTAATATGTTAAATCTACTGCGCTTTCGCGATGTGGCTGACTATTCAGCCAATCCGGAGCTTATGCCGTCCAAACCAATATCTGGAGTGGAGGCATTTCAAAGATATATTGACCACACTTTGCCATTTCTCAAGAAAAGCGGTGGGGATCTCGTATTTTTGGGCACTGGCGGTAAATACCTTATTGGACCTCAGGATGAGAGATGGGATTTTGTAATGTTGGTCCGTCAAAACTCGCTATCTGACTTTATGGCATTTTCATCAAATCAAGAGTACTTAGCAGGATTGGGCCATCGAACTGCCGCGTTGGATGATTCGCGACTATTACCCATCGTTGAATCAAAAACGGCAACATAACAATTCACTGCACTGGATTTTTATTTCGCTGCGCTTCTTAAAAACCAGTGGGAAATTAGGGGGACATAACACTTAATTCTTCAAAATAATTTTGTGGTCTCATGTTTATGGGTCTCTAATAATATTAGATAGTTCGCCTAACCAACCACTTCACCTAGCCGCCTACAGTGGCAGGTGAGTTTAGCGTTATGCAGTAAAGAATAATAAAGAATGTATCAATTATTTGATGACGTCGTAGAAGATATGGGAACAGGTGAAAAATCATCGGTAAGAGCATTGCAAGCTTGGCAATATTTAATAGGTAAAGCTACAAACCGACAGATAGTGCAATATGAAGAATTAAGTCATTTAATGGGATACTCTGACAAAGGACCTGCAACCTACGATGTTAAGAATAACCAAATGAATATCTCTGAAGGCCCCAACAGCAAAGGGAATTAAGAAAAATGCATAACAATCAGATGAACGCCGACCAGTAGCAAAGCGCGCCCTTCGGGCGCGGCTACTGGCGGGTTATCCGTAGAGTTACCTGCTTAATATAGTGGAGTACAGTAATGGATAAAGATCTCCGAAGACAAGCTGTTGTCGCAATCATCCAGCAATCGAATAAGTTTCTATTAGTAAAACGTTCAGACTATATAGAAACTGCAAAAGGATACTGGTGTCCTGTGAGTGGAGGAATAGAAGAAAACGAAACACAAGAGCAAGCTTTGAGACGGGAAGTTATGGAAGAAGTAGGCCTTGATGTGGTTGCGGTTAAGAAAATATGTGAAATACCATCACATGATAATAGCTCCTTATTACATTTTTGGACTACAAATATTATTTCAGGAAAAGCCAGAATAACCAGTAATGAAGCCACTGATATCAAGTGGGCAACAGTAGATGAGATGAAAAAGCTTAGTCCGATATTTAAAGAAGATATACAAGTATTTGAAAGTTTATCAGTACAACCTTAAACGTACTTGGGGTCAGACCCCTTTCCCCATCAAGGAAATTTCGGCAAACGTTTCAGCCCTTCAATTACGTTCGAAAAAATCCATCCGGTTTTGATCTGTTGATTTCTTATGACAAAATAGGATAGATCAGAAAAGAAAAGATGGATAGATCCCCATGAAAATATAAAAACAACATTTTAAATTGAATACGGATGGTTAAATCAAAAAATGATCGAACAATCAAATGATAATAAAGGAAAGAAGACGGCGGTCTTGTTTTCAGTTCAAACTCAGGGCGTTTCCGATGAGGAGAATAATTCGTCTCTCCTCGAACTCAGCCGTCTGGTTAAAACCATGGGCCTCAAAGTCGTCGCAACGCTAACGCAACGTCGTTCAAAACCTGAGACGGGAACCTTATTGGGTGCAGGAAAATTAAAAGAACTTGCCGACTATACCGGCGGCACGGGAATTGTTGAAGGATTTAGCCGGAAATCAGAAGATGAAACCTGCGACGACATGGACGAAGATTATCCAGTCGGCAGTCTCGCCGGCTCAGATGAAGAGAGTTCAAGCGATGACCTAATGGCAAAAAGCAGCGTGCAAGCCAATGTTGTTGTCTATGATGGTGAAATTTCCACTAAGCAACTGAAGAACCTTGAAAAAGCGACCGGCGTTGAAGTTTTAGACCGAACCGGTGTGATCCTCGAAATATTCAGCCGTCATGCCAAAACCCGAGAGGCCCTCATTCAAGTGGAGATCGCCAAGTTGACTTATTTGGCGCCAAGACTAAGGGCATCTCATATTGGAGGTGATCGTCAAGGCGGCAGTATTGGATCTAAAGGAGCAGGAGAGACTTCTTACGAACTCGATAAACGTCGTATTAGAGACCGCATATCCGAACTGAAGTCACGCCTTGTTGGAATTCGCGATGAGCAAAATAGACGGCGCAGCCGCAGGAAAGAAAATTGCCAAGTCTCTCTGGTCGGTTATACCAATGCCGGCAAGTCGTCGCTGATGCGAAAACTGACCGGTAGCGATGTATTGGTAGAGGATAAATTATTTGCAACGCTTGATACCCGTGTGAAATCTTTGCAGCCAGAGACTTTTCCTCCGGTACTCGTCTCCGATACCGTTGGATTTATAAAGAAATTACCTCACGATTTAGTTGCATCTTTTCAATCTACTCTTGATGAGGCGCTCGCCGCTTCGTTACTTTTATTTACGGTCGATGCCTCCGATCCGGCTTTTCGATCTCAATTGGATGTGACGCAATCGGTTCTGAAAGAGATTGGTGGTGAAAAAATTCCAAGCCGGATAATCCTGAACAAAATTGACAAACTCACAACCGGGGAGCTGGAAGAGCTACACCGTGAATTTCCCGATGGAATCTTCATCTCTGCGCATAACCCCGAGGATATCGCATTTCTACGAAAGAGAATTCTTCAGTATTTCGAATCAAATATGATCGAAACTACAATGGTGATCCCGTACGACAAAGGACACCTTTTAGGACAGTTAAGAACCAAAGCCGGCATCACAAATGAAACCTACGACGAAACAGGAACTGAAGTAACATTCAAGACTTTCCCGGAAACATTAACCTGGTTAAAAAAAGAGATGGAGTAAACAGATGGGAGGGATAACGGGGTTGAGATTCCGCTAACGAATAAGGTTAGTTTGTGAGAGCGGAGCGAACCACAATCTAACCTTATTCGTTGGGCTATGGTTTTTTCTTGCTATGAGAACAAATCCTTTTGATCCAAATGCCTCACCGGAAATAACAAGCACTTAATTTCAAGGGACCAGTCCTCATAAAGATGCCTCAAGGAGTCTTGCGTAATTCCAGAAGAACAGATGTTCCTGAAACGTCTGGAACCCGAAATCTCTAAGAATTCCCTTCCAGTCCCTCTTTATAAAATCAAACGCATGGGGGCATTCGATGATCTTGAAAGGAACACGCAGGGGCAGGGGCATATCCTGCAGTGAGAATTCGTTATAATCTAAAATGAAAAATTTGCCGCCCGGCCTGAGATGATCAGCAACATTTTGAATGGTTTTTTCTCTTACCTCGTGAGGAAATCCATGTATAACAAACGAAATAAATGCCTTGTCAAAAGTTCCTGTAAATTCAAACGGCTGGTCAATACGATTCTTAAGAAACGAAACATTTGTGAATTCTTTAAAACGAGAACAAAATTGTTTTTCCATTTCATAAGAGATGTCCATCCCCAATAACCCGCCTTTTTCAGAAAGGTATGATGTCATCAGGTAAGCATTCCTTCCTGTGCCACATCCCAGGTCAATAATCTTATCTTCCGGTTGTATCTGCATCAGGGAAACCGCTTTCTTTATAAAATGAGCATACCGACCAAGGCTCGCTAAATTCATTATGGAATCATAGTGTGCCGCGGCGAACCCTGTTAATTCAACCTTTGAATCTTTATATAATTTACCCATAAAGGCTCCTTTCCGGGGAAAAACAAGGGTCTCTGCGACCCTGGTCTCTGCTATAATTTTTTCGCAATCTCATAGCCATCTCTGATAGCGTCCTGGGCGTTTCCTATCCGTTGAGCATCACCAATAACATAGACCGGTATTTTCCCTTTTAACTCTTTTTCAAGGGGGTTATAGCTTTTCATCCCGGTTGAAACAACTACGATATCAATGTCATTAAACTGTATATCTTCCCCATTTCTCTCAGCGTAAACAGTTTTCCCTTCTATCTTTTTAATATATGTATGATCACTGAAGACAGTCCCTTTCCCCTTCATCATTTTAAGCGAAAGATTTTTGGCAATCATTTCCATATCTTCACCGAAATCGGTCGTCCTTTTTACAATGGTGATCTTATTGTTTCGGGGTATCAATCCTGTAGCAATGTCCACACCGATAAGGCCCCCTCCGATAATCAACACGTTTTTGTTTTCCGGTAGATTTTCCTCCAATAAGATATCCGCCCAATAGAATACACCCAATCCCGGAATGCTTAATTCAGCGGGTTTGGAGCCTGTTGCCAGAATAACGCCATCATATTCTTCCCTCAGGTCTGATTCTCCTGTTTCTTTGGATATTATATTGATGTTTTTTTCTTTTAATCTCTTGATGAAGTAAGGCACCAGTTTTCCCATGGATTTTTTGTTAGGAGTCAATGGTGCCAGATTGAATTGCCCGCCCAGTTCATTTTTTTCATAGAGGTCAACATCGTGTCCTCTTTCCTTCAAGATTATTGCAGCTTCCATCCCGGCCAGACCACCCCCTACAACAGCATATTTACGGGGTTCTTTTGCCTTTTCAAACGTTTGTGTTTCTTTCCCCACCTGAGGGTTCACAAGACAGGCAAGCCCCTGTCCTGATTTTACCCCTCCAAGGCAGCCCTCGGCACAGGCGAGACAGGGCATGATAACACCTTTTACCTCACCTTGATATTTACCGATAAAGTCTGGGTCTGCTATTAAGGCCCTGCCTACAGCGATGTAATCAGCAGGGAATTCAGCGCGCAATTTCTCGATATCTTCGATCATATTGATCTGCCCTACAAATATTACGGGGATCGTTATCTCTTCTTTAATTTTACCTGCCATTTCCCATGTCTTACCCTTGGGAACAAACATATGCTGAAAATACCAGGGAGGCGTGGAGCAGACCGTACCGGCAGATACATGTATAGCCTCAACACCATTTTCCTCCAATATTTTTGAAAAGGCCATCATCTCAGGCAATCTTATCCCACCAGGTACCATTTCGTCAGCGCTTATCCGGGCGATGATGGGCAAATCTACAGATTCCTTAACCACTCGCAGGACCTCTAAGGGAAACCTTATCCTGTTTTCAAAGCTTCCACCGTATTCGTCGGTCCTGTCATTTACAAAAGGTGAAAGAAATTGTGCTAAGAGATAACCATGACCGAATTGTAATTCGATAATATCAAAATTGGCCTTTTTTGCACGCAGGGCGGCTTTCGCAAACAGGCTTGTAACCTGCTCCATGTCTTTTTTATCCATTCTTTTTGGAGTTGCCCCACCATTCTCACAGGGTCTGTCTGTAGAAGAAATGAAATAATTACCAGGAATATTGGGGTTCGCCATCCGTCCGGGATGGTTCAGATGTGCAATGACTTTTGTGCCTGACTCATGGATGGAAGCGACCAATTTCTGCAACTCTTCTATTTTATCATCGTTATCTATTCCCAATTGTGTAGGGATCTCGCGCAATCCTTTATCGAGATAAAATGGTTCCGGAATAACAGCGCCCAGGTATTTACATCTGCGTTTGTAAAAAGCAATGTGCCTGTCTGTAACCTTACCACTTCCATCGCCATACCCTGTTTTTATCGGAGCTAATATAAACATATTCTTTAATTCCAGCATGTTGTGCCTCCTTATTGGCTGAAGAAATAATTTTTTACCATACCGATGATGGACCCTATCTAAGCTTGTATAACCTCGTAGCGTATTGTCTCTCCCATTGTAAATGTTACCCCTTCTTCCATGAAAAGCCTCCTTCTTACCTTGAGATACCTTCTTCTTTACCGGATTCAGACAGGGGATGACATCGTTGCGTTATATTAGCACGTTCCTATTTTATGTTTGACAAAAAAAGAACTGATATTATATTAGCACCATGGAATATGCCATAGTTCTAATATAGATGAGATTATGGACATTGTCAATTATGAAGAATTGCGAGTATTTTAAGACGAAAAAGAGTTTTTTATAATACTACAAGCGGGATAGGCGAATAAAAAAGGGGAAAGAAAAAATGGTGTTTGACGACAAAACAAAACAACAAATCAGGGAAAAATTTGATGCAGAGCTCAAAGATGATGTTTATATCAAACTGTTTTCCACCGACCTTATTTCGGGCAACAACAACAATGAGTATATCGATTTTACAAAAGAATTTTTGAAAGAGCTATCAGAGATAAACAGTAAGATTCACGTAGATTCTAACGGTATGTACGAAGAGGAAGCAAAGAAACGGGGTATCACTGTTTCTCCAACCGTCATTATCGGTTACGGTAACGGCTGGTATCCGGTTCAATACTTTGGAGCACCCGCTGGGCATGAGGCAGGCTCTTTCATTGAAGCTATTTCGATGATTTCACGCGGGGACAGTGGCCTCGATACTTCATCCAGAGAAAAACTGAAAAACATTGACAGAGATATGCTGATAGAAACCTACGTCACACCTAATTGCCCACACTGCCCCAAGGCAGTCATTCTGTCCAATCAGATTGCCATCGAGTCCGGTGGGAAGATAGTTTCACGATGTATAGAAGCCCAGGAAATGATGGACAGGGCAAGAATGTTCAATGTTTCATCCGTCCCCCAGCAGGTCATCAATGAAGGTAAAGAGTCTGTTACTGTAGGCGTGCAGCAAGAGAAAACATTTGTCAATCAGGTGCTCAGCTACGGATCAGACAGCGCAAAGGAGATATTAGAAAAAGAGGAGAAAGAGAAGAAACTGAGGGAAGTTTTATCAGACAATCCAGATTATCCGGTTGTTGTTACTGATGGAAACATGGATGAGGCGATTGCAAAATATCCGTTTCTGGTTGTTGACTGCTGGGCTGAATGGTGCGGGCCCTGCAAGATGATAGGCCCTGTTATTGCAAAACTGGCCTCGAGTCAGAAAGGTAATATCGTATTCGGAAAGCTTGATGTCGATAATAACCGGGACACGTCGGCCAAATTCAATATCCGGTCCATACCAAACCTTCTCGTTTTTAAGGACGGTAATAAGGTGGGAGATATTGTCGGAGCCATGCCGGAAGCAATGTTGCTGGAGAAGATAAACGCGTTCAAATAATACACTAAAAATACGGAGAAAATGTATGGAATTAATTGTTGCTTTTTGCACAGATGATGGAGAAAATTTTAATGACGATCATTTTGGAATGGCAAAGTATTTTCACATCTACAAATTTTCTGACGGCAGAGAAAAATTTGTCGAGACACGGGAAAATGTGAAATACGAAGAAGATGAATCATTAAAACATGGAGACCCCGGTAAGGCCAGGGCCACGGCGTCTGTCATGAATGGTATTGATGTTATGGTGGGCAGAAAATTTGGACCCAATATCTTAAGGTTACTGAATAAATTTGTATGCGTTGTGGCAAAAACAGACAGAATAGCTGATGCCGTAAAGCTGATAAACGAGAATATGGAGAGGATAGTAGAAGAAAAGAATAAGGGCGAGAATAGGAAACATATAATTCTAAAACCATGATTGCCTGGTAATTTGAAATCAACAGAAAAGGAAACAAGAGATTCATTATTCCTACATAGATATGCCGAATGTAGCCACCAACCATCGGGAAGTTCCAAACGATAGTTGGTGGCTTATTTAGTGGTGTGCATGCTCGCTGTAGCTTGAAACCTTGTTATCGTAAATATCAGTTCAATCCTTTTATTGGAAAGGCCGGAAAAATGGAAATCCTGCCTGTTTTTAAACATGCTTTAATGATCAGCTTTTTCGTCTTCGTGATGATGCTTCTGGTGGATTTTATAAACATTGCCACCAAAGGACAAGCATCGAGCGTTCTACGGGGAGGCCAATGGCGACAGTATGTGCTGGCATCTTCCCTTGGTTCTACCCCGGGTTGCCTGGGGGCCTTTATGAACGTAACGCTTTATGTTCACGGGATGATATCTTTTGGCGCCATCGTGGGAGGAATGATTGCCACGTCAGGCGATGAAGCCTTTGTGATGCTTGCCCAGTTCCCCGGCACAGCTATGTTGCTTTTCGGGTTGCTATTTGTATCCGGAATTGTCTTTGCGTGGATAAGCGATAAGATAATTAAAGTTACAGGAATTATTCCCTGTGAATCCTGCAGTGGGGCGGACTGTGAAGAATGCCTGCCCGGAGCGAACAGCACGGAGAAAGTGAACCAGATTTTTCAATCCGGGAACCTGTCAAAAAATTTTCAGCACCTTTCCTTCACCCGTTTCCTTCTGCTTACCTTGATAGGTTCCTATCTTACACTGCTTTTATTTGGAATAATAGGCCCGGCTGATTGGAACTGGAAACGCATCACATTTGTATTTTTATCCGTGGGTTCTTTATATATTTCAGGGGTTGCGTCCGAGCACTATCTGCATTCCCATATCTGGGATCATATTATAAAACAGCACATGCTTCGTGTTTTCCTGTGGACTTTTGGTGCGCTCCTCTTTGTTCACTGGGGCATGAGTTTTTGGAATTTGGAAGTTCTTATCCGCGAACACATGATGTGGGTGCTTCTGGCCAGTGCCTTGATCGGAATAATCCCCGAGTCAGGACCGCATCTGATATTTGTGATGCTGTATGCACAGGGCCTGGTTCCGTTTTCCGTGCTCTTTACTGCATCGTTTGTTCAGGATGGGCATGGAATGCTACCAATGCTTTCCTATAGCATTAAGGATTCAATCCTTATTAAAGTGTTCAATCTGGCCTTTGGGATTGCGACAGGATCTGTTCTCTTTACCATGGGACTGTGACAGGGCCTGGCTGTCATACTTTCAGTGGCAAATAATAATGGCGCCTTAATGACAACTGTTTTAATATACATGTTCAATAACCGCTCGATATTTTCCTTATCAGCGAGAAAGGGTGTAAAAGATGTCTGATTTTTCAAGAAGGGAATTTTTAAAACGGTCTGCCGCGGCCGGTGTGGCAGGTGGAGTCGCTCTGACGGGTTTTGGCAAGAATGCCGGGGCGTCTGATATTGTACAAGTGGGCACCATGATTGACTTGACAAGGTGCGACGGCTGCAGAGGGTTGGATACCCCTGCCTGTGTAACCGCCTGTCGGGAAGAAAACAAAGATGTATTTCCTGAACCCATCGAAAATATAGGCAATTACTGGCCACATAAGAAAAAAGAGGACTGGTCTAAAAAACGGGGGCTTACCAGCAGACTGACACCGTATAACTGGACCTTCGTGCAGAATGTAAGTGTAGAGCACGGCGGCAAGAGATACGATCTATCTGTTCCCAGACGCTGTATGCACTGTGATAATCCGCCTTGCGCAAATGTCTGCCCTTTCAGCGTACAGTATAAGACACCCGAAGGTCCTGTTATCATCGACCATGATCTCTGCTTTGGCGGGGCAAAGTGCCGCGACGTATGTCCCTGGGGAATACCAGCCCGCCAGGCCGGAGTTGGAGCATATCTGAAGATAGCGCCAAAGCTTGCCGGAGGTGGGGTAATGTATAAATGTGATCTCTGCTACAGCAGGACAAAGAAGGGACACGAACCGGCTTGTGTGGAGGCATGTCCACGCAATGCTATCATTTTTGGAGAAAAAGAAAAAATGCGTGCATTGGCCCATAAAAGAGCAGCTGAAATCAACGGCTATATCTATGGCGAAAAGGAAAATGGGGGGACATCCACTTTTTACGTATCACCGGTACCCTTTGAAAAAATTGATGCTGAATTAATGAAACAGAAAGCGGCGCAACCCAACCCGAAGGCCCCCGGTTTTCCGGGTATGCCTGTTAATGTGAAGAATTTCACGGAAACCGCAAATGGTATAGCCTGGAGTATGGCGATAGCCCCTGTTGCAGGCATTGCCGCCGCAGCTGGAGCGGCATACAAGACCATGAAGGGAGGGGGAAACAATGATTAAAGAAAAAGCTGTTAAGAAAACGATTAAGCGTCATGGCCTTTCCATTCTCTTCGTGCACTGGACAGTGGCGATCTCTACATTTATCCTGATCTTCAGCGGGTTTGGCCAAATGCCTCTGTATAAACGTTATATGCTGGATCGCCTACCCGGTTTGTCCTGGGTTACCAATTTTTCTGTGACTCTCTCCATTCACTACTGGGCGGCGGCTGTGCTTATATTAGCCATTACTTATCACATTGTTTTTCATGGCATACGAAGAGACTTCGACATGTTGCCTCGCAAGGGTGATATGAAGCAATCGGCACAAATTATTATGGCCGTTTTCGGTTTTGGGAAGGAACCCGAAAATGATAAATATCTGGCCGAGCAGCGCCTGGCATATGTATTTATCGGCGGTTCCCTGCTGATCATGGTCTTTACCGGCATAATAAAGGTGTTAAAAAACCTGCCGCATATCAACTTTTCCGAAGGCTTTATTTACTGGATCACCCAGATGCACAACCTGGGCACTTTCCTAGTCATCATCGGAATCGTAGTTCACCTTGGCGCTTTTATATTCAAGGAGAACTGGCCCATGCTGCCGGGAATCTTCACGGGTAAGATCGACCTGGAATATGCAAAACGAAGGCACAGTATCTGGTATAATCGAGTATCCGGGAAAAAGGGGTAAAAGCCTGAAGGATATTGACACTTGTTTTCTCTCCTGTTAGGGTGCTTATTATTTATTGACAAACGGGAGCAGAACATATCAGTCCAAATAACAATACCTATAAAGGAGAAACAGCGTATGGCTACAAATCAGTGGGATAACCCGCCGGCGATGCAGATTGACCCGGAGAAGGGTTACCGGGTAACAATGGAGACTGACAGAGGTGTCATTGAGCTGGAACTGTACGCCCAGCATGCACCCAAAACCGTTAACAACTTTGTCTTTCTGGCACGGGAAGGATTTTACGATGGGATTTTGTTTCACCGGGTGATCAGTGATTTCATGGTCCAGGGGGGAGATCCAACCGGCACCGGAAGCGGGGGACCGGGCTATCAGTTTGAGGACGAAACAAAAGGAAATCCCCTGAAGCATGAGGATCATGTAATATCGATGGCGAATGCCGGGCCGGACACCAATGGGAGCCAGTTCTTCATTACACATTCACCACAGCCGCATCTTGATGGACATCACACGGTTTTTGGAAAGGTGACAAGGGGTGAGGACATTGTGGACGCGATTCGACAGGGCGATAAGATAGAACGCTTGGAGATAACGGAGTATTAAAATGATAGAGACGAGGGTAACCAGAATCCTGGGCATCAAATATCCTGTTATAAAGGGAGGTATGGTGTGGGTATCAAACGCTGAGCTTACAGCGGCAGTATCCAATGCCGGAGGACTCGGCGTCATGGGTGTCGGGGCCATGGACACCGATGTCCTTAACGCGGAACTGGACAAACTCCAGGCAATGACAGACAAACCATTTGGTATAAGTTTTCCTCTGATAAGACCCGATTATGAAGCTATGATAGGTGCGGCACTCGACAAGGGGGTAAAGGTAATCGTCACTTCCGCTGGAAATCCCGCAAAGATATATAAGACGCTCGAAGCTGCAGGGGTCGTCGCGATACACGTGATAGCAAATGTAAAAATGGCAAAGAAGGCCAGGGACCTGGGATACCACATGGTAGTTGCCGAGGGCTTTGAGGCAGGCGGACACGATGGAAGAGATGAAATTACAACCTTTGCCCTGATACCGCAGGTGGTCGATGCTGTTGATATACCGGTTATTGCTGCAGGCGGCATTGCTGATGCAAGGGGTATGGTCGCCGCGTTTGCCCTCGGCGCGGAGGGTATCCAGATGGGTACAAGATTTGCCGCAACAAAGGAATCCCCTGTGCATGCAAGGTTCAAGCATGCCATCATCAATGCCATGGACACGGACACTACTGTTACCGGCAGAAGATTAAACGACCCTGTAAGGGTCATAAAGAACAAGCTCTCCCAGGAAATCTTGGACGCGGAGGCTGCAGGGACCTCCCCCGAAGATATCCTTGACATGATAGGACCGGGCAGGACTGAAATGGCATCTTTAGATGGTGATGTGGAAAACGGCTCGGTGATGAGCGGCCAGATCGCAGGTATGATAAAGGAGATCAAGAGCGTGCAGGAGGTTTTTGATGAGCTGCTATCAGGAATCGAACTTGTCATTAACGGAATAAAGAAACTATCAGCGGGAACACAACATGATAAGGATAAATGAGAACTACCTGAAACTTCAGTCCTCCTACCTTTTTTCGGATATTGCAAAACATGTAAAAGCCTTTGCCGATTTGAACCCCGGCAGAGATATGATCAGACTTGGAATTGGCGATGTGACGCGAGCCCTGCCCGCTGCATGTATAGATGCGCTCCACAGGGCCGTTGATGAGATGTCAATCGACAGCTCCTTCCGCGGCTACGGCCCTGAGCAGGGGTATGATTTCCTGCGCGACGCCATCGCGAAGAATGATTTTCAGGCGTTCGGGGCGGACATTAATCCGGATGAAGTGTTTGTCAGTGACGGGGCAAAATGTGATACCGGAAATATCCTGGAGATTTTATCTCCCGATCTGAAGATTGCGGTGCCTGATCCGGTGTATCCCGTATATGTTGACACAAACGTCATGGCGGGCAGAACCGGTCCCTGGAATAACGGGCGATATGAAGGATTAGTGTACCTCGAAGCAACAGAGGCAAACGGTTATGTCCCGTCGATTCCGGATGAGCCGGTCGACCTTATCTACCTCTGCTTCCCCAACAATCCCACGGGGGCCACCGCCACAAGGGAGCAACTCACGCAGTGGGTTGAATACGCGAAAGAAAACAGGGCATTGATACTGTACGATGCCGCATACGTGGCCTTTATCCGGGACGAATCCATACCGAAGAGCATCTACGAAATCGAAGGTGCCAGAGACGTGGCGATTGAGTTTCGGTCTTTTTCAAAAACCGCCGGGTTCACGGGGACGCGATGCGCGTACACCATCATACCGAAATCATGCGTCGCCTTCGATTCGAGCATGAATACATATGACCTGCATTCCCTGTGGAACCGCAGGCATACCACAAAATTCAACGGCGTTTCCTACCCGGTACAGCGTGCCGCGCAGGCAGTGTATTCGGATGAGGGGGGAAAGCAGGTCCGTGAGCTGACGGATTACTACCTGAAAAATGCTTCTCTGATCCTCGAAAAGATGGCGGGACTTGGTTATACCTGTGTCGGAGGTAAAAATTCACCCTACATCTGGGTCAAAGCGGGAATGGATTCCTGGGAACTTTTTGATATTCTACTTGATAAGGCCGCCGTTGTATGTACCCCCGGCAGTGGTTTTGGTGCGTGCGGTGAAGGATATATCCGTCTCAGCGCTTTCAACAGTTATGAAAATGTTGAAACTGCGATGGACAGAATCTCTGAGATGCTGGAGAGGTAAGCTGCACTCTTTCCCCTCCCCTACCCGACAACGTCTTTCAGAATTTCCACCACCAGATCGATCTCTTCCGCAGTGATTCCATGATGAGTGACCATCCTGAACTGGCAAGACCCCCGGGAGAGAAATTTTACTCCCCTTTCTTCAAGTCGAGTCATGAAATCATCTTCGGTCAAACCATTATTCTCAAGGCTAAAAACAATGATGTTGGTGCGCACATTTTCAAGATCCACCTTTAATCCGGAAATGCCCGCAATTCCCACAGCAAGACGGTGCGCGTTTGAGTGGTCATCCGCAAGACGCTTCGTCATTTCTTCAAGCGCCACAATACCCGCGGCCGCTATAATACCGGTTTGACGCATACCTCCTCCCAGGATCTTTCTAACTCGGCGTGCCTCGGAGATAAATTCACGAGAAGAACAGACCATGGAACCCACCGGGGCCGACAAACCTTTCGACAGGCAGAAGCTTAAAGAATCAACACCGCGGGTCAGATCCGTGACAGGCACTCCGAGAGCAATAGCGGCATTGAATATACGCGCACCATCGAGGTGTATCCCGACTCCATACCGGTCGGCAAGTTCCCTCACAGAATTGGTATACTCCGCCGTTATCGGCATACCATTGCAACGGTTGTGGGTATTTTCAAGACAGATCAGACGGGTACGGGGATAGTGTATATTGTCGCTGCGGATTGCCGCTTCGATATCTTCAAGGCGCATCGTAGCGTCACGCTGATTCGTGACTGTATGAGGAACAATGCCTCCCAGCGCCGACATACCGCCAACCTCATAATAGACAATATGCGCCTGGTCACCAAGGATAATTTCATCGCCGTGTCTGCAGTGGACAAGGAGAGATATCAGGTTTCCCATCGTCCCGCTGGAAACCAGAATAGCGTCCTCCTTCCCGACCATTTCTGCCGCCATTTTTTCGAGACGATTCGTCGAAGGATCTTCCCCATATACATCATCGCCAAAATCAGCATTATATATCGCGTCACGCATGGCCGGGGTCGGAAGCGTGACTGTGTCACTCCTGAGATCAATGATCTTCATTTTTCACCTCTTTTTCACAGAATACTAAAGCCCTGATTTGCGCTATCTAATGCCTGAAGAATTTGTTTTTGTCAATTACTCCTTTCTAATTTCTCATCCGCGATCAAATTTGCCAGCCTTAAAATAATTGAACCAAATTGAAACATTTTATTGAAAAGCGTACATCTGTTAAGTATAAGGTAGCAAATACAACTATCGAAAGGACGTTCTCTCGGATGGACGTTATACAAGGCTGACAAATGTCACTATTTACACGAAAAAGCTCTATCCTGATCACATGCGCAAAGGGAATCGCTCCTTTTTTAAAAGAGGAGATTATCGCTCTGGGATTCCCCGTGCGATCAGAACTCATCGCCGGAGTGGAAACAGAAGGAACTCTTGAAGATACCATAAGGCTCAACCTTTCCATACGCACAGGGCAAAGAGTTTTATACCTGCTCGAAAGCTTCACCGCAAATAATCCCGACGAACTCTACAAGAAGACATCAAAAATTTCATGGGAAGACTATATACCTGGGAATGGATATGTATGCGTGACTTCTTTCGTAGATAACCCATCCATAAAGGATACCCGATTCGCTAATCTGAAATGTAAGGATGCCATAGCCGACAGATTTAATGAAAAATTCGGCTCCAGACCCGATTCCGGCCCCAAAAAAGACCGGTCAGTGATATTCATCTATTGGAAGAATGACAGGTGCAGCATTTACATAGACACCTCCGGCGAATCGCTCTCCCGTCGGGGATACAGAAAAATACCCCTTATTGCGCCGATGCAGGAGACTCTCGCGGCCGCCGTGATCCTCGCTACTCGGTGGAAAAGCGGAGAGAATTTCATAAACCCCATGTGTGGCAGCGGAACGCTCGCCATAGAAGCCGCACTTATAGCCATGGGGAAGGACCTGGGGGCCATGCGAATCAATCATGGATTCATGCATATAAACGGATTCAACAGGCCACAATGGAGAAAGATGAAGGGGCTCTCGGAAAAAACAAGAAAGGCTCCGCCGGGAAAGATTATCGCAACTGATATAGATCCCCGGGCAATCGAGGCGGCTCAAATCAACGCGGCGGCCGCTGGCGTAGAACACCTGATTGATTTTGAAGTCTGCGACTTCGCTGACACGCAGATCCCTGAAGGCACGGGAGTAATTGTGCTAAATCCGGAATACGGAGAAAGAATGGGAGAGGTCAAAGAACTGGAAGACGTATACAAGAAAATTGGAGATTATTTCAAACAGAAGTGTACGGGATACCGCGGATTCATCTTTACGGGAAACATGGAACTTGCTAAACATGTTGGACTGAGGGCAAAGTCAAGAACCCCTTTCTACAACAGTAATATTGAATGCAGACTTTTCGGTTATGACCTGTACAGCGGTTCCAGAAAGAAACCCATTGAATAAGGAGCAACTACCATCATGACTTATGAAATTTTCGCTCAATGGAAAGACAAAGTAGTGTCGCCTGAAGTGGTACTGGATGAGATAAAGCCCGGGATGAACATTTTTCTGGGAACCGGCGTAACGGAACCACGCACACTGGTTAAGCAACTTATGGCTTCCACCAAAGGCAACCTCCGGGATCTGGAGCTAATCCAGCTTTTGAGTTTCGGAGATGCTCTTCCCGTCGACGAACGGTACTCAAGGAAATATCGTCTTAAGACATTCTTCTCTGGTTGGGTGGCCAGCGAGGCAATCACCGCCGGAAGGGTGGACTTCATTCCAAGCCGCACTTCGCGAATACCCTGGTTGTTTAAATCAGGCATTATTGATGTTGACGCGGCATTTGTACAGATATCTCCTCCTGATGAAGCAGGCTTCTCCAGCTTCGGTGTATCGGTGGATGTCGCGCGATATGCCATGGAACATGCATCTCTTGTTGTAGGCGAAATCAATGAACACATCCCCTGCACCCATGGAGACACGGTTGTGCATACAGATGACTTCAACTATCTTGTCCACTCCACCGAACCACCCCTCTATTTTCCCCGGTGGCCCATGGACCCGGTCTTTGACAAGGTCGCGGCAAATGTGGCCTCGATAGTGGAGGACGGTAGCTGTATCGCCTTTTTTATAGGTCCCCTCTTCGAAGCACTTGCCAGACATCTCGCGCACAAACAGAATCTGGGGGTTCACTCTCTCATGATGACGGACGCCCTCATGGACCTCATAAAATCAGGAGCCGTCACGAACAGGTATAAAGGCCTCTTCAGACACAAGAGCTTGGCCGCTTACGCCATGGGTACACCGGAACTGATGAAGTGGCTGGACCACAACCCCCTCGTAGAGTTTCAGGGAATAGATATTGCCACTGATCCGGGGAGCATGGGTCGAAACGACCGCTTTATCACGATCCTCCCGGCGAGGAAAGTCGACCTGACCTGCAACATCTCTCTCCATGTTGGCAAGGGCAATGTAAGCCCCGGTTCGGGCGAGGCTTATGAGGCATTCACGGGGGCCGCGCTTTCAAAGGGTGGAAGAGGAATTTTCGCCCTGCCGAGTCGCAACCTCGAAGGAAAATCCAACATACTGCTTTCAGCGGAAGATTTTCCCGACCAATTTACGAACAGAGAGTCACTGGATCTCATCATAACGGAATACGGCGTGGCGTCAATGAGAGGAAGAAGCACGCGTGAACGCGCACTTGCACTGATCGACATAGCGCATCCGGACGACCGCGGGGAACTGGTGCGGAGGGCAAAAGAGACGAATATCCTCTATCCGGATCAGAAATATCTTGCTGAATCCGGCCATCGTTATCCTGTGGACATATCGTGCACACATGTCTTCAAGGGGAATATTTCCGTCCATTTCCGCGTAATAAGGCCGTCGGACGAAGAGGCCATGAGGAAGCTCTTCTACCGTTTCTCAGACCAGGCAGTTTATTACCGCTACTTCAGCCCCATAAAGACCATGCCGCACATAACGATGCAGGAATATGTAAATGTAGACTACAGGCATATTATGTCAATCGTGGGTCTCATTGAAGAATCGGGAATAGAGCATATCATCGCGGAGGGAAGATACGTACTGTTAAAAGATCGTCCATATGCGGACGTGGCGTTTATCGTCGATGAAAAGCTTCAGAATACAGGGGTCGGGTCATTTCTGTTTGATACATTAATCAAAATTGCAAGGAAACGCGGAATCAAAGGGTTCACCGCTGATGTCCTTACCGAAAACAAACCCATGATGAAGGTGTTTGAGAAGGCGCCCCTCCCCATACACGCGGTTGTCAGATCGGGAGCGTATGAACTGACCATTCCCTTTTCGGAGGAAGAAGAAAAGGAATCAGCAAAAGAATCTTAACGATTATGTAATCGCGCATCAGCGGATGCGTAGCAATTTATGTGGAAATAAAATAACGAAAAATGACTGTAAAAATCTTTCTGACAATATTTATTACGGTACTGCTCGCTGAATTGGGAGACAAAACTCAGCTTGCTACTCTACTTTTCGCCACGGACAAAGAAAATTCAAAGTTGATGGTTTTTCTTGCTGCCGCGGCGGCACTTGTTGTCGCAACCGGGTTAGCTGTGCTAATCGGAAGCAATATGGAGAAGTATATAAACCCTAAATACTTATCATGGGTTGCCGGGACAGGGTTTATACTTATAGGAATCTGGACAATTATCAGAACATAAAATTGATGCATTCGTAAAAAGTCCCAAAACTGTTATATCGGGCTTGATAAGCCTGCCCCGTACTTGATACGGGGGTATCCAGAAGTTGTTGAACTTACTGGATTCCGGCTTTCGCCGGAATGACAAAAAAGGTTAGACATGCAAACATCTCAATACCTCGATACAGATGAAGTCCGTTCACCTTCAGGGAAACCGCTGAAAAAATAGCCGCCCGAAAGTTTTCAGCTCAGCATTTTACTCATGTTCTTGTTAATTTCGCGCGCCTCAGCGACGATTGCCTCGATTACTTCCGCAACCGTAAGTTCCTCTCTGATGAGCCCCTGTGCCTGGCTCACCGGCAGCAATCCCGTATCAACATCACCGTTCTCTGTGGCTTCTCTCAACCCGCTGAATGCATTTGCCATGTAGGCCATCTGTCTGGCGTTTTTCCAGCCCGAAGCGGTAACGCCAATCAAGAGCTTGAAATATGGCAATTGCATCTGTTTGGCAATAGCCCTCGAGTTTGGCAGGGCTTCGAGCAGTTTGAATACATTCATACCCTGCTTCATGGCTTTCCTGGCCGCCTTTGTATCCATCATCCGGCAGGGAATCCCGTCGAAGCGGGTCGAGTAGAGGGTGTCGTAGATATCATTTTCCACTGAGAACTTTTTATAATTATCATGAAGAGGGCTTTCCCTGGTAGTCATGAATCTGGTACCCATTGCAACGGCATCAGCACCGAGAGCAAGGGCCGACGACAGGCCTCTCCCATCGACAAAGCCACCCGCGGCAATGACCGGGATGTCGAGGGCGTCAGCGAGGCTGGGAATTAACACAAGAGATGTCGCATCACCTCCATGCCCGGCTGCTTCATGGCCCGTGGCAATTACGGCATCTGAACCATAATCCTGGGCACGTTTGGAATGATATGAGTTTACCACAGTGGCAATAACCTTGCCGCCGTAGGCATGGGCCTTTTCGACCAGCCAGTCACCCTTGCCGAGAGCGAAGTTGATTACTGGAACCTTCTCTTCGAGAAGAACATTTGCATTCAGACTGGCGCCCGGCAGCATCAGAGAGACATTGGCCCCGAATGGTTTACTGGTAAGACTTCTGATTTTGCGAATGGATTCCCGGGTTTCATCGGGACCGAGTGGGCCAGTGGACAGAATTCCCAAGCCGCCAGCATTGGAGACTGCCGCAACCAGTTCGGGGACACTGATCCAGCTCATACCGGATAGTATGATCGGATATTCGATACCAAAAAGCTCGGTAATGCGGGTATTCATAAAAAACACTCCTATCTTATTATATTTCCAGTACTCTGAAACCGCCGGGATCAGGAGGATAAAGGTAAGCAAGCCATTATATGTCAAGCAACCTTTTTGGATTTTCCTTTGTCAGAAGTTCCTTAATCCCGTCTTTCAGCGACAATTCATCCAGCTCTTTCATAATACGCACCCTTGAGATCAGCGGATAATCACTGCCGAAAAGGGCTTTCCCGGCAAGAGGACCGTTTATCTGTCGAATAACATCTTCCGGTATTCTCCTCGGCGCCCAGCCGGCAATATTGAAGAATACGTTGGGATTTCGTAGAACAACTGACATGCCTTCGTAAAACCAGGGATATCCGAAATGCGCCATCACTATCTTCATACGGGGAAAATCAACGGCCACTTCATCGAGATAGAGGGGTCTGCAATACTTGATCTTTGTTCTGGCGTGGAACTGTGTGCCAGTGTGAAACAGCACCGGAATGCCCGCGTCCTGTGCAATCTCATATAACGGGTACATGAGGGCATCATCCGGGTTAAGCCTGATTAAATGGGGAAGGACCTTAAGTCCTTTAAGTCCGAGTTCATTTACAGACCTCTCCAGCTCCTCCGCCGCAATTACCCCCTTGTGGGGATCAACGCTCGCGAAACCGATAAGCTTATCCGGGTACCGGCTTACCGTTTCCGCGACCAGATCATTTGACACCTTGTACTTGAAGGTCGTTTCGGCATCCACAGCCACAATCACCGATATGTCAACGCCCGCATCCTCCATGTCCTTCAAGGTATCTTCGATATCAGGATATTTCATCTCACTGAACATAAGTCTATAACCCTGGGCCATCTCCTCCGGAAGGCTCTCTATCGCCTCTTTCGTAAACAACTGTGAATGTGTGTCGATAATCATTCTATTCTCCTCTTTCAGGCTAAGAGACTGTCACTCGCAGTTTCTGCGATAACTGCCCCTGTATTCAATGTATCGTTAATATCTTTTCAGAAAAAATACCCGCCGTTTCGGCGGGTATTTTCTATAAGATACCTCACATGAGCACTGACAGTTCATTCTATTCAGTCAGTATATGAGTGGGCGTTTTACGCCGCGATTTCTACTCCTTGATTTAGCTCCCCATCATTTTCCTCAGTTCACGTTTCAACACTTTGCCCACCCCGCTTGTGGGAAGTTCATCCATAAATTCGATTGTCTTAGGCAGCTTATAGGAAGCCACCGACTCGCGCAGATATGCCTTTATCTTTTCCTTCTCGGCCTCGCTCCCCTCGATACCCGGGTTGAGAACGATGGCTACAGCGACCCGTTCGGATCCCGGCCTTTCCGGATCAGGAATCCCTATAGCGGCAGCCATATCGATATCGGGGTGCTTGGCGAGCATGTCATCAAGCTCCCGAGTGAAGACCTTGAAACCGGAGATAATAACCATATCCTTTACACGATCCACGATGTAGAAATAGCCATCCTCGTCCATCGTTGCCACATCTCCCGTAAACATCCAACCGTCACGGACGGCGTTGGCCGTTTCTTCGGGCTGTTTGTAATACTCTCTCATGAGCTGTGGTCCCCGTACCGCGATTTCACCGGGCTCTCCAAGTTTCGCGGGCTCACCCGTATCAGGGTCAATGAGCTTAAACTCGGTGTCGGACAAGGGCATGCCGATGGATGTCGGTTTTTTCTTCCCGTAACGGGGATTGCAGCACGTCACAGGCGAGGTCTCGGTCATTCCGTAAAGCTCGATGAATTTATTCTCACCAATGACGTTCTCAAGCTCGCTGATATATTCAGCCGGAAAAGGCGCCGCGGCGCTCAGACACCACTTAAGGTTGCTCAGGTCCAGTTCCTTAAACCCCGGTCTCTTCATGAGTTCGAAAAAGACCGTTGGTACGTTCACAATCAGGGTGGGGTTATAGGACTTGATGCATTTGATGAGAAATTCAGAATCGCGCGGGTTGGGTACGCAGACCTGGGTGGTACCGTAGATCAAGGTAAATCCGCCAAGGGCGAGACCAGCAATATGAAAGAGCGGAAAGGCTGAAAGCGCGATGTCTTCGGGTACTATGTCAAGCCATGTAATACTCTGCCACCCGTTGTACATGTAGCTTTTCTGGGTGAGCAACGCACCCTTTGAAGGCCCTGTAGTACCCCCGGTGTACATCATGAAGATGGTATCATCGATTGTCCGCTTCACCCCTACCCGGTCCGTCGGCATTCCCTTAATGGCGTCCATGAAACGGGTCAGGGTCTTACCTGCAAGCGGCCTTATTTCCGCAGTAGGTATCTTCTTGAGGAGTTTTCCGAGAACCCGCTTTACTCCCGGAAGGAAGTCGGCAATCTCGGTGACAATGACGGTGGAAACCTCTGTTTTATCGGCCACCTCAGCAATCTTCTCGAACAGCACGTCCACTGTTATAATCACTTTTGCCTCGGAGTCGATGATCTGATGTTCCATCTCATGCGGTGTCAGCAAAGGGCTAAGTCCCGTGGAAACACACCCTGCCTTCTGCACTCCGATAATGGCAATGTAATGTGCCGGTATATTCGGCATGTGAAATCCCACAACATCATCAGGTTTGAGTCCGACTTTGATGAGGTAATGGGCAAGCTGGTTGGACAGTAAATCGAGCTCGGTGTAGGTGATTTGTTTCCCCATGTAGATGAGGGCCGTTTTATCAGGGTATTTTTCCACAACCTCCCTGAATTTTTCCGCAAAGGTCTTTTCTTCGTACTCGAGTGACGGTGGCACATTCTTGTCGTAATTCTTAAGCCATGGTTTCTCAGTGTAGATATCGCTCATACCAATTCCCCCCTTTTTTTTGAATTCATAAAAAGCGTTCTAACAACTCTCAAGGAAAAAGAGTTACTGATTCACCCAAAACGAAACGACACGCAAGGGTGAAAACAACCGTTTAAAAGAGCATCTAACGCAGTATCCATACATCGCTTAAAGAGACATCTTATTCCTATCAAAAAAAGTGAACCAACGCACTAATAAATTATAACTCAATTTCGGCAGATGCCATTAAAAGTACCTCGGCACCGTCCTGATTTGCCACCTTCAGATCGATCGTTGCCTTGTTCTCATCTACAGCCGCCACAATGGCCTGGGTAGTAATCGTATCACCAAGATGCACCGGCATTGCAAACCTGCACTTTATGCGCTTGAGCGAGCCCGGATCACCCGTCCAGTCCGTAACCGTTTTGGTCATAAAACCAAAGGTACACAGACCATGGAGAATGACTCCACCAAGTCCGACGGCCTGCCCGAATTCCGGATCTATATGAATGGGGTTAAAGTCCCCTGATGCCCCCGCATAGTATATAGTCCTGTACTTATCAACCTCCTCGGAAACGCTGAACGTGTCTCCTACTCTTATGTCTTTTATTTCCTTGTTTGACATGATGACCTCCCCGTTATTTCCGTATCACAAATGTAAAAACAGCCTTGCATACCAGTTTGCCATCCTGATTTACGCTTCTTCCCTCAAGGATCACCACATCGAGTTTTTCCTTGTTCTCAATATTTATGATTTCCCCCCTGGAGGTGATTACATCACCGGGCCTGACCACTTCAAAAAATTCAAATTCCTGTTCTCCGTGCACAAGCATGAAAAGATTCAAGTCCAGTTCCTTGTCCAAGAAGAAGGGTTCTGCCAGCATGCCGGCGTAAACCACGGCAAAAGTAGGAGGAGCTATAATTCCACCATACCTGGTGTTTTTCGCAAAGTCCTCATCCATATAATGAGGATCTTCATTCTTTATCGCCTTTGCATATTCCCTTATCTTTTCTTTGCCTATCTCATAAGTCAAGGGGCCATACACCCTGCCTGTAAATTTTGCGTCAACTCCCATATTGACTCTCCTTATCTACATGAACTTGTCGAGTTCGTTGTTGGCGATTATGGTTCGCTGAATTTCCGACGGACCCTCACAGATTTCACCGAATCTGGCATCCCGGTAAAGCCGCTCGATGTCTGTCCCCTTTATGTATCCATGTCCCGCAAAAACCTGCATGGCCAGATTCGCGATTTTTGTGGCTGATTCACCGGCAAAAAGCTTCGCGCACGATCCCAGAATATCAGCGTCGTTTTCACCTTCATTCATTGCCCATGCGGCCCGGAGTCCTAACATCCGGCCCAGGTCATTATACGTAAACATGTCAGCCAGCTTAAAACCGACTCCCTGATATAGGCCGATCGGTTTTCCAGACGACTTTTTAGCCTTCGCATGCTGTGTGGCTTTTTCCATGCAGGATGTGCCTACCCCCACGCAGAAGGACACAATCCCCACGGTTCCCATTTTCAAAATGCGTTCCAGCTGTTCGTAACCCTTTCCGGGTTCCCCGCCGACAATCTCTTTTGCCTCACAGTTCTCCAGCTTCACCACGGAGACCGGGACGCCGCGAAGTCCCATGGTTTCAAGTGAGTCATTTATGTCAAGACCTCTGGCACCTTTTTCGACTATGAAGAGACTCATGCCATCTTCGGATCCCGCCCCTTTTTCCATGCGGGCGAGCACAAGAAGCACATCGGCAATAATTGCATTTGCCACAACATCCTTAACACCGTTGAGCACCCACACGTCACCATCTTTCCTTGCCGTGGTGGAAACAGATGCGATATCGGATCCCGCTTCCGCCTCCGTATAGGCAAGGGCGCCAATCATTTCCGCCTTCATAATGGCAGGAAGGAAACGTTTCATCTGCTCAGGCGTACCGAAAAGCTTCAGTATTCCCCCACACATAAAGACACTCGACCGTGCGCTTATATAGGTTGACGCGCAGGCCTTGGTAATCTCCTCGCCCGCAATGTAACAGTCAATGAGGTCTATGGCAGCCCCTTCAAGTCCAGCTCCGAGAAAGCCTGCTTTACCGAGTTTCTTCAGGTTTCTCTCCATAAGTTTGCACACTTCTTCTCTCGGCCCCTCATCAAGTTTCTGTGCCTCAGGCGCTATTTCCTTTATGCAAAAAGCAGCAACATCCTGCTGTAACTTTTTCTGTTCTTCCGTAAATTCATAATTCATTTTTATCCTCCTCTCTAACACCTTTGTTACATTAACATGATTCTTGACACTATCATCCGCATGATGTCAGATGTCCCGCCTCCGATTGCTGCAAGCCTTGCGTCGCGGAAGTTCCGCTCCACGGGATATTCCTGCATAAAACCGTAACCTCCGAATATCTGCACAGCCTCGGACGCCATTTCAAACCCGACATCGCCCGCATAAACCTTGTTAACGGCGGCCTGCATTGGATTGAGCATCTGCCCGTTATCCTTCGACGATGCCACACGATATATCGCCAACCGTGCCGCTTCTATGAACACCTTCATATCGGCAATCCTGCCTTGTACTGCCTGAAACTTTCTGATGGGCCGATTGAACTGATGGCGCTCATTAGCATATCGTCCGCACAGCTCCAGACCATATATGGAGGCGCCAAGGAAGGGTGAAATCAATGTAGAACGGTCCCACTCAACACCACTCAGAGCGATCATCCATCCCCCGTTTTCACCACCAAGCAGGTTTTCTTCGGGGACTTCACAATCTTCAAAAAATACCTCCGATGTGGAGGAACATTTGCAGCCCATTTTGTGGAAAGGTTGTCCAGTTTCGAGGCCCGGCGTTCCCTTTTCAACAATAAAAGCGGTTATTCCTTCATGTTTTTTTGCCTTGTCAATGGTGGCAAAAACGACAAACACATTGGCCAGGGGTGCATTTGTGATAAATGTCTTCGAACCGTTCAAGACATATCTGTCACCCTTTTTGACCGCAGTCGTCCTCATCGATGCGGCATCTGATCCGGCTCCCGGTTCCGTCAGCCCCATGCATCCTATCCACTCGCCGGAGGCAAGTTTCGGAACATATTTCTTCTTCTGTTCCTCGGTTCCGAAACTGAAAATATTGCAGGCGCAAAGATAGGTATGGGCCCCCCATGCGAGGAGACTGCCACCATCAACGCCCGCATGACCGAGCGCCTCTCCCGCGAGGCAGCAGGTGACAACGTCTGCGCCTGATCCACCCAGCTCTTCCGGAAAGGGCAGGCCCAAAAGGCCCATATCGGCAAGCTTCTTCCATATTTCAAAACTGAATTCGCCTTTGAGATCAGCCTCTTCGCAGAGCGGCGCAATCTCATCTCTTCCATACCGGTACACAGTATCCCTGAACATCTTCTGCTCATCTGTGAACGTAAAATCCATGACGACCTCCCGAATCTATTTTACTGGCGCAAAATATTTAATGTCCAAAATATGTCCGTTCTTTTCCTCTTTCCATACCGCCTTAACCTTCATGCCGTTCTTTACGGTCTTTCTCACATTGTCGAAGTCACTCAGGTCGATCCCTCCGACAAGATGCAAAAAACTTGTATCGGTATTGTCCAGTTTGATGAGTGCTCCGATAAACGGCGGTTTTGTGGGCATACCAAAGTACTCGTAGTCGGTAAGGACCCAGGATACAATGGCTCCCTCCTGTGATACTTCAACCCAATCGTCCGTTTCCTCAAAGCACCGCGGGCAGAAGGACCGGGCAGGCACAAGAACCCTGTTGCACTTTTTGCATCGGGTTCCGTAAATAATTTCCTCCTTCATGCCTTCAAAAAACCGTGTCCACGTTGGCCCAAAGGCATTCTGATATGGTATTGCTACTTCGTCCTCCAGTATTAAGTAATCACTTTTCTTTTCCATAGTTATATCTCCTCTTCCACGCTATGAGACAGGCTCAAAACACTTAATATCGAGCATATGGCCTATTTTGTCATCATTCCACGCAGCCCGTACCCTCGTACCTTTCTTGATGGATGATTTCACCGTATCGGGGTCATCCTTATTGATTCCCCCTATGAGGTGAAGAAAATCACAATCCGTACCGTCAAGCCTTATAAGGGCGATAACCACGGGAGGCTTCCCCGGCATTCCAAAAAACTCCTTATTTGAATAGGTCCAGGACACAACCTCTCCCTCCTGAGAGACCTCTACCCAGTCGCTGAGGTTTGTGAGACAACTGGGGCAGAAACTCCTCGCAGGAACAAACACCTTATCGCACGCGGGACAGCTCGTACCGTATATTTTACTTTCCTTCAGACCATTGTAAAATCTGGCAAATGTCTGGCCTGCAGCATATTTATGCGGAAGCCTGATTACATTTTCCATTGTATTATAATCTTTTTTCATGACCACCCCCTACTTCTCTGAACCGAGAATCATAACGCCGTTAAACTGATCGACGCCGCCCATGGCATGGGCTAAAGACAATTTTGCACCGGGAATCTGGTGGTCTCCCGCCTGTCCCGTTACCTGAAGGGCTGCCTCTGCCGCTCTGTTGAGCCCTGTTGCACCAATCGGATTGCTACACAGCGTCCCTCCAGATGGGTCACAGGGAAGCTCTCCTTCACGGGAGAATGTTCCCTTCAGCGTGAGATCACAGGCCTCACCGAAATCGCAAAATCCGAAACACTCATAATAGAGAAGTTCCTGAAAGGTAAAGGGATTATAGACCTCTGCCACATCCAGTTCTTTTCTTGGATTTTTGATCCCTGCCATGTCATAGGCCTGCCTGGAGGCATCAATGGCGCATTGCCATATGGCCTTCTCGCTGTCACCAAACCAGTATTCCTCCCCGCTGTAACCGATACCTTTTACCCAGGCTGCCTTCAGGCCGAGCTTCTTTGCCATCGCCTCTGAGGCGAAGATCATGGCACAGGCACCGTCTGAATTCGGGCAGACATCCCACAGTCTCACCGGATAGGTGATAATCCGTGCGGTATTAACCTCCTCTTCGGTGAGTCGCTTCTTGATATGAGCATGGGGATTATCAAAGGCATCATTGTGGTGATCCACCGAAAGCCTCGTCGCCGCTGCTCGAACCTTTTCCTCCGGTATACCGAATTTCACAGACCATTCCTGGGACTGCATGGAAAATACTCCGGGGGCTCCGGCTATGAAAGACCTCTGATAAAAAGGCTCCAGCACGGTGGTCATGGTAGCCTGCGAGTCCCCTTCGTTCATCTTTTCCGACCCTACCACGAGAATCAGGTCTGCCATTCCTGACGCAACCCAGTAATAGCCAGTAAAAGCCAGGGATATACCCGTTGAACCGCATGTTTCTGTCTTCAATATGGGCTTGCCCACCGATCGCAGTACCTCGGCAAAGTAAAAATGTGTAAGGGCTACCCCCTCCATCATGGAAGGCATGGTACCTGAGACAACTCCCTCAATATCATCGGGAGATATTCCCGTCTTTTCAAAGACGGCGTCAACGGCCTCTTTTACGAGTTCGGGATAGGTGACGTCGAATCTCTTTCCATGGTTGGTCTGTGCTGATCCTATTATTGCAACTGGTCTTCCCATAATTCCCTCCTAACTGCCTATGATCGCCACGGCATGGCATTGTCCTGCGAATCCGTGTGTCGAATGGGCCAGAGCCTTATTTACCTTACTATCAAGCTGCCGCTCACCGGCCTGTCCCCTGATCTGCAAGAACCCCTCGGCAAGACGGTAGAGACCTCGTGTTACATAGGGATTTGACGCAAGTACGCCACCGGAAGGATTGACGGGTATTTCGCCATTCCTTGCCGTGGCACCGCTGTCCAGTAACTTTCCGCCTTCCCCCCGGTCACAAAAGCCGAGATCCTCATACCAGAGTAACTCCTGAAAAGCATAGGGCTCACATATTTCGGCAACATCGATCTCCTTTTTCGGGTCCTTGATTCCTGCCGCATCGTAAGCACGTTTGGCTGCATTTGGGAGCTGACCCTCGAGAAGATCCCTGTCCCCAAGATAGAATTTATCTATTGAAGAACCGTACCCTTCGAACCAGACAGGCTTGTCAGTCAGTTTTTTAGCGAGATCTTCCTTTGCAAGAAGCATCGCGATCATACCTTCCGATTTTGGCGCACACTCCATGGCCTTGAGGGGATCCATTACTACCTGCGAGGCAAGTACGTCATCCACAGTCACCTTTTTTTTCACATGGGCGTATGGATTACCGAGGGCGTTTTCAAGGTTTTTCACCACTACACCGGCACACTGTTCATCACTTATTCCATAGCTATCCATGTACTCCCTCTTCTGAAGCGCAGCCGCGACGGTCTCATTCAGCCCAACCTGTCTCTGGTAAAATGGATCGGTGAAAAAATGTGTCAGCATATCGTCATCGGGGTTTTCCGACCCCTTGCATACACCGAGAACGAGGGCCGTATCAAAATGGCCGGTAAGTATTCGCATCACCGCATAGATAAATGCAAAGAGCGACTCCCCATCCTGTCGGGAACCATTCTTAAGAAAGGCACCCCCAGCATCCCAGTAATATGAACTTGCACACGACACACCACCATGAAACACATCCGATGAAGCACTGATGACCGTACCCAGGTCATCCCGTTTTAATCCTGCTTTATCGAGTACTTCTTTCGTAACCCTGAACACCTGATCGAGAAAGTAGTCCTTGGATTCAACACCGGGCGTCATGGCAACTTCGACTATCCCGACTCTATTAGTCATAATCTACCTCCTTTTAGTAAAAACTTATCTTTCAATAATATACCTGTAGGGATCAACCTCTTCCCGTAATACCATCAATACTCTCAAGGCCTGTTCCGCTCAAAAGTCACCGAAGATATCCTTCCTTAAATATATTGAGTACTAACCCTCTCCCTGCGGGTACATGCCATTAACGATATCCTTGTGTGCCTCCATCACAACCTTCCGTTTCACCTTGAGAGAAGGCGTCAACTCCCCTGTCTCTTCAGAAAAGGCATGCTTGATTATACGGTAGTACTTTATCGTCTCATATTTGGCGAGATCACTGTTCCTTTCTTCGACGTGCCTGTCCACAATTGCCCTGAAATCATCCCTTTCAGGGAGCTCTTCGGGACCACTGAACTGAATGCCATCTTTTCTTGCAAGCCGCGCCGCTTCTTCGAGATTGACATTAATCAGTGCCACAAGATATTTTTTCCTGTCACCTATAACCACGAACTGTTCGAACAGCGGGTCCTGTTTGAAGCGATTTTCTATATTCTGTGGCGCGATATTCTTTCCACCCGCCGTAATAATCAGATCTTTTTTGCGATCCGTGATTTTCAGAAAACCGTCCTCGTCTATTTCGCCAATATCGCCCGACATGAGCCATCCGTCATCGGTGAAGGCATCCTTCGTCTGCTCCGGCATACGCCAGTAACCTTTTGTAATATTGCCACCCTTGATCAGCACCTCTCCGTCTTCGGCAATCCTGATTTCATTACACGAAAGAGGCGTTCCCGCCGTTCCAAACTTGTAATTGTCGAGCTTATTAAGCGTGGCAGGAGCGCTACACTCTGTCATACCGTAGCCCTCAATCAGGAAAACACCAGCGGCATTGAAGAAATCGGCAATCTCCCTGGACAGGGGCGCGCCTGATGCAACCATCCACCGGGTACGACCACCAAGGGCCTCTCTCAATTTTTCAAACACCATCTTGTAGGCAATCTTGTACTTCAGATTAAGAATCGTCGGAATGGACTTTTTTTGCTCCATCAATTTACTGACATCTGCACCAATACCCACCGCCCAGTTGAATACGGACTGTTTCCACTGCGGCTGCTCCTTCGCCTGACCGAGAATCTTTGCGTAAATCTTTTCGCAGACCCTTGGAACGGCAAGTAATATTGTCGGTTTTTTTGTCTGGATATCCTCAACAATCGTATCGAAGCTCTCCGTATAGTGTGCATAAATTCCGACATACATGCCGAAGAAATGACCTGCCACCCTCTGAAACACATGACTCAGAGGCAGAAATGCCACCAGCACATCCGTGTCGTCCGCCCACTTCATTTCATTAAGCGCGTCCATAACGGCAAACACATTGCTGTGAGATACCATGGCCCCCTTTGGAGGCCCCGTAGTTCCGGAGGTGTACGAGATTGTTGCCAGATCCTCCGGTGCTATTTCATCGGTCAACCGATCAAACAATCCCGGCTCCTTCGCCTCCATGCCCCTGCCCAGATCCTTCAGATCATCAAAACTCATAGCAATATCCGCCGACATGTCGCAACCATCGGTATCTATGACGACGATCTTTTCAAGGGAAGGGCACTTGTCAAGGATATCAAGGGCCTTTTGAAGAGCTGTCTTGTCTTCGACAATATAGATCTTTGATTCTGAGTTGTTTATAATGTATTCGATTTCATGGGCAGGAAGAGTTGTGTATATCGGTATCGTAACGGCGCCGATCCCTATAATACCCATATCAGCTTCGATCCATTCAAGCCTGTTCTGGGAAAGAAGTGACACCCTGTCACCCTTTCTGACACCCAGACTGTAAAGACCGAGACCCATGGCACGGGCCACCTCATAATATTCCCGCCAAGAGATACCCTGCCAGACTCCGCCTAATCGTTTCTCCACGGCAAGTCTGTCGCCATATTTTCGTGCCTGTTCCCGAAGTATTGCAGACAGATTGGCTTTCATTGTTATTCCCCCCCCCTTTTTGTTGTTCTATCGATATCTTACACTCAGGTTTTCGGGTTCACGGTTCATGGTTAGTGAAGTGCCAAACAATGAACTCAGTAACCCATTTTTTAAGTTCTGAGGTCTGAGGATTGAGAAATACAGTGCGCCGGTTCCGGTTACCGGTTCGCAGTTTTTTCACTCGAACCCCTTGAACCTCGAACCTGAGTTGCTATTTTTGCTTTATCCCCATCACCTTTCTCGCTTCGTCAGGCGTGGCGGGCTCTCTTCCGAAGGTGGACGCTATCTTAACGGCCCACTCGACCTGATCGTAACTCCCCTTCGCCAGTTCGCCATTCGGCACACGAATGTTGTCTTCAAGACCGACTCTCATATGTCCTCCCATCATACACGACAATGTAATAGCAGGAATCTGATCAGTACCTACACCACAGGTAGTAAAATTGGCACCTTCAGGAAGGGCATTAAACATGGAAACAAAGGCCTCCGGCCTGAAGCTTTGTCCTCCTGCGACTCCCCAGACAAAATTAAAATTCATGGGATCGGAGAACATGCCCTGCTTCCCGATGAGAAGGGTGTTGTCGAGGCCGCCCATGTCGTAACATTCGATCTCCGGCTTCACACCATTCTCCTCCATAGCCGTGCCGAATTCCGAAAGCATGGTGAAGGTGTTCTCAAAGACAAAATCAATTAAAACCTGCCCCGATTTCCTGTCCACGATACCGAAATTCATGGTGTTGGTGTTGAGCGACGCCATTGCCGGTTTGACCGCTGTAATCTGTGCGATCCTCTGCTCTGCAGTTACATTCATTCCCACGGCAGAACTGAGATTTACAATCAGCTCGGGAGTCTTTTCCTTGATGGCGTCATGTGTCGCCCTTATCCTGTCAATATCATGTGTTGGCATGCCATTGTCGTCCCTGGCATGCACATGGACCATGGCGGCGCCCGCCTTGTAACACCTTGCCGATTCCTCAGCAAACTCCTCAGGAGTATGAGGCACAGCAGGATTTTGATTCCTGTACGTTCCCGCTCCAGATAACGCGGCACAAATAATGACTTTCTTTCTTGACATGGTAATTCCTCCTTTTTTCTTAGAATTTTCCACACTCTGTGGCCTACCTTATAACTATCCTTGAACTTTTAGGGAAACATGTGCCTTTCTTCATTCAATTCAATGCCACATCGCCCTTCAACCAGGAGCACTTGAACCAGAATCACTACACAGGTTTGCTATCTCATATAATGTGCAATTATAAGTTTCTGGACCTCGCTCGTCCCCGCACCTATTGGAAAGACCTTGGCATCTCTCATATATCTTTCCACGGGATATTCCTTCATATAACCATAGCCTCCGTGGATATGCACGGCCTCACCCGTGACCCTTACCGCCATATCGCAGGCGTACAGTTTAGCCTGGGCGGCCAGCATCCTCGCATCTTTATAATTGCCTTCATCCCAGCATGTCATACCCTTGTATGTCAAAAGACGGGCAGCCTCGAGCTCTACCAGCATTGTCGCCAGTTTATCCTGGATCATCTGAAAGTTGAATATCGGCTGACCGAATTGCTCCCTTTCTTTCGTGTACTTAAGGGCCGCCTCAAAAGCCGCCTGGGCGATACCTATGGCAAGACAGCTCCACATAAAACGTTCCACATCGAGACCTGAGAACATCTGCTTCAATCCCTGCCCCTCAACACCCCCGACGAGATTTTCCTCTGGCACATGGCAATCCTCCATTATTATCTCTCCCGTCGGAGAAGAGCGAAGACCCATCTTTGAAAGCTTCTTTCCTGTGGAATAGCCCAGAAAATCTTTCTCTACAATAAAGGTGCATAACCCTCCCGATCCCTGGGCATATATCAGGGCAATATCCGCGATGGGTGCATTTGATATGAAAGTCTTTGTGCCGTTCAGTATATACTCGCTTCCCTCTTTACGGGCCGTTGTCTTGAGAGATATTGCATCGGAACCGGCACCCGGCTCCGTTAACCCCATGCAGCCTCGTGTTTCTCCAGCTGCCAATGCCGGCAAATATTTCTTTTTTTGATCTTCCGTAGCGTTTCGGGCAATATTATTGGCGCAGAGGAGGCCGTGCGCCCCATAAACCGTAGCGACACCGGCATCAACCCGTGCCAGTTCCTCCCCCATAAGCCCAAATGAAAGGTAGTCGGTAAGCATGCCACCATATTCGGGTTGTATGCCCATACCGAGAAAGCCCATGGGTTTTGCCTTTTCCCACAGGTCTTCTATGAACTTCTCTTCCTTATCCATCTCTTCAACAAAGGGCGCTATCTCCCTTTCACTGAATTTCCGCACCGAGTCCCTCAGCATTCTCTGCTCATCGGTTAGGCTAAAATTCATGTTCCTCTCCTCATTTTCTGAATCCCCGGGGCTGTATCATTGCAATTGACCCGCCTCTCTCATCCAGCATTATCACCAGGCATGAATTCTTGAAAGGCTGTCATCACCCGAGGGGTGATTGGCGGCAAAAATCTCCAGCTTTACTACGATTGCGATTAACCAACCAGTCCCCTATCGGGCAATTTTACAACAGTACCGGGTCTATACAGGTTCGAAGTGATCAAGGTCCCGTATGGTATTTGTCGTCTCTTCGGCAAAGACGGCCTTTACCTTCATCCCTGTTTTTACATCTTCAGCATCAATTCCCTCCACTATATGAGGGAAGGGGGTATCGGCGCCGTCAACCTTTATCAACGCGAGGATATATGGCGCCCTCCTCGGCAGATGCTTGTCATTGTAGTTCACCACCGTGTAGTTGGTAATCACTCCTTCATTTGAAAGCTCAACCCAGCATTCGTCCAGCTTCGACATGCACCTTTCACAGTACTCCCTCGGAGGCACGAAGACCTTATCGCATTTCTCGCATTTGACACCGAGAATCTTATTTTCGTCCCTGAGTGCAATGATGAATTTTGAACCCAGCCTCCCGGCAAAATAGTGGTTGGGAAGAGCCATTTTACCTGTCATGACCTTACAATCTTTTCTATCTTCATAAGATATTTGCATTGATACCTTTCCTCCTTCAGTCGGCAATCTCGAAATACAGGAGATCCCTGTAAGTCCCCATCCTCTTCTCAGCCCAAACAGGGCGTACCTTCATCCCCGGTTTTATGCGGTCTATATCCTTAGGATTCAGATCATGGGCAAAACTCTCATCCCGAGAGACCCCGTCCAGGACCATGAAAAGTGCCGTATAGGGCGTCTCGCGGATCTTTCCCGTCAGCGGGTCCGGACTCGCATAATAGACGACATCGATCAGTGTGACCGTCGCATCTGGACCAACCTCGACAAACTCATTACAGCGAACCCTGCACTGCGCGCAGATTTCACGGGGTGGCACCAGGGTCCTCCCGCATTGGGGGCATTTCGACGCAAAGAACTTCTTTTCCTTGAGACCGTCAAACCACTTGCCCATGGTCGGTCCTGTCGCGTAACGTTGATTAATGGACGGTACGCATTTGAGAGATATGAGTTCCTCACCCTCCTCTTCAGCAGCGCCTTCGGCCACATACTTTTCAAAGAGCGACGCGGACTGACCGGCCACACCGATATCACCGTCAACCTTAACCTGACCCGAAGAGAATGCGGTTCCACCGTCCAGCTTGCCCTGATTGAGGTCAACAAACACCTGTGCCTCCATCCGCATAATCACTGTACAGTCATCATCCAGAACTTCTTTCAAGGTACAGGTCTGGTCTTTTACAACTACCGTCCACTGTCCACCGCCATCACCTGAAAGATCGTAACCGATTTTAATATCAACTCCTTCGGCCTTCTCGGGGAGAAAACGCTCTTCCACCGATTCCACAATAGCGCTGGCTTTGATCACCGGCTTAAAAGGCTTGAATGCCTTCGGGAGAATAGCAACGAGAACGGTAAGATCACCGTCAACCTTGATATTCCCCGATGAGAAAGCCTCTCCCGCGTCTAACTTGCCAAGAGTTACGCCGACAAATGTTTCCGCGTTCGCGTTTAAAACCGCCGTACAGTCAGTGACTTCACCATCAGCATCTTCGACCTTAAGAGTCCCTTCTTTTATGGTAACTTTCCAATTACCGCCACCCTCCCCTGAGATATTGTACCCGATTGTTACATCCACATCCAACGTACCCTCGGAGAGAAAGCGTTCCTCCATTGTATTGAATATGTCTTCAACTGCTGTTCCAAAGTATTCAGCCATTTTCCACCTCCTGCCAGTCTAAGTCTTTCTCAAGCATCATCAGGACAGACCATAAGGTGCCGCCAAATCCGGAGGCAAGCGCGTGTTTTACTTTTTTCTTGATCTGCTGCGGACCCGCATCTCCACGCAACTGCATCGCCGCTTCCGCCGGTCTCAGCATTGCCGTCGCGCCGATTGGATTGCTTGCCGTTACGCCGCCCGACGGGTTTATCGGAAGTTTTCCATCCAGATCGAACTCGCCATCTTCAAGCAACTTGATATGTTCATCATCCTTCAAAAGCAAAAATTCGCGAGCCCAGTCCAGTCCCCACCATGCTGAAGGATCATACATTTCGAAGACGTCAAAATATTCCACCGGATCTTTGATTCCATTTCGCTCAAAGAGTTTTCTCGCAGCGTAATGGTGCGTCATCTCCGGCATTTCAATGCCGAAGTTATTAAAGGTCTCTTCGCGGTGTACCGTGATATGGTCGCGGATCCATACCGGAGTTTTGCACATCTTCTTTGCCTTTTTCTCGGAGGCAAATATCATGACGCAGGCCCCGTCACTCTGCGAACACATATGAATCAGCCGTAATTCCCCGACAAGCTGGGGGGATGTATTCATCAGATCATCGGCCTGTTCATATTCGAGGCCGAAACGTCTGTGCGCCCGGGGATTAAGGCAGGCATGCTTGTCCATCAGAATCCGATATTTCATGGCGGCCTTTTTCGCCCTCTCCTCACCGAATTCATCCATCATCATCGTGGCAGTCGTTGCCGTGAGCGCCCCTGTCTGCAAATGTCGAAACCAGAGGGGGTCTGCCATGTTTGTGATTCCCCCCGTGGTATGTCCCTCCTGCAGTTTTTCCATACCGATTGCCATCACGACATCGTACATACCGGATGCCACGAGATTATCTGCGGCACATACAAGACTTGCTCCTGTTGTACCGCCTGTAGTGATCCTGAACTGGTCTTTTCCATAAGCTCCCGAACCGAGGCTGTGCCACATGTCGGGCTGAAAGACCATCTCGAAGAGTTCCATATTGCCATGCAAGACACAATCTATATCATCAAGGGTAATATTAGCGTCTTCGAGTGCATATCTTACCGCCTCATTTACCATTTCTGCTTGATTCTGGTGCTCCTTGTGACTGGAATATTCGGTCTGACCTATACCGACTATTCCTACATTTCTATTTTTCTTCGCCATAACGATTCCTCCTCATTTCTCCAACACGACGACCGTGTGAAATTGACCCGCCCCACCTGTTGTGCTCTGGGCAATGGCACGGTTGACATCAGCGGCCTGACGCTCACCGGCATCTCCTTTGAGCTGGAGTACTGCCTCTGCCATCCTGTAGAGACCGCTTGTCATTATTGGATTTCCGGCAAGCATGCCGCCCGACAGGTTTACATTGTATTTCGCGGGGCCTTCTTCATCGATGAACTTTGCCCCCTCACCGTCGCCACAGAAACCGAGACCTTCGAGCCACATGGGCTGTTGATATGCGTAACAATCCATAACTTCCACAAGGTCAATCTCTTTTCTTGCATCTTTGACTCCCGCCATTTTATAAGCCCGCTCGGCAGCTTGTTTGAGGGCAAAGTTGCTTGCCAGATCCCTGTCGCCCAGGAAGTAGCTGTCCATACAACTGCCGAAACCGGTCAACCATACCGGGTTGTCTGTAAATTCATGCGCCCTCTCTTCCGATGCGAGCAGCATTACAACGGCGCCATCCGACACCGGGTAGGCGTGCATGGTCCTGATCGGATCACAGAGCATGGGAGAATACATCACATCTCCGAGTTCCACCTGTTCGGTGGCATTCGCGTAGGGATTCTTCTCCGCCCACTGCCGCGCCCTGACAACAACCTTTGCCATCTGTTCTTCAGTAAGACCCGATTTCTCCATGTACGCCCTTGCCTGGAGGGCGGCGACATTGGTGTAATCGAGACCCATTGCCCTTCCGTAAAAGGGATCATATGAAAGGTTCGTGCACACATTCCGGCTTTCACCCTGTGATTCCTTACAGTGACCCGCGACATATACTACATCCTCGTGCCCGGAGAGGATAATGGACATAGCATAACCGAGAGCGTTCAGGCTCTCCTGCGCCATTTTTTCCTCTTCGCGGTAATGAGCGCCAATGACGTCCGTTATGCCGTTGTCGGATATAGTTCTGGCATCAAAGACATCATCAGAAGCAGAAACGATGCTTCGGACGCCCCCCTCTTCGGAAAAGTGCATACCCGTCTGCTTCTGAATATCTTCCAGCACATCCAGAAGCATTCCCTGAAAGCGCTTGTGCCAGATATTCGAATCACACTTGTGCTGAGCTACAGCACATACAGCAACTCTTTTCATCTCAATACCCATCCTCCTTTTTCTTATATTTGTATTGCTATTAACCAAGAATCATTGTCGATGCCTTAGCCAGACCTCTGGCGTAACAATTTGAATGATCCCCATTTTTAATTGCACTCAGAATGGAATCCTTGTTTCTCGCGCAGTTCAACTCTATCCATGCTCTTCCACAGCCCATCCGTGTATGGGAGTCATCTGAGGCTACTTTCGGATAGGGTATACCTTCTATATCGTATTCCGGTGTATAGAACCCGTGATGAGTTATTTCAACCGCATCGATTTGAATATTTTGAGCCACGTCATCGATACATTTTATGGTCTGTTTGAGGGTAAAACCGTAGTCACCCGGATGATTAAATGTATGCAGCACCTCATGATCACCTTCAATCCTGTTCACATGTATATATCCGAGTTTCGTTCCTACGGTGAGCTCAATCCCGAAAAAGACGAGAAGGTCAGTCTGAATTTCTTCAATGGCCTTTCTGTAGCTGGGTTTCAGCAGGTGGTCATGGTCCGTAAATGCGATGAAGTCAAACCCCATACCTGCATATACATCCGCCGCCTGTTGCGGGGTGAGCCTCCCGTCGGAATATGTAGTATGAATATGAAGCTGGCCCTTCAAGTGCATTTGCCACTCCTGGCGCGACACGCAAACAAAGTCGCCTGATAATTTTACCACAATAACATTTCTGTACGGAGCATCGATTGACCTGTCATTTTTTTACGCAATATCACTGCGCTTCCACAGGTTTGCCCCTGACATTAAACAGCCTTCGCACCAAAAAGAAATATCTGAATGATACCGTGGATAGTACGATTTCTTCTCTCTGTTGTCACATCTTCTTTACCAAGCACCATGATGGAGATAAAAGCCTCAATTGCACCGAGAAATATATAGGTCAGGTAATGTGGAGCGATGTCGCTACGCAGAAAACATTTCTTCTGACCCTCCGCCATTATCTTTTCCGTAAGGCTGAAGAAGTTTCTGAATTTGGCAAGCCCCTTTGCCGTGTGGTAAACGGAGCTTCTGGAAACCTCACTTATAAAGATGGCAACGAGATTCGGCTTCTCGGCGTACATGTCGAGAAAAAACTTTATTATATTCTCAAGCTTTTCCTGAAGTCCCGTATCGGCCCCACCCTCGTCCTCCAGCATCTGATAGAGCCGGCCCCACCATCCCTCCACAATCACATCAAAAAGCACCTCTTTGCTTTCGAAATAGTGATACACAAGACCGTAAGACACCCCCGCCCTTTTCGCAATATCAGCCATACGCGTATTGGCATAGCCCTTGTCTCGAAACACCTCGAGGGCCGCATCCACAATTATTTCCTGCTTGTAATTTTTCATCTCCCAAGACCATTAAACCATACTGATTGATATGTCAATCTATTTTTCTGATTTTACCAGTTTTTCTAAACACATCTATAATAACAATAAGATACAACCGGATACCCCTCAAGCCTTCTTAATTGTGCACGCTACGCAACCACGAGAAAAGAAGATCAACTTTCTATTTGATGGAACGCTCGCCCTGTGTTAGAAGCCTTCCATGATAAACATTGGACTGACAGGCGGGATTGGCAGCGGGAAATCAACCGTCGCGAAATTGTTCCAGAAAAGGGGCGCATATATTATCGACGTCGATACCCTTGCGCACATGGTAGAAGAACCGGGCAGCGCGGTCTGGAACATGATTGTCGAACACTTCGGGAGAAAGGTCCTGAACAATGACGACCGGATTAACAGGGACGTGCTTGGCGGGATCGTGTTCCGGGACAGCGAAAAACTTGAAGAACTGAACCGCATCGTACATCCCGCCGTATTCGATGAATGGTGGCGCAGATTTGACGATATCGTGAAAAACGATAGAGATGCCATAATAATGTCAGATATTCCACTGCTCATAGAGGTGGGATGGCATAAGGCTGTGGATATAGTGATCCTTGTTTACACGTCACCTGATGTCCAGTCAGAAAGGATCATGAAAAGAAACGGCTACACACACGAAGAGGCCCGCGATCGCCTTCGATCCCAGATGCCACTGGCCGATAAGATTCAACTCGCCGACTTTGTCATAAACAACGAAGGAACATTAGAAGAGACTGAGGCAATAGTTGACGGGGTATGGAAGGAACTCTTAAAAAAAGTGGCATCTGCCGATTAGATGTAGTTACACAAGGGGTCGAGGATTCAAGGGTTCAAAGGGTCATGCAAAAGGTGTATTGGCAATAATAAAAAAAGAAACGCACGGAATAAAGAGGAGATGAAAAAAATGGTGGGTGAAAATGTACTGACGGATTTCAACACCGAGGTGTCAAAACCGGAAATCGATCATTCAACCTATGTCCATCCCCTGGCATCCGTCATTGGCAGGGTCATTCTCGGCAGGAACATAATGGTTTCACCAATGGCCTCAATTCGGGGTGATGAAGGACAACCCCTGTTTATAGGAGATGATTCAAACATTCAGGATGGGGTCATTATTCACGCGCTTGAAACAGAGATGAACGGGACTCCTGTCGAAAAAAACCTGTACACAGTCAATGGGAATAAATTTGCCGTCTATGTTGGGAAAAGGGTTTCACTCGCCCATCAGGTTCAGATACATGGCCCGGCCGTGGTGCATGATGATACCTTTGTCGGCATGAAAACGCTGGTCTTTAAATCCCTCGTGGGAAATGGGTGCGTCATAGAACCTGGCTGTCTGCTTATGGGTGTGACCATACCGGATCACCGCTACATACCGGCCGGATCTACAATAAAGACACAGGGAGAAGCAGACAACCTGCCGGAAATCACTGAAGACTACCCGATGAAAGATATGAACAGAGGCGTCGTTCACGTGAACACTTCTCTGGCAAAGAAATACCTGGAGTTGTCCCGGGAATAAGCTTCTCAAAAGACGGTTTACAGTTACCAGTTAACGGCTTACGGTTAAAAAAACAGGCTGTTCCTAAATTTGATGCAAAGGAATCAATCCAAGAGCTGAAATTAATATCCAAAATGCTTTAATCGTTACATAGCTCATTAAAAAAACCGTGAACTGTGAACCGGCAACCGTGAACAATTGAGGGCTACAGGCGCCCTGCCTTTTTCAGGGCATCTTTAAAAGCGCCGTAAAATGTTTCATTATCGGCAATTCCGCGCTCTATTATGGCGCCTGCATCATCGATATTTTCCAGGTTTATAACAAGGTTGACACTCTCTCCGAAAGCGGCCATGTTGTCCATTGTGCGGATAGTTGCACTGAGCAGCACTACAAAAATATCCCTCTGATACCCATTGGAATACCCTTACACGGGGTGACGCCCTCTTTCCGCGCGCGTCACCTACGAAAAGGAGGAAACTCCCGTGGAGAAGAAACTGACCGACGTGAAGGAGGAGATATCATTCGAGGACTTCATGAAACTGGATATCAGGGTTGCCGCGATTTTAGAGGCTGAAATGGTTCCGAAATCGAGCAAGCTAATAAAAATGAAGATAGATGTCGGTGAAGAGCGAACGATTGTCGCCGGCATGGGGAAGGACTATACGCACGATGAGTTGATAGGGAAAAAGATAACCGTTGTCGTCAACCTGAAACCGACGAAGATCATGGGCGTGGAATCATACGGTATGCTCCTTGCCGCCGATAAAGAAGGAAAGGGCTACACATTGGTAAGCTATGACGGAGATGCGAAGGTGGGAGGAAAAATTCAGTAGATTACATACTCACGTCTCGTCGTGCGAAAAGAGGTTGCTAACACCTCCTAACATAAAGGACGACGTTTCCCCGGCGATTGCCATCATATCTTCCGAGCGGTCCTGCCAGAGGAGATAGTGACAGGCGATACGCTCGTATATTCCAACAATGCAGACGGCGATCAACTCCGGTGAAGACTCGGTCACAAAGTGTTTTCCCAGGCCCTCGCTTATTTTCAGGACTGCATCCCTGATTTCGGATGTCAGTTTTATAAAGAGCTCTTTCCGCTGATCCTCAACCTCGGCACTCTGACCCACCGATTCCCGGAAAAAAATCGTGATCTTCTCAGGGTGGCTAAGACAGAAATCGCGCAAAAAGACGAAGGCGATATGTTGCAGGCTGTGGAGAGAAAAATCGGTTTTTCGCAGCTCTTCCCCCAGCAGTTTCCTTAAATAGTATCCTATCTCCTGCATCAGTTTGATGAGAAGATCTTCCTTGTTCTTGAAATAAAAATAGACGGCGCCCGTCGACACTTCAGCCAGGTCTGCTATTTCTTCAATGCTTGTTTGATGGTAGCCCTTCCGCCCAAACAGCGTCTCGGCCGCCTTCAAAATGGTATTACAGCGATTTTCCTTTTCCCGGAGACGCCGTAACGACCGTCTCGGCACGGCATCATCCGTCTTGTTTACCCTGGTCATTTGACTCACCTGATTTTAAAAATGCCTGAACATAATTTGCTGCACCCCAACTGACAGGGGAATGGACGTTATAAAGGTCCATCAATACAGGAAAACCCGCGTAACACCCCGGCGCTGTTTCGTTGTACCTTACGGGCAATGTTCTTTGCGGCACTGGATAAGGCACTGGATAACAATGGATAGTGTATTTCCGATAGTCGTATTCACGCTCCTTATCATATTCTTTCTTGGGCGTCATTGACCGCATCCTCCTCACCTGTCACCAGCGTGCCCTAACGATTATGACAGGGCTTCCATCGTTCTTACACGAGACAAAATCGCATGGGCACCCGAGATAATCTCCGTCACGACCTCGGCGATCGGCTTGATCTCATGAATGAGTGAAGCCGCCAGACCACAGGCAATGGGGACACCTTCCGGATCTCCCGTGGCGTACATCTCCCTGCCCACCTTTCCACCGACAATCGTGAGAAGTTCAGCCAGTCCCGCACCACGGGCTTCCATCTCCAGCGCCTTGCCGGTCGCCCAGTTTTTCATGCATCGCATGGGATTGTTCAAGGTCCTCATGACGAGCGTCGTATCTCGTTCCGTCACCTCAAGATAGCGATTCTTCATCGTTTCATGCATCGTGCTTTCGTTGGTCGCCACAAAACGGGTTCCGATGAGGACGCCTGCGGCTCCGTAACACATGGCGGCAGCGAATCCCCTTGCATCAGCAATGCCCCCCGCGGCAATCACGGGCACGGGAAGTTCATCCACCGCCCTGGGCAGCATAATCGACAGGGGGACGTCATCCATGCCGGGATGGCCGCCGCATTCAAAACCCACGATGATGATTCCGTCAACACCACCGGCAACGGCCTTTTTCGCAAAACGAAGCGTGGGAACTTTATGAAATATCTTAATTCCCCCCTCTTTGAGCACCGGAACAAGGAATACCGGATCATTGCCGGCCGTCTCAGCCGCCGCCACCCTTTCTTCGGCGGCCACCTTTGCAAAGCCCAGCGATCGTTCCCCGCGCCCCAATTCGGGCAACATGCTGATGTTCACCCCAAAAGGCTTATCCGTCAGATCACGCGTCTTCCGAATTTCCTCCCGAAAATCCTCGGCGGTGGGAAAGGTTTCCGCCGTCAGAAACGCCATGACACCCGCATTCGCCGCCGCAGCGACAAATTCGGCCGTCGACAGCCACTGCATTCCCCCCATCATGATCGGGTGAGGAATCCCCAACATTTCCGTCAGTTTCGTTTTAAACATCTTTTTTTCTCGCTCCCTTATTGGAAACTATCCATCCCGTCGCTGCCGCCTTCCCGGTCAGCGGCCTTATTTATGCAGCACAGACAATCAACCGCCCTGGGGGAAGGTTTAAAACCCCGACATCCGGGCAATGACTTCGTACATGATCTCGTCCGCCCCCGCACCGATCGACATGATACGGGAATCTCTGAAATATCGGGAAATCAGCGTCTCATTCATAAATCCCATGCCCCCGAACATCTGGAGGCAACCGCTGGCAACCTCGGCGATCAGCTGTCCGGCAAAGAGTTTCCCCATCGATATCTCCCGGGTGGGGTCAAGGCCCTCCACCTTCATCCGGACGATATGGTAGGTGAGCTGCTTCAGGCATTCATTTTTCATCAGCCACCCCGCAAGGCGATGCCGGAGCACCTGTTTGGTGATCAGCGGCTTGCCGAACACGATTCGCTGTCTCAGGTAGTCCACCGTCATATCGATCATATCCTGAACGCAGACATGGACGCCCGGCAGGATCGTAAACCGCTCATGCTGGAATTGTTTCATCTGGTAGATGAAGCCCTCCCCCTCTTCACCGATTAAATTTTCCGCCGGGACCGCCACATTGTCGAAAAAGAGCTCCGCCGTGTCGCTGCTGCGCAACCCCAGCTTATCGAGCTTCTTGCTGACGACAAACCCGGGCAGATTCGTCGGCACGACGAAAAGGCCGAATGAATGATATCTCCCCTCGTCGCTCGTCTTCGCCAGCAGGGTCAGAAAGTCGGCCTGGGTTCCGTTGGTAATATAGGTTTTGGATCCATTAATGATATAGTGATCCCCCTTCTTCACCGCTTTCGTCTTGATGGCAAACACATCCGATCCGGCATCAGGTTCCGTGACGGCAATGGCCGACACCATGTCGCCGGCGATGGCACCCCGCAGGTATGTGTCCTTCAGGTATTCGCTGCCGAAAGCATCAATTGCGGGCGTCGCCATATTGGTCTGCACGGCAATCGCCGTCGAAACACCGAACCCGTGGATGTGTCCGGATTCTTCAAGAAGAATCGTCTCATACCAGTAGTCGAGACCCTGCCCGCCATATTTCGGATCGTAGCGAATTCCGAGGAAGCCAAGATCGCCCATCTTCTTGAACAGGTCATGCAGCGGAGCCGTCGTTTCCTCCCATTCGTCCATATGGGGATTGATTTCCTTGTCGATAAATCTTCTCACCGATGCCCGGAATGCATTGTGTGTCTCATCAAAATACATATTTTTCTCCTTTGGATAGATCGAATTGGGTGTCAGCCCTTTTCCTTCGCCCGGGACCTACTGTCCAATGCCTGCCCTCAGCACCTTTTTGTCCACCTTCCCCACGGCCGTCAGCGGCATGGCGTCCGTAAATTCAATAACCTTGGGAACCTTATAGGGGGTCAGATTTTCCCGACAATGATCAAGCAGTTCCTGTTTGATGGTTTCAGGATCTTTTTCCATCGCCGGGGCGGTCAACTCGATTACCGCCTTGACCACCTGGCTGTCCGGCCTCTTGGGATCAGGCATCCCGATAATGGCGCAAAACTGGACTGCCCCATGCTGACTTATGACATCTTCAACCTCCCGGGAAAACACCTTGTACCCCCCCACAATAAGCATATCCTTGGAGCGATCAGCGATGAAGACATACCCGTCCTCATCCATCCTGACCACATCGCCGGTATAGAGCCATGTTTCCTGCTGATATTTCCTCAAGCTGTTCGCCGTTTCTTCGGGCTTGTTGTGATACCCCTTCATCACCTGAGGACCGTGAACAATCAGTTCTCCCACTTCACCCACCGGCACCTCTACCGTTCCCGTTTCAACATCGACCACCTTGATCCGGGTACTCTGCAAGGGCAGGCCGACGGAACCGAGCTTCTTTGTTCCTTTACAGGGATTCATCGTAATGACAGGGCTCGCTTCGGTCATGCCCAGGATTTCCACCACTTTCCCTGCACCCACGATCGCTTCCAAGGCCGTGATGGCCTCTTTCGAAAAGGGCGCAGCACCGGAGATACATACCTTACACGATGAGAAATCAATTTTCGCAAAGGCCGGATTATCCACCAGCATCTGGTAGAGGGACGGGACATGCAGCATGATGAAGGGACGGTATTTGGAGATTTCCTTACAGACATGGTCGGTGTTTCTTGGATCGGGAATCAGGCACTGGGTGTACGACATAGCCATGGTCGTCAGCCCCAGATAGAGACCCGCCTGATGAAAAAATGGAAATCCCGAACAGGCAACCCCTCCACCCAGCTTGAGGTCGAACCATTGTGTTGCCTGAATGATATTGGATACAAGATTACGGTGGGTCAGGACCGCTCCCTTGGGCAGGCCTGTCGTACCCCCTGTATACTGGATAAGGCAGGTATCATCCGGATCGATACGCACCTTCGGCCATGATGCCCCATAGTTTCGGACAACATCCATGAAAGAGACAATCTCTTTGCCGGCGATCAGATCAACCTTTCCCACGGGGACTTTCTTCAGTAATTTTCCCAGGAATCTCTTGTGCGGGGGAAGGAAGTCGATAATATTTGTCACAATGCAAATTTTCAGTGACGGAATGTCGTTGCGAATCTTCTGCACCCGATTTTCGAAAATAGCATCGAGCGTCACCAGACATTTTACGCTCGTGTCATTGATCTGACTGGCCATTTCCTTGGGCGTCAAGAGGGGCGAAACCCCGCTGGCCACGCAACCCGCACGCAGAATGCCGGCCAGGGCAATCAGATACTGGGGCGTGTTGGGAAGATTCACCCCGACCACGTCTCCCGGAACACACCCCCGGTCGGCAAGATATCCGGCAAAACTGCCGGAGAGGCGGTCCAGGTCTCTGTAGTAATAGGTGCTGCCGAGAAAATGAAACGCGGCCCGATCCGGATCGTGGCGGATGGCTCTTTCCAGAAGATCCACATACGTTTCATCGGGAATCTTGATCTCGGGCTCTACCCAGGGGTCATATGATTGCAACCACGGTTTGGTATCGTAAATTGTCACTGAACACCTCCTTCCTGTATCCAGGAATGCTGTTTTCATGCTCCATGATTCGTTTATCAGGGAATGGAAACGATCCGGACATCAGGAACCGCCTGCTCCTCCCTGTTTCGCACCAGCCGTTGGAAGGGCTAAAGGCAAAGGAACTTGTTCCCTCCGCCTTTTGCCTTTAGCCTTTAGCCTTTTGCCCTTCAGCCCTTTGCCTGAGCGACGATCGCTTCCGGCATTTCGATAACTCTTGCACGCAGATATTCACCGAGCGTCTTCGCCTGGGGGTCACTACGGACCGACGCCGCCACCCCTTCTCCGAGGACACCTTTGATATAGAAATTGACGGCCAGGAGATTGGGAAATTCGTACCGTTCCATCTCGAAGCCGCTTATGTCCCTGAGCAGTTCCTTCAGCCGCTTTGTGGTGAGAAATTCCCTCAGAAACGCATATGCCTCGGGAGTTTTTGCCCACACTCCCAGGTTGGCATTGCCTCCCTTATCGCCCGAGCGTGTAGCAAAAAGGCGGCCCAAGGGCATCCTGACTGTTTTTCCCTCTGGCACAGGCGGAATCTCCACGTCCTTGATCTCGGGAAGGGGGGCATCGGGATCGGGCAAAACGGATTCGATGACAAATTTCTCATCCCCTATCACCATCTTCTGATGCACATGCCTGCCGGAAAGGAGCGCGGGCCAGTGCATGATGGCAGGGGTGCCCTTGGTGGGAGGAGCCGTTGCGGTGAAACCGGGAATATTGGCGAGACCCAGCTCGACGATCTTGGCCGAGAACAGGCCCACCTTCTTTGCGTCTGGGTCCATTACCGACACCCGTAGGTAGGCAAAGGCCTCATCATTCGTGGCTGGATCTTCCTTATCCGACCTGATCAGTTGCACATCCTCCACGGCATATTGTCCCCTGCCACCTATGGCGTCGAAGAAGGCATCTTCAAAGATCTTTGCCTTCTTTTCTATATCGAGACCGGTCAGGATGATAGTCATCGAATTGCGGTACCCGCCGAGATTGTTGATGCAGACTTTTGTGGTTTCGGGAGGCGGCTGGCCCTTAACGCCGGAAATCTTTACACGGTTTTCCGCTTCCTGAGATATCTCTATGGTATCGAATCGTGCCGCTACATCGGGTGTCAGATAGGTCGGCTCTCTTACCTCGTACAGGAGCTGTGCCTTCACGGTATCCACCGACACAAGGCCGCCCGTGCCGGGGTGTTTGGTGATAACGAAGGACCCGTCTTCGTACACCTCGGCAATAGGGTATCCCACATTGAGAAAGGATGGTACTTCGTCGATAAACGAATAATTACCGCCTGTTGCCTGCGCCCCACACTCAACAATGTGTCCAGCCACGGAAGCGCCGGCAAGCTTGTCCCAGTCTTTCCGGGTCCACCCGAACCACCATGCTGCAGGACCGACAACAACCGAGGCATCGGCGATCCTTCCGCCGACGACGATATCGGCATCCTTTGCCAGAGCCTCTGCGATACCCCAGCATCCCAGATAGGCATTTGCCGTAATCGGCTGAGCGTTGGCATCTTTCAGGCTGATCCCTTTATCCAGATGGGTGAATGACTCTCCCTTCTCCTGCAGGTCACCGAGACGTTCCATAAGATCGTCCCCCTCGATATAGGCGATCTTCGGATGCAGTCCCAGTGTCTCGGCAATTTTTTCGAGTTCCGCTGCCAGTGCCCGGGGATTCAATCCTCCGGCGTTGGAAACAACCCGGATTCCCTTATCGAGGCATTCTCCCATGATCTCTTCCATCTGCTTGAGAAAGGTGGGCACATATCCGGCATCGGGTTTTTTGAGGCGCTGTCGGAAGAGAAGTGCCATGGTAAGCTCTGCCAGATAATCCCCCGTGAGAATGTCGATGGGGCCTCCCTGCACCATTTCTCTGGCAGCGGCCCGCCGATCACCAAAATAACCGCTGCAGTTGGCAATGATAACCTTCTCCTTTTTTTGCTGATCCTTCGTGCTCATGAATATTCTCCCTCTATAAAATGTATGGTTACCTGCCCTTAAAGGCGGGTTGACGTTTCTCGATAAAGGCCGTGATGCCTTCCATGGCATCTTCCGTGCTCACTATTTCCCTCAGTTTTTCCGAGAGATAATGGAGTGCCTCCTCAAGGGGCATATTCGCCATTTCGTAGAAGGCCTCCTTGCCGATTTTCATTCCTATGGGGCTTTTTGAGGCCAGTTTTTTGAGGACCCCTTCCACCTCATCTTCGAGTTCGGAGGCGGGAACGACCCTGGTGATGAGTCCCATGGCCAATGCCTCCTGGGCAGTCATCCGCTCCCCGAGAAGGATCATTTCCATAGCCTTTTTCTGAAGGACATTCCGAAAAATGAGGGCACCGATCATCATGGGCCAGAGCCCCACATTGACTTCCGGAGTTCCGAATTTTGCGTCGTCACTGGCAATCACAATATCGCAGGCAAGCATAAAGCCCATTCCACCGGCCAGGCAGTAGCCCTTGATTCGCGCCACCGTAGGCTTCGGGCAGCTCACGATCCTGTTCAAGAGGCGTGCGTAACTGCCGAACAGATCTTTCCCTTCCGTCGCTATTCCGCCCCCCAGTTGTGCACCGGTGCAAAAGGCCTTTTCTCCGGCACCGGTTATCCGGATCACCCTGACATTCTCATCCTTTTCAGCCCGGTCAAGGTAATCGTGAAAAAGCTCGATAGCCTCGGGAGTAATGGCGTTCCTCTGCTGCTCGCGGTTGATCGTGATGTACGCGATTCCATTCTCTGCCTTGTAGAGTAAATGGCTTTCTTCCATGGGTGTCCCTCCTTCTGTCATATCCGTGATCAGGAATCGGCCAAACCGTCCTGCTCTTCCGTTGGCTCTTCCTCGTCTTTTTCTATATCCGCCAGTATCTGGCCCGGCATGACCTTATCTCCCTCGACAACATTAATCTTCGTGACCGTTCCATCGAAGGGGGCTGTGAGGGTAGTCTCCATCTTCATGGCGGTCACCACGATGACGGCGTCTCCCTTATTCACCCTGTCTCCCTCGGCGACCAGTATTCTGACGACAATGGAAGGCGTGGGAGGCGTCACCTCCCGGGGCATTGCGGAGGGACCTCTTTTTCCCCTCCGTGTCTGCCTGGAAAGATCGGCATCCCTGACCTCATAGGGCACACCCCTGAGTATGACGGTCTTTTCATCTCCGTCACCGGCGATGAAGGCCTGTGTGCCGACGCCGTCAATGATGAGATGAATCTGGTTGTCCGAAATGCGGGAATACTGAACATTCCGGGCCTTCCCGTCGAAAGAAAGGGTCATTGTATTCGTTTCAGCCTTTTTGACTTCGACGGGAATGATAGTGTCATCAACCTTAAGCCGGTACTCCATATTCTCACCACGTTCCTCTCAAAGCACTTCTTCTGACCTTACCTTCTAAGGCCGCCAGTTCCCCAGCGTCTGCCAGGGAGACCCATAACCGCCTCCCCGGTTGTCCGCGACGGGTCGTTCCTTTTTGCCCGCAAGTTCGTCAATGATATAGGCAATGGCGGCCGTTTCGACATCCGCCCTCTCAGGTTTCCAGTCGGGGAAATGACACCCGATAAAGTCCGTAAAGGTTTCGCCCTTGCGAAATGCCTCCGACCGGAGCACATCGATAAGGAAGGGAATCGGTGTCCGGACTCCCAGAATCACATATTCCCGGAGTGCCTCGATCATCCGATGAACTGCCTCTTCTCTGTTTTCGGCGGCAACGATCAGTTTTGACAGAATGGGGTCATATTCGACGGGCACCTGAAAGCCGGAATAGATGCCGCAATCATTGCGGATTCCGGGGCCGGAGGGCTCCTTCATGAACACGATCTTTCCGGGGGACGGAAAAAAGTCGTTTCCCGGATCTTCGGCGTATATCCGACACTCAATGGCGTGGCCTCTTCCTTTAATATCTTTTTGATCAATGGATAATGGATTGCCGGCGGCGATTTCCAGCTGACATCTGACGATATCGATACCGGTCGTCATTTCCGTGATGGGATGCTCGACCTGGAGGCGTGTGTTGACTTCCAGAAAGTAAAAGCTCCCATCCTCATCGAGGAGGAATTCCACCGTGCCCGCGTTGACATATCCCGATGCCTGCGCGGCGGCAATCGCCGCGTCTCCCATTTTTTTTCTCAGCTCCGGCGTCATCGCCGGTGAGGGAGTTTCTTCGATGATCTTCTGGTGGCGCCTCTGAATGGAGCATTCTCTCTCGAGAAGATGGACGACATTCCCGTGACTATCGGCAAGGATCTGAAATTCTATATGGCGGGGCCGTGTCAGATATTTTTCGAGGTAGATCGAACCGTTGCCGAAGGCGCCGGCTGCCTCGCTCGATGCGGATATGCAGGCATCATGCAGCTCATCGGCAGACGCAACGACGCGCATCCCCTTTCCACCGCCTCCCGCCGCCGCCTTTATCAGGACGGGATATCCTATCGCATCGGCCTCACGGACCAGTACTTCTGGATCCGATTCGGGATGGTTCATCCCCGGGATCACCGGCACCCCGCTTTTGGTCATCGTCTGCCGTGCGATTGTTTTATCTCCCAGTTCGGAAATAACTCTGGAAGGGGGGCCGATAAAGACCAGGCCTTCCTGCTCGCATCTCTCGGCGAAATCGGCATTTTCCGCCAGGAATCCGTAGCCGGGGTGAATTGCGTCCGCTCCCGTTTCTCTCGCAGCCGCTATGATTTTATCGATATTGAGGTAACTTGCTGCCGGTTCGGCATCTCCCAGACACAGAGCCTGATCGGCTTCCAGTACGTGGACAGCATCCCGGTCCGCATCGGAATAAAGGGCCACCGTTTTAATCCCCATCTCCCGGCAGGTATTCATAATGCGCCGCGCTATCTCTCCCCGGTTTGCCACAAGGATTTTTTTGAACATGCCCTGTCCCCTGTCACTGAACTTTGCGTTGGTATTTATATCGTAACTCATGCCGGTTTATGAAAAGGACAAACCCTTTCAGCCGGTTACATTCTAAAAATGCCGTATCCCAGTACGTCGTCCCGTATGGGCGCGTTTAGCGCCGCCGATATGGCAAGGCCGAGCACGTCCCTCGTATCGGCGGGATCGAGAATGCCATCGTCCCACATTTGGGACGAGCTGTAGAAGGCATTGCTTTCCTTTTTCGCGTTCGCGATAAGAGGGCCCCTGATCTCCTCTTCTTCCTCGGGAGACATAGGGGGAAGACCTTCCTTGGCAAGCTGGTCGTTTCTGATTGTCACCAGGACACCGGAGGCCTGTTCGCCCCCCATGACGGCAATTTCCGCATTGGGCCACATCCAGAGAAATCGGGGAGAATAGGCCCGGCCGCACATGGCGTAATTTCCCGCTCCGAAGGAAGCGCCCACCATGACGGTAAACTTTGGCACCGTGGCCGTCGATACGGCATTGACCATTTTATGACCGTTTTTCGTAATACCGAGCCGCTCATACTCGCTGCCGATGATAAAGCCGTTGATATTCTGAAGGAAGATGAGGGGTATCTTGCGACGGTCACAAAGCTGGATAAATTGCGTCCCCTTCAGGGCGCTGTCGGGAAAGAGGACTCCGTTATTGCCGAGAATTCCCACGGGATACCCGTGAATATAGGCCCATCCGCACACCAGCGTGGGGCCATACAGTTCCTTGAATTCCAGAAACTCGCTCTTATCAACCATACGGGCGATTATTTCTCTCACATCATAGGGCACTTTCAGTTCTCGACTGACAATCCCGTAGACCTCTTTCGGATCATAGAGGGGCGGTGCCGGTTCATGCATGGGAAGAAAGGCCTTTTCGACGGCCGGCAGATTTTCCACGATGGAGCGCACAATCGCGATGGCGTGGGCATCATCCTCGGCATAATAATCGGATACTCCCGACTCCCGGCAGTGGAGGTCCGCACCCCCAAGTTCGTCGGCGGTGACCTCTTCGCCGGTTGCGGCCTTCACGAGGGGAGGTCCGCCCAGAAAAATCGCCCCCGTTCCCTTCACGTGAACCGTCTCGTCGGACATGGCGGGAACGTAGGCGCCGCCGGCGGTACAGAGTCCCATGACGGCAGTTATCTGGGGAATGCCCATCTTCGATATGATCGACTGATTGTAAAAAATCCTCCCCCCGTCATCAATATCAGGAAAAACCTCGGACTGAAGCGGCAGATAGCCCCCCGCCGAATCGACGAGCGTTATGGCGGGCAGACGGTTTTCCATGACGATCGTCTGGCAGCGGAGCGATTTTTTTACCGTCATCGGATAGGTTGCGCCCCCTTTGATGGTGGCATCATTGCTGCTGATGAGCACTTCCTTTCCCCCGACAATGCCGATTCCCGAGACGAGGCCGGCGCCGTGGATTTTCCCGTCATACATATCCCTGGCCGCCAGAGGAGCGATCTCCAGAAAAGGCGTGTTTCTGTCCAGAAGGAGATCCAGTTTTTTACGAACCGGCAGTTTTCCCTGTGATGCGAGGCGGTCCTTCGCCTTCTGGGAGCGGTAATCTCTGGTCTTTCGCAATTCTTCCTTCAGTTCCGAGACCAGGACTTCCATGGATTCGTAATTCTTCTTGTACTCGTCCGATTTTGTATCTATCCTTGTTTCAATGACATCCATGACCCTTTCACCCTATGTGATTGTAATATAATTATATTATATAAGAATGTTCATATATTGAATCTTGTTCAATTAATAACAACCGTTGATAGGGGAGTCAAGCGATTTTTTTGGTTTGAAATTGGTTTAATATTGACAATCTCGAAACAAGTCATGAACCGGGTCATTGCGAGGGTGAGCCGAACCCGCGAGCGAAGCGTGGCGGGCAGGGCGCTGTAATAGGTAATGCCGCGCAGATTTATTGCAGGCACCGTAAATCCCGCCACCTCTTTTTTCCCCATTGCGTCGTAGAATGACTGAATCGAAGATGCAACGATTCCCATCGTAGTTCCCGCCCTTCTTATCAGCCATCGGGCGCCGCCTTTTGTTTCGGGAGCTGAGCTGAAAACGGCCGTATAGATGAGATCATCGATCACTTCGCCCCTCAGCTTTTCTTCATCAAGGACTGTTACATTTCTGCCCTCTATTGCGAGGATGCCGGAAATTCTCTCTTTCAGTGAATCGCTGTCGTAAAAACGATAGAGATGCCATAATAATGTCAGATATTCCACTGCTCATAGAGGTGGGATGGCATAAGGCTGTGGATATAGTGATCCTTGTTTACACGTCACCTGATGTCCAGTCAGAAAGGATCATGAAAAGAAACGGCTACACACACGAAGAGGCCCGCGATCGCCTTCGATCCCAGATGCCACTAACCGATAAGATTCAACTCGCCGACTTTGTCATAAACAACGAAAAAACATTAGAAAAGACTGAGGCAATAGTTGACGGTGTATGGAAGGAACTCTTAAAAAAAGTGGCATCTGCCGATTAGATGTAGTCAATCAAGGCAGAATATGCGCCTTATCCACAATTGATAATTGAAGGATTCGTAAAAAGTCCGAACTTCTGTCGTTTTGTCATTCCCGACCTGATCGGGAATCTATAAATGCTTGTAATTACTGGATTCCCGCTTTCGCGGGAATGACAGATTAGCGAGTGTTTGACTTTTTACGAGTTTATCATAATTGAACGATTTTAAATAGTGACAGCGACTATTTTTTGATGAGATTTTCATCAAAGGAATAGCCGCGATTCTCGACAGAAAACTAACTAAAAAAATAGTCGCTGTCACTATTTAACCCCATTTAAAAAACCGTGAACTGTGAACCGGCAACCGTGAACAATTGAGGGCTACAGGCGCCCTGCCTTTTTCAGGGCATCTTTAAAAGCGCCGTAAAATGTGTCATCATCGGCAATTCCACGCTCTATTATGGCGCCAGCATCATCGATGTTTTCCAGGTTGATGACAAGGTTGACACTCTCTCCGAAAGCGGCCATGTTGTCCATTGTGCGGATAGTTGCACTGAGCAGCACTACAAAAATATCCCTCCTGATACCCATTGGAAGGTACCGGATATAATTCAGGACACCTCCCTCATTCGAGCCTTTCTCATCGAAACTCTCGCCCGCCACGATCAGGTCATATGCATGAAACCGCATGCTCTTCATGGCATCAGGTGCGGCGGCGGATTTCGTCACGTAATACCCCATCTTTTCCAGAACAGTACCGAGATTCTCCCGGACAGTGTCATCAGATTCACAGATAAGGGCCGTTTTACCACCCTCTTCAACAAAATCGAATGGTTTATCAAGCGCACTGTATGACTCAGAGCCTGTTTCATCAGGTGATTTTTTACTTTTGTCCATACACCCCTCCCCTACCATTCCACCTCAAGGTTTTCTATCTCCGACGTGGTCTCGCCCTTTTCACTCTTGATTGAATCAATCCCGCGCCCGACGACCCCTTTTGTAGTTGCGTACGAAAGGGCTGTTTCTTTCGTTATGGCCCCATCCCTGTACAGACCTATGATATAACCATCGAATGTTGTCATGCCGAAGGCCTGCCCAGACTCTATAATTTCCTGAATGGAACTCCCCTCCTTTTCCCCGTGAAGGATTGCTTCCTTGATCCGCAGATTTGTTTTCAGGATCTCAAAGGCGGCTACCCTCCCCCCGCCTATCCGGGGAAGGAGCCTCTGGCACACAATCCAGCGAATAGTATCTGCCAGACGCGCCCTGATTTGTGTCTCTTCCTCCTGGGCAAACATACCAATAATGCGGTTGACAGTCTGCCCCGCATTTACAGTGTGGAGAGAACTAAAGACAAGGTGCCCGGTTTCAGCGGCGGTGAGACCAATTTCCATCGTCTCCCTGTCACGCATCTCTCCGACAAGAATAATCTTTGGTGCCTGCCTTAATGCGGCACGAAGTCCGCTCGCAAAACTGACAAAATCAACTCCGAGTTCCCGCTGATTGAAGGTTGCCTTCTTGTGCGGGTGTTTGTATTCCACCGGGTCTTCGAGTGTTATGACGTGAATAGGCTGCTTTTCATTTATCTCGTTTAAAACGGCTGCAAGCGATGTTGTTTTCCCTGTCCCTGTCGCGCCGGCAAACACAACGAGTCCGTTTTTCTCCTCCGGTATTTCGTAAAGCACCTTCGGGAGGTCTAATCCCCCGCAGGTGGGAATGCTATCTTCCATCTTCCTCAGCACAGAAGAGTAGTTTCCGCCCTGGGAGAATATGTTGACCCTGAATCGCGCCTTTCCTGGAAGCTCATAGGAGGCATCACACGAACCATCATCAACAAGGGTTCGCATGAGTTTATGATCCTGATTTATAAGATTCAACGCGAATATCTCGGCTTGAAAAGGAGTAAGCTCAGAAGTGAAAAACTCCATACCAACGGCCTTGAGCTCACCGGAGATTTCCACCTGCGGCAGTTTCCCCACGGTGAAATTCAGATCGGATATATCTTTATCAGAATCAATAATACGGGCAAGTATATAATCAATCTCCTGCTTTCTCATGGCAATCTTCCCCTTACCTGAAGCATCTTTATACTTCCGTAAAGTCAACCGGCGGTTTCTTTAAAAAGCTCTTGAATTGAGCTTTGTCGTTGGCCTTGTTATAGGCATCATCAGCGCTTATCCATCCCTTCTTCAAAAGATTCATAATGGATTCGTCAAGGAGCTGCATACCGTATTTCTTTCCCGTCTGTATCATGGAGGGAATCTGAAAGGTCTTGCCTTCCCGTATAAGGTTACGCACAGCCGGAGTGGCAATCATTATTTCAAGCGCGGCACATCGCCCCTGTTTATCCACGCGCTTGAAGAGGACCTGGGCCAGGACAGCGCGTATTCCATCCGACAGGGTTGACCGTATCTGCATCTGCTCGCTGGCGGGAAATACCTCGATAAGGCGGTCTATCGTCTTCGGCGCGCTCGACGTATGAACGGTTCCAAATACAAGATGTCCGGTCGAGGCAGCTTCAATGGCAAGGGAGATTGTTTCAAGATCTCTCAGCTCGCCCACCAGTATGATATCGGGGTCCTCCCTCAGGGCACCGCGGAGTGCGGAGGAGAAGGATTTTGTGTGCAGCCCCACCTCTCTATGATTGACGATACACTCTTTGCTCTCATGGACGAATTCGATGGGGTCTTCAATGGTAATGATGTGGTCCTTGCGCGTGCGGTTTGCCTCATCAATAATGGCAGCGAGTGTCGTGGATTTACCGCTCCCCGTTGGTCCGGTAACAAGGACAAGCCCACGTGGAAGTGAGGCAAGCTTGGCCGTAACCGGTGGAAGGGCCAGTTGCGCAGTCGTAAGAATTTCGCTGGGGATTTCCCTGAATACGGCCGCCACCCCCATCTTCTGCTGGAAAAAGTTGGCACGATATCTTGCGAGATTTGGTATCTCATACGCAAAATCAACATCACCGGTTTCTTCAAACTCCTTGACCTTATGTTCCGGTGTTATCTCGTACAGCATGGCCTTCAGTTCATCGTTCTCAAGGGTGGAGTATTTTACCCGTTCTATCTCTCCCCTGATCCTCAAAGCAGGTTGCTGCCCGGAAACAAGATGGAGGTCTGACGCACCTTGCTCACTCATTAACTTAAAGAAAGAATCTAGCTTCGCCATATATGCTCCTCCTGCGCGTGTAATGTTACATAAATCTGACTGTTAAAATAACGAAAAGAAGTAATGGTTGTCAAGAACTTAAATGAGTTAAATAGTCGCTGTCACTATTTAACTCAAGGTGGGGTTGGAAGGTTCAGTGAACTCTGGTATAACAGTGAATAAAAGGAGTTCTAATGGACGAAATACGCTTTACACCCATCGGTATCATTCATTCTCCCTTCAAGAAAGCAAAAGGAACG
>Ga0222626_1000026_pt1 | contig 119736 bp, 95 predicted proteins | sample AntAcemetageno91_FD_179862 | JGI IMG/M metagenome (GOLD analysis project Ga0222626, IMG submission 179862) | Saline water microbial communities from Ace Lake, Antarctica - #91 | ecosystem: Environmental > Aquatic > Non-marine Saline and Alkaline > Saline | place: Antarctica: Ace Lake...
CGGCAATACGTCAACTTGTTTGAACCGTGTTTCAAATTGCTTCATAGCGCCTCCTATTTTGCTTGTGTAAGACGTTATAAAACAATTAAAGGGTAAAGTCTAGATTTTTATTTTATAGTTATTTAAGTGTGTTATAAGTATTATTGGCGATAGCGGTATAAATCCTGAAATTAAATTTCACCATGTGCGAAATGTAAGATATAGGATGCGTTTTCCCTTGATAATTTGGTACAATTTAGTATGATTCATTAAATTTAAGCCCCAAAAATGCTATAATTATATGAAATCATTAGCCCTTCTGGCAAATTAATACATTGTAATAAAAAGCGCCAGCGTCGGGAGCGTTTTTGTTATTCAACGTTGCAACTGTTTTATCAAAATATAAAGCTAAACTTGAAATGAATACATTTAACTCATTAAATAAACAACTTTTACAGATAAACCAGGACATTTTGGCCCTTTTTTCTGATGCCGGATCCATAACCGGGATACCTGATCATTCCTTTGCAGATTGGCAAAAAACATGCAGCAGTATTTATAAACAGATGTCGGAACAAATTATTCGCATTGCTGTTGTGGGTACCATTAAATCCGGTAAGAGCACATTTATAAATTCACTTTTCAAGGGCGATTATTTAAAACGGGGAGCAGGAGTTGTTACATCGATTATTACACGAGTGCGCAGCGGAAAACAGCTTAACGCCAAACTGTTGTTTAAATCCTGGGACGAGGTTAATTCCGAGATAGATCAGGCTCTGGTTCTGTTTCCATCTGCAGACTGGCGTACGGAAAAGAACAGATTCGACATCAGGCGAAAAGGCGAGCGAATTGATCTTCAGAAGGCATTATCCTCTCTGGGCACAGAACATTTATTTAACAATTATACCCGCAATCTTAACAGTGTTCTTCTGAGCTCATACCTTAAAGGATATGATAAGATAAAAGACATGATTTCCACAGGTAGTACGACAAGTGAGTATGAGGACAACAGGTTTACAGAACACTGGGCTTTTGTGGGTGATGGATCTATGGCAGTGTATCTTAGGGATATTCAACTGGAAATCGATTCGGGAAACATTGACTCCAATATAGAAATTGCCGACTGCCAGGGAAGCGACTCCCCCAATCCCCTGCATCTTGCCATGATCCAGGATTATTTGCTCTTGACACATCTTATTATATATGTGGTGAGCAGCAGAACCGGACTTCGGGAGGCCGACCTTAAATTTTTATCCATAATAAAAAAAATGGGGATTATGGACAACATCTTGTTTGTTGTAAATTGTGATTTCAGCGAGCATGAATCCATCAACGACCTTTATGCGCTTATTAAAAAAGTAAAAGAAGAGCTTTCATTAATAAAACCGGATCCGGAGATTTATTCAACATCAGCGCTTTATAACCTTTTTAAAGTGCGAAACGGAAACCTGTCACAAAAAGATAGGCTGAGACTGGCGCAATGGGAAAAACAAAAGGAAATTGCCGCTTTTTCAGACCGGGAAACAGATCGTTTTGAATCAATGTTTTATAATAAACTGACCCGGAACAGCTGTTCTTTGCTTTTGAAAAATCATCTCGAACGTCTGAGTGTGATTTTATCGGGGATATCCCATTGGATTTCAGTGAATCAGAATGTTCTTGCCAGAGATGCCGATAGTGCAAATGAAGTCATTGAAAAAATAAAACATAATCAGATAAGGATGAACAAGATAAAGTCGGTGATAAAAAATACGCTTGACGGCTCAATTCAAAAGATAAAGCGCGAGTTAAAATCGGATATTGATCGTTATTTTGACGTCCGATCCGGAGATCTGCTCACGGATATTGTTGAATTTGTCAGAAGCTATGCCGTGCCCTATCAAAAATATGAAGAAAACCTTAAAGCATCCGGTTTTTCAAACACCCTATATCTGGTTTTTCAGGAGTTCAAACAGGCGCTTGACACTTATATGGCCGAAACAATAAATCCCGAAGTCATCCATTTTGTAAGGGAAAAGGAGATTCGGATCAATGAATATCTGGATTCCATCAGCACTTCATTCGATGTCATGGTACAGGATGCTATCATTGAATATAATAAAATGATGGGAAAATTTGGGATCAACAGTTCTCGAAAGAACCTGGAAAAAATCGGATTGCCTGACATCGACTCGATAAAAAGTATGACCGGATTAGCGCTTCCTCCGGCAGTTACGTCCATGAATTATACGGCAAAGATAAAAACCGAAGCAGTCATACGTCTCGGGTTTTATACCGCTCTTAAGTTTTTCAAAAAAATATTAAAAAAACCGCTTCAAACTAAAAACGAACAGAAAGTGCTGGCGTTGAAGGATGGTGTATTGTGCATGAAGCGTGAAACAGAAAAATCGGTGATTTTTCATTTCAAGGACTACCAGGAGAACATAAAATTTCAATATATATATAAACTTATTGAAGCAGCATCAAATAGTCTTTACGAAACGTTAATCGATCGCTTTCAGGTTTATGGTACAGATCTTTCAGATATCGTCGAACTGATAAACAACAATCTAATTAACAAGCAACAGGCATCTGAAATCTTAAAAGACATGGAACAGACGTCAATGGGAATTGACGGCAGGATAAATTTAATAAGAGAAAAGATAGCATCAAACGAAACGTTGCCAATAATCAATAACAAATGATCAATGTTGATAAACTCGTAAAAAGTCCGATTTAGACGGTTTCGTAAAAAGTTCAAATTCCCCCGAATAAATCTTTCGGGATAAAAAGGCGTGCAAATTTTGTAATCATGAGGCGTACTTTTCGTACGTTGAATGATTGCGAAATGCAGCACAACGCAGAAGTTGGACTTTTTACGAAACCGTCAATGTTAAATGACTTAATGACTCGCAAAGGAGGCGTTAATTATGGGTAATAAGAAGACCAGAATCATCGCCGTTGCAAATGAAAAGGGTGGCGTTGGAAAGACAGTTACGGTGGTAAATCTTGGAGCGGCTTTATGCAGGGAGGGGAAGGCGGTTCTTGTTGTGGACATGGATCCTCAGTTTAATGCGACCCGGGGACTGGGCGTTGATATCGAAGCCGGAATGCCAACGGTATACGACCTCATAAAAGAAAATGAATCGATTGCGGCAACCGATGTGATTGTTCCGACAAAATGGAAGGGCCTTGATCTTGTACCGTCACATGGTGACCTTGCCGGGGCGGAGGTAGAACTGATTGACGAGGCTGGAAGGGAAAACCGGTTGAAAGAAGGCCTTGAAAGCATTTCCGGAGAATATGATTTTATACTCCTGGATACGCCACCCAGTCTTTCCCTTTTGACCGTCAATGTATTAGCCTATGCAAAAGAGGTTATTATACCGTGCCAGACCCACCCCTATGCTTATGCCGCACTGGATGGACTCTTTGATACTATTTTTGCCATCAAGGAAAATATTAACCCGGATTTAAGTATAACCGGCATTGTTGCGACATTGTTTGACTCCCGAACACGGGTAAGCCATAATATTTTGGAGAAGCTGAAAAATGATGAAAGGTATACGGGCTTGCTTTTAGATACAGTAATAAGGGTTAATACAACCATTGCGGAAAGTGCTGATGTTAGCAAGCCAGTTATTTTTTACAGAAAGAGCAGTTACGGTTCCACAGATTATATGAGCCTTGCCAATGAATTGCTGACACACCGCAATAAGATTTAATTTTACCCACGATTACGCACCGAACAGGAAATATGAGCAAACTCTCATCTCAGCCATTTTTTAGACATCCCGATCTGGTTGTGGCGCCCTGTAAATATGGTAACGGCGTTTTCGCAACCGAATATATTCCGGCTGACACAACACTGGAAGAATGCCATCATTTGCGTATTAGCGCAGAAAATTGCTCGGGTATTTTAGATGACTACGTTTATGCTCTTGAGCCGGAGCATGATGCTTCGGAAGAGGAGTCCGAAAACTACTCGCTTCCTTTGGGCTGGAGAAGTATTTTCAATCACGCGGACGAGCACAATACCGAATATTGGCACGATACGGAGCGGAACCTGATCGTTTTTCATACCATAAAAGATGTTTCTGCAGGAGAACAGCTTTTTATCAATTACGGTAAGGCATGGTGGGAAACGCGTGAACGCACGCCCGACAACGGCAACTGAAACCGTCTGAACAATAGTGGGTGTAACTCAATAATGTTGTTTGCCAAGATTGTCGTGGCATTTAAAAAAAGGACTTCGGAGCCACGGTTTGTCAATAGACAAAGATTAGCGTTTACCAACGGCTTGATTTACACCCGGCAATAGTGGGTTCTGCCGCAGCTTGCTTAGACTATCTTTCGCAAACTCTATTTTGGGATCCATGGCCAAGGCCATCTCATAATATTGTATGGCTTTTGCTTTTTGGCCCATATCCCGATAATTTGAAGCAATGTTGGCATAATCGATGGCAGAACCCGGATCAAGCTGAAGAACCTTTTTGAAACATGCAATGGCCTTTTCATGCTCTTTGAGTTTGAAATGGCTGAATCCCATTAGGTTATAGATATCTGTCCGTTCTTTGTCATACTTTTCAGCATGTTTTAATACTTCAAGGGCCCTGCGGTATTCTCCCATTTCTTTGAGGCACACACCCATGTAGGAATAAATACTGGGGATGTCCTGTTCTGTGGGATCAAATTCCAGAGCCCGCTTGAAATAGCCGAGCGCCGTTGCCGGATCATTAAGAGCGAGGTGGCATGACCCCAAATAAAATTTGATGTAATATTTGCCCGGAAGCATTTTTTCTATCTTTGTAAGCTCATGAATGGCCATGTCAGGATTGTTGTTTTCAGTGATAATTTTGGCGGAAAACATTCCCACACTGGTTCCCAAGGCGCGTTCTCTAAAATGTGCCCCGGGTATAATAGTATAAAAAGCCGGCAGTTCAAGTAACGGATGCATGGTATCCACGAGAATGACTTCCATACCTTTTTTTGAAAGAGCGGATATTAAGTTTTGAACCTCGATTTTAATATTCTCGTTCGAAAGATCAGAAAGAGCATTGATATTTACTTCTTTGCCCGGATTGATGATAAAATCGGCGTCTTGAACTTTAGTAAATTTGGGAAGGCCGCTGGCCTCATAGCTGGAGCCCGTATTAAAATCACCGGCAAGCTGGGCCACTTCTGTAAGGGCGCGACTTAAGGCCTTTTGCGGATCGGGTGTTGTTCCGGCTGTCCAGACGATTTCACTCTTGCCCGGGAAGTTTAATGGATCATAGGCCAGCACACCGACAGAAGGGATACCCATGTCCAGAGAAAAATCTGAAAGATAGAATTTTATCCCGTTATTTCTGAATTTTTGTATCATTTCCACAACCATCGGATCTGTGGCTGAATCCGCATGAATTAACGGTACGTTCAGACGGTTTCGGCTGATGACGGAAGATACGTGCCGTTCAATAATTTCGCAGATACCCTGACTTATGGCTTCCTCAACGCAATTGCCGGCCGATGGACCGTTGAACTCATTTATAGTGAAAAACCAGTTAAAAGGAATTGCAACCTCTTGATTCCGGGTCAGATTGAAGGCCCGGGTCCATTTTAAGGGCAGGTCTTCAAATATCTTTCTGGATATTTCCATATCATCCGAATCATCGTTGACGGACCGGGCGATCATCTCAAAAGAAATGGCTCTGTCTTTTATGTTGCGGTATTTTTCAATAAAAAAGTTTTTTGGATTTTTACAGAAGCTAAAAAAACTATATCTTTCGGCAAGTTCCATTACCGCACTGGCTTCCGCTTGTTGGGGAGTCGCCCCTTTGCCCATCTGTTTTTTTGTTCCGATGATGTTAATTGCATCCTTACCGCAGCTACTGAAATAGACCGGAATACCTAATCTTCCATTATCGATTCTTACGGTGTATTCAAGGATGTCAAGATTAACCTTTTTTAGTTTTTCCTTGAATCTTCTGACGGTTTCTTCAGGTGGAAATATTTTATCCTGGTCCAGGGTGAACCGCTTAAAGGCATCATTTAATATAATCTTATGTGTCATAAATTTCCTTTTTTATGAAAACAAAAACTGATAGCATAAACTTCTTAATTTTTATAGAACAATAATGCAAGTTTTAAAAAGGTCAAAAAATTATGAATATTTTTTTTAAATTGACCGCTTTGATACAATTTGTTATGGAATAATGACTGTTTTGTGGGGATGTAGCTCAGTTGGGAGAGCGCGGCGTTCGCAACGCCGAGGTCGAGGGTTCGATTCCCTTCATCTCCACCAAATCCTCCTAAACTAGTGTTCATCCAGAAATGGTAGATTTTGGTTTCCTGCAAGGCCTGAGCGAGTTTTCAACCGCCCCAGTACGATCTGCCGGACCTACGGGGCAGGCAGGCATAGCGCGCTATTTCGAGGATTGAAAACCAGCGAGAACGCCGCCGGGGGCCGAAAGATGCCGTTTATGGATGGACACTAACTAATTTAACGTCACAGAACTTCTACAAATTATTAAAAATATCTGTGCGTTTGCCGCAAATATAATGCGAGGTAAAACAAAAAACATATAAGCAAGGAAGAATAAGATTATGGAACGTAAAGCTATTGTTGAGCGTGAAACAAAAGAAACGCAAATTCGTATGGAACTTAATTTAGACGGCAGTGGGAAAAATAAAATATCCACAGGAATCCCTTTTTTCGATCATATGTTGATACTCTTTAGCGTCCATGGATTTTTTGATGTTACCATTGATGCCACCGGAGATATTGATGTAGATTTCCATCACACCGTAGAAGATGTGGGTCTTGTTCTGGGAGATGTTTTTGATAAGGCTCTTGGCGATAGAAAGGGAATAAAACGATTCGGCCATGCTGTTACACCCATGGACGATGCCTTATCTTGTGTTGCCGCTGACTTGTCAAAACGTCCCTTTTTGGTTTATAATGTTCCCCAAATAGCAGATACGGGAGGGAACAATTTCACGTCTCTTACAAAGGAGTTTTTAAGGGCGTTTTCAAATCGGGGCGGAATGAATCTACATGTAAATGTTCTTTACGGCGAAAATGAGCATCATGTTCTTGAATCTATTTTCAAAACCATGGCAAGAGCCCTGGATCAGGCAACTTCTTTTGAAGGGCGATTAACGGGCATTCGGTCTTCAAAAGGTGTTTTGTAATCATGTATAAAAATAGTTACAAAAAAAAAGCAACCGCATGGATTAAGATTTTTCTTTTAACGGTTATACTGTGTTTGCCGGGATGCACAAAAACTATCGTGGTCAAAGAAAATGTTTTCTCCACATCAGACAAAGAAAAAATTCTAATCTTTCCTTTTAAAAACATGGCCGCAGTGTATGGTGAAAATGTAAATTCCCGTTGCCCGATCTGTGGAAAGGTTTTCATGACAGGGGAGGTTGCTGAAGACGCTGATAGTATGCTTACGGAGAAGTTGTTTGTCTTATTGAAGGACCGAAAAGACATTCAATTGATACCCGCAAGTCAGTCTCAAGGAGTTGTCTCGGATCTTTTGTCAGAGCATCAAAAGAGGTTGTCGGAACGAGATTTGTTGGTAGAAACAGGGCGTGTGCTTAAGGCCGATTGGGTATTGTCAGGGTATATTTTTCGTTTCAGGGAACGGGTGGGAGGCAAATATTCGGTGGATCTGCCTGCCTCTGTGGCATTTGATATGCATCTTATCCGTGTGGCAGATGGTCGTTTATTATGGAACGAGCATTTTGATGAAACTCAGCGGCCGTTATCCGAAAACCTTTTTAAACTGGGCCCCTTTTTGCAGAGAAAAGCCAGATGGATTACTGCAAATGAGATGGCTGTGTCTGGTCTTAAAGATGTTCTTAAAAGCTTTCCTGTCCCAAATAAACCTGAACCGACACAATAAACATATTACCAAAACACAGAAATAAAGTTAGGGGCTTCGCCCCAATTGGAATGGTGGAAGGCTGGAACAATGGAATAATGGGTTCTGCATAATGCAATATTGGGTTAATGGTAAAACTTGTGTTGACGATAAAATTAAAAATGGCTAATATCCTTTTAAAAACCAATCTTCCAGATATTCCATTTTCGACACAAGCGTTCAAGCCTCAAAAAATATCCTATATTTTCATTAAGTCGTAGAATTTCCGAGACGTATAAATATTTAAGATACCATTAAAAATTTCGATAGAAAAACAGAATTTTAACAAGGAAAATACTACAGTATGATTATAATTCCTGCGGTTGACATAAAACATGGGAAATGTGTGCGACTTCTTCAAGGGCGTATGGATAAAGAAACGGTTTTTTCGGATGATCCTTCTGCTATGGCAAAGCGGTGGGAGGATGAAGGTGCGGAAATTATTCATGTGGTTGACCTTGACGGGGCCATTGAAAAAAGTCCGCAGAACTTAAATTCTATAAGGGACATCATAGCACGTGTAGATGCGCATATCCAGGTAGGCGGGGGAATCAGAAACGAAAAAACGATTCGGTTGCTACTGGGCCTTGGCGTTCAAAGGGTCATTATCGGCACGCAAGCGATCATAGACCCAATTTTTGTAAAAGACGTCTGTAAAGCATTCCCCGGTCGGATTGTTGTGGGCATTGATGCGCGAAATGGGCTTGTTGCAATCGAGGGGTGGACAAAAACCACTAAAGTTAAGGCGGTGGATCTTGCAAAACAGTTTGAAGATTGCGGTGTTGCCGCAATCAATTTTACAGACATCCACAGGGATGGGATGCAGACAGGTCCAAACATTGATGAGACCCGGCGTTTGGCAGAAGCGGTTTCCATACCTGTGGTTGCTTCCGGTGGCGTTTCAACAATAGAAGATATTAGAAATATATTACCGTTAACAGAATCAGGGGTTGTGGGGGTTATCACGGGCAGGGCCTTATACAGCGGGAGTCTGAGCCTTAAAGAGGCCATTGAAATTGCAAAATAACAGAATTGAGGTATCAAATATAACTCATTGAATTGATTTAAATACCAATAAAATTTCTTGACAAAATTGATTTCAATAATTAAATTTTAGGTTTAATTTTTAAAAACTATGAATATTAAAGCTTAATTTTTGGTGGAACTTATTTATAGAACAGGTACAAAGCTTCATTTATTTCAACTTAAACACATATTAAGCACATGTGAACATGTGCAAAACTTCATCCCATTTACGATCCTTCCATTATTGTCAGTCATTCCGGTTTTATAGCGATGGAGGTTGGTCTTTTTGACAATTTATATTCCTGAAGATAAAGTTTCAGAGATTAAGAACACTGCCGATATCGTTGAGGTGGTTTCGGAAGTTGTGCTTCTGAAAAAGACCGGGAAGAACTACGTTGGCCTTTGCCCGTTCCACTCGGAAAAAACCCCCTCTTTTACAGTTAGCCCGGAAAAACAGATATTCTATTGTTTCGGGTGTGCTGCAGGTGGAAATGTTTTTAGTTTTCTTATGAAACACGATGGCATTTCTTTTCCTGATGCCGCCAAAATGCTTGCCGTGCGATATGGAATCGATATCCCCACCGGCACTCTTTCGCCGGAGCAAAAACGGCGAATAAGCCAAAGGGAAAGTCTTTTTGCCGTGAACAGACAGGCCATGGAGTTTTTTCGTAATCAATTTCTTGATGCTATTTCAGGGAAAAGAGCAATGGAATACGTTAAGAAACGGGGAATAAACAGAGCGGTATCCGACAATTTTAATCTGGGATATGCACCCAAAGGTTGGGATAATCTATTACACTTTTTTAAAAAAAAGAATATTTCCCTTGATCTTGTTGAAAAAGCCGGGCTGATTGTCTCAAAAAAAGAAAAGGGCGGGTTTTACGATCGTTTCAGAGACCGTCTAATATTCCCAATCTTTGATTTAAACATGCAGGGAATCGGTTTTGGCGGAAGGGTAATGGATGACTCCCTGCCAAAATACCTTAATTCTCCGGAAACACCGGTATATAACAAAAGTCGCTCTTTATACGGTTTGCACCTGGCAAAAAAGAAATGCAGGGAAAATCAAAAGGTTTACATCGTCGAGGGATATTTTGATCTAATAGCGCTTCATCAGCATGGTGTTCAGAATTCAGTTGCAACTTTGGGCACATCCCTTACCCCCGAACATGTTCAGCTTCTTAAAGGTTTTATCGGAAAAGATGGCAGCATAATACTTGTGTTTGATTCAGACGATGCTGGTGTCAAGGCTTCACGGAGAACCATAGAAGTATTTGACAAAGCCTATATGAATGCTCAAATTGTTGTTTTACCTGATGGATATGATCCGGATTCATATCTGTTCGAATTCGGGGTTGAATCTTTTCTGGATCTCGTTTCCAGAGCCAAGTATATCATCCCTTTTCTCATGGATTCCGCCGTGAAAAAGCACGGACTTTCCGTTGAAGGAAAAATTCGTGTGATTTCAGAGATGAAAGAACCTCTGGGATCTATTAATGATAATGACCTAAGATCATTGTATATTAAAGAACTTTCTGAGCGTATAAACATTGATGAATTTGCCATTCTTGAAAAGGTCAGAAAAATATCGCTTCGAAATCGAAATAGAGATAAAAGGCCAACTTGGCCAAACACCGGTTTTAGCCTCGGCCGGCACAAAACAAGTGCTCCGGATAAGGTTCAAGAAAAAGCTTTTATAGGCAAATGGGAAAAACTAGAGCGCCAGATCATAGCAATGATGCTTCAGTTTCCTCAAATTTTATCTGAAATAAATGAGCGTAATATACTCGAACTTTTTGAAAATAATGTTTTAAAATCGATTGGGCAATTGCTTTTGAAGCACAAAGATGAATCAGAAATGCAATTATCCGATATTATAAATTTAATTGAAAAAAAAGAGCAAAGAAACATTGTTGCCTCTCTGGCAATTGAAGAAACTATATGGAACCATGACGCATGTATTGGCATTATCACCCGATTTGAGTCGATCCGAAGGAAAAATGAAAATAAATTATTAGAAAAAATAAAGGCGGCGGAAAAAGACAACGACCTTGAGTTGCTTGTAAAATTATTGAATCAAAAACAAAAAATGGCGCTATTAACTGAAAAAAAGAAAATGGCACTGTTAAAATAATAAAAAGAAACGACCGGAGTCTGCAGGAGGCTAAAGTTTATGGCAAAGAAATCTGCTACTAATCGGAAAAAAGCAAAAAAGATTCCCAAAAAGACTTTTGAAAAATTGATTTCCAAAGGAAAACAGCAGGGGTTTTTAACTTATGATGAAATTAATAAGGTGCTTCCAGATGATATGCTTTCTGAACAGATTGATGAAACCCTGATGATGTTTGATGATCATGATATTGAAATAATAGACGAAAAAAAGACCAAGTTGCCGACCAAAGTAAAAAAGGTTAAGTTTTCCGATACCTCTGTTTCTGATTATGGTTCCGTAACCGACCCTGTTAAAATGTATTTGAGAGAAATGGGATTGGTGACCCTTTTGAGTCGAGAGGGAGAGGTTGTTATTGCAAAGGAGATAGAAGCCGGTGAACAAGAAATTTTAAATGCACTGATAGATACGACCATAGGGGTAGAATGCATTTTAGAGCTCGGACGAAAGATAGAAAACGGCGAGTTGCGACCCAGACGAGTTTTAAGGGATGTACGGGAGATTGAAGAGGGAGATGCATATGTTGAAGAAGCGATTCAGATCGAAAATTATTTAAATACCGTACATTTAATTAAAGCTATTGATGATGAAAACAGAATATACAGGGGAAAACTATTTTCTTCTGATCCGGATCTCGATGAAAAACGGCGTATAAGAAGGTGTATCTCTCGCAGGAATAAAAAAATATTCGATTTGCTTAAAGATTGGCGGTTTGAAATAGGCGTTTTAGATAAAATCGATAAACTTATCCGGGAGCAAATCCAATGGATGGATTCCATGAATCGAATGATTTTAATGTGTGCGGATACAGTTAATGCATCAATCACAGAGATTCGTTCCAACCTTAAAACCAAGAGTAAATTTGTTAAATGGCTCAGTTCCCGTTGTGATCTATCCAAAGATGAGATTCTTATACTATTTGAAGACCTGAAAAATGTTCAAGATCAGCTTGCTGGAAGGGAATATGCCATCAAGGCAAAAAACAGGACGTTAAAGAGAATTGTGTCTAATATTGAAGAAGGGCGTTTTAGAGCAAAACTCGCCAAAAGCGAGCTAACCAAAGCCAATTTACGCCTGGTGGTCAGTATCGCAAAAAAATATACGAACAGAGGTCTCCAGTTTTTGGATTTGATCCAAGAAGGGAATGTCGGTCTTATGAAAGCCGTCGACAAATTCGAATATCGCCGCGGCTATAAATTCAGTACATATGCCACATGGTGGATAAGACAGGCCATAACACGCGCAATCGCTGATCAAGCAAGAACCATCCGGATTCCGGTCCATATGATTGAAACAATAAACAAACTTATTCGAACATCCAGGTACCTTGTACAGGAGCTTGGACGAGAGCCCACTCCTGAAGAGATCGCGGAAAAAATGGAAATTCCTTTATTCAAAGTGCGTAAAGTGTTAAAGATTGCAAGAGAACCCATATCTCTGGAGACGCCTATCGGTGAGGAAGAGGATAGCCATCTCGGTGATTTCATAGAAGATAAAAAGTTTATGTTGCCTTCGGATGCTGCTGTAAGTCTGAACCTTGCGGAACAGACGAGAAAGGTCCTTGCGACATTGACCCCGCGTGAGGAAAAAGTACTGCGCATGCGGTTCGGTATTGGTGAAAAGGCGGACCATACGCTAGAAGAGGTGGGACAGGATTTTGCAGTGACCCGTGAAAGGATCAGACAGATAGAAGCCAAAGCTCTGAGAAAACTTAGACATCCTACCAGAAGTCGGAAACTGAAAAGTTTTATTGAGAACATAGAGCAAACATAGCTTGACAAAACAATTTTCTGAAGTTAGATAATTTATTTTTATGGCCTGTGGGCCCATAGCTCAGCTGGCAGAGCCACCGGCTCATAACCGGTCGGTCCCTGGTTCGATTCCAGGTGGGCCCACCATTTTTATTGAGGGCTTTTTAAGCCCCTATTTTTTTTCTTTACGATGAGAGACCTTTGAAAAACGTTCAATTTTGTTCAAGACCAAGGAAGGCGAAAATTTTAACCACAGGAATACATTGAATATTTTGAGGATTAAAATTTGAGCCTGACACAGGGATTGGGCAAAAGGGGGCGTTTTGGAAAGGTCTTGATGATTGAATAATAAAATGACATGATCTTATGCCTACCTCTCGGTATTGTTAATGAAACCTGCGGGCTAAAAATGCAAAAGAATCAAGGCGTGGTTATAGCAAATAACCACGCTTTTTTTGTTGATTAAAAGTTGAACCAAAAAATATTTGCCACAAAGTCACAAAGGATAAATTTATTAATCTTTCTTCGTGCCTTGGTGTATTAATGGCAATGAAAATTGTAGAGCAATGTTATGGAAGCAAAAGTTTTTGATATCATCAAGGCAATGGAGACAATTGCACCCATCTGGCTTGCAGAAGAATGGGATAATGTGGGACTGCAGGTTGGTCGGAAGGACTGGCCGGTTCGAAAGATCTGGATTTCCCTGGACCCTGGCCCGGATGTGGTCAACGATGCCTGCAGAAATGACGTTGACCTTTTAATTACGCACCACCCTCTTATATTTCATCCGCTGAAGTCTATCGATTTAAATACGGCTGTCGGCGCCATAATTCAACAGGCAGTCCGGCACCAGTTGGCTATATTTGCAGCCCATACCAACCTTGATAATGCAATTGACGGGTTGAACGATGTACTTGCACAACGGGTCGGGATCAAAAATTTGAAAGTGCTCGGGAAAGTCAGCGCCTCAGAAAATTATAAACTGGTATTATATGTCCCTGTGGCATATGAACAACAGATTTTAAATTCGATTTTTGAAACAAAAGCCGGTGAAATAGGTTCGTATACCTGCTGTTCGTTCAGAAACAAAGGTACAGGTACATATAGACCGGGATCTTCATCAGAGCCGTTTGTCGGCAACGTCGGTGAAATTACCCATGCCGATGAAATCAGAATCGAAATAGTTGTACGAAAGAGTGATCTAAACAGCGTTATCGGACAGGTAAGGAAGAATCATCCCTATGAGACTATGGCATATGATATATATCCACTGATAAAAAATGAGGACCGGCAAGGTTCCGGCCGCATCGGAGATCTTGATGAAAGCACGGGACTGATATCCTTTGCGCGGTCAATCAAAGAAAAATTGGGGCTTAACTCAGTAAAAGTTGCAGGAAATCCTGATTTAACTGTAAAGACTGCGGCTGTCTGCACGGGAAGCGGTTCAAGCCTGATGAACAATTTTATCTCATCCGGCGCACAGGTTTATATCAGCGGAGATTTGCGGTACCATGATGCCAGAGCGGTAGAAGCCGCAAATTTGGGTCTTATCGATATCGGTCACTTTGCTTCGGAGCATTTGATTGTCGACGTGCTTGCGGATCGACTTAAAAAAGTTTTGTCTAAACACGAAATTTATGTAAAAGTTGAGGCATATGGACTTGAAAATGACCCGTTTATAGTATTATAATTAAACATTTTATAAATTCTACAACTTTTCGAGATGAATAGTCTTTTAATGGCAACCTGTTGATACCATTGGAATGGAATAATGGAACAATGGAATGCTGGAATATTGGGGATAAGGGTGGAAATAAACCATTTTAATTATAAAAAATTCCTCCAAACCCATCATTCCATTATTCCAATTGGGCTGAAGGCCCTAAGTTCATAATAGAAGTCAGGTGCTTCAAACTTTAGTTTACTTTAGTCACTTTTTCGGCTTGCTCGGATTGGGTATTGGGAAATATGAAAGAACAAATTTATATGCTCGTTAAGCTGCAGGGAATCGAGGCAGAAGCCGGGAACATCAAATCAACACTTAATGACGCACACAGGGAGCTTGAAAATCTGGATGCCGGTCTGGTGGAGTTTGAACGAACCATAGAAGAACAAGAGTCTATTATCGAAGAGTTGAAAAAAAAGTATCGAGACTATGAATCTGATTCGCGGATAAATCTTGACAGGGAAAAAAAGACTCAGGCAAAGCTTGGATCTGTAAAGACAAACAGAGAATATCAATCATTATTAAAGGAAATCGAAGAGGAAAAGGCTAAAAATTCCAAAATTGAAGATAAGATGATAGAGTGCCTGGATCGTATGGATGAGATTGAGAAAATCATCGCAAAGAAAAAGGATGAATATGTACAGATATCCCATAGCGCAATGAATGAAAAAGAGAAAATAAAACAGGAATCGGAACAAGGGAGAATAAAGCTTTCGAAACTTGATAAAGACCGGGAAAAGGTTTCCCGTATGATCGATCCGGAACTGCTGAAAAAGTACTTAATTATAAAGAAACAGAACCCGGGATCACTTGCGGTGGTACCGGTAAAGAATGCGCTATGTCATGGATGTCATGTGAATCTTCCTCCCCAGCTGTACAATGAACTCTTTCTTGGCGACAGCTTGAAGTTTTGCCCAAATTGTCAGAGGATTATATACTTAAAAGAATCTTGATGTTATATTGGCTAAAAAAAACTTGAGGTCAAAGAGCAACAATTACGGTCCGAGCAGTCCAGACGGTCGCTGGATCATTAAAAAATCCAGAGGAAAGTCCGAACACCATAGGGCAGGGTGCTCCATAACGTGGAGTCGCGGCGACGTGAAGGAAAGTGCAACAGAAAGTATACCGCCCCGCGTTTAAGCGGGGTAAGGGTGAAAAGGTGCGGTAAGAGCGCACCAGTTCCCTGGGTGACCGGGGAAGCTTTGTAAACCCCACCCGGTGCAAGACCAAATAGGGGAGTGTTTGAGAGCGGCCCGTTCGAGCTCCCGGGTAGGTCGCAAGAGATGCCCGGCAACCGGCATCCAGAGATGAATGACCGTTATCCAGTCCGGGGCAACCCGCATTGGATACAGAATTCGGCTTATTGGCTGCTCGGACCGTATATAAACTTGTAACCGTTCATGGTGTATTTGAGTTAGTGGAAATTCCAAATAACAAAACACAAAAAATTTACCCTGTTAAATAATGCTTTGCATTAAATCTACGATTTATTTAACAGGGCAGGTAAATTCCAATGACAGAAATTCGAAATAACAAACAAAAAGAACAATCGCTTTAAATCAGTTTGGAATTTGAGATTTGGGATTTATTTGTAATTTGGTGCTTGGAATTTGAGATTTAAAAAAACCCTTGAATGGTTACATAATTTTTCATCTTTAACAAGTATCCAGCATTCAATTTTTATTAAGGTATTGCATATGCTTCAGATAGAAGAACTCAAAGTCGAGGTCGGCGGAAAAACCATATTAAATAATGTTAATATGGAAATACCCAAAGGGCAAACCCACATACTTTTCGGACCCAATGGGTCCGGAAAAACCAGCTTGATGATGACCATTATGGGATTTTCCGGATATAACGTGACCCATGGAAAGATTATTTTTAAAGGTGAAGACATCACCGATATGCCAATAAACGAGCGTGCTTTGCTCGGTATCGGCGTTTCGTTTCAGAGACCTCCGACCATTAACGGTTTAACCACTAGAAATATTGTTCAAATCTGCGATATAAATCGTTCAGTAGATGTTGATGAACTGGCAAAAGAGCTTAATTTTGCCGATCTTCTTGACAGGGATGTAAACCTGAATTTTTCAGGGGGAGAGATAAAACGTTCCGAACTGCTTCAGCTTATGGCACAACAACCGGACCTTGTTCTTCTCGATGAACCCGAATCAGGAGTTGACCTGGAAAGCATTGTTGTTATCGGCGATACCATTAATTCACTTTTGGGCAGGCAAATCAAATGTCCCCAGACCAGACCTCATCAAAAGATAATCGGTGACCATGCAAAATCCGCCCTTGTTATTACCCACACCGGACATATACTTGATTATATCACGGCGGACAAAGGTCAGGTTCTCCATAACGGAATTTTATGCTGTTCGAGAAACGCCAGAGAGATCCTAAAGTGGATCAGAGAATACGGCTATGAGGAGTGCGTCAGATGTTCAAACGAGATAACGTCTTGGATATAAATATTGAAAACTACAACCTCGATGCGAAAGATCATGCCTATGTTGAAAAGTTATCACAAATTGAGTCAACAGATGCCAAACAGTTTTTAGACGTTGGTATTGATATTGATGAAAATGCTCGTATAGGCACATTTATTCAAAAAGATAAATCCGTGATACACTGCAAAACCAGGCAGGATGGTGTCGAGGTCATGAGCATATCCCAGGCCCGGGAAAAACACGCATGGCTTTCAGATTATATGTGGAAAAATATATCCCCGGATACGGACAAGTTTATTCTGCAGGCCAAGAAAAATTCACACGAGGGTTACTTTATTCACGCCCTTGCCGGGGTTAAAGCAAAAGATCCGATCCAGTCATGCCTATATCTTGCAAAAGAAGGATTTTCACAAAATGTTCATAATGTCGTAGTTGCTGAACAAGGATCGGAGCTGCATATCATTACCGGGTGTGCAACCGCTCCTCACCTAAAATCAGGCTTGCATATAGGAGTTTCTGAGTTTTATGTAAAAAGAGGCGCCAAGCTTACGTTTACCATGATTCATGACTGGGGGGAAAAAATCAACGTTCGACCAAGAACAGTCATCCGGGTTGAGGAAGGCGGAACCATCATCTCTAACTATATTTCCTTAAAACCCGTGGGGTCACTTCAGATGTTTCCCACCACATATTTGAACGGAAAGGGCGCTGTTGCCCGGTTTAACAGCATTCTTGTGGCAGGACCGGGAAGTTTTCTGGATGTGGGGTCACGGGTTGTATTGAATGCTCCCGACACGCGCGCTGAGATAATATCGCGCGGAATTTCATCAGGAGGATCAATCATTGCCCGTGGTGAACTTGTGGGCAAAGTTTCCGGTATTAAAGCACACTTAGAGTGTCATGGTTTAATACTAAATGACGGGTTGATGCAGGCCATTCCTGAGCTTATCGGATACGTTCCCGGTGTGGAAATGTCTCACGAAGCCGCTGTGGGTAAAATCGATCAGCGGGAAATAGAGTATCTAATGGCAAGGGGGCTTGATGAAGAAGAAGCAATATCGACAATTGTGCGAGGGTTTTTAAATGTAAATATTGAAGGATTGCCCGCCGATCTGAGAAAGAGACTGGACGAGACAATTTCTGAAACCCAGAAGGAAATGATGTAGACAATGAAATTTCAGAAAACGGTTTGCGATATTTCTTTTTCAGAGAAAGTTAGAATATTTTCTTATGATTATTTAAAAGCTTGTATCTATATTTCAGATTTTACTTCTTCCCGGTATCTTTTTACCAAGAAGCTTTTTTCAGACTTGATCGCATCTTCGCAGGTTCTAGAAGACTTCCTGGATTTTCACGGTGCTAAAAATAACAAGGAGTGGTTTTTTTACAGGGAGCTAACCGCTGCCGTCAGGCATCTAAGCCTTGGAGGCTACTCGCAGACACATATTTTAAATCGTCTGGATTTCTATGGTCTCCCGGATACTGAGACTTTTGAAAAGGAAGGCACTTCTACGCTTTACTTTATAAGAAAGGCGATAATGAAGTTAGCTCCGATCATATTGAATGAGGCCCGCAGGCTTAATATCCCCATACCTGATCAGAGTTATGATATGGCTGAATTTCCCGGTATTATAACCGGGGAGATGCTCGATTTTAATATCGATGATACGGATAAAGACCAGCAGAAGAAGCATATCGTTAAAATTGCCAGTGAATTTTTATCCATAGCGGCAAGTTTTGATCCTCTCAGATTTTATGAGCCATATAATTTTCAAGAGATATTGAAAATTGTGCCGGAAAAGGTCAACGAAGTAAATATGAGGCGTTTTGAAATGCTGGTGCATAATCTTCAGTCTTCTTTTGATACATATGTGATCCACGGCGGGTACCGGTTTGGCAACAGGAAGCTCAAAGATTTACGGGGATTTTTTTCTGTTGTATTTCACCTTCTTCAAATGATCGGAAGGCTGTTGCATTTTTATGAGCGGCATCTTCACAGAGCAGGATATAAAAACATTTACAAAAAGGTTCAGGATCGCTTATCCGCTGTAATTGATCCGGAAGAGCTTCTTGACCGCACCATTAATTACGGCTTTTACTATGTCTGCCACTTTCTTACAACCGGCAAAGAACTGGCCCGGGAGATACTCAATGAAAATATTGAGCGATCTTCCATTATGGTAGGCGTTCCTGTAAAGCTTGGCTTTCACAGCAGACCCAGCCTTTTAGTGGCTAAAATAGTTCAGAACTACGGTGGGCAGGTGGAACTTTGTGTCGGACAAGACCGGTTTGATGCCAGCAGTGTACTGGATATTCAATGGGCAGGGGGTAAGATACAGAAAGAAAACATTGCCGAAGTTGTTTTTGAAGGGGATACCCGAGCGTTAAAGGATATTGAAATCCTTGCAGGGGTTAATTACGGTGAAGATACAATGGGCAAAGGGATTCCGCTTCCCAGGGAATTGAAATACCTGAAATAGCAAAATTGCAAGAATTCCTTAATAGTCAATCTTCAATCAAAAATATTCAATTTAATATGGTTTCTGCAATTATTGTTGCTGCCGGCAAAGGCATCCGGATGAATGACTTAACCCGCAAGCAGTACCTGGACCTTGCAGGCCGACCGATTCTGGCTCATTCGGTAATGGTATTTGATACATGTGAGCTGATAGATAAGATCTTTCTTGTTGTCCCCAAAGAAGATATCGAATATTGCCGAAAAAACATCGTCCCGTTGATGGAACTTAAAAACGGGCTTAATCTTGTGCCTGGTGGTGAACAAAGACAGAATTCAGTATATAACGGAATTCAAGCCATAGACAAAAAGACCGACACGGTGGTTATTCATGACGGCGTGCGTCCTTTTATTCAACCCGATGAACTGAAATCGTGTATACTCGGCGCAAGAAAATTCGGTGCATGTATCCTTGGTATACCTGCCGGAGATACCATTAAGTATGTCGGCAAATCGGGTTTTATTGAGAAAACACTTGCAAGAGAAAGCATTGGGCTTGCCCAGACCCCCCAGGCGTTTAAATATGAATTGATCATAAGAGCCCATGAAACTGCACGGCGCGATGGATATACCGGCTCTGACGATGCATCCCTTGTGGAACGGCTGGGGGTAGGCGTAAAATTTATTAACGGCAGCAAAAACAATATAAAGATTACCGTCCGGGAAGATCTGGTTATTGCACGGGCGATGCTTGATGCAATAACCGGATAGCGAGCTTCGATGTTTTTGTGCGATCCCTAAGGATTGATGGTTTCGTGAAAAGTCAAAAAACGTCCTTTTTTGTCATTCCGGCGAAAGCCGGAATCCAGTGTTTTCAGAAACTTATAACTGACTGATTTAGACGGTTTCGTAAAAAGTTCAAATTCCCCCGAATAAATCTCTCGGGATAAAAAGGCGTGCAAGTTTTGTAATCGTGAGGCGTACTTTTCGTACGTTGAATGATTACGAAATGCAGCACAACGCAGAAGTTGGACTTTTTACGAAACCTTCAAGGATTTATAATGCCGATCTATGAATATGAGCACTTAAAAAAAACATGCTCACTGGGCAGAGTATTTGATGTGAAACAGTCGATTCATGAGCAGTCGCTGAGGCAATGCCCCAAATGCGGCGGTCCGGTGCGAAAACTCATTTCTCGCATCAACATCAGTACACCTAAATCCAACAACGAACTGCGCGACCTGGGTTTTACCAAGCTTGTAAAAAGAGATGACGGCGTTTATGAGAATGTAACGGCTCGTGATGGTGATAGCCGCATGGTCATCCGGGGTAAATCCGAAACCCTTCCGGATTTGAAAAAAACAATAAGAGATTAGTTCGTGTCCAGAGAAAGCATGAGAGAGCATGCACATAAAATTGTGCATCATGCCCGAATTAATGTGCTTATTTAAAAATAAGTTAATCAATTTCCACCCCTCACATCCATTCAATTTTCTTCAACAAAGATTTTTTTTATTTTTTATAAAAAATTGATAATCTTCATCAAACAAAAATTCTTTTATCTATAGGTGTATAACGCACCCTGTTTGCCAACTTTTGTTTTCACCCTAAACTTCCATAATCCAAGTTCTCGGAAGCCCTACAACTACCTAAAATTAATAGATGATTCATAGCAACATTTTGTGGCCTCATAATGTATGAACAGAACATGGGGATATCGGGGGGCAGGGCGGAACTCATACATTGTAATTATAAAAAACTCTTTCAAACCCATCATTCCATTACTCTGTCATTCCATTGTTCCAGTTGGGGGCAAGCTCCCAAGTTCTTTTTGGCACGATTCTTGGAAGAACTTTGGAAGGCGCTTTTCATCGATTGGGAATTCCCATCAGCCTTTTAGTATTAGGAACAACAACCCATTAATCAGAAGGAGGAAAAAAATGACTAAAACAAAAAGGTTGGCATTCTTGTGTATTGCAGTTGCAATTGTTATGGTTTTCATTGGGCCGGTATGGGCTGCAGACGCCGGAAAAATCAATTTGAACAAAGCAACAGTAGAAGAGCTAATTCAACTCAAAGGAATAGGTCAAAAATACGCGGAAAGGATCATAGAATTCCGTGAGAAAAATGGACCTTTCAAAAAAACGGAAGATCTAATGAATGTTCCGGGGATCGGTCAAAAAATCGTGGATAAGAACAAAGACAGGATTGTTGTAGAATAATAGTATGAAACCTGCGTAGTCAACCATTTCATGTATGTGTGTGGTTGACTACGCACACAACATAATTGTGACATATTCTTGTGTTATGAATGCATCCATTTTTTATCAAAATCCCCAAACACTGATACTTAAACGAACTGATTTCCGCTCAAATTCGGCTTACAGCAGGAAGTTAAAATTTAAGCGGCATAGCCGCGTTTTATAAAATCGTGAAGCGATTTTATTTAGATTTTATTTTTTTGCTTGACATACCTCTCAAAAATATGTTCAATTAATGAACATTAAAAAGACAAACGTTTATCCATTAAATTAATATAGAATGATTATAGATTACAGTGGGTTACTTAATGAAGATTAATGTAAACTACTAAGCGGAGCCTTGTGCTCAGGCAAGATACCCACCACAACTCATATCGCAATATCTAATACCCCTCCTGCAGTTCGTAAGAAATACCGCAAAACATTATGGATAAAACAGACATCCGTACACTGAAAATCCTTGAAGAGATCGATAACGATCACACCCCGAGCCAGCGGGATCTATCCAAAAAATTGAATATGTCCCTGGGGCTTGTTAATTCTTTTCTCAAGCGGCTCGCCAACAAAGGGTACTTTAAGATAAACAATATTCCTAAAAATCGTGTCAAATATATACTTACACCAAAGGGAATTACGGAAAAAACGCGACTAACTTATCAATATATTCAGTATTCCTTCGAATTCTATAGGAACGCTCGTGAGAAACTGCACAAACTTTTCAAATATCTAATGGCACAAGGGGTCAGGCGAGTGGTATTTTACGGTACGGGTGACTTTGCAGAAATCGCCTTTATCTCTTTGCAAGAGACTTCCATCCAAATGTTAGCTATTGTGGACGATAATAATATGGGCGAGAAATTCCTGGGCGGTGTGGTCAAAGATCCTGATATTTTATATTCACTTTCTTTTGACAGAATCCTCATTACATCTATGATTTCAAAAGATAAAGTGTTAGAAAAAGTATTGGAACAAGGAATTCCCCGAAGCAAATTGGTTCTGCTGGAATAAGCGTATGAATGATCATGATCCATTGGTAATAGAGCGATTAAGCAAAAATTTAATGGCCTGGCCGGATATTACAGCTTTTTGTTTGGAACTAAGAAAGTCTTTCTTAAAATCAAGGTATTCTTCTATGGATGATAAAAATCTGATAAAGAAGCTATTTGCAGAAATTGTAGCGAATAAGGAAAAAAATTGGACATCAAAGAGACACTCATAGATCAGTTAAAGAAAATAGTGCAATTTTTAAACAAGAAAAACATAGATTATGCTTTAGCCGGGGGACTTGCTTTTAGTGCATTGGTAGAGCCCAGAGCGACAATGGATATTGATATTATTATAATGATTAAAGAAGAACACCTATCCGGTTTTACGAATCTGTTAAAAAATGAATTTGAATCGATAATAACTCACAAAGAACCCATGCATTTTAACTTAATTAAGATATGGAGAGTCATAAACTTTATAGATGATAGAGAGATGATATTCGATTTTATACTGGCTGAATCTGAATACCATAAGAATGCAATTGAAAGGGCTTTTGAAATCGATTTTTTTGAATCCAAATTGAAGGTTATTACCCTTGAAGATCTGATCTTGTTAAAAAATTTTGCAAAACGTACGCAAGATATTGCTGATTTGGATAAAATTTATAAAACATTCGATGATGAGATTGATCACGATTATCTGGAATTCTGGTCCGACAAATTAAATATAAACTTATATAAATTACCCGGAGATATTTGATAATGAAACGAGCTCTGATTACAGGAATTACCGGGCAGGACGGGGCATATCTGGCGGAACTGTTGTTGGACAAGGGATATGAGGTGCATGGTATTAAACGTCGTTCTTCTCTATTTAATACCCAACGGGTAGACCATCTATATCAAGACCCCCATGAAAAGGATGTCCGTTTTCTTCTGCACTATGGCGATCTCACCGATGCAACCAACTTGATCCGCATTATCCAGGAAGTCCAACCGGACGAAATTTACAATTTGGGTGCACAGAGTCATGTAAAAGTTTCTTTTGAATCCCCCGAATACACAGCCGATGCGGATGCTTTGGGAACTTTGCGCCTTTTGGAAGCCATTCGAATGCTGGGGCTTGAAGAAAAGACCAGGTTTTATCAGGCGTCCACATCCGAATTATATGGAAGGGTCCGGGAAATTCCACAAACTGAAAAGACCCCTTTCTATCCGCGTTCGCCTTATGCGTGCGCTAAGCTCTACGCTTTTTGGTGTACCGTAAATTATCGAGAAGCTTACGGCATATATGCATGTAACGGAATTCTTTTTAACCATGAATCACCGTTACGTGGCGAAACCTTTGTTTCCCGTAAAATTACCAGAGCAGCAGCTCGCATAGCGCTGGGGCTTCAGGAAAAGCTTTATCTCGGAAATCTGGATGCCCTGCGGGACTGGGGTCATGCCAAAGACTTCGTTCGGGCACAGTGGCTCATCCTTCAACAGGACCATCCGGATGACTATGTCATTGCCACCGGGGAACAACATTCGGTAAGAGATTTCTGTGAAGGTGCATTTTTGGAACTTGGAATTAGACTTGAATGGAAGGGCAAAGGTGTTTCTGAAATAGGGATTATTAGTGATGTACAGCCGTCGGCTTTATTAAAAAAATACAATCGTCGTGAAAAATTTCGGAAACTATGTCAAGGTCAAACCGTTGTCGCGGTTGATTCACGCTATTTCAGACCAACAGAAGTGGATACGCTTTTAGGAGATCCCGCCAAAGCCCGGGAAAAGCTGGACTGGAAGCAAGAAATTTCTTTTGACCAGATGGTTCAGGAAATGATTGAGCATGACTTGAAAGAAGGCATGCGGGAGGCCATTTGGAAGCAAAAAGGCTTTGCGATTCCGGAAAGTTTTGAGGCCAATATGTAATTTAAAAAGGTTCACAGTTAAAGGGTTCACAGTTCACGGTTAAGGTGTGATGAGAATTAAGCGTTTTGAAGATATTGAGGCTTGGCAGTTGGCACGTGAATTGGCTCGAAAAGTTTATCGTTTAACAAAGAAACCGAGGTTTGCGAAAGACTATGGACTTAAAAGCCAGATACAAGATGCTGCCGGATCATCGATGCATAATATCGCTGAAGGATTCGATTCCGAAACGAATGCAGAGTTCATCCGTTTCTTGCGATACGCTAAGCGGTCATGCACAGAAGTACAGAGTGAACTTTATCTCGCTCTTGATGAAGAGTACATTTCTGCCGATGAATTCAAAGATGTCTATGAGCAAGCCAGAAGAACGCGTGCTGCAACCTATGGATTTATAAAATATCTAAAAAAATATAAAGAGAACAAAACAACCAACCGTGAACCCTGAACCCTAAACCGTGGAACCTAAACCGTGAACCTTGAACCGTGAACCTTGAACCGTGAACTGTAAACCCTGAACCTATGAAAAAGACTTCCAGAATATATATCGCAGGTCATACCGGGCTTGTTGGTTCCGCATTGCTCAGAAGATTAGAGGCCGAGGGCTATTCAAACTTGGTTGTACGGAAACATTCGGATTTGAATCTCATAAGACAGACTGATGTTGAAGATTTTTTTAAAGCAGAAAAGCCGGAGTATGTTTTTCTTGCCGCAGCCAAAGTTGGCGGCATTATGGCGAACTACACCTATCCGGCCGAGTTTATTTACACCAACCTGGCCATTCAAAATAATATTATTCATGCTGCATGGAAAACCGGTATCAAACGCCTGCTCTTTTTGGGTTCCTCATGCATTTATCCCAAAGAATGCCCCCAGCCCATGAAAGAAGATTATCTCTTATCCGGACCTCTTGAGCCAACCAACGAACCCTACGCAATTGCTAAGATTGCGGGTATCAAACTGTGCCAGTCATATAACCGTCAATACGGGACAAAGTATTTATGTGTCATGCCGACCAACCTGTATGGACCCAACGATAATTTTGACTTGGAAACCAGCCACGTTCTTCCGGCCCTGATCCGAAAATTTCGTTTGGCCAAACTTGCAGAACAAGGGGATTGGGAAGGGATTAGAAAAGACGAACAAAAATATGGCACAATTCCCGAAGAGATAAAGCAATCGATCGGGTTGACAAGTTTTATCTCGGATCTCGAAAAAACAACTTCCAACTCTAAGCCTTCTGTATTGCTTTGGGGAAGCGGCAGTCCTCGCAGAGAGTTGCTTCACGTTGACGACCTTGCAGATGCGTGTATTTTTTTAAGCAGACTGAATGAAAATGACTATCATGAATTATTCAATGATAATCGAACACCTTTAATAAATATCGGTTGCGGCGAAGATCAGACCATTAAAGAACTATCCGAAACGGTTGCACAAGTTGTCGGTTATAAAGGTGATGTACAATGGGATCTCGACAAACCGGATGGAACCCCTCAGAAGCTGCTCGATATTTCTAAGATAAAAAAACTGCAATGGAAACCTAAAATTGCTCTCACAGACGGTATCCCAAACGTTTACAAATGGTATGTAACAAACAAAAGTAGATGATATTTTTTACCAATGCCTGGTCAAAAAGGCTAAATTTCGAAACCGACTGGTTCATCTATTATGGGAGTTAGATGACCGTCAGTTATATGATATTCTTCAAAATCGGATGGATAGAACCCCTCAGAAGCTGCTGGATATTTTTCAGATAATTGGATACGTCCCTGCATTATTTTCGTTTCAAGGCGGCTTAGTAGATTTCTTTATCTCTTCGAGAACCAATTGCCAGCACTAAAACGGTGACTTTTTTTTCTTCTACTTGATAAACTACACGGTAATCTCCGATTCGGAGTTTCCGGAAGTTGACCAAATTGCCCGAGAGCGGCGCGCCAAACTGCAAAGGAGATTTTGTGAGCTTTGAGTCTATTGCCCGCATAATTCTCCTGGCCGCGGAAGGGCCTACATTTCCCAAGTCCTCCGCAACGTCAGGGTGATAAGAGACAGCCCAGGTCATTTGTTAAACTTTTCCATCATTTTTTTATGGGGCAACGCCTTTTCCGGTTTGAAGGTTTGCAGGCGGGCAAAGGCAAGGGCTGTGAGTCGCAGATCTTCTAACTCCTCTTGAATCGCCTCGTATTCATCAATAGAAAGAAGGATAGCCTTAGGGGTATTATTCTTAAGGATTATGAATTTCCCAAAGTCGTTCTTTTCAAGCATGTCTAATGTCGCCGCAGTCTTCTTAGAGAGTGCAGTTGCAGACAAATAATTTTTTGCACGTATCATATTGACCTCCACTATCAAATAATTATCTGAATAATAATCTGATTATAGTCTAATGTCAATAAGATTATTATCATCAAAAGAGACCTTTGAAAATTTTGCTGGATTACCGATTTTATGATTTCGTCAAATTTTTTGAGCAATGAGGAGATTTAATAAGGCGGTCAAATTAGCAGTGTGGCCGCAGGATTAGGCGGAAAAATCGTTTTCACTGAAGATAAGCTGAGAAAAGCATGCGATAGAAAAGGAGTCGGACATAGAAATAGAGGTAAAAGCGGAGTAATTTCATAAAAAGGAAACAGCCATCCTTATGGGTTTGGTTTAATGGCAAATAGTTTGGGGTAGAATTGGAGTTATTATTCCAGATGGATGAGGCACTGGATAGATTTTGGGATGGAAGGCCTCCGGCTCCGCTTCCAGCCCGTAGGGCCTACAGGCCGGAGGGTAGAGCCTACGCCTCGGAGAGAGGTTTTAGCTTTTCTCTGATGTCAGGGTCATTTGTTCGGTGAAATTTTCTGAACAGAATGGTGAGTCTGACGATGAACTTAAAAACGCGGCTGAGCAGCAGGACAATACCGGTAATCGATATTTAAAGCTAATCCCGGCGTTTTTTAGGTATACTCCTCAAAAATACCTGTGGTCATCCTATGACGCGGAAGCAGACGTATTATATATCAATTTTAAAAAGCCAAGTCATGCTACTGATAGCGAATTGACAGATTCGGAATAACAATTTTGAACGCCAGTAAGCGTTAAAGACTTCTATATCTTTAAATAATCTTGACTTCCGGCTCATAGAGCTCACAGCTCGGAGAGACGCCAGTAAAAAATTTATCCAGTTAAACAGGGTTTCCTTTGGGAAATTTAACAGGGATGAAAAAAAGTGAAAAAAATATCTTGGTATAAAAAATTTGACCGAAAATTGGGCCTGCCCCGTAGCTCTGGCAGATGGTACTGGGGTTGAAACGAAAAACTATGGGTTGAAAATCTGTGAAATATTGGCTCGTTGGACTTATTAAATTAGTTCTATCCGTGATTTCGGAACAAACATGCCTGTTGAAGCGGGATATCTGATTATCTCCGACCCGTATCCGGGCACTGGCGTCCGGCATCAGGCATCCAGAAACCAGCATCTATTTAACTGATGAATGAGCGTAATCGCCTTTCTGCATTGCAAATACCCAGGGTTCCCCATATTAAATTTTTATGGTTCGTTTTATTGTTTTTATGCTTAGGCGCTTCGGTATTGCATAGTGCCGAAACAAGCGTGAAAAAGGTGGCTGTATTGGTTTCTTTGAATATTCGTCCATATATAGAGGCCGTCGAAGGGTTAAAAGAGCGTTTTTCAGAACAAAACACAGCGGTCATCGAGGTCTTTAATATGGAGGAATATACGGATAACACCCGAAACATTTTGTCCAAAAACCTGAGGGATGAAAAATTTGACATTTGCATTGCCGTGGGTCCGGAAGCTGCCCGCTTTATCCGGACAGGAGATTTGGCTGATCAGGTGCTGAAAATGTATACCATGGTATTGAATCCGGATAAGATATTTGATTTAAAAGAACCCGTATGCGGTATTTCTTTGGACATTCCGGTAAAAATAATGATGCAGATCTTTTCGAAAGCTTTGCCGTCATTGAAACGGATCGGTCTCCTCTATGACCCTGAAAATAATTCAGAATTTACAAGACGGGCGGTTCTGGAGGCCGCTGTTATGGATTTGGGAATCATCCCCCTTGAGGTTTCATTGCGAAAAGAGATTCCGGATGTTTTAAAAAAAAATTGGGGGAAAATAGATGGACTTTGGCTCATTCCGGATCAAACAATTATTACAGAAAGTCTGGTTCGTTACATTATTAAAGAAGCTATTTCCAATGGGGTGTCGGTCTTTGGATATAACCGGTTTTTTTATGAGAACGGAGCAGCGTTGTGCTACATTTTGGATTACAGGGATATCGGCAAACAGACCGCTCAACTTTTGCTTGCGCTGCTGACCGGACAGGACTGCAAAAAGCAAACGCCTGTATTTAAAACCTGGTATAATTATAGGATCTTAAATACGCTGGGGGTTGAACTGGTGATGGATCCGTCAGCAGGCATGAAGATAGAACCCGGACCATGAAAAACCCGAGTATTCATATCAGACTCCTTGGAGCAGGATTTCTACTCATATGCATTGCCACATTGGTTCTGGACGTTGTGGGGGTTCATGTCACCCGCCAGTTTATGAATAAGCGGTTTGAAGACAGAATTGTGTTTTTGGCCAAATATCTGGCTTTAAATTCAGAGGTCGGCGTGCTTATTTGTGACAAAACCGGGTTAAATATTCTTGCACTGAATCTTTTGGGCGAGAAGGATGTGGCCAGAGTAACCATTATGGATGACATCGGCAATCTACTTGTGGATCAGCACCGGGAACTGCCCGGGCCCCTGTCACTGGTGGAATCACCTGTGATATTCAAAAAGAATAAAGATGAAAATCTATTATTTCGATCGGATATCAGGACTCCCTTTGGTAAAATAAAAAGGCCGGGAGAAGATTATATCGGCAAGGTGCGCATTACGTTCAGTACACACGGCATCGATCGGCTGATGAAAGAAATTACATGGAAATTTATCTGGTTGTCCATCCTGTTTGCCATATTTGGCGGCATGGTCTTTTATTTTATTTCCCGCCCCATTGTCCGGGAGGTAGGGCAGCTTGCCGTTACAGCCATCCAGGTCGGAAGGGGAGATCTGGAATTGCGGGCCAGGTCCGGCAAGTTGCCAGAGACAAGGGCGCTTGCAATTTCATTTAATACCATGCTCGATTCTCTGGAAACGAGTCGAAAAGCACTCGAGCGAGTTAATCAGGAAATGGTTCGACAAAAAGCCCTTGCCAAAGTCGGCGAATTCTCTTTAATGGTTGCACATGAGGTGAAAAATCCGCTCAGTATAATTAAGAGTTCATTAGATATCTTAAAAAAGGAATTAGCACTTCCCCCCGATAACACCATGATCCTCTATATGGAAGATGAGATCAGACGTTTGAACCGATTGATAGAAGATTTTCTCCTGTTTGCCCGTCCGGTCAAACCAACCATTCGATCTGTGGATCTTAATGGGATGTTGAGAGATATTATAGAAAGATTTGAGATTCAACAACAAGGATTGGCGCTTGATATAGAATCCGGAATTCCTTTGGCCCCATGTAACGCCGATGTAGACAAGGACCTGTTAACCAGAGGCTTGAGCAATATTATCAAAAATGCCTGTGAAGCCAACAATGAAAATGGACGGGTACGCATTGATGCAATGGTTCAGGATGATATCTGGACGGTGGAGGTCAATGACCAGGGGGAGGGCATCGATCCTAAAAATATTTCTAAAATATTTGATCCTTTTTTTACAACCAAATCAAAGGGAACCGGCCTCGGTCTTGCTTTTGCTTCTCAGGTTGTCAAATCACATGGCGGTATTGTCATGGCTGAAAACAGGGAACAAGCAGGCGCCCTGTTTCGGGTGGAATTGCCGATAACCAAAAAAGTGAGCAAAAGTTTGAAGTGAACTAAAGTGAGCTAAAGTTAAGGAAAGCGCCACAGGCGCAACACATTTAATATTTAAATTGATAGAATGCTCACACTTTAGGCACTTTAGATCATTTTAGGCATTTTAGGCACTTTAGATCATTTTAGGCATTTTAACGGAGTGATGTCATGGCTTACATACTGGTAGTTGACGATGAAAAAAAGATGCGGCACCTCCTTTCCATTATGTTGGAAAGGAGTGGTCATAATGTAGCTCAGGCGTGCGACGGTATAGAGGCCTTTGAAAAGGTTCAGTCTACGCCCTTTGACATGGTGATAACGGACATCAAGATGCCCCGAATGGATGGTACGGAACTGCTCAATAAAATAAAAGAGCAAGATTTGTCCTGTCCAGTGGTTTTTATTACTGCATATGCAACGGTGGAGTCTGCCGTCGAAACCATGCGTCAGGGAGCAGCCGATTATATAACAAAACCCTTTGATGAAGACCATATTCTGCTCACCGTTGAACGTACACTGAAATTATCCCGCATACTGGCTGAAAACAGGGAACTTCGACAAAATATTGAAAAACTGGCGGGTGATCATAACATCGTTTACCAATCCGAGCAGATGAGCAAGGTCATGGAACTTGTTTCCAAAGTGGCAAAAAGTGATTCCGCTGTTTTGATCACCGGAGAATCCGGCACGGGCAAGGAGCTTTTTGCCCGCTTTATTCATTTTGAAAGTGCGTGTTCAAAAGGTCGTTTTGTTCCGGTAAACTGTGCTGCGATTTCACCCAATCTGGTGGAATCGGAACTGTTCGGGTACGAAAAAGGAGCATTTACCGGGGCCGATCGCAAGACCCAGGGGAAATTTGAATTTGCATCGGGCGGAACACTGATCCTGGACGAAGTCGGCGATCTGCCGTTGGAGGCCCAAGCCAAGCTGCTTCGGGCGCTTGAGGAGAAAAAGATGCGGCGGGTCGGGGGTAATGAAGAGATCGATATCGATGTGAGGGTCATTTGTATCACGAATCGAAACCTGACGGATCTTGTTCAAAAAGGGGGATTTCGTGAAGATCTTTTTTTCCGAATCAACGTATTTCCAATTCATTCGCCGCCCCTGAGGGAACGGCCGGTCGACATTGTTCCGTTGGCCCAGTACTTTCTGGAAAACATGAATGACGGCCCGGAAATCCGGCTAACCCAAGGCGCCGTCCGGATGCTTAAAGAATATAACTGGCCCGGAAATGTTCGGGAACTGGCCAATGCCATGGAAAGAGCCGTCATCCTCTCAGCGGATCAGGGCGCCATAACCAGTGAAACCCTGTCGTTTTTAAAAAATCCCGGGTGTGGAATTCTGAATAATAATGGTTTTCAGCTTCCTCCCGAAGGCATTTCCATGGAGGCTCTACAGAAAGATATTGTAAAACAAGCACTTGAAAAAACAGGTAATAACCAAACAGCCTCCGCCAAACTTCTGGGACTCACCCGTGCCAAGTTCCGGGTGTTAATGAAACAAACGATGGAGTAGCTGAAATCATCCGTAAAATTATATCATTCAAGAGAACTAACGTGAAGCGCTCCTTGAACTCAATTCTTGTTCTTTCTTTTTTCCTGATCACGGTTTCGGTTACCCATGCAGGTATCGATTCCCAAACCGGTCCGGTCAAGGAAGAGACCCTGCTCATGTTCGTAGGAGAGGACCTAAAAGTTCTTTCCCTTGCCACACGGCGGGAAGAGAGTGCCTGGCAGGCCCCGGCAATCGCCCATGTCATCACCCGAAAACAAATACTGGAACAGGGTCTGACCACCCTGAGTGAAGCACTGGCAACGGTTCCGGGGTTTCATATGGCAGAGAAAGAATGGGGTACGATTCCCTACATGCACGGCGTGCCCAATTCGGTTCTTTTTTTATATGACACGGTGCCGTTGGGGTCCGATGTGACCAAACAATTGAATTCTCTGGATCATGAACTTTCCCTGGCATCGGTAAAACGCATTGAAATTGTCAGGGGACCCGGGTCCGTGTTATGGGGCCCGGATGCTTTTGCCGGTATTGTCAATGTGGTGCCCATGACCGGCAAAGATCTTGACCGGGGGGAAGTCGGATTGCTGTATGGATCCCCGGGCGGTCAAAAGGGTTTTTACACCAACCTGGGGTATAATTCCGGCTTTTGGGATGTGTTCGCATCCGTCAGCGGTCGACAGGGAGAAGAAGATGATACGGGGTGTAATCTGGTCAGATTTTGGGAAGATGAGATAACACCCGTGCCCTTCCCCGATCGATTGGGAGAAAAGGACCCCGGGGACTCTCATTATCTGGAAGCTTCCGGCCGAATATCTTATGGAGACTGGCTGAGTTTGTCCGGCCGTATCTCTGATAATAAAACGGCCTATGCCATGACCGGGGAGGATGAGCAATTTACCTGGTGTGAAGATAAAAATGTGACGTCAGGCCATGTTAAGCTGGAAGCCCGAAAAAAGCTAAATTTTTCATCTGCCATTAGAGTTACCGGGAGCTACTCGTGGCTGAACCCGGAATACGATATTATCGACCGAACCGTTTCACAAGAAGAATATACATCTTATGGTGAAATCCTTTATGACCGCAGCTTTCTGGCCGGTCAAAGCCTGTTTACCGCAGGCGCGTCATACCGAAAAAAACGGATCAAGAATGCCCCCATGTGGGATGGGTACCTGTATGACTTCCTGGGTCCGGAAAATGAATTTTTTGTGCCCCTTCTCACCCAAGAAGATTATAATACCCGCCTGTGGTCCCTGTTTGGTCAATATACGCACAAAATCGGGGATTTTGAATTTTTAGGCGGCGTTCGTCAGGATGATCACGATTCGTATGAGGATAAAATCAGCTACAATTTGGGTGCGGTCTGGTCGCCTCAACCCCAGTGGGTTTTGAAGGTGTTATACGGAACCGCTTACCGGACACCCTTTTCCAGACAACTTCGGGAAGATGAAGAACCGGATTTGGAAGAAATAAAAAACTTGAGCGCCCAAATTTCATGGAAACCCAAAAAATGGCTGGAAGTCTCCTTGACCGGATTCACCAGCCGGATTGAAGACCATGTGATGGAAGACCCGTATGCCGGGCTCTCCCTGCCCAACCGGCAGGATATTGACGGGGTTGAATTTGAGCTCAAGTGTGCACCCCTTGACTCGCTGGACGTTTCCGCCAATCTGACATTGTTGGATAACAGCGGACCGGATGAGACCTATAAATATAACGACTTTTCATACATCGATGAAGACGGCAATCTAATCCGGCATTATGTGGATCTGTTTTATCCTTATGACAGCGGGCCCGATACCCTGTTCAACCTGACCGGCACCTGGCATCCGATCCAACGAGTCACCACCACGGGCCGGCTCCGTTATTTTTCTTCCACAGAACTGATTCATCCCAGGGGGGAATCTATGACGTCGTTTTCCGATGTCTGGCTGGTGGATCTGAATACCACTATCCGGGATGTTGTGTCATCCGGGATGGACCTCGATGTGGTCATTAAAAATCTTTTTGACCGGGACTATAAGGTACCCGGCACCTATAGCGCCATCCAAGGGGACTCGTTTACAGTTGAGTTGATTCTAAGAAAACGATGGTAAGCTGAATGGGGGTATTTAGAGACCAGCAAACCATTTACGTTGAATACCGGAAATAATTTGGCGTGCCGAAAACGTGATTTAAGGAAATAATTGTGTAGGGTGTAGAGAATAAAGGGCATGGAACTTTGACGGTCTCGTAAAAAGTCCAACTTCTGTGTTGTGCTGCATTTCGCAATCATTCAACGTACGAAAAGTACGCCTCATGATTACAAAATTTGCACGCCTTGAATTTGAACTTTTTACGAAACCGTCTAAATCGGACTTTTTACGAGTTCATCAACTTTTGGATTGAATATTTTTGGCTTTGGTCCAATATTCTGTTATTCCATTTACAAATGAAGCAAGCTAACTTTAGACAAACGACTAACCGAAGGTTGGCTATATTTAGACATTATTGGTGAATACTAACCGCCGAACTACTGATTGCGACTGCAGCAAAAGGTGCGGGCCGGACAAAAAAGTAAATATCCGGGTCCAGAGGGCCCGGCTTTGGGTTACCCCTGAAAGGGGATATTTTACTCAAAACCGTATAAGTTAAAAGTGCCTAAAGTGATCTAAAGTGCCTAAAGTTATGGTGTCGCTTCGCTCTCTCCGAGCTGTAGGCTCTATGAGCCGGAAGCCAATGTTTTTATATAATTGACAGAATTCCTTAACTTTAGCTCACTTTAAACTTTAGTTCACTTCAAACTCTTGCAGCGATTCTTCAGGCAGAGCCAAAGAACTCTGACCTGGCCCAAAGGACCAGGTTTTTCAGGACAAAATAAATGAATATTCATATGATATTATTTGTCTGCCGAGCTAACCTTGCCTATGGAGATCCGAAAAATCGTAAAACTGGCATATATTTTGCTTTAAACATTTGGATAGCAAATTTTCTAAAGGAAGGAGTGTCTATATGCGGCTTCTGTTTACAATATTTTTTGGGGTTTTGGGAAGCATCCTGTGTTCTTTTTTTCTGTGTGTCCATGCGGAAGGGATTGAAAATAAGGATTGGGATTTAAGCCAATATGAACTTTTGTTGCTTGATAAAATTAACTGGGCACGAACAAATCCCGTTGAGGCCGCACTCGCTGTAGGGGTAGATCCGAATCAGTTGTTTTTAGAATCTTCTGTCTGGCACTCAATAGTTGCCGACGGATTGCCGCTCCTCCAGTCCAATGAGAATCTACGGCAAACAGCCCGACAACACACGGAAGACATGTTTCTCAACCACTATTATGGAAAACTTTCTCCTGATGGCAGTACACCTCAAGATCGTATAGAATCGGGCGGTTATAACGCATCGGTATTTAGCGAAATGTTGGGGATGATTACGTTTCAAAACTTTATGTCGCCTGAAATTGCCGTACAAAATTTGGTTGAGTACCTCATAAAAAGAGACATCCTTTTGCTTGACAGTGGAAAAAACAATATTTTCAATCCATCCCTAGTGGACGTGGGAGTAGGTATGATGGCGGGAGTTTTTCCGGTCGGCAACGCATTTTACAACGCGTATGTAGTGACATGTGACTTTGCATCACCGCCGGTTGCCCGATTTGGATATTTAGAAGCAGAGTTTCTTTTTTTGGATTTGCTTAACCAGGCACGGATAGCCCCATTGCAAACATTTGAAAATTACGGGGTTGATATGACGCAACTCACAAGTCCTTGCTCGACATTGTATTATATATTATTAAGCGGATTACCACCGGTGGTTTATAGTACCTCATTGCGAGAAATTGCGCTGAAAAGAAATGAGGACATTTTTAAACAGCAAATATTTGACGATGATCAGTTGCATACGGGGCATTGGGAAACTTCCGAAGAATCAGCGAGCCAATGTCCTGGTCTTGTAAATGAAAGCATGATCGCTTTTAAGACCGCCGACAATATTGTGACTGAGGAAGCCGTTCAACTTATTTTTAAAGAACTGTTTATTCGTGAATTGAACGCCGAAGATTCATCAGAGCTTTGGATACTGAACCCGAATGTTCAAGAAATCGGAATGACACTTGGACAAGGCGTGCCGCAGACTGCCACAACCGAGAACTATCAATATGTGCTCTCGATGGCTTTTGGTCAAGATTATCTTTCCACACTGGAAAAACAGTCCCTGGCCTTACTGAACCAGTCCCGTGTTCAATCATCCGCTGTACCGGAGGCCCCGGACAGCACCTCGACACCTCCTGAATGGAGCCTGCCGATGCCGCCGTTAATTCCCGGTTGCCAGGTTTTCGCCGTTGCAGATGAACATGCCATCGATATGATTCAAAAGGGGTATTACGACACATATTCTTACGACGGCACCAAGGACAGTAGTGAACGCATGGCGGCAAAAGGGTATTGGGTCGATGAATCTGCGGAGACGATCGGATCAATCATTCGTGATGTTCCGTTCGATCCGGCGGAGGCGGGATCAGAAATGTTTGCGGAAATGTTGACGTCGCGAACTTCGTCCGGCTACGGTGTTCAAAATTTGTTTAACCCACGGATGAAAACAGCCGGTATACGCTTTTTATATACAGAGCCTTTAGAAGAAGACTCGTTGGCAACCGAAACAAAGAGTTTTTTTCATAACTATTATACCCTATTGTTGGTGGCAGACCAGGCTTTACCCATCGAACCTCGCGAGGCAAATATCGTCGGGCTTATTTTTCGTGATTTAAATGGAGACGGTTTTTACAACAGAGGAGAAGAGATCGGGTCGACACCTGTTGTCATACGGGATGGTGATTCCGTTTTTCATTTTTTTTCTGATTCCGCCGGAAATTTTGTGGTACCCCTGGCGCCTGGTTATTATGAAATCGAGGTTGTGTACGGCGACAATTATTTGAGCCGATCAATCGAATTGGGTGCCGACAATATCATGGTGCTTTTTCCTTTTTAATTAGTGGCAAATCGGTTTGGGAAATCTTATCAATGCGTTGAACGATCGACGAATATTATGTTTGAAAGCCGACCGATTTTTTTATAATCAGGATTTCCGAAAGCTGCAAGTTTCGTATGGTATTTTTATGTATAGAGAGTTCAAGGTTTAATGGATAACGTCCTGCTGAATTCGGTGAGAGTATGGTTTATTTTTATTGTAATACTTTTTTCTACTCCGTACTCCTGGGCAATGGAATCCTTATCGGATGGTGAAACCTACATCCGAAAAGTTGAAGATCATAACATTACATTAAGTCCTCAGCACCTCGATCTGGCCAAATCCATTGATCTTTCTCTGAAAACAAATCCTGAATTGAAGTCATGGGAATATGAACAGAAAAAATCTGAAAATGACAAAAAAATTGCCAGAAGCAATTTCGGTCCCTCCCTGTCGTTAAGTTTAAATCATAACGACCTGATCAGTATCGATTCCAAAGGACCCGCAGATACGGATTATCTTGACCAGAACATTGATTCGCTGGATATGGCCGTGGTGCAGCCTCTTTTTAAGGGATTTACCACTATAAATGAGTACAACCGTGCGGAGTTACTACAGAACTGGACAAAGTGGAAAATAGCCTATGTTAAATTAGGAGTGGTGCACGAGGTTCAGACCAACTTTTTAAAACTTCTCCAATTAATGGAAGAAGTGAACAGCCTTCAGCAAACGGTCAAACGGCTTGAAAATGCTTTGGAAGCTGCTAAATCGTTCCATCGCGTCAACATGGCACCCTATATCCAAGTGCTTGAGGCCAGCGTCGATCTGTCAGATGCAAAGCAGCGATTAAGCCAGGCCAAAAGTTCTTTAAGAACCCAGACCATTAAGATGAATGTTCTGGCAGGTCTGTCACCGGATGCGCCGACCGTTTATGAAGGGGAGTTGGATACCGGTCTGGCCGAGTTTCCTTTGAGCATGTCGGAATGTCTGGCGCATGCGTTTCTGAATCGGCCGGATCTGCTCGCCGCCCAGGTGAATCAGCACATCGCAGAAAAGGATATTGAGATTATTGCCGGACGGTACTATCCCACCGTACAGTTGGAAGGGCACTATTCCATATATGATCGGGACTATGACGATTTGGGGAAGGATTCTTTAGGCGGTGCGTATAACCGGGATCAGAAAAACAAATACTGGGCCATCGTCCTGAACATGCGCTGGAATTTATTTGAGAGTGGCAAAACCTATTACACTCAAAGTAAATCAAGAAACGAGGTATCCCGGCAAAAGGAGCTGATTCGCTCCCTAAAAGATCAGATTAAGTATAATATCCGAACATATTTTTTAATCCTGCAGGAATCACGGGGCCGCATTGATTCGACTCGAAAAGCCGTTACTGCGGCCAAAGAGAATTACCAGATGGCCCGCAAACGCTACCAGCTTCAACTTGCGCCCAATCAGGAAGTGCTCAATGCACAGGAAAGACTGTCACGGTCTGAAGCCAACCTGAACCAGGCCCTGGCTGACTATAAACTGTCGCTGGCCAATCTGTATATTTCCATGGGGATTCGAAATGATTCGCTGCTTCCAACGGTCAGTGATACCTCCAATGAATGATTTGACAGTATCCGCCGTGCAAAAATAGGTTTGAGGAAATTATGAAAACTTTTTTAAAACAAGTCAGAAAGCATTTAGGTTATTCTGCTTTGTTCAGTTTGTTTATCAACGTTCTTTATCTAACATTTCCCATCTACATGCTGGCGATTTACGACCGGGTGCTCAGCAGTTACAGTATGCCGACATTGATAACCATCACGGTGGGGGCGTTGTTTGCCCTGGTTATTTTCGGTGCACTTACTTTTCTGCGGAGCAGGCTGATGCTCCAGGCGGGAAACTGGATGGAAAACAGCCTGAATGATCAAATTTTGTCCGATACGATCAGTGATGCAAGCCGGATAAAGAAAATCGGATACAGTCAGGGACTGGGGGATCTCAACATGCTTCGAAGCTACGTAAGCGGCCCGGCCTTCACGAATTTGTTTGATATTCCGTGGACCCCGTTTTTTTTGCTCCTTATTTACCTGCTGCACCCGGTTCTGGGAATTGTGGCCACCGCCGGCGGGGTGGCTATCATTATTTTGGGGGTGTTGCAGGAAATGGTCACGCGAAAGCAAATTAACCAGGCAAATTCCATCAACGTCGCCGGCCGTCAGTTTGTCGCCGCCAGTCTTCGAAACGCCGAAGTCATTAACAGTCTGGGGATGACCGATAATATCACAACCCACTGGAATGAGAAGCAGACACAGGTGCTGCAATTGCAGACCTCCGCAAGCAATTCTGCCGGCATACTCCAGTCCATCACAAGGAGTTTGCGGATGAGCATGCAGGTGCTGATTTACGGTTTTGGCGCCTGGCTGACCCTCAAAAACGAGTCCACTGCCGGTATTATGATCTCCGCTTCCATCATTATGGGACGCGCGCTGGCCCCGATAGAGCAGGGTATGGCCTCGTGGAAGCAGACCATTGAAGCCAGAGCCGCTTACCGGCGCTTGAGTGCCCTGACACAAATTCCCCGGGATGAAAAAATAACAGATCTGCCGGCACCCAAGGGAAAACTCGATGTGGAGGGAGCCACCCTGGTTCTGGGGGGGCGCACCGTACTGCAAAATGTTTCCTTTTCTCTGGCACCGGGAGAGGCATTGGGATTGATTGGACCGAGTGCCGCCGGAAAGACCTCTCTGTGCCGCATGCTGCTCGGCATATGGCCGTCAATGGGCGGCAAAGTGCGATTGGACGGTGCGAATGTGTTTCAATGGCCACAGGAGGACCTGGGGACATATCTTGGTTATCTGCCCCAGGACATTGAGTTGTTCCCGGGGACGGTCAGTGAAAATATCGCCCGAATGGGATCGGTTGATTCCGAGAAAGTAATTTCAGCCGCTAAAGAGGCCGGTGTCCACGAAATGATTTTAAAACTGTCCCTGGGATATGACACGCCTATCGGTGAGGCCGGCACAATTCTGTCCGGCGGACAGCGCCAGCGGATTGCCTTGGCAAGAGCCATTTACGGTCAACCGGTTTTTGTTGTTCTTGACGAACCCAACTCAAATCTGGACGATATGGGAGAAAAAACATTGCTTGAAACCCTGTCGCGGATGAAGATCCGGGAAATTACTACGGTTATCGTCACCCACAAGCCCAGTCTTCTGGCGCATGTGGACAAGGTTCTTATGTTAAAAAGCGGACAGGTGGCGGCTTTCGGTCCGAGGGAAGATGTTTTTAAACAGCTGATGGGTCCCGTTCAAAAACAGAAGATCCTCCAGGGGATAGCGGCCGTCAAAAACTGATCGAGATTTAGAAATATGATGGGATGGTGAAAATCGCCGTGTATACAGATGGAATTTTAATCCCATTTTGTTCCGTATCTTAAGGTTTCAGGTGTCAGGTGTGAGGAATGATGAACAGAGGCGCTGAAACCTGACACCTGAAACCAGGCATACGGGAAGGAATTTTTTAAGGGAATAAAGATGAAGAAACCTGATATACCAAAGAAACCAGAGATGATAAGTACCAACCCGAGAAAATACATTGTCGCCGGCCTGCTGATTATTGCCGTGTTTTTCGGGGGAATGGGGGCATGGGCCACGTTTTTCCCATTTAGCGGGGCCGTGATTGCACCCGGTATGGTCAAAGTCACCATGGAAAGAAAAACCGTTCAGCACCTGGAAGGCGGCATTGTAGACAGAATTTTTGTCAGGGAGGGCGATCAGGTGGAAAAGGGCCAGGTACTGGTGCGCCTGAAAAGCACTCGTGTGGACGCGTCCGTGAGCTTGCTCCAGGGCCAGCTGTGGGTAAAGACAGCGGAATTTGCAAGACTCAAGGCGGAAAGCCGGTTTGCCGATACCATCATTTGGCCGGACTCCCTACCCGATGTGGAGAAAGAACCTTCTCTGGTCAAAATACTTCAGGAAGAAAACGAGGTGTTTACTTCCAGGAAAAAAGATCTGCTGGGAAAGACCCGGTTATACGTATCTCAAATTGAACAGCTCAAACAGAAAATTCTTGGCGCGAAAGAGGAAATGGCGGCGCACAAAAAGATCATCGCCAGTATTCAGGAGGAGTTGACGGCCAAGGAGGCCCTTTACGAAGATCGTTATATTGATAAAACGCAGTTATTGGTTCTCCGAAGAAGCCTTGCGGAACGAGAGGGACAGGCCGGCGCACTCCGGCAGGTGATTGCCGAAACCAGCCAGAAAATAGAAGAATTCAAATTGAGAATTGTCGATTTGCGCAACAGCTACCAGGAGAAAGCGGTTTACGAACTGAGCCGTGTGAGTGATCAGATATTCGAGATTCGTGAAAAATTGAAGCCCACGGTAGATCAGCAGGAGCGCCTGGAGATAAGAGCGCCTGTAACCGGTGAAGTGATCAACCTCCAGATCCATTCGGAAGACGGCGGAGTTATTCGCTCCGGTGATTCGCTTATGGACATCGTGCCGAAAAATGCCGAGATGATCGTTGAGGCCCGCATCCGGACGAACGATATTACCAAGGTGCAAAAAGGACAGCCGACAAAGGTTCAACTCACCGCCTTCAACCGCCGAGTAGTTTCGCTTATTGAAGGCGTTGTCACATACATTTCCGGGGATCAGCTCACCGAGCGGACCTCTGCCGGTAATATTCCGTACTATCTGGCACATATAAAAGTCAATGATAAAGACTTGGAAGAAAGCGGTGCGTATCTTTCACCGGGAATGCCGGTCGTCTGCTATATCACCACCGAAAAGAGAACTATACTGGGTTACTTGCTTGATCCGATCATAGAAAATATTGACCAGGCCCTTCGGGAAAGTAATTGAATGGGATGGGTTCTAAAAAACGCTAAAAGGCAATGTGTTTTGACAGCAGCTTTAACTTCAAGCGGTTGCGAAAAGGTAAAAAATGGCAAAAAAAAACAAAGAGCAGGCAAACCTTTTGAGGGATGCCCGGGAAGAAATCAGTCTGGAATTGGAAAAAGACTATTTTACGCCGGCGCTTCAAACTGCCGTTAAAAAAGCAGTGGATGCCAATTTCCAGGCAAAAGACATTATAAACGGTCTAACCAATACGTACTTGAACATGATTGTGATCATGCTTGGGAAAAAAGAAGCAGCGGCCAATTTGCTAAAAGCCCAAGCCGATCATCTGCTCAATCTTGAGAATCCCGGTTCCTAAGATCAGGCTTTCAAGATGGATGGAAATCAAGACCGTTGGTAAACGTTGATGCCTTTGGCAGGTGTCAGGTGTCAGGAATGATGCACAGAGGCGCTAAGTCTCACTTTATTTAGCCTTAAATCTAAGATTATTTGAGCCATTTTAAAAAAAATATTTAATTGTCATACAAATGATTTTAAATGGTTATTTTATCTCTTAATCTTAACCTGTTATTCGCAGTGTCTGCGGAGTACAATTCAAAATAAAGAGAAAGAATTTGTTACCGGATAATGTTGAATTAACAGGGTCATTTATTCTGAACCTTAGCCCCTGACACCTGAAACCTGAAACCTGAAGCTATCGATGACTTCTTTTTTAAACTATTTTCGTCAGGGATACCGATACCGGCAATTGATCATGACAATGGCCAGACGAGAACTGGTCCAGAAATACATCGGGTCAAGTATTGGGCTCATGTGGGCGGTTGTTTATCCGCTGTTTATGATAACGATCCTGTGGATAGTTTTCGGCGTGGGGTTCAAAGCCGTACCCGCACGAGGGGTTCCGTTTGTTGTTTTTTTGACGGCCGGGCTGTCGAGCTGGTACTTGTTTTCCGACATTGTTTCCGGCTCAACCGGTGTTGTGATGGAACATGGGGAATTGATCAAAAAGATGCCGTTTCCTTCACAAATACTACCGGTTATCAAGACCATCGTCGGTATGGTGAACCACGCAATATTTATAATTATTTTAATTGGTTTGATTGCCTTTCACAGGTTACCGGCCAATCTTTACTATATACAGGCGTTGTATTATCTGTTGGCCCTGTTTGTGCTTGCCCTTGGACTGAGCTGGCTCTGCGCCTCTCTTACCCCCTTTTTCAGAGATGTTGAGCATTTTATTGCGATTATTCTCCAGGTCGGCATGTGGTATACACCGGTTTTCTGGGATTTGAGCATGCTGCCCGAAAAGTTCCATATATATTTCATATATAACCCCATGTTCTATATCGTTCAGGGCTATCGGGATTCGTTTATCTATTTTAAACCGTTTTGGGCTTATCCGCAGCAGACGATCGTTTTCTGGGGGATTGCCGTCACGCTTCTGGCCGTCGGCGGGCTCAGCTTTAAAAGATTAAAGCATCATTTCCCTGATGTTCTATAATTACAGATCTCGTAACATGATAGAAAAATAGGTCTTTTTTTTGGACATTATCGGGCGTGGTGAAGCCTTCTCGAAGCATAGGTTTCAGGTGTCAGGTTTCAGGCTGGCTCTCGCTTTTTCACTACTGACACCTGACACCCGATACCTGAAACCTGAGGGCCAGTGTCCAATTTTCATGCAATCCCCCGAAAATTAAGGAGTCACGATTATTTTTCCAAGCTGAATGACGAGGTCTGAATGAACGATATCCAAAAGATAGTCATATGGTAAATCATGCCGAATAACGTCATTACACTTGAAAAAATTGTTAAAGCATATAACATTTATAATCACCCCCTGGACCGCGTGAAGGAGGCGTTTCATCCCTTCAGAAAAAAATACTGCCATCGCTTTTATGCCCTTAAAGACATAACGTTCAATGTTAAACGGGGAGAATCCATCGGGATTATCGGAAAAAACGGCAGCGGAAAATCTACCCTCCTTAAGCTCATCTCCGGCATTATACCGCCGACCAGCGGTCGACTGGAAGTTTTCGGAAAAATAGCGGCACTTCTGGAGTTGGGCACCGGGTTCAATCCCGAATTTACTGGCCGGGAAAATATTTTTCTGAACGCTGCCCTGTTGGGACTCACCAGCGAGGAAATACGGGATTGCTATGATGACATTGTAACCTTTTCCGGTGTCGGCAACTTTATTCGCCAACCCTTGAAACAATACTCCAGCGGAATGGTCATTCGTCTGGCCTTTTCCATAGCCACGCACGTCTGGGCGGATACGCTGATTATTGATGAAGCGCTGGCCGTCGGAGACGAGGCCTTTCAGAGAAAGTGCTTTGCCCTGTTGCAGGATCACAAAAGAAGAGGCAATACTCTGATATTCGTTTCCCACAGTTCTAATGCCGTCATTGAGTTGTGTGACCGCGCCCTGCTACTGGAAGATGGGAACCTGTTGCTGAATGATGAACCCAAAATTTGCGTGCGAGAGTATCACAAACGATTGTTCTCTTCAGTAAAAACAGCGGCGAACCCGGCTGAAAAGACAGAGGAAAAGGAAAAGACAAACATTCAGAAAATGATTTCGGAGCGAGACGATCAGAGCATATCTGCAAAATTTGAAACGTCGCTGAACTCTTACTGGGAACCGGGCTTTATCAGCCAAAGTACGGTATCGTATGCGTGTCAGGGCGCCCAAATCAGCAACACCGTTATACGAGACCCTCAGGGGCGGGAGGTAAACACCTTTTATCCCGGTGAGATTTGTTTTTTTTCCTATGAAGCAGAATTCTTCGAAGATTCCTATCAGGTTGTTTTCGGCAGCATGATCAAAACCATTTCCGGACTGGAACTTGGCGGTATGATTTCCCATCCCCTGGCGTCACCGATTCCGTATGTCGCTTGCCATACGGTTGCGGAGGTTCGGTTTGGATTTGCATGCCGGATGATGCCGGGCGTTTATTTTTTTAATGCCGGTATTACGGGATATAAAGACGGTACCCAGACTTATTTGCATCGAGTGATTGATGCCGTAATGTTTCGCGTGCAAGCCAAGGAAGGATTACTGGCCACCGGAACCGTTGATTTTTTGGAGAAACCCATGCCCACCGTCACGTTGCGTCCAACCCAGGCAACCGTAGCCGCCAAAACCGGTTGAATCGTAATGGGTGGGTGTAAATCAAGATTGTTGCTGGTTTAGCTCAAGCAATCCAGGTTTCAGGTGTCAGCTCTTACGTTCGTCCTCCTGACACCCGACACCTGAAACCAGACCTTCGAATTTCGATGGAAAGTAATAAATGACCGCTGTTAACCAACATCAGTGAATTACACACGTGATGGGTTTGTGGGATATCCATTAATTTTGAAAAGTTATTAAATTTATGCTGATTATATCGAATTTTGGGGAGGCTATTACGAATCGTCTGTTTTTATCGTATCTAATTAGTCGCGACAGAAAAGTGAACTAAAGTTTGAAGTGATCTAAAGTGAGCTAAAGTTTGAAGTGATCTAAAGTGAACTAAAGTTTGAAGTGATCTAAAGTGAACTAAAGTTTGAAGTGATCTAAAGTGAACTAAAGTTTGAAGTGATCTAAAGTTGTTGAATTCTATCAATTTTATAAAATGGTGGAGCGAAGCGACTCCTCAACTTTAGGCACTTTAGATCACTTTAGGCACTTTACACTTGTTCATTGCATTATCCGGATATCAGTCTGATTTTAAGCTATAAATTTGATACTCCCCAAAATCCGTTATAACCAGAATTTATGAGGTGTTTTGTTTATGCAAATCATTGTAACGGCAATGCATCGTTCAGGTAGTTCTCTGTGTACCCGGCTGTTGAGTTTTATGGGGATTCACCTGGGGCCGGGCAACGCTCTTTTGCCCCCGCGTCCTGACAATCCCAAGGGGTTCTGGGAGCGTTCGGATCTCCAGATTCTCCATGACCAGGTGCTGGAAAAGCTCAATTGCTCGTGGTATGATATTGCTGAATTCGACCTGAAGGCAGCCGATGAAAAGCTCTTTGATTTTTTTAAAATCGGTGCGGAAAAGATTCTACGGGAGCTTGATACCTGGCGTCCCTGGGTTTTGAAAGATCCCAGGATCTGTCTTTTTTTCCCCTGGTGGCGGCAGTTGCTGGAAGTACCAATTATTATTTATGTATACCGTTCGCCCTTGCAAGTCGCCAAATCCCTTCAGAAGAGAAACAACCTGCCCCTGTGCGTTGGACTGGCATTGTGGGAGGCTTATAATATCAGAGCGCTGGATGCAGGCCGGGGACTGCCGCGTACGTTTGTTTCCTTTGCTCGGATGGTTGATGAGCCCATGGCAACCCTTGCACGGATTTTTTCCGACTTGCAAAAATTCGAGGTTTCCGGGATTCGCCCGGTGTCTGAAAAAGAGGTGAACGCCTTCCTAAACTATGATTTACTGCACCACCAAGATAGTTCCGATGAAGAATATACCTTTCTGACCCAATCCCAAAAACGTCTGTGGCATTTCCTGGAAGACGGCGCGCCCATGGGTCGGTGTTGTGGATTGAGTGTGTCAAAACTGGCCGAAGATACCCTAAGACATTATTGCAACAAAGACAGAGAGATATCCGGCCTGACGCTGCGACTGGAAGAAAACGAAGGGGTTAATGAAGCGCTCAACGCGGAAAAAGAACAACGAATGAAGGAAAACGAGTTGCTTTGGATTGAGCAGGAAGATCAGCGGAAAGAAATTGAAGAACTTCATACCAAACAACAGAAGGAAATTGAAAATATTCACATGGAAAAACAAGTCCTTCTGGGAGAAATCCAGGCGTTGGGATCGTCCCTGGCCGACGCTAAACTGGAACTGAAAGCATCAGGAGAGGAACTGAAAGCATCAGGAGAGGAACTGAGTGAGAAAGAAGGCACGCTGAATGCTCAGCGAGATCATGGTGACAGCCTGCAGGCAGAGATCCAAACGGTTCGCCGGATGCTGGACCGGCATATTGCCGGCCCGTTGTCCTTGCCCGATGCCGTGGATCAGTTTGAAAGACAATACCAGGAAGCGCGGGATTTAGCACAAAGTAACTATCTGGCCCACCAGCAATCTGAAAAAGCGCTTCAGGAGGTGTATGTCTCTCGCACCTGGCGATGGGGACGAAAACTGTTCGGGCCGCCGGCATCTGTGTGCAGAATCTGCAAACGAATCGTTACCCGGCCGTGGATTCGGGGCGGTGACCCGGACAGGCAGGCCGCGCCGGTCATACAACCCACCGACACCCAACGTCTTCCCGGGCCCGGTTCCCTTGAAAACGCTCTTTCGGTTCCGGGTGCTGCCAACAGCACGGAAGCCCCCCTGTCACAATTGTTTTCCATGTTTCACCCGCACCCGAAATTTCCTGAATTGGATACCCGAGAGATTGTCGATATCATTATTCCGGTTTACAACGGGTACCCGCTCTTATTCCCTTTGTTTAAAAGCATTTTTGAAAACACCACCATTCCTTACCGATTGATAATTGTAAACGATGCCAGCACGGAAGGCAAGGTCACCGCGTACCTTGAAAGCCTGGCTCAAAAAAACGACGCTATTCGATTAATCGTCAATGAGGAAAATTTAGGATTTGTTCGGAGTATCAACCGGGCGGCGAAAATCGCCACCCACGATTTTGTGATTCTTAACTCGGATGTTACGGTTCCGCCACATTGGCTGGAGCGGTTGATGCGTCCGATTCGTAAGTTGCCGAATGTGGCCAGCGCCACGCCATTTACCAATTCCGGAACCATCTGCAGTTTTCCTGATTTTCCCAATGACAGCGAGCTTTTTGCAGGATTAACCGCTGATGAGATCGATGGGGCCTTTGCCCGGGTCAAGCCGGATGCGTGCTATTTTCCCTTGCCGACCGGTGTGGGGTTTTGCATGGCCATAAACAAAACCGTATGGGATAAAATAGGTCCCTTTGATGCCGAAGCGTTTGGAGACGGTTACGGCGAAGAAAACGATTGGTGCCTGCGCGCTCAAGCCCACGAGTTTACCAACGTGATGGTTCCCAACCTTTTTGTTTATCATAAACATGGCGGATCTTTTTCAGACCGGCGGAAAAAGGAGCAGCTGAAAAAGAACATGCCTCGAATTCATGAAAGATATCCGTCCTATGGGGCCCAGGTGGAAAAATTTGTAAGCCGGGATCCCGCGCGGGACATTCGGAAATGGGTGATGGTGCTGTTGTCCGCCTGCCGCAGCGCCCGGAAGGTCGTACTTATTGTAGATCACCAACTGGGGGGCGGGGCAAATCTTTACCGGCGGAAGCTGGTTCGAGACCGGAGCGGGCATTTTGAATCGTTTCTTATTTTAAGCTATGATGTTAAAAACGGACGCTACCGGATTAAATATATCCATGATACCATGGCGCCGGTCCTGGTATACCTGAAGTACCCCGGGGAACTTATGGGGCTTGTGGACTATTTGCCGGTTCATGAAATAATAATTAACAACATGGTGTCTTATCCGGACCCCCTTGCAATGCTGGGTGTGTTGCATCGTATAAAAAATACTCAGCAGGCACGGATGATTTTCTGCGCGCATGACTTCTTTGCGATCTGTCCGAGTTGCAACCTGTTGGATGAGAATGGAACGTACTGTGAGGTGTCTGATTTAACAAATTGCCAAACCTGTATCAGTCAAAACAAACAGGTGTTGGAACACTACCGTCAAAGTGATATGCGTAGATGGCGGCAGACCTGGCAAAACATTTTGGACAACTGCGATGAAATCTTATGTTTCTCAAAATCCTCCCTCGATATTTTCAGTCAGGTTTATCCACAAACCGACTCCGGGAAATTTGTTATTCGTCCGCACCAGGTATCGGATATGAGGCTGGTTTTGTTCGATAGACATGGGAAGAAGAATATTCGGACCATCGGCGTCATCGGCTTCCTGGCGCTCCATAAGGGAAGCAGAATCGTGTTTCAAATCAATAAGCGCATTGCGGTTCGGAACCTGGGGATTCGTATTGTTGTCATCGGTGATTTGCCGGAGCACCCGGAAAAATACACGGGCAGTCGTGACGGCATTATTGTTACCGGTCCTTACCGGCGGGATAATTTGCCCGCCATTGTGGAAACCTACGGGGTGGACATGGTGCTCCTTCCGTCGATATGGCCCGAGACGTTTTCTTATGTAACGGAAGAATGTATTCGGATGGGACTGCCGGTAGCGGTTTTTGATCTTGGTGCGCCGGCGGAACGGGTACGCCTGTATGACAAAGGCATTGTCATCGATAAGATCGACCCGGACGTGGCTCTTGAGCAGATCATGGCGTATTTGGCTGTACCGGAACCGGAGGCCCGCACCCGGTGAAAGAGGGATGGGTGTAAATCAAGACCGTCTGAACAATGCAATGAACAAGTGTAAAGTGCCTAAAGTGATCTAAAGTGTCTAAAGTTGAGGAGTCGCTTCGCTCCACCATTTTATAAAATTGATAGAATTCAACAACTTTAGTTCACTTCAAACTTTAGTTCACTTTAGATCACTTCAAACTTTAGATCACTTCAAACTTTAGTTCACTTTACTGTCGCGACTAATTAGATACGATAAAAACAGACGATTCGTAATAGCCTCCCCAAAATTCGATATAATCAGGATTTTCATATTGCCAATAGCCATGATTCACACCCATACCGTAGCCGGGATTACGGTTTTATATCATCCGACTTCCGAGCATATTAGTAATTTGTCCTCGTATGTTGATCAACTGGGGCGGCTCTATGTGGTGGATAACTCGGATACCGGGAATTTTGCAGCTATCCGTTGCGAAATGAGCGCACGCCAGTGTGATAAAATTACCTATATACCGAACTATGGAAACCGGGGCATTGCCCGGGCGTTGAACCGGGGGGCGCAGGCGGCACGAAAACACGGGTACACCTACCTGCTGACCATGGACCAGGATACCGGCGTTCCCGCCGGTACGGTGGGCGTGCTGCACACCGTTTTTGACCGGCTCCGTGGAAAGGGAAAAAAAATCGGCCTGGTGGCGGCCCACGCGGTGCCCTCCGTTTTTCTTCCCCCGGGCTATCAGGTGCCGGATCCTGAAGTGCTTCAGGTGGATTATCCCCTGATCGTACCCACGTCCGGTAACTTGATCTGTCTTCAGGCCCATCGTCATGTGGGAGGGTTTGATGAAGGGTATTTTATCGATGACGTGGATTTCGAATACTGCCTGAAGCTGAAAAAAAGCGGGTACCTTGCGGCCTGGCTGCCGCAACTGCTGGTTGCTCACCACTGGGGGGAGGTTACCCGGCACGACTTTTTGTTTTGGAAAAACTGGGCGGCTTCCCATCATTCACCGCTTCGCCGGTATTATATTACGCGAAACCGGTTTTATTCGTTGCGGCGGTATAAAAAGGATATTCCCGAAATGAAACGCCTCTATTGGCGCATGACCTATGAGGAATGGCGGGGTATTTTGCTTTTTGAAAAACAAAAGATAAAGAAAATTATCGCTGCTGTCATCGGGACCGCACATTTTTTGTCAGGACGGAAAGGCTCCCGGTACGGCCGGCGCAAAGCCACAATGTCAGGATGATCATACAAGGATATGTGGATCGGTGCGATGGGCATCGCGTGATGGGATGGGCCTATGATGCCCATGCGGACAGTGGGCCGGAGCTCTCCATCTGTGTGAATGATGTGCGGGTAACGACCATACGGCCCGATCAGCAGCGGCAGGATTTGGAGCACATTGACATCCATCGGCCGGCGGGATTTTGCTACGAATTTAAAACCCCCTTAATTCACGGGGACGTAGTTTGCGTCAAGACGAATTCCGGTGAAAATTTGAAGGGTTCCCCGTTGATTTACGGCCGGGACTATATTTCATCCGTCTTTAACGGGACGCGTAACCTGCGCCAAGATTTGTCCTACACATTTTTGCACGGATGCGGTATTGAAGTCGGTGCGTTGAACAATCCTTTGCCGGTCAGCCCCGAGGTGACCGTTTGCTATATCGACCGCATGACACCGGCAGCTCTTTTTGAACAGTATCCTGAAATTGACAGGAGCCGGATGGTGTTGCCCAATATTGTGGATAACGGTGAGACCCTGGGAAGCCTGAAACACGGTTCCCAGGATTTTGTAATTGCCAATCATTTTTTAGAACATGTGGAAGACCCAATATCATGTATTCAAAATTTTGCCCGTGTTCTCAAACCGGGCGGTCTCGTCTATCTGGCCTTGCCGGATAAAGAAAAGACCTTTGACCGGACCCGAGAGCTTACCCCCCTCAAGCATTTGCTAAAAGATTACCGGTCCGGCGGAAAAAGGTCCCGAAAGGCGCATTATCGTGAGTGGGCCGAACATATAGACGGTATGAAAGGGCGGAACATAAAGCAACGGGCAAAGGCTCTGGCCCGGCAACGGTACAGCATACACTTTCATGTGTGGACGTTTGAATCGGCATTGCATTTTATCGGCTATTTATCTGCCTTTCAAGGGGTAGCGCTTGGGGTTGTACTTGCGATTAAAAACCCCCCGAATGAAATGATTTTTGTACTTAAAAAAAAGGGGCTTTCGGTTCAAGGGTCTGATTTTTACCGCTGGATTTGATGGGTGTAAATCAAGACGGTTGTTTGCTAAAATTGCTATTAGGTGTCAGGTTTCAGGTTTCAGGGGATAAGGTCCAGAATAAATGACCCTGTTAATTTAACTTAAAATCATCTGTATGACAATTAAATATTTTTTTAAAAATGGTTCAAATAATCTTAGATTTAAGCCCAAATAAAGTGAGACTTAGCGCCTCTGTGCATCATTCCTGACACCTGAAACCTGACACCTTTTCCCCAAAGCTAAATACGTAGTGCAGACGAAAATGGAGTTTCATATTGCCAGCAGTCGTGATTCACCCCCCCCTGACACCTGAAACCTCTTGATGGCACTGTTATTGCATAACTGGGGTCGAGCAATTAGCCCGATTATTAAAAAAACACAAACAGTCAAGGGTTGAGCAACGGAAACCCTGTCAAACGAAGGGGGGTGAGACCACCATAGACGTAAAGGGGGGATAGTACGTGTCAGATGATACTGGCTAGAAGTAGACAGCTGTGGTTAATTATAACCAGAATTTAAGAGTATCAGAAACACCTTATTGTTTGCAGTTTAATTTGCGCCGTGGGAGAAAAGCTTCTGCGGTGGTTGTCACTCTGAAATCAATCAATCAAAAGGAGATTATGTATGTTTAATACACAAGAGTATGCCAATGCGAATCCAGACTTGCAGCTGCTTTCCTTGACAGACGAGCAATTGGAGAGCCATTACAATGACTATGGATTCGCCGAGGGGCGGGATGTATACTGGAGCGCCATGCGTTATATCTCGCTCAATACGGACCTCGCAGGGATGACCGACGCAGAGGCGTTTTCCCACTGGTCATCCTATGGTAAGGGCGAGGGTCGGGTACCGTGGTTTCAGGCCGACGAATATCTCGATGCCAACGCGGATCTGGCCGGCATGGACGACCTGCAAGCCCTGAGTCACTGGATCAATTATGGTATGGATGAAGACCGAATTCAAGGGTTTGATGTTGCCGGTTATTTAGAACTCAACGACGACGTACCCCAGGGTTGGACCTATGCAGAAGCGTTAAATCACTACTACCAGTACGGCGAGACCGAAGGTCGTGCTTTTGATCCGTATGTAGACGACGGAGCCGTCGTGCCGCCGGGCACGATTACAGCTACCGATATGGGCAATAACGTTACGCTGCTTGATATCGATACCCAGGGCGGAACCGTACCGCTGACCGCCGACGATCTGGTGGTGGACGGTGGCGTCGGGACCCAGGTAATGCGGATGGTCGGTGATGCAAATGTGAGAATTGATTTAACCGCTCCGTCAGATCAGGTTGAAGGGCTTGATCTCGATGGTGATGGTCTGATTGCAGCCAATGGTATTGAAAACAATATCAGTGATGCGGGTATTCTGACGGTCAGCAATTTTGAAGTGTTTGATGCTTATGCAAGAAATCCCATCAATGAAACAGATCATGATGCCAATTATTTTGGTGATATTGGTTTTGACGGTACGGGTTTTGCCGGTGACGGTGTCACCACCGACGGCAATATTTACCTCGGCGGCCTGGGCGTTGACACAGCCTTTGGTGGAATTGGAAACGATTTCATGGCCGGTGGCGGTGTTGCTGCAGGCAGATTTGTATGGGGTACCAATGATCTTGGAGTTGCCGTACTGATAGATACGGTAACGGGTGAGCCTCTCAACATAAATAATTTTGATTCGTTATATGGTGGACGTAATGCTGACTTTTTCTTCATTGAACTGTCTGCCCTTGATACAACGGACGGTAATTTGACACAAATAGATGGGGGCTCAACATGGGACGATGATGCATCCCAGGACAGTGACTGGGTCCTTTTGGAAGTGTCTGATGATAATGAGCCGGCAACAGTAAATTTGGGTGTTAATATTATACTGCCAGATGGAACATTCTCTAATATTGTTGATATTGAACATCTTGATGCTTCAGGTGATCTTTATAGCTTTCTTGACTCATTTGATGCTGTTTTAGGTGGAATGAGGGATTACAAAGATACCCATGCAGCAGATGGTACTGAAAATTCAGGTCTGGGTTCAACAGGCCAGATGAATGTACTTGGTGATGGCAATACCAATATTGTTATTGCGGGTTACGACAATGATACTGTTGACGGTGCCGCTGGTGATGATATTCTGTTTGGCGGCAAGCTCGGCTATCTTCTGGACTATGCCAACAACCCCAATCTGCTGAATGCCAATAACGGACTGGATCTGAATGTTACATCCGTGGGCACGGTGAATGACGGAAGAGATACTTTGAACGGCGGTAACGGTGACGATGCCATTATCTTTGAGATGGACGGCGGAAATTACGAGGGTGGTATTAATCCTGGAGTAACCGGCGCACCAGCTATTACCGCATTCAATGACATCCTTTTTGTGACCGATTTTTCCATGGGCCGCATGCAGGGGCATACGTCGGCGGATGAGCTGGCTCAGGGTAGTCAGTCCCAGGCAGATGCTCTGGCAGCCCTTACCACGGACAGCACCGTGCGTATGGATCTTGGCGTTGGCCAGGGAGTATTCTACCGCGGTTATGGCGGTGCCGACACCTTAAACAACGAGGTTAACGGACAAAACTTTAGTGCGGACCAGACCAATTACCAAACCGGGGTTGACCAGACAACGGTTCAGGATATTGACGGTGTCATTGCAACAGGTCTTGGAGATCTTGATTATGATGCGGACGGCGAAAATATCTCGGATCTCTCTGCAAGATACCAGGCAAATTTTGCGGGTATTAATGCCGACATGGACCTTCGCGGTATTGATAATGCTGATGTGGCAGGGAATTTTGGCTATTTTGCAAACGCAACGCTGGATTTAACCCATAATGCCGGTGACGATACCCTGTATGCAAATACCGGTGATGACATCCTTGAGGGTCGTCAAGGAAATGATCTTCTTTCCGGTGGAAGAGGACACGATGATTTCATTTTCAACTTAAACGCTGGCGATGATGTGGATATTGTTCACCGCCAGGTGGATGACGATGTTAATGGTATCTGGGATGATGCTGACGGAGATGACCTTGGGGATTTGGCCCAGGATTACCGTGTGGCCGGAGACGGGATAAGCGCCGATCCCTCCACGGTTGTGTTTTCCGTTAATAATCCGGATGATATTATTTCCGTGCTTTTTACCCTTGACGGGACCCCCCTGTCGGCGGCAGGCGCTGGAATTACAGCTGCAACAACCATGGCGGAGATCGCCCTTGAGACCAACGCCCAGCTTTCAGCTCTTGATGCTAATCTTTCTGCGGTTGAGGATGCCGGAGATCTTGTGATAACGGATGCGGCGGGAAGAGCATTTACAAGTACTTCCATTGCAGGAGATCTGGGTGCAGCTGATTTCGTCGCCAGTGCCGTGATCGACAACGGAACGCCATCCCAGTCCACGGATGAGATTGACCGGGTTATTTTCAAATCCTATGCCGCACGGGCCACCAATTTGGGCACCGATGACCAGCAGGCAACCCTGGGCAACAATGCATATGCACAGGATCTGGTGGTTGGCTTTGAAGAAGATGGGGACGGAAATGTATCAACTTCCCTGGTGAATCGTCAGACGTATGATATTCAGTTCCAGAATCTTAGTGAAGGCGACGTGGTCACCGTGACCATCAATGGTGTGGATTACGCCCGCACCGTGGCGGTTGGCGAAACCACAGACGCTTTTGTATTAGCCTTTACAAACCAAATTAACAACGAGACCTGGGACTTGAGTAGCACATCCGGTCAGTTGTTTGCAGTACAGGCAGATGTTTTTGGTGTTGGTGCAACGGCTGCTCAGATTGCGGCCGAGAGTGTTTTGCAGATCAACGAAGTGGGGGGGCTGGTGTATATGTCCGAGCCCACGGTGACCATCACCAATCCCAATGGAACACCGGGAACTGTGGCTGTGGCGGATATTTCAACAACTACGGTTGAGCTGATGGATTATGACGGTCGCAACAATGACATCAACGAAGACACCGTGCTGTTTGTGGGCAATACCGGTGCCACCGACAATTACGGACGCAGTGATGCCGACCCAACGGATATTTCAGACGGTTCCGATTACTCCTGGTCCGTGCTGGCCACAGCATTGACAGACGGCGGCACCCTGACCGGTGCAGATGCCATTCTTGTCGATCTTCTCGGCAATCAAGACGGCGTCAATGACACGGCGCTCCATGGCGATGATCTTTTGATCGGTGCAGCCGGAGATGATGTGATCAACGCAGGGACCGGCGATGATACCATCGTGGGGAGCGCAGGCACGGATACCGTGGACGGTGGCGGAAATGAGGCTGTGGGTATCTGGGCAAACACGACGGCATTTCCCGCTGGTGTTTTACAGGATGCTGCCGGTGCAGCCAATTATACTGATATCCTGGTATTCAATGAGGATAATTTCGGTGCAGATACTCAGTTCGATATCGTACTTGGTGGTATCGGCACCACCGGGGCCGGAACGGTAACCTCCACAACCAACGGCACCGTTTCCGGTGAAACCACCTATACCGGTATCGAACTTGTTCGAACATACAGCAATTTTACCAATGATACGCTTGACTTCTCGGCATTATCCGATGAGATCGCCGCCGTTACAACCGCCGGTACAACTCAGCTGCAGCAAGACATGCTGGCGGCCGAAGGGGTTGACTTCGATTTTGATCCTGCTGTCGGCATGGATTACGATGTCGACCTGGACAACGATGGTGTTCTCACCAATGCAGTGGATGCAACGGACGAGGTGAATATTGCAGGGAGTGCTGTGGTCGGTATTGAAAACATTATCGGTGGCGGTGCCAACGATACGGTAACCATTGAAGAGTCCCAGATCGGTTCAGCCAACACCATTGACCTTGCCGGAAATGCTAATAGTGATACGGTGGGTGCGCTTAATGTTGGACAGGATACGGTTACCTACGATCATCAGAACGTCCCGCCCAACTGGGCTGCCGGCGGTTTCCCAACAGACATGACACCCGATGTTACGGTTGCGGTGAGTGCGGCCAATACCCTTGTGTCATTTGACGATGGTGTTCTTGGCACTACAACTTCAACGGATACCTTGATAAATGTGGAGTTGCTTAACATAACACAGGCGGCGACGTCTGACCGAAACCAGGATGTTTTGGACGTATCCGGAATGGCGGGTGCCCTTGTAAATTATGGCGCAGTCCGCGATATGGGTGATACCATGCAGCCCAACGGAAATGCCGTTGATACTACTTCCGCCCAGGTCGATGACGAATCAGAGCTGGTTACCGGCGGTGTAAGCGTTGCGGGCAATGGTCAGGGTGCGGAAACCCTTATTGTCACAGGTATAACCAACATGGAGCAGGTCACCGGCTCTACCGGCGATGACAGAGTGCTCATTGCCGATAACATGCAGGATGCCGATAGCGGGACTGATGAAGATATTGGATTCGACTCCTACTTGGGCGATGGTACCGGAGCCTTAGCGGTTCAGGTCGATGCAACTAATAATGGGCTTTTCCAGTTTAACCTGGGTGACGGTGCCAGCGACAGTCTGGATTATCGCAATGAAGCTGACGATGTAGCGGTTGTGCTGGCTTCGGATGCTACAACGGCGGACAGAATTATTGTGGATGACACAAGTGACGCGGCATTGATCAACATTGGAGACCGTGTGGACCTTGCCACCGGTGTTGAGCGGTATTTCGGCGGTCAGGGTACCAACAGGATCGATCTGTCTGAAACAACAATGGCAACCACCGTTGAATTTTCTGTAGAGTCCCAGGCCAACGCCAATGAATATGTGGATCCCGATGGCCATCTGGCTACCGCGGATACCAATATTCTGGGTATCGAAGTTCGGGATACGGCATTGGCAACGGTCTTTGGACGTTTCATGGATGCTCCGGCAAATGCCCAGGGGTTTAACGTAGCCACTGCCTGGTCCGATGTTGTGGGTAATGCCCAGGCCCAGACCGTTATTTTCAGTGACAATGAAAATGTGGTTGTACATACCCTGGACCTCGAAGGCGGTGCCAACGTGGTCAATTACACTGATCTGACCTCCGCTGTCACCTTTGCCGCCAATGTCACGGCAGACAACGGCGGTGGTCTTAACCCGACCCTGCTGTCCGATTACACGGCGACACCTGCTGGCGGTGGAGCAGATGATCTGTCAATTGAGAGAGCGGATGCTTCAGGAAGTGGTACCTTGACTGTCATCGGCAGTGGGGAAGATACGGATACTGTAGATATTGCATTTTGGGGCGCAGTGGCACCCAACAGTTACAACGTTGTCAACCTTGCCACCGGAACCATTACGGAAGATGCCCTGGAAACCAATGCCCAGAATGGTAACTTCGACACCACCATAAGCGGTTTTGAAAATGTTACCGGTTCCGCCGTTGTCGATCATATTACCGGTGATGGTCAGGGCAACACCATCAATGCCGGTGATGGCGATGACGAGATTCAGGGTAACGGCGGCGCAGATACCCTGACGGGTGACTTGGCTCCCGGGGCGGGTGCAGATGACTTCATCTACACCACCAGCCTGGACGGTAACATTGTCGATGCGGTTGTTCTTGCGGATGCCGATGATATCACGGATTTTGTCACGGCTCAGGACTTCCTGGTCATCACCGGTGCACTGCAGGCAAGCCTTGAGAGTGACGGTACACTTGTGGACATTGCGGCCAATGCCGGATTTAACGCCGACGGTGGTTTCGGTATTATTATGGAAGATACCGGCGGCCCACTGAACACGGTCTCCGGTAACACCTTTGCAGCAGGCAACATCGATTTGGCCGACGTTGCAGGTGAAATCGGCCCCATCGCCAACGGTGTGGCCGGTGATGAATTTCTGTTCATCATTGATGATACCTGCGGAGTCGCTTCCGGTTTGTTCTACTTCCAGGAAGATGGCACCAACTTACTTACTATTGATGCCGCTGATACGCTGACCTTAATGGCCTGGACGACCGGGGCCGTGGTTGCAGCTACGGACGTTGTAACCCGCATCGAGAGCGGCCTTGGCAGCCAGATCATCGATACTACCAGTGGCGGTCTTGTGGAAATGATTTATGATGCCCAGACGGATTCTACGCTTGGCTCCAGAGACGAACTGGCCAACTGGGATGCTACCACTGCGGGTGCCTTTGACAAAATTGACCTTTCAGCCTTTGCCCTGGGTAATGGCGTTGACTTGGGCGATCCTCTCGCACCTGGTTTTCCTAATGATATAGATGATAATCTGGATGTTATTATTACCCAGACGCCGGTTTCCGTTGACGGTGCATCAAATATGCCGGATTTCTTCCTTGATACGGTCAATGATTTTGATGGCATAGCCGGCATCGATAATGTAGACCGTGCGGTTGTGGTACAAAAGGAAGCTGGAACTGCAGGCTACAGAGTCTTTGTGGATGTCAACGGCGACGGTGATTTTTCCAGCACCGATGACATGGTTATCGATATCACCGGTGAAGTATTGGGTGCCGGTACACTGGTTGATGCAGCATTTACTACTGCAGACTTCATCTTTGCCTAAAAAGACGGGGTCTTACCGGTTAGTTTGCTGAAGATATCGCAAAAAGATTAACCTAAAAAAACCTCCCCGGCCTGAGGTCGGGGAGGTTTTTTATCTGTTGAGAAAGACTGAACCTGAAAAAGATGGAACCCCTAGAGGTTTCGGGTTTTATACATAATCCATAAATGAGTGATGGGTAAAGGGAAACGAAAAAAAACGAAAAAACCAAAGGCGCCCGCAGGCGAAAGAAATTATCATGCCTTCCCATTGACCGGCCGTCCGAAGAATACCCTTGAAGGCACCTGGCGGAAAGCGGTTCATCTCCATACGTCAGGTTCCCTCAGTGGGGCGGAGGCTGCTTACAGGGCGGTGCTGGAATTGTCCCCCCTTCATATCGGCGCACATAATAATCTCGGGAACCTTTTAAAACAGCTTGGACGGCTGAAATAAGCGCTTCCGCATCTTCAGTATGCCGCATATAAGGTGAAAGGCCTGAACTCAAAAAACGTTTATGCGGACTGCCTGGCTTGGCTGCGGTTTAAGGAGACCAACCCAGGCATTGAAAAAGAGCTTGTCAACGCATTTCAAACTCCCTGGATCCGCCCCGCATTACTTGTGAGATGCGCTTTGAGCGTTATACTGTTAAACAAAGATATTGAGGCGATCATTTCCCTGTCACAGACCGGAATTGCCCCTGAAAAGATCCTATATCACCCTGGTTTTTTTGCAGCGGTCAAGCATTCAGTGTTCCTGAGCCTTCTGAAATCAACTGTAGTTTACGACAGGCGGATTGAGCGTTTTCTGACACTGGTCCGGTACGCACTTTTGAATGCCGTGTTAAATAGGGCTTTGAATCTGAAGGATTCCAAGGTGCTTTCCTTTGCCTGTGCCCTTGCTGTCAACTGTTTCATCAATGAATACGCATTTTTCCAGACTGCAGAAGAGGTCGAAAAAGTCAAGGGGCTCTGGAAGGAAATTTCAAAAAAGATAAAGACCGGAGATCCGGTACGGTTAATGGAAATCATTTTGGTTGCCGCCTACCGCCCCCTTTATAAACAGGAAGGGGCTCACGCCCTGATGAAGATGAAGGTCCCGGGTGATTTTGAAGCACTGGTGACGCTCCAGATAAGAGAACCCCTCGATGAACAGGGTATGGCAACGCAAATTCCGAGTCTATCGTCTGTTACAAATTCCGTGTCCCGGCAGGTACAGGCACAGTACCAGGAAAATCCCTATCCGCGCTGGATCAAAACCGTAATCCGGGATCAGCCCGTGAACTTTTACAGCTGGGTGAATCAAAAATTTCCTTTTCTTAAGTTGAAAGGGGAGAGACCGGACCCAACGGTTTCCATGTTAATGGCAGGTTGCGGAACGGGACGGTATGCGATTGAAACGGCCGTTGAATTTCAAAATGCGCAATGCATGGCGGTCGATTTGAGTCGTGCTAGTATCGCCTATGCTCTTCGAAAGACAAAGGAATACGGCATCAAGAATCTGACCTTTGCCCAAGCGGACATTCTGGAATTAAAAAAACTGGAACGCCGTTTTGATTATATTGAATCTTCAGGCGTCCTCCATCATCTGGAAGATCCGGTTAACGGCTGGCGGATTCTGGCGGACATTTTAAAACCCAACGGGCTGATGCGAATCGGCCTGTACAGTAAAACAGCCCGGCGGGAACTGGCGCCGGTACGGTTGCTTATAGAAAAAAGAGGGTATTCCGCATCCCCGGAAGATATTCGGGCCTTCAGATCTGAGATTTTATCCATTGCCTCTGGTGATTCAGCGCCGTCCGGAATTGTCGATTGGAATGATTTTTACAGTCTCAGTGAGACCAGAGATCTTGTGTTTCATGTGCAGGAACATGAATTTACCATTCCTGAAATCACCAAGGCACTGGCCGCTCTGGGGCTTCAGTTTCTCGGTTTCGATGTATCCCCCACTGTCACAAGTCTTTACAGAGTACGTTTTCCCAGGGACACCCGAATGCTGGATCTGGACGCATGGCATCAGCTTGAAACTGAAAACCGGGACATATTCAGAGGAATGTACCAGTTATGGGTGGTCAAACCGGGAGATTAGCTGAGAAAAGATCCCAGGCTTCGAGAACCCGGGATCCTTTGATGAAACAAAAAAACAGGGAGTTTAGAATAAGCATATGTTTAAAAAATTAATTCCGGTGACCAAACAAAGACATCAGAATATTACACTCTCCCCGGTTTGTGACTATAGTTTTGCAAATAAGCTCCATTCAGTGCCCCTGGCAATAATAGAGTTTCCGGTCGCCTGTGTGCATCTGCCCATTGTTTTTTTTAAAGAGCAGGAAAAAATATTCCCCCATTTGTTCATGGGCCTTAAGCCGGGTCAGAATCTTTGCGTTGATGAGAAAGGTTCCTGGATTGGCGGGTATATCCCATTGGCAGTGAAGCGCTACCCCTTTTCATTCCGCCGTTCCCATGATAAACTTGTTTTATGTATTGACGAAGGGTGTGGACTTTTTTCTCAAAGAACCGGTGAGACGCTGTTTGATATCCATGGAAAGCAGGGCCCGGAACTGGATCGGGCAGTGGACCTGCTGGAAAAATATCAGGCCGGTCTGGCACAAGCAGAAAAATTCTGTGCGGTTCTTAATGAATTTGATCTGTTTTCCCCGTTTACGGTTCAGGTTGAGCGAAAAGACCAGAACCCCGTTGTCTTAAAAGGGCTTTTTTATATCAATGAGAAAAAATTTCGGCAACTTTCCGATGATAAATACCTTCAACTCAGGCATCAGGAGATGATACCGTTTATATATTACCATCTTCTGTCGCTTCAGAACATGAATTTGCTCCAGGTCAGGAACAGGACCCTGGCAAGGGAGGCGTTCTCAGACCAGGGGGCGTCTATTCCTGATTCCTTTGATTTTGGGGGTTGACCCTGTGTAATAAGTGATGTAATTTTAAAAAAAAATTCTGATTATATCAAATTTTGGGGAGGCTATTACGAATCGTCTGTTTTTATCGTATCTAATTAGTCGCGACAGTAAAGTGAACTAAAGTTTGAAGTGAGCTAAAGTTTGAAGTGATCTAAAGTGAGCTAAAATTGTTGAATTCTATCAATTTTATAAATATGGTGGAGCGAAGCGACTCCTCAACTTTAGTCACTTTAGATCACTTTAGGCACTTTACACTTGTTCGTTGAATTCTATCAATTTTATAAATATGGTGGAGCGAAGCGACTCCTCAACTTTAGGCACTTTAGATCACTTTAGGCACTTTAAACTTGTTCATTGCATTATCCAGATATCAGTCTGATTTTAAGCTATAAATTTGATACTCCCCAAAATCCGTTATAACCAGAAAAAATTAATTAAATAGGAGGTTAAAATGTTTAAAAATATGGAGCCCCTTGACAGCGAAAAACATGCCAAATTGAAATACAAACCCGTTAAAGGATTTGCTTTTGCATCAAAATTACCCCTTTCTTTATTGGGAGGAAGTGAAGTTGCAGAAGCATCCAAGTCATTTCCCATTGTGTTTCCTGAAAAAGACTCAAAAAACGTTCCCATGCTTCCCATGGCGCTTTTTTCATTCAAACTCGACGAAAATCCCTTTGTTGGAGAGGATGGTCAATGGAAAGCCGACTACATACCGGCCCATATCCGCAGATATCCCTTTATGTTCGCCCAGATCCCCGAAAAGGATAATCAGTTTGCCGTTATGATCGACAAAGATGCCCCCCAGTTTGACGAAAAGCAAGGGCAGCCAATGTTTGATGATGAAAAAAAGCCGAAAGATGTGGTCATTCAGGCCCGGACATTTTTAACCCGGCTTCAGCAGGATCTTGATAGAACCCTTCAGACCGTTTCTCTTTTGGAAGAGCAGGATGTCCTGGTATCAAGACAGTTCAAAATTACAAAGGGAGACAAATCTGCAAATGTGCGCGGGTTTCGGGTGATTGATACGGAAAAGCTTGCAAAACTGGATGATTCCGTCCTGGCCTTATGGGTAAGAAACGGTCTTATGGGAATTATTTTTGCCCATCTCCATTCTCTTAACAATATTAGACGAATTACTGATCTTCAGGGTGTGGAAGAAAAAGATACCCCTAACAAACCGTCATAAAAAGGGTTGAGTTACATCATTGTTAGTGATTTAGCTCAAGCAATTCAGGTTTCAGGTGTCAGTGTTCAGGTGTCAGCTCTTACGTTCGTCCTCCTGACACCTGACACCCGAAACCAAATAGCCATGGCAATCTTAGCAAATAACAGTCTTGATTTACACCCATTCCAACTTTATTGATGGGAGGTGCGATATGAACAAAAAGATTTTTATGGGCATGTTCCGTTTTTTTATTGCCATAACGGCGGCTTATTTTTTTGCAGGCACTGCTGTTTTGTTTGCGGACGATTACGACCTGCCGCCGAGTGCCATTATTACGGTGGACGGCAACGACTCGGATTGGAGGGGTACGGTTTGGACGGGTAATGTTCCGGTATCCAACGATAGCACCGGGGATTCACTGGCTCCCCAATACGATGGAACGGATATCAAAACCGTGTATGTGGCCGCTGACAGTTCACGTGAATTTCTTTATTTCAGAATGGATTTAACCACCAACCCCAATACGGATGACTGTGTGGGTTGTGAAACTCCGGGTAACGGTCTCATCCAATACGCCGTTGCATTTGACGATCCATCTGTTTTATCTTTCGGCACCTGGAGCTATGACTGGCAGGTCGGTTTTCACAATGGCGGGTTTTGGGTGTGGGACCTTCGGGGGCAGAAGGATTATGATAACACCGATAACCGGACATTTTACAGGTTTGATCAAACCTCTGCCGCTTTTGCGGTGGGAAATGTTGTGGAATTCGCCGTTCCCCTGGATGCCATCGGAAACCCCTTCAAGGTTGCGGCCCATGTTTATCTGATTGCGGACGACGGTTCTTATACAAATGTGGACAGCGTGGATTCGCCGATTAATTTAAGAACTTTTCCGCTGTTTGCAGACGCGGGGGAGGATCGCAACGTGGATGAAGGCGAGCAGATCGTCCTCGACGGCAGCGAATCTTCCGTCACGGGCGATGAAATAACGTCTTATTCATGGCATCAGACATCCGGCAGCACTATATTTTTGATGGATAATAACACGGCCAGCGCGTCCTTTGCCGCGCCGTATCTGGAAGAAAGCGGGATTACCCTGACGTTTCGGCTTTCCGTTGAAACCCTCGGGGGAATTCAGGATCAGGACGAAATTACCGTTTACGTATACGACGATCCCGAGTCAGAAAAATTTCCCGAGTATTGGGACGAAGACGATTATTTGGCGGCCAATCCCGATGTGGCGGCGGTGGTTTCCCTCAAGGGTTTCTCCAGCGGGTATGAGCATTATATGATGTATGGAAGATTTGAAGGCCGGCGGGGCGGGTTTTCTATTTATGATTATCCGGATTATTGGGATGAATCGGCCTATCTGAATGAAAATTCGGATGTTTCAAATGCTGTGTTTAACCATTTTTTTAATAACGGCTATGAGCATTACTTCCTTTACGGAGAGGTGGAAGGTCGCATTGCCCGAATGTCCTCGGATCTTCCCGCCTACTGGGACGACACCGCTTACCTTGCCGCCAATGCGGATGTTGCCAATGCGGTTCAGGGGGGATGGTTTTCAAACGGGTTTGAACACTACATGAACTGGGGTCGCTATGAGGGCCGCCGCGGAGGATTTTCCCGCACTTATCCGGATTTTTGGGACGAACACGGGTACTTGACCATCAACGGAGATGTTGTTTCTGCCGTAGAATCCGGCTTTTTTGCCAGTGCATATGAACACTATGTCCTCTACGGGGAGGCGGAAGGTCGCACCGGCGGATTTTAAGGCACCCGACAGACGAATCCGGGCTGAGTGTACGAGTGCGGCGAAAAACTGGATGGCAATAACAATTGTCCGGCTTGCGACAAATCATATCCCTATCTCGGTTATCAAGATCCACAGGGTAAGCTTTAGTCACTTTTGACACTTTAAACTTCAAACTTTCCCAAGATATCAGGTGTCAGGCAATTGAAAACACTGATGCAATTTAAATGACCGGTTGACACAACGATTTTTGCTGCATATAATAAAATAAACGTATAAACGGAGGTTTGAAGCATGAAATCTGAAAGTGTTACCGTGTCCAAGAGGGGATACATTGTTTTGCCGGCACACATCAGAAAGGAAATGAATATCAAGCCGGGGACCAGGGTCCTGATTAATAAAGAAAAAGGTAGGCTTATTCTGGAAACAGTTCCATCATTTACACAAAAACTGGCGGGATTAACTCAAAAAACTATAGGAGATACGCCCGAAGCAGTGGATGCATTTTTTGATAAAGAGCGGAAAGAACGAGCTGATGATTGACATAAAGACATTGAAAAAATGCGTTCGCGGCAAAAAAGTGCTTATTGACAGCAATATTATCATATATCTGACAGAAGAAATAGAGCCCTACCGTCAACTCGCGCACCAATTGTTTTCCATGATAGAAGAAGGAAGCAGCAATGCCGTAATATCAATCATCTCCGTGTCCGAAGTTATGCAAGGACCCCTGAGAGCCGGTAAAATCGATACCGCAATGGCGGTCAAAAACTATCTCCTCAATTTTCCCAACAGCACTTGCCAGCAGATTACTCTTGAGGTACTGGATAAGCTGGGAACCGATCTAAGGGTGAACTGGAAAACGTTGAGGGCTGTAGACAGCCTGATTGTAGCCTCGGGCCTGCACGCACAGGCAGATTTGTTTATTTCAAATGACCGCCATTTCGTAAAGTCGCTTCCGCCGGAGATGCTGCTTTCCTTCGCTGCATTTTGAAGCAAAAAAGGGGTTTTCATTATTCGATGTTCAATGTTGAACATTCGATGTTCGACGTTCATCTTGTAAAGCGATCTTATCCCGGGTATCGCAGGGCATGTTTTTACGATAAAGACCCTGGATTTTTTTGCCATCAGGGTAAAGAAAACGAAAAAAAAGGATCGTTCCTTACAGAAGGAATTTGATATCATCGCCGTATCAGAGTATGATTTTATCGTGGTGGAGGTAAAATCCAATCCGAGGCAGTCCTATATAGATAATTTTATAGAGGTGATGAAAGAGCTTGTCGACTATTTTCCCGAAAGCGCACGGAAACGGTTGATTCCCATATTCGCATCGCTTTATATTCCTGCAAATATCTTGAGTTACCTGACGAAAAATGAGATATACGCCATGGCCATAAAGGATGACACCATGAAGATACTGAATTTTGAGGAGGTATCGAAAGCATGAGACGTCCGATGAACCCAGAACCACTGAATCCGTGAACGGTTATGCTCAATTGAATCTGCTTTGATTCCAACTCGGTGTAAATCAAGGCCGTTGGTAAACGCTGATCCTTGTCTATTGATAAACCGTGGCTCCGAAGACTTTTATTAGGTGTCAGGTGTCAGGGTTAAGGGGGAAACGAGGTGACTTGTTGTAAATATTGGCCTTAGACAAGAATGATTCCCCAAAAAAGATTTATGACATATTATCAATAATAACGATAGGTTAAAATATTTATTGGGTAACAACCGGATAGGCATGGTTAGAACCATTTAAATATGCGCGGTTTTAGGAGGACCTTGAATAGTAATTTCCATCGTGTATTGAGAACCATAGGGATTCAGGCTGCTCGCGTATTGCACAGAGTACAAGCACTGGATAGATTGTTTCCAGCCACGGTATGTTAAAGATTTTGACGTTGATGCTGAACCAGGGCTTTAAAATCTCGCAGATGGTATGAAATTAAAAAATCCTGTCACCCGAATTGTTGAAAGAGGCTTTATCTGAGACGGACTTCGGAACGTACGGAACGAACGTCACCAAGTGCCACACATCACGAGCTGAAAAAACGCTACTGGGGTCGCCATTTCTGGGCAAAAGGTTACTGTGTTAGCACTATCGGCTTAGACGAAGACAAGATACGGCGCTATGTCAGGCATCAGCACAAGGATCGCAAATTGGATCAATGTAAATTGTGGAAATAAATTTGACCCAATTTAGGGTCACCATCAAGCCACCCTTTTTAGGGTTGATTATTGACTCATCGGTTCAAATTAAAAAAACATTGACTTAGTTCACTACTTAGTCTACAAATAATTTTATGATAAAATTAAATATACATGAAGCAAAGACACATCTTTCTCGATATCTTGAAGAACTGGCCAGAGGTGAAACTATCATTTTATGCAAAAGGAATATCCCTATTGCTGAAATAAGGCCGATTCGTCCGCGTAGAGAGAACAATCGCCCCATAGGTTTGGCAAAAGGTGAATTTGAAGTGACCTCTGAATTTTTCGAGCCCCTGCCGGAGGAAATCCTTGCGGCCTTCAATGGGGATAATATATGAAGATACTTTTGGATACCTGCACATTTCTCTGGCTTATTACCGATGATCCGAAACTTTCACGACAGGCTAGAAAATTGTTTATTGATCATGAAAACGAAGTTTATCTCAGTGTTGCTTCAACATGGGAAATTGCTATCAAATACAAACTGGGTAAATTGTTGCTTCCCAAACCTCCGCAAAGATATATCCCTTCCAAACGGAAACAGCATGACATAGACAGCCTTACATTGGATGAAGAGGCAACATTATACCTGACCAAATTACCTGATCTTCATAAAGACCCCTTTGACCGGATTTTGATATGCCAGGCTATTGTCGCCGGATTGGTCATATTGACACCGGACGAACTTATAACACAGTATCCTCTCCGATCAGTGTGGTAAGATCCTAAATTATTGGTAACGTTCAAAAGTGTTTACATTTGAGAATATTCACTCTTAACGGGTAAGTCCCGTTCTGCAGATATCCCTTTATTTTTGCCCATCTCCATTCTCTTAACAATATTAGACGAATTACTGATCTTCAGGGTGTGGAAGAAAAAGATACCCCTAACAAACCGTCATAAAAAGAGTTGAGTTACATCATCAGTTGTGTTTTCATTAGTTTCGTCAGTCCTAATCCAAAATTTGAAGCCAAATTGGCAATTACTTGGAAAAATGAACATTTGTAACGAGGACTTCGGATCTTCAATGCCTTCTTTGTCCTTAACCCTGAACGTTGAACCCTGAACCCTGAACCTCACGAAACCGTTAAACCATGGAGGAATAGCGATGCCATTAGCGATTGAAGAGCGAGTCGATACCCTGGAAAGTGTGCTTGGAGAGTTTATTGTCTCGACCAACAAGGCCTTTCTTCGTATGGGAAGGGCCAATGAAGTGCTCAGCAAAGAGATGAAGGACTTCAAGGATGAGATGAAGGACTTCAAGGATGAGATGAAGGACTTCAAGGATGAGATGAAGGCAGACAGGAAGGAGATGAACAGGCGATGGGGTGACCTTGCCAACAAGATGGGAACCATTGTGGAAGACATGGTGGCTCCGAATATCCCGGGTATGGCAAGGGATTTTTTTATGATAAAGACCCTGGATTTTTTTGCAGTGAGGGTAAAGAAAACGAAAAAAAAGGATCGTTCTTTGCGAAGGGAATTTGATATCATCGCCGTATCAGAGTATGATTTTATCGTGGTGGAGGTAAAATCCAATCCGAGGCAGTCCTATATAGATAATTTTATAGAGGTGATGAAAGAGCTTGTCGACTATTTTCCCGAAAGCGCACGGAAACGGTTGATTCCCATATTCGCATCGCTTTATATTCCTGCAAATATCTTGAGTTACCTGACGAAAAATGAGATATACGCCATGGCCATAAAGGATGACACCATGAAGATACTGAATTTTGAGGAGGTATCGAAAGCATGAGACGTCCGATGAACCCAGAACCACTGAATCCGTGAACGGTTATGCTCAATTGAATCTGCTTTGATTCCAACTCGGTGTAAATCAAGGCCGTTGGTAAACGCTGATCCTTGTCTATTGATAAACCGTGGCTCCATAGCTTTTTTCAGGGATCAGGTGTCAGGTGTCGGGATTAAGGTTTCAGGATTAAGGTGTCGGGATTAAGGTTTCAGGTGTCAGGTTTCAGGGGCCAGCGCCTCTGCACATCATTCCTGACACCTGAAACCTTAAGATATGGAACAAAAATGCGATTAAAATTCCATCTGTATACACGGCGATTTTCACCACCCCAAGTGTCAGGTGTCAGGCTTAAAAAAGGGGGAGGGACGAGGTGACCCATAGCAATTATATGGACGTGGAGGATCTTGAGGTCTATAAAAAGTTGTGTCGGTTACACATTTGTTGAATGGATTGGAGAAAACATTCACGTTCCGGCTTTCCGTTGAAACCCTGGAAGGAATTCAGGATCGGGACGAAATTACCGTTTACGTATACGATGATCCCGAGTCAGAAAAATTCCCCGAGTATTGGGACGAAAATGATGCTACACAAATTTGAGAAGTTGTATGTCAAGATCGCTTTTTCCAACAAGCGGAACTTGCTTCTTTTGCTCGATAAAATTTCTTTTTTCAGGCAATTTGTAGAACATGCGGAGAGATTTATTCTTTTCATTTGTTTGAGAAAAGATATTGAACTCGCTTCCAAAGCGATCAAGGATTTATCAAAATGTCCCCTTCTTTCCATATTGATCCCGGTCTATAATACGGAAGCACGAACGCTCAAAAAATGCATTGCATCGGTACGGGCGCAGGCCTATAAAAAGTGGGAACTATGCATTGTGGATGACGCTTCTACGTTGCCCCATGTGAAATCCGTACTATTGGCCTATGCCAGAAGAGACAACCGAATCAAGGTTTTTTTTTCAAAAGAGAATAAGGGAATTGCCGAAACCATTAACCAAGCCGCTGAAATGGCAACTGGTGAATTTATCGGCGTTCTGGATCACGACGACGAATTAATGCCCCTGACCCTGTTCGAATATGTCCAAATGCTCAACAATTACCCGGATGCGGATCTGATCTATTGTGATGAAGACAAGATCCATACGTACGGGTTCTTTTGTAATCCCTGGTTCAAACAGGTTTGACAATATACCACAGAACCGGTGTGAAGTACTGGTTTGCCTGCATTCATCATTGATGTTTGATCAGAATGAATTTTCAGGGCCATATACAGAAGGGATCAAATGGATAACATTTAACGGTGCCAATAAAGTTCCCAGGGTGTAAAGAGGTTTTTGGTAAAAACAATATTTTAAGCTATACCAAACTTAAGAACGGCTCGATACCCTTAACCGACAAATGGAAGATCATTTGTTTTATAAAAAGAAAGTCGTGGGACTTTATCGTTTCCTCTCCGATTGTCTCACCAATTATTACAGTTTGGGGCAGGGATGTCATAATAATAAATTTTGAAGACGGGAGAATTATGGATATTGCGGAGATGAAATTAAGGGAGTTTTTTACCTTTCCCTTAAGTTATATGTTGTTCATCTTGAAGGCTTTATTTTTCTTACCCCAAAAAGATCTGCACTGGATTAAGAGCACAGAGAAAAAGATGGAACGTAGATTTTCACCCCGATTTATTGGACCTTTTTACGGGTGATCAGGTAAAAAAAACAGTTCTGTTATGATCTTGACAATGACAGCATGTATAAACAAAAAGCCATCAGGATCATGACGAATAGGTTTAGCAAAAACATGAAGAAGTTATTACTACTGACTTAGTCCATAGTAATAACTTCTTAAGAACCTTTTTAATCTTTTTACCTTGCTGAGGTTGACTGATTATGCGAATTCTTTATGTGAATTGGGCGCCTGTATGGTATGGCGTTGAGGTTGGTGGAGGGGTAAATCTTTATTCACAATCCATGGCTGTGGAGCTATCAAGGAGAGGCCATTCAATATATACCGTGTCTTCAGGGTTTGCATACAGTCCAAGTCTTAGAACTTTTTTAAGAAAAGCACCAGATTATCACGGAGTGAAAAATTATCAAATTTTTAACTCTCCCATCTTAGCTCCCGCCTTGTTTTATTCTCATGCACCTTCAACAGAAATAAGTTGTCCCCCCTTGGAAAATATTTTTGAGAAATTGATAGCTAATATTAAGCCGCATGTTGTACATTTTCATAATATCGAAGGATTTTCTGCTAATTGTATAGGAATTGCAAAAATGATGGGAGCAAAAGTAATTTACTCTCTTCATAATTATCATCTGATCTGTAATCAGGTATCTTTGCTTTATCAAGGAAAGACAATTTGTCAAGGTTATGAAGAAGGTGAAAAGTGTTTGAGTTGTTTTTCTCAGTCCCTCTTTTCATCACAACGGAGAAAACGTCAATTGGCTTATATTTTTTATTGTCTTCCATTAGAAATACAGTGTCGAATACTTCCAATGATAAGGATGGTTGTCAATTTGGCTATGAAACGAAGATTACTGATACAAAAAGATTCTCGTCTAACCTTCAGCCAGCTGGATATAAACAAAAATTTATCAAATAAAAGAGTCATTAGTAATATGCAGCCGGGGAAGATGTATGCTATTCGCAGAAAAAAGATGATAGATGCTATTAATCAAATTGATCTCATTTTGGCTGTTTCTAATTTTGTAAAAAAACTTTTTATAAAGATGGGGGTAACCCCCAGTTTAGTTCAGGTGAATCATATTGGAAACAAAATGGCTGAGATTGGGCGTGGAAGATTGTGTTCAAGCAGTTTAAAAAATTCTAACGACTTTGTAAAGTTTATTTATTTAGGTAAGGCTGATGAAGCTAAAGGTTTACCGTTTCTTCTAAAGACGATTAAATGTATGAATAATAGAGTTTTAAAAAGAATTGAGCTTTATCTTTATGCTAAAGGTATTAAGTCCCAGATTCGAAATAATAAAAATCTTTCAGCTATGTTAAGAGATTTAAAAGATAGGTTGGCGAAATTGTCTGTTTATGACGGTTATGCTTTTGATGATCTTCCAAATATTCTCTCGGAAATGGATATGGGTATTGTTCCGCCAATTTGGTATGACAATGCGCCTCAAGTGGTTTTTGAGATGTTTTCTATGAAAATTCCTATTTTAGGTGCTCGTATTGGCGGCATTCCGGATTTTGTGAAAAATAACGAAAATGGATTACTTTTTGAGGCAGGCTGTTCACAAGATTTAAAAGAAAAAATAACACAAGTCATTTTGCATCCTGAGTCCATTCATGAGTTTAAGTATCGTATTCCCGCTATGAAAACAATTTACGAACATGCAGACGAGCTAGAATCTTTCTACGGTTTGCTTTGGAACTAAAGCTCTTGAAGCTACTTTGGACCGCCGGAATGAAGATGCGGTGATTATTAAAGCACAAGGAGCAGGTCTAGGACTTTATCGTGTTAAGAGAAAAGTTAAAAATACTTTTGTTTCACATAAGCAGTAAATTAAAAAGGCTATGTAACCAATATATTTACCATCAATGGCTTGAAACAATTGCGCCAGATCCATCAAGAACCGACGAGCGTATTCAATCAATGCGATATCATCCATTATTTTCTATTATTTTAACTACTTATAATAGTAATATTTCTTTTTTAAAAGAGTTGATTGATCTCATTTCGAATCAGACCTATACAAATTTTGAAGTCTGCATTTGTGATGATGGATCAAATGATGTGCGTTTGATAAATTACCTCCAGAAGCTTTCTGATGAAAGTTCTAAATTTAAATTAGTATTATCCGGGAAAAACAGAGGGATAGCCTCAAGTACTAATCAAGCCATGGATATTGCTTCAGGTGATTTTGTAGTTTTCTGTGATCATGATGATACAATGGAACCTTTTGCTTTAGAAATGTTCGCTTTATATATCAATAAATTTCCTGATGCTGAATTGCTATACAGCGATGAAGATATGATGGACCAAAACGGATGGCGGCATTCCCCCAGGCTTCAGCCGGACTGGAATCCAGATATGTTTATGAGTCATATGTATTTTATGCATCTAATTTGTTGCAAAAAGGACGTGATAGATAAAATTGGACGTATGAATTCAGAATTTGACGGGGCTCAGGATTATGACTTCTTTTTAAGAGTTACTGAAAAAATTAGAAATATTGTACATGTTCCGCTGATTCTTTACTCTTGGAGAATGGTACCAGGTTCAATTGCTTTTGATCCTGCGGCAAAAATGTATGCCTATCGCTCTGGAACTAAAGCTCTTGAAGCTGCTTTGGACCGCAGGAATGAAGATGCGGTGGTTATTAAAGCACAAGGAGCAGGTTTGGGGCTTTATCGTGTTAAGAGAAAAGTTAAAAATACTTTTGTTTCACATATTGTGGAAGGAATATCTGAAAATGTCTTAGAAGCGGTCAGAAGTATTAGAGTGCTTGCACAGGTTCCAGTGGAAATTATTGTTGTTATTGACGAAACATCAAAAAATACGTTGAAAATATTGTCAAATGAAAACTCTGTAAAAGTTGTAACTGTACCGAAAAATACAAGGCGGGCGACTAAGTATAATATCGGAGCAAAACATGCGTCTTTCAAAAATCTAATTTTTTCCGATGAAAATATTGAAGTGCTAAATAGCGAGTATCCTCTTGCTATATTAGAACATACACAACGGTCGGAAATAGGTGCAGTTGGGGTTAAACTTACCTATCCGAATGGCAAATTTTATCATACAGGAATGATTCTTGGAGTTAATGGAGTTGCTGGATATGCTTTCCGTAATATTTTTCAAGGGCCTGGCCATTGGAGATATGCAGTGCTCATCAGAAACTTTTCAGCTGTTTCATGGGATTTTATAGGTGTAGATAAGGATAAATATAACGAAGTCGGAGGATTTGACGAAAATATTGCTTTTTATGAGGATGTCGATTTTTGTCTTAAATTGATTAAACGGGGATACAGAAATCTTTATACTCCTTATGTTGAAGGTGTGTTAAAAAGGGGAATTCATTCATTAGAAGAACTTAGAAATAAAGATGCAGAGAAGGTGTTAATGGAACGCTATGGTGACTATATTTTAAATGATCCCTATTATCACCCACTTCATTCAAAAGTCATTGAAGATTTTTCGATTGATCAATTTGTAACTAATCAGTTTTCAATGAGCAAATGATGTTAGAAAATTAACAATTAATATATACGTGATTGGTTAAGATATCCATAGTTAGCTATTATAGCAAATAACAGTTGGCATGCGTATTGCTGTGCTGCCAATAGCTGGGCCGATTTGGCAGCAAACTCTTTCTGTTGAATAATTTTTTTCATCTCAGGACTGATCTTTTTGCCCAAGTGAGATTTACGGATTGCTTGGAGGATTAAGCTTTAGGGCATCTACGTGGATGTTAAAAGCCCGAGACAAATCTATAGGTGGAGTGAGCGAGGGTACAGGTAAAATTTCCAGCGGATGGCGTGTAACAGCCGCTTTTTGATAGTGCCGACAGTGCGGGTTACGAATTTAACTTCTTATGTATTGAGCCGGTGTTTTAATCGAATGGCAAGAGGGCATTAGGTCACCGACCGCACATTGAGCAAAAAGAAAGCATGAAGAAGCTGAAAAGTTACCGTGCAGTGGAACAGTTGCAGCAACCGGGTTCTTAGACGAAGATAGAAGATTACTATTTTTATAGGAGCAGAGCGGGGTTTAACAATACGCACAACATCCTTTGATAGATACAAAAGGGGTGATTTGTGTGTGTTGTCGATTATCAGTGATCAGCATAAAGATACGTTATTTTGTTTTTATCCCCAATATCGATTTATGGATGGACACGGATTAGGGGTATAAAAAATGTGCTCACGGGAACGTCATGCGATATTTAAGATTAAAGCTACTTATTCTTACCCTGCTTGGTTTTATTGTGATTTCATGTTTTTCAAGGAATACTCATGCAGTCCCCGAAGGTGCCGTTATCCGCTATGCTGAAAACGGCACTCCCTTTTACATCAAAGGGAAAAATTTGTCTTCGAATCTTGATAATGATCTTCGGTTTTGCATGCTGAAGAAGGAGGGCCGTTACGGGGAAATTGTTTATCAATTTCTTTTAAGTTTAGATAAGTTATTAAAGATAGATGATCCTTATCGAGAGTTTGAAATTACCGGGGTTAAAACCGATAGCTTGGCGTTTAAACACATCAAACTCCAACAGGTGCATAATGGCATTGCCGTCTGGGGGCGTAGCATAAGTGTACATTTGAATCAGGACAACCATGTTTACCTTTTCCAGGGCCGGTACGAACCCACTCTGAAAAACGTGGATACAACCCCAAAGCTCTCTGCAAAAGAAGCGGCAAAAAGGGCTATTTCTGAAGCAACGGGCGGTGAAGGAGGGTGCCGTGTGCAGGAAAATAAACTGTTTATTTTTATGGTGGGGGATCAGACTCCGCGTTTGGCTTATCGTATTACACTGGTGCAAGGTTTAATGCGTAGAGAATATTATTTTGTAGACGCTATGAACGGCAAGATTTTGCACAAGCTATCCGGAACTCCAAAAGGAGATTCTTTATCTCTGCCTCGTTAGGAGGTAGCGGGGTGTAAATCAAGATTGTTGGTGATTTAGCTCAAGCAATCCTGGTTTCAGGTGTCAGTGTTCAGGTGTCAGCTCTTACGTTCGTCCTCCTGACACCCGACACCTGAAACCAGACCTTCGAATTCCGATGGAAAGTAATAAATGACCGCTGTTAACCAATATCAGTGAATTACACACGAGGTAGCGGAATCGTCAGGACTTTATTTAGTCTAAAGGAGGGAGAAGTGATGAACAACGATTTAAGAAAAACCAGTCTACACGGGGTAGTTATTGCTATTCTAATATTGTTGTCAAGTTTTTCCTTGAGATTTCTTAGAAGTGCTCCCGCCACTGCTGCCGGCCTGCGCCATGATTCTTTGAGATCCATTGTCACTGCGTCAGGTGGAGTTGATGATGCCAATTTATTTCCCCGAAAGGCTCCTCGCATGCCCGACTTGCGGTCTTTAAAAACCCGCCAGGGTACGGCGACTTCCCACATCATGTCTTTGGAGACGACAAAAAGACTTGGGAATACGATTTCCGGAAACACCTCTCCCCATAAAAAGGGCGAAAAAAAGCGCCTCCTCACGAGCGCTCAATGTGAAAACCTTCGGTCCCTCGTTGCTGCTGAAATCCAAAATGGTCAAAGGATTCGTGTTCATTTCAACCAAAAAAATGGGACTCCGGCCTTTATCAAGCTTCCCGGGCGGATACAAAAGCTAACTCGAAATACCAAGAACCTTTCCGTATATCAAAGCATTGCTAAAAAGTTTTTGACGGACAACCGAGAACTGCTCAAGTTGTCTGAGCCGACAAAGGAACTGGCACACAAGAGGCACTGGGTGGATAAATTGGGAACCAAACATTTCCGCTACCAACAGACCTATCACGGCATACCTTTGTGGGGAAAGGAACTCATGGTTCACCTGAATGCCAGTGATTCGGTCTACCTGTGCCAAGGCCGGTATGAGCCGACACCGGAGTTGTTAGACATTACGCCCGAGATCACCGTGGAGCAGGCTTTGGAAGTTACAAGGGATCATCTGGGAATAAAAACGAATTGCCATTATCCGCCAAAAGCGGAACTTGTCATCTATACTGCCTCTGATAGCAGCAAGACCCTGACTTACAAAGTGGACATTTCTCCCAGCCTTGAACAGCGCTGGCTCTATTTCGTGAACGCAGATAACGGAGCGGTTATTCACCGTATCAATAACCTTCATAACACAGTTGAGAATGCCAGCGGCAGGGATCTGAATTCCGTGACCAGAAACTTCAATGCCTGGTTAGAGCAGGGCATATATTATCTGGTTGATCCGACCCTTCCCCTAGACGATTCGCCTTACGCGCCGGTTCCTGATATTAAAAGTTCCGGAAACACTTACATTTTTGATGCCCATAACGGTGAGAGCGATTTGTATTTTATTACCAGTTTCTCCCCATATAGCGACTGGGACGCGGCAGGAGTGAGTGCCGCTTACAACACAAAAATGGTGTACGATTACTATAAGAACACGTTTGATCGGAACGGTATAGATGATCTCAATATGAACTATCTTATCGTGATCCATCTTAAGGAAAACTATGCGAATGCCTTTTGGAATGGCAAATTCGTATGTTTTGGCGATGGAGACGATCAGATATTTTCTGCACTTTCCGGTTCGTTAGATATCACCGCTCATGAGATACAGCATGGAGTTACGGAGTTTACCGCCGGTCTTATCTACGAGAACCAGAGTGGCGCGTTGAACGAAGGGTATTCTGATATTTTTGCGTGCATGGTAGACCGGGATGATTGGACTGTGGGTGAAGATGTTACTTTAGTTTATCCCGGGTATCTGCGCAGTCTTGCCAATCCGGCCCTTGGGCTAAGTTCTCTGCCAACCAAAATGAGTGAGTACCGAAACCTTCCCAACACAGAGGAGGGAGACTAAGGAGGCGTCCATATCAATATGGGTATTCCGAGCAGGGCTGCCTATCTGATGGCTGATGGGCTAACCGCGGAAGGGCGGGGGACCAGTATCGGTCGAAATAAAACGGAGAATATTTTTTATCGGGCATTGACGACCTATCTTCAGGCCTCTTCACAGTTCCTGGATGCCCGGATTGCCACGCTCCAGGCTGCCGAGGATCTTTACGGCGCGGGGTCGACCGAAGTCTCTGCGGTCCAGGCTTCATGGGACGCGGTGGAGGTAACCGAAGGCAATGTGGGCGCTCCGGAGGATCAGACCCCTACGCCCACAGATTCCGCATCCGGTGAGGATTTGATGGTCTATCTTTATCCCACGGACGGAACTCACGATAAGCCCTATGATATAGATGAGACCTATGACCTTTATGCCCAGACCATTCCGTCTCCGTTTACCGGATATGACCCGATCCTGGATGTAGGTCCCTTAAATACCTACACATCCGCAGCCTATACTCGTCCTGCCGCCTATACCGGGCCGGAGGGCACTGTGATTTTCTACGTGGGCTCGGACAACAATCTTTACGCAGTTGACACCCAGGGCAATGATACACAGATAACCGATACCGATCCAGGATACATCTGGAGTTTTGCCATTTCTCCTGATGGTGGGTACTTTGCCTACACAACGGTTGACCCGGATGACAACAACATCTATGTCGGTGATCTTGAGACCGGACTTGTCACCGAATACCCGGTAGAATCACCCAGCGACCTGCCCCCGGGAAGCGAAGAAGTGTTGAATACCATATTTTACGTGGACTCCCTTGCTTTTGATTATACCGGCAAAACCATTGTTTTTGATGCACTCAACTGCCTTTCTACACCCGAAGATACTTGCGATAACGGCGGCGGGTATCAGTATTGGTCTATCGGGTTCTTGAACCTTTCAAATAATACCTTTGATTTCCCTTTTCCGAACCAAAGTCCTGACTTTAATATTGAGTATCCCTCCTTCGCATATAATAACAGTTTTGTGGTGGTGTTTGATTTACTTGACTATAGCGACTACGATACAGACGGAACGGTTTCTTCCATGGTCTGGACCATAAATTCGCAAACTCAGGATAGTGCTCAGATTGCCGATCCCAACCTTGGTTCCAATACCCGGGGAGTTGCCGGTGTTCCCAGTTTTTGGGGTGATGACGATTACGTAACCATCCAGCGACTTTCAGATACCCATGGTGATGCATTCAGGATTCCCATTGATGCCTCCTGGGAAGGGAATGCAAACGACGTTGCACAACGACTCAACGACTTTGATGTGGCCATGCCCGTCATGCACCGCGCCGTGGTACGTACACTCACCTGTACGATTCAACCCAGTCCTTCGTCCTTGGATTTCGGCAATATAAGCTTAGGTGGCACGTCGAGTATGGATCTTACGCTGACCAATACAGGAAATCGGGATTTAGATATATACAACATTGCAATCTCGGATTCCTCGGCTTTCAGTCACAACGGCAGTAACGCTTTGCTGCCCCGTGACCAGAGCATGACCTTTCGTGTCACCTTTTCCCCGGGGCAGACCAGTGGCACACTATCCGGCACTTTGGTAATCACCAGTGATGCGGATAACCCAACCTTAAGCATTGCTCTCACCGGAACAGGGGATTTTGAAAACGGTGGAGGATTTGACTATCAGTCGTACCTCGTTGCCAACCCTGATCTGCCTGGATCATGGGGGAAGGCCGAATGTATGAATCATTATATCCATTATGGTTTTTGGGAGAATCGGGCCGTGAGTTTCAATTTAGATGAATATTTGAATGCCAATCCCGATTTGCCGAGAAATTGGACATACGAAGAAGCATTAAACCATTACAATTTGTATGGCAAAAATGAAAATCGCTTATTGGCGTTTGATGCTCAGGAATATTTGTCGTTATATTCTGATCTGCCGCAAGATTGGGGCTATGATCAGGCGTATAATCATTTTATGAATTACGGAAGGCAGGAAGGTCGCATTGCCTCTTTTGATGAAACGGCTTATCTGGAGATGTATTCGGATCTTCCACAATCATGGGGGCAAGCGGAAGCCTTTTATCATTATTTTTATTATGGGATAAACGAAGGCCGTGTTTATGATCCCTATGATGAGTCTGTTTTTGATGGTATTGGATAGTCGAATCCTGAGCCAATAGACCATGACGGCGACGGATATAGATGTCTATTCCGATCTTCCCAGCGATAGTATTTATGATCAGAAGGGAACAACCCTTATGGATAATCGATACATCAGGCATGAGTATTTGCTAAGATAGACCAAACGTTAAATAAACAACCTGCCGGAAACCTGTCAGGTATTGCATGACGCTGAAAACTTGGACGTCAACATGTTTTGGATCGTTACGGTCAGCACTAAAAAACTTTTATGGTTGGCTTTAATCATTGGGTAACTATGAAAATCAGCACTGGCATTTTTTTTCTGACAGCGGTAACTGGAATCCTATATGCAAATACCTGTTCGGGAAAAGAAACCCAACCGGTCAGCACAATGATAACCTTAACCGTTACCAATGAGTTATTAAGCATCGTTCTGGAGAGAATATCGAAAATCTCAGGTTACGAAATTATCCTTCAAGGCGATTTGACAGACCGGCAGACAAGTCTGGTGCTAAAAGATGTCCCTATAGAAAAGGCGCTCGGCAGACTTTTGTGGAATCTGAATCATGCAATTGTCTTGAGTCAGGGAGAAAAAAAAATTACCGTGTATATCTTTGATGAACGTGGCAGTCCGAGCGACATGGGTGTGAGAGACAAAAGTTTTTCCCCCATAGAAATCTTTCGCAAAACCAAAAGAGGTCTGCCCCGTGAAGAACTCCACTCCATCGGGCGGCACACTTTGGATACGAAGCCGGAACGGAAACGGGGCCGGTCCGGGTTGAAACCCTCGATCAGCGGAAGAGACTCTGATTTTGTGCAAGGGACCCGGACCACGATAGACTAAAGCAGGGCCTGTTGAACAAAATTTCATCTATAAATATGACTGGGCCAGGAACATTCAAACCCTATCGATTAACCGGTCTAAGTGTTACGGTTTTCATTGCTGGAGCGATCTTTATTATCCCCTTTCTGTACTCTTCGGCAACCATTGATCCTGTGTTGTCCCTTCGTTTTACGGCCTGGGCGATTTTGACCTTTCTGATGATTTCAATGACGTGCCGGCAAAACCAGCGGATGAGAATTTCTCTTGACTATGGAATTATGTATCGTGCTGTATTTCCAATTCTCACAGGTTACTTGCTGGTTTCGGCATTATCCTTGATAAAAGCGATCAATCTGACGGAAGGAATTTTTGAATGGCTTAAGATTTTTCTGTCCATCGCGTTTTTCCATGCCGCCTGCCTGATTATCGGAAACAGTCAAAAAGCAGTTTTGAACCTAACAAAAGCAATGACTTTGGTCGGCATACTCCTCAGCGCCGTAGGGATTTGCCAGTACCTGGATCTGGCTTTTACCTTTATTCCCGGACATTACAAAATTTACGCCACCATGGCTAACAAGAATCTTTTCTCATCGATTCTGTTCTTAATCCTTCCTTTTGCTTTATACAGTGGGCTGCGGTTTTCAGGCACCTGGAAAAAGGTTGGCTTGGCAGCCGCCGCTTTGATGGGTGTATCCATTGCCATTGCCGGAAGTCGTGCGGTTTGGGCGGCATTGCTGGTTTCCACGGCTGCGGTTTGTTTGCTCAAACTTGCTTATCAAAAAAAAAGAATGACATCCGAAAAATATTCTTTTATCAATCGCCTTGGCCCAATAGTTTGCGCAGGTTTCATAGGGCTGGGTATCATTTTGGGCGCCGGCGCCGGCGGTCAAAAGTCAAGTTCAATTGTATCTACAGACTCATTAGCGCAAAGAATCCAACTTTGGGACAAATCCCTGAAGATGATAAAAGAAAATCCTCTCTTGGGGGTTGGCTTAGGGCAATGGAAAATCATTTTCCCGGGATGCGCAACGGATAACAAAGGACAAAATCCGGATGAAAGATCATCACCCGTACATTTTCAACGGCCGCATAATGACTATTTATGGGTTTTATCAGAGTCGGGTTTTGGAGGCTTACTTTGTTATCTTGCCTTTTTTGTGACATTAATCTTTTATTGCATTCGAATTATACACAAATCTCACAACCCTGACACCATATATTTTTCAACCCTGATGCTCTTTGGAATCACCGGATATATGGTCATATCCTTTTTCAGTTTTCCAAAGGAGAGAATTGTACATAACATTTTTTTAATGGTCACCGCCGCCTGTATCCTGACCGTCTACCAGCAGTTATTTCCGATTCGAAAAAAGATTCCTTCACACGGGCTAACGAGTTTGAACATTGTAATGTTATGCATGCTGGCTGTGTGCGTAGTCTTCGGGTATATCCGCATTTGTTCTGAAATGCATGCCCGCAAGGCTTTATCCGCTAAAAAAGCCGGACATTGGCAGCAGGTCATAAATGAAATCGACAAGGCTGATTTGCGATTTTACAATATGGATCCGGTTGCAATGCCGCTATCCGGGTACAAAGGCCTGGCTAATTTTTCTTTGGGTCACATTGAAAAAGCCCGTGAGGATTTTCACAACGCCTTACAAGCCCATCCGAACCATATCTATGTGTTGAACAATCTGGGAACTTGCGCAGCGCTGCTCAACGATTACCATGAGGCCGCTGAATACTACAAGAAGTCACTTGCCATCTCCCCGGGTTTCAAGCAGGCACAAAACAATCTGCGTCTCATTTCGGATCAGCCTGCTTTATAAAAGGTTTTTCTATCTTGTTCAGCTTATCGGAAAATAGCTCCTTAAAGTTGTCAATACACCCGCTCACGGATCAATGCTCCCTTTTTATGGTACCTCCATGTAAGCATCAAACGCCAGGCCTTCATTCTGGCCGTATCGGTAGTAATGGTTCAGGGCTTCCGCATAGGTCCAATTCTGGGGAAGGTAGTCGTTCAGTTCTAAATATCCGGCAACATCAAACCCTTGAATTCGGCCTTCGTTTCTGCCATAATTGATCCAGTGGCTCAGGGCTTGCGCGTCGGTCATACCGGCCAAATCCCCGTTGGCGTCTCGATAACCCTCGGCCTGAAACCACGGCACCCGTCCCTCATTCTTACCATAGGTCACCCAGTGGGAAAACGCCTCTTGGTCGGTCATCCCTGCCAGGTCTGTATTGAGCGAGACATAATCCGTGGCGTTCCAATATACGTCCCGTCCCTCGTTATATCCATAGAAATTGAAATGGCTCCGGTATTGCTCGTCTGTCCATGAATCCGGCAAGTCCGGATTCGCATGGGCATACGCTTGTCCATTAAACATACACAAATTCTTTCGGGTTTCCTGTGGCAAACCGTCGGGTAAAATGCCGGAAAAAGTTGTATCCGGGAAAACGCTGACACTGTAGTATTCACCCGTATATGCATTGTATGTAAAGGTCGGCAGATAATCCCGAATGCTGACAGGATCATCAAAAAATTCGCTGAAATCCACCCGTAGGGCATCGTCGCCCATTTCAACGGGGCGATTATTTTTCAGGGAATCTTTTATACGACCAAGGATAACTCTAAATTCCGTTTCGTTTGTGGTTTCTTCAGGATCCAGTGTTATCAGATCGTTTTCCTGATTGTCACTTTCACTCCTGATAAAGGTTGAAGCCGCATTATAATTGTTAATGGCTGCAGTGATGTCTGTTTCCGCGTTGTTGAGCGTGGTGCTGCCACCGGACAGGAGATTGAGAAAGTCCGGGTTGGGGTTGAGCAGATCAGTATTTATATTAAAGGGAGGGTTGTTTAGATAACCTGCAATCTGTATGGGGTCCACGTCGATGTCATAAGAAGATATGATCCCTATCGTTGCTTTAAAAGCCTGAAGAGTTGACTTTAATAGCAACACATCCCCATAATCTACTTCACTGGCTTGATCTCCGGTTTCGTCTGCCGTGAGGGTTGTCTGGAAAGAACTTCCGATTTTATCCAGATTGGCCAAAGCGCCATCCAACAAACTGATACAGGGCCCGGCTAAAAATTGACGTATGTCTTCACCACTGGGAGAATTTCCAGGGAGTTGGGGCGGTGTGTCATAGGGAAGACCGTTTTCAAAAAAAAATGATATGCTATTGCGCGTCATGCCAAAGGCTTCGAAGACATCCCTCAGTGTCTCAAGACCGGCGCCACTTCCGTCTTCCAGTGCAAAAGCCCCGACACGGGTCACCGCATAAAACAAGTTGGCTTCCTGATCATTTGGATTCACAGAAAGTCCGTCTTCAAATTTTTGATTTGCGGCCAGCAACCCGGAATAGGTAGGATTTCCGTGATTGAAAAGCAGCTCGCGCCCGGTTGCGCCCAGAGCGTCTGGTATGGGATATGTAAGCATAAGAAACGCAAAAGATAATAATAGTCTGTTTTTTTTCATGAGTTACCTCCTTTTATATTCAAGAAAAATAGAAAAAACACTATCGTTTAAGAAATATCCTGCGTTAGAAAGATATCCGTGGTTAAAGATCGTCCTTTCCATTGTTTTTCGGGTGTCTTCAATACGAAAGGCCGATCCGTTTTTATGACAGCGCCATCAGGGTACATGCAAAGCTCATCTGTTGTCAAAACACGGGAACTCGATACCATCCGTACATTTCCTGTAAAAAGAATATTTCGTTTTTTTAAACGAATAATTGCCTTTGATGAAGATATTCGGCTGACTTCAGATTGTTCGTCATAAAGTTTTATCTGAACCGGTTTCATTACAATAGAGGAAATGCGCTTTGTGGAAAAAGATGGCAGGCTTTTTTTTGAAAACAGCGCGTTGAAACTCAGATTTTGGCGATCGCCGGACTTAGGTTTAGACGTTTCCCTCTTTCCATATAAATGGACACGGGCGTTTTCTAGTATCGCTTCATTCATTAGGCCGAACCTGAAATAGGCAAGTTTTTTTTTCTCGATACTGAACCGGTCGGCCTTAATCAAGATAGTCCTTGTTCCTTCTTGGTTGCTGGTGAATGAAAACCCATGTATTACATGACGGGATCGGGGATGCTGTTTTCGTGAAATGTTTTTGTGATTATTTTCAATAGGCAAACTGCGGTGATGATAAAAAAGAATAATGGGAACAGCGAGAGACGCCACGGCCAGCACCCCAAAAAAAGCTTTGAGTAATCTGAAATTATCAAATCGCAGCATTTTCATTTTCGCGTACCTTGACCCGCCCATCTTTTTCATGTTAGTTTGATTTTGTCAAGAAAAACTTGTTTAAATGGGGCCTGAATCACCTATCAGAAAAACTAAACAGCCCTGTTGCGTTTAAGAAAACAGGCAGATATGTTACATTTTATAATCAGGGGGGGATCATCAATGAATATGCCGGAACTTATTGAGAAGTTACGGTAAGTTAGGAAATTCACCATTCACAATATTAACCGACCAGTGATGCAGAAAGTAAAGAATCTGTGCCTTTAAATGATCACTTGAGTTTTTACGAATCCATCAAATTTTAAATGACCCAAGAATCCGTTGCTGCGATAATTGTTACATGTAATAGGCTTGCAAAATTAAAGCGGGCGGTGTTAAGAATTTTAGATCAGGATGTCTCCGGCATGGTTGTCGTTGATAATCTTTCTGAGGATGGAACCGCTGACTGGCTTATGAGTCTACAATCAGACAGATTGATCGTCTGTTTTCCTGAAAAAAATATTGGCGGCGCCGGAGGATTTGCCCTTGGCTGTAATGAAGCAAAATTAAAATTCAGCCCGGACTGGTTTTTGTTATGCGATGATGATGCCTATCCGGACAAAGAACTCATTAAACAATTTTTAGCCACAAGAAAAGATGATGGGACAGGAATAATATCGGCTGCAGTTTATACTCCAGATAAAGAAATTGCTGAGATGAACAGGCCGTTGTTAAAGATGCCGAAAACACGATTCGATACCATCAAGTATTTCGGGGGTAAGCGTTCAAAATTTATTCTTCCTGATTTAGCATATAAAGCAGCAACTCAAATTTCGGTTCAAGGAAGTTCATTTGTTGGCTGTTTTATTCGAAAAAATGTGATAGAAAAATTGGGATTGCCCAGAAAAGAGCTGTTCTTGTATGGGGATGATTTGATATATACCCAACTATCGGTTTCATCGGGTTATCGAAATCTGTTTTGCAGCGATTTGATTTTTTATCATGACATTGTTACTGGAGATAAGGATATACAGCCTGTATGGAAGATATTTTATTTAATGAGAAATCAAATAGAAGTGCATCGTTCTGTCAATAAATGTAATGTTCGGCTTCCAGCCTTAATTCGGTTTCTTTTTCATTTAAAAAATACAATCCATCAATCTCAAAAGCGAGAATACCTAAAATATCTTTTCTTGGGTTTCTATGACGGTATCAGGCAACGGTTTTCCAGGAATGTTTCTTGTATGTAAACTATCTGCTTATATTAAAATTCTATTAATCTTTAGCTGATTTTTTTCATTATCCATGAACAAGGTCGTCTTTATAATAAATGTGGACTGGTATTTTCTGCTCCATTGGTTAGACCGGGCTAAAGCCATCAGAGATAGTGGTTATCAGGTTATTATAATTACACGATTTAGTAATAAAGAGAATTTTCAGCGTCTTAAGAACGCGGGATTTAAATGTTATGAAATTAATCTGTTGAGAAAATCAGTAAACCCTTTCCTCGAGGCAAGAAACTTATTAAGAATCTATATGCTGATAAAGGAGCTATCTCCTGAAATTGTTCATGCGGTAACTGTCAAGCCAATCGTGTATGCCGGCCTTGTGTGTAGGTATCTGAGGATTCCTTTTATAGGAAACATTACAGGCTTGGGATCCGTGTTTAGCAGTAAGGATATCTTTGTGGGTCTACTGAGAATTTTAGTCAAACAGTTTTATCGTATGGTGTTTAACAATACCCATAGCCTTGCTGTTTTTGAAAACGGTGATGATCAAAAGATATTTTTAAAAAATAGGATTATAAATCCAGAATCCTCAAGAGTTATTTCGGGGGCAGGGGTTGATTTGAAAATATTTTCGTATTGCGAGAATTATCCTCAAGGAACCCCGGTTGTCCTTTTTGCGTCCAGGCTGATTGTGGATAAAGGTATTTATGATTTTATAGGCGCTATTGAATATCTCAAGACTCGGGGGATACCTGTTAGAGCGCAAATCGCCGGAATTTTGGATGAAGATGCCTTAAACTGTGTGCATGAATCAGAATTAAAGGAATGGCATAACAAGGGAATCGTAGAGTGGCTCGGTCAATGTGAGGATATGCCAAAGCTATTTCGTTCTTCCAATGTGGTTGTTTTACCGACAAAATATGGAGAGGGTATCCCTAGAGTACTTATTGAGGCTGCGGCAGTGGGCAGGCCTATTGTTGCTACTGATGCGGCAGGCTGCAGAGAAATAGTAAAAGATGAATACAATGGTTTTCTTGTCCCTATCGGAGATGTTAAGAAAATAAGTTTAGCCATAGAAAAGATTATATTGAATACAGATAAGCAACGTGAATTTGGCAGAAATGGTAGAGACCTGGTCCAAAAAAAGTTTGCAAAAGAAAAGATTATTGATCAGACAATAAGAGTTTATAACCTATTAAAACACGTTCCAGAAACAACTTAGAGATTATTTTTAAGGAGTTTTTTTGATGAGGGTGGTAATCCTTGGCGGTGGGCCTTGTGGTTTGGGGGCGGCATGGCGGTTAAATGAGATTGGACACGAGGACTGGCTCCTCTTTGAAGCTGATGATCACTGGGGCGGGCTCTCCTCATCATTCACGGATAAAGAGGGTTTTGTATGGGATATTGGCGGGCATGTGCTTTTCAGTCATTACGCATATTTTGACGGAGTTATGGACACTCTTCTCGGAAAAAAGGAAGGATGGGCTTTTCATCAGCGTGAGGCCTGGATCAGGATGCAAGACCGATTTGTTCCCTATCCCCTTCAACAAAATATTCATTACCTTCCCAGGGAAATTTACTGGGAATGTCTGGAGGGAATCATCGACGTCCATAAAAACGGCCATAAGAGAAAACCGGGCCATTTTGGGGAATGGATAGACATGACTTATGGCAAAGGACTGGCCAGATGGTTTCTCAGACCTTATAATTACAAGGTATGGGGCTATCCAGTGGAAGAATTGGATTGGACGTGGATCGGCGAGAGGGTGGCACCGGTAGACTTGAAGAGCGTTTTGAAAAACGCTATATTTCAAAAAAGCGACGTGTCATGGGGACCGAATGCCCAGTTTCGTTTTCCTCTTCATGGAGGAACCGGCAGAATTTGGGAAACCCTTGCCTCAGGACTTCCGCAGCACAGGTGCAGTCTCGGACACAAGGTTACGGGGTTTGACTTAAGAAAGAGGCTTGTGAACTTTGGGGACGGGACAGATGTGGGGTATGATGTCCTTCTTTCAACAATCTCACTAAAAGACCTTGTAAATTTGGCAAAACTGGAGTCACCTTTTGATAGGGCGTTGTCTCTCAAACATTCTTCCTGCCACATCATCGGACTTGCAATTCGGGGAAATCCGCCTGAGAATCTCGCCACAAAGTGCTGGATATATTTTCCAGAGGATGTTTGTCCTTTTTATCGGGCGACTGTATTTAGTAACTATTCTCCTTATAATGTGCCGGACATCAATACGCATTGGTCGCTCATGTGCGAGGTGAGTGAAAGCCCCCGAAAGGAGGTGAACAAACATAAGGTGGTGGAAAACGTTATTGATGGCGCTCTGAGAACGGGGCTCCTGAAGACACGCCGTGAACTTGATCACGCATGGTGTCATTTTATCTCTTATGCCTACCCAACGCCTTCCTTGGGAAGGGATCGTATCATTATTCAACTGATACGAAAACTGGAGGAATATCAAATATTTTCAAGGGGAAGGTTCGGTGCATGGCGCTATGAGGTGGGAAATATGGACCATTCATTTATGCAAGGAGTGGAATTAGTGGACCGTCTTTTTGAGTCAAAAGAAGAAATGACGCTGTGGCACCCCGAAAAAGTGAATGCCCCAAATCATCCGGAAATAAGAAAATAATGGTTCCAGTACCTAAGGACCTCGGGAAAAAATCTGATTATATCGAATTTTGGGGAGGCTATTACGAATCGTCTGTTTTTATCGTATCTAATTAGTCGCGACAGTAAAGTGAACTAAAGTTTGAAGTGATCTAAAGTGAGCTAAAGTTGTTGAATTCTATCAATTTTATAAAATGGTGGAGCGAAGCGACTCCTCAACTTTAGGCACTTTAGATCACTTTAGGCACTTTACACTTGTTCATTGCATTATCCAAATATCAGTCTGATTTTAAGCTATAAATTTGATACTCCCCAAAATCCGTTATAACCAGAAAAAAATAACCCCCCTTTTTTAAGGTTCAGCATCCGGAGACCAACATCGAGTATCTTATCCATAAAAGCAGCCCATGGTACTATAAAATATTTTTCCACCGCCAGGATAAAAAGAGCGTAAAGGACATATCATGAAAATGTTATTGACAGTTCATGTACAAGATTGATTTCATACCTTATTTGATTTCAGCAATACTTAGCGGCGGCGGCGGCTGGATTATATCCAGGTGGGGAATTCGGCTTTCCCTGATGGATTATCCCAATGAACGAAGCTCACATAACACAGCTATCCCCAAAGGCGGCGGAATCGGTATTCTCGTCGCCTTTTTATTTTGTTCATTATACACGAAGATATCTTGTTGGTTCTGGGCTCCTGCTGCCGGTGTTTCAATGCTCGGCCTTTTTGCTGATAGATTTGAAATTTTACCACAACCCCGCTTAATTATACAATTTATCGCCGGTATTATTACTGTAATCGGAATTGGGCGACTCAATCTAACTGGAATCAATGAGATTATATTGATCGTTTTTTTTACATTTTATATTGTGGGCACTGCAAATTATTATAATTTTATGGACGGAATCAACGGGATCGCCGGTATTACAGGGCTGGTTGGATTCGGTCTTTTGGGCTGGTTTGCATCTATCTGGGACGCTGATCCGCAGATCATCGCTCTGTGCGTTTGTATGTCGTTTGCCTGTTTGGGGTTTCTCCCATTTAATATACCTAAGGCTAGAGTTTTTATGGGGGATGTAGGCAGCATTTTACTGGGATTTATATTTGCAGGGATGGTGGTCTATCTTTCCAGGAGCCTGCTTAATTTTATCTGCATGGCGGGATTTTTATTTCCGTTTTATGCAGACGAGTTAACTACTGTGATGGTTAGGTTAAAAGATGGTGAAAAATTAAGCAAACCCCATCGCAGGCACCTTTATCAAATTTTGGCCAACGAATATGGAATCCCACACTGGAAAGTATCATTGGGATATGGTTTGTTTCAGCTGCTCATCGGTATAAGTGTCCTTTGGCTAAAAAGTGCCGGCATCACGGTAGTATTATCGTCGATTATACTTTATTTTTGTATCTTTTCAATAGTGTCTTTTATCCTTCGCAATAAAGTAAAGTGAAAAATGAATTTGCTTGTGACCGGAGCCAATGGATTTATCGGATACAAATTATGTGAAAAAGTGCTGAACATTGGTTGGCATGTTCGGGGAACCGTAAGGCCGTCAACCTACCGAAATAACCTTCCTTTCGATGTTGATGTTGTACCGATAGAAGAAATCGGTCCTCTGACTGACTGGTCAAAAGTCATGAGCGATGTGGATACGGTTGTCCATTTGGCAGCCCGGGTGCATGAGATTAACGATATTGCTGCTGACGTGTCTGACGCATATAGGTCTGTTAATGTGGCCGGTACAGAGCGTCTTGCGAGGATGGCGGTAGCTTCCGGGATTAGACGTTTTATCTATCTAAGTACTGTTAAAGTTAACGGAGAAGAAAGGTCGTCTCCCTATACCGAAAAGGATAATCCAAAACCTATAGATCCTTATGGTATAAGCAAATGGGAATCTGAAAAGCGATTACATGAAATAATTAATCATACCGAACTGGAAGTTGTTATCCTCAGGCCTCCAATGGTCTATGGACCTGGTGTCAAAGCTAATTTTTTACGCCTTCTTAATGTAGTGGAACGTGGCATACCGCTTCCTCTTGCCAGAATAAAAAACCATAAAAGCTTGATTTACTTAGAAAACCTGCTTGATGCTATTGTCACTTGTATTAACCATCCAAAAGCGGCTGGGCAGACCTTTCTGGTAAGCGACGGCGAAGATGTTTCAACGCCGGAGCTGATCCGGCGTATAAGTGCTGCGCTGGGAAGACCGGCAAGACTTTTTCCTTTCCCGTCTGTTATCTTAAAACTGGCAGGGATCATTACAGGAAAATCTGATGCGACAGATAGACTTCTTGGCTCATTAACGGTTGACTGTTCAAAAATTCATCGTGAATTGGGCTGGCAGGCACCCTTTTCGGTGAACCAGGGATTAGGAGAGACGGCAAAATGGTACATTAAATTACGGTATGGCTAAAGGGACGAAGCGGATTGCTAAAAATCTGTTGCCGTTTCGAAATCCAAACATCAACTCTCCCAAAACACTAGGAGAAATACATTTAATGCGTTATGCTTCGAATCTCGGAAATAATTCGCATTTATCCACCTTGGCCATCTGTATGTCAATATCCTGTATCAAATTTTGGCCAAAGAATATGGAATCCCACACTGGAAAGCATCATTGCTTCAATTGAATACAATCATTAAGTCGGTACGAGCCGATATAAATTTGTGCGGGAGAATATAAATATTTTCAAAACAAAGGTTGCCAATTGGTTGCAAAACATATAATTATAGTTGTTTGTACCATAAGCATATTGCAAGAAAGATAAACAAGGAAACCGAGAAAAAGGTCACGGTTTTTAAAAAAACAACTAATATAACGATGAAATCCACCTTATTATATCGAAATATTTATTTAATTTTAGCCATGGACCTTTTTCTTTTGGCATGCGCTTTCTATTTTGCCTACTTAATACGCTTTGATTTTACCATTCCGCAGCATTTTTCGATTTCACTTTTTCGAATGTTGCCTTTTGTTTTAATAACGAAGATTATCATCTTTTATTTTTTTGACCTTTACCGCGGGATGTGGCGGTATACCAGCATTTCGGATCTATTTAATATTATTAAGGCCTCCAGCTTAAGCACTCTATTGATGGTTGGTTTTATTCTTTTCAGCACCGGATTCCATGGGTTTTCCCGTTCGGTTTTTATTATTGACTGGTGCCTCACAATTCTATTTGTTTCTGGAATTCGTTTATGTATCCGAATTTATTTTGAACATTTTAGTGATGATAACCCGGGTTCAATTCCCATATGGAAAACCTTGAGTACTTTTAAGAGAAAGTATGGCGATTGTAAAAGACTCCTCATTATCGGCGCGGGAAATTGTGGTGAAAAGATCTACCGGGAAATACATGACAATGCTCGGCTTCAATACCGTGTGGTGGGATTTCTCGATGATGATTCTGACAAACTTGGAAAAAAAATTCATGGTGTTCCGGTGCTGGGTCAAATCAAGGATATCAGAAAAGTCATTAACAAAACAAAGGCTGATGAGGCACTTATTGCCATTTCATCGACAATCCCTCAAAAGATGCGCAATATTGTTGCAGAATGTGAGCAGAGCGGCGTTATGTTCAAGACTATACCGAGCATGGGCGAACTTATTAACGGCAACGTAACGGTTAATGGCATCCGGGAAGTGGCGTACAGTGATCTTCTGGGCCGGGAAGTGATTCGGCTGGATGAGGAAAAGATTGGGGAATACCTTCAGGGACAATGCGTGCTGGTAACCGGTGCCGGCGGTTCTATTGGCTCCGAGCTTTGCAGGCAAATCTGCCGGTTTAGGCCTAAATGTTTACTTTTGATTGATCGGGCTGAAGGTCCCTTGTATGAAATTGAGTTAGAGCTCAGACAGAATTTTAGGAATATAAAAATTGTTACATTGCTGTTGGATGTCCAGGACAAAAAACAGCTTGAAAAGGCCTTTGAAGCTTACGGATCGCAGACGGTTTTCCATGCTGCTGCGTATAAACATGTGCCCTTGCTGGAACTTCAGCCCTGGAAAGCCGTAACCAATAATATTCAGGGGACATTGAATATTGTTGAAGTTGCAAAGAAGTTTAATGTTGAGCGATTTATTTTTGTTTCCACCGATAAAGCGGTGAAACCCACGAGTATAATGGGTGCTTCCAAACGGGTGGCTGAAATGCTGATACAAAACCAGAACGGTTGCGGCCTATCACATACACAGTTTATCATTGTTCGCTTCGGAAATGTGGTTGGAAGCCTTGGCAGCGTGGTTCCACTTTTTAAAAAACAGATCCAAAAGGGCGGTCCGGTTACGGTCACGCATCCTGAGGTAACGCGATATTTCATGACAATTCCCGAGGCCTGTCAGCTTATTCTCCAGGCGTGTACCATGGGCATCGGTAGTGAGATATTTTTATTGGACATGGGTACATCAATCAAGATTGACGATATGGCCAGGGATCTTATTCGTCTGTCCGGATTTGAACCTGATGTGGACATCAATATTGAATATATCGGTCTCAGACCCGGTGAAAAACTTTATGAGGAGCTGATTATTGAAGGAGAAGGCGTCGTTCCCACCAGCCATGAAAAGATCATGGTGCTAAAAGGGAAGGATTGCAATTTGCCGATATTAAACGGCAAGATAGACGACTTGATCCAAATAAGTATGACCCAGGATGCAAAAAAGATTAAAGCAAAGCTTAAAGAAATTGTGCCCGAATATCAGCCCTATTAACATCTGTTCCTTTGACGGTATTGTCATTGATTGAATATTTTTAGGAAGTTTAAAAAGCCGTGATCATGGATCCCCATTGTTACGGCTTTTGTTGTTTTATCATTTATGATATAGATTTATTATGAAAAGTCACAGTGCGTTAAAAATTGAAAAGCTGATACAAAAAGGTGTTAAGATCCCCAACCCTCAAGGTGTTGAAATCGGCCCTGAAGTTGACGTGGATAGGATTTCCGGTGATGGGGTTGTTATTCATACAGGGTGCAAGCTGTATGGGAGTTCCACCCTTATTTTGCGAGGCACAACGCTGGGGTATGAAGGTCCTGTGACCATTAAAAACTGTCAGGTTGGACCCCAGGTTGAGCTTAAAGCAGGCTTTTTCAGGAATTCCGTTTTTTTGAAGAAATCGAGTATGGGTTCAGGCGCCAATGTTCGGGAGGGAACAATACTTGAAGAAGAATCGAGTGCTGCACACACGGTGGGCCTGAAACAAACCATTCTTTTCCCTTTTGTGACTTTGGGGAGTCTGATCAATTTCTGTGACTGTTTGATGTCTGGTGGCACAAGCCGGAAGAATCACAGTGAAGTTGGAAGTTCTTACATTCATTTTAACTATACACCCAATCAAGACAAAGCCACTCCGTCTTTAATTGGCGACGTGCCCAGAGGAGTCATGCTGAATCAGCGCCCGATATTTTTAGGAGGGCAGGGCGGTCTTGTGGGTCCGTGCCGTTTGGAATTCGGCACCGTCATAGCCGCCGGTTCAATTGTTCGAAAGGACGAATTAAAGCCTGAACGCCTGCTTATCGCGAACATAGCCAAGGGGGGAAGTATCCCGTTTGCGCCCGGAGTATATTATAACATCAAACGGATAACGGTTAATAACATTATTTATATTGCAAACCTGATTGCTCTGGATCACTGGTATACTCATGTACGCTCGCAGTTTTTATCAGACGATTTTCCGAAATCTCTTTTTGACGGCCTTAAAGAAAAGCTCGATATGGCCATTGGTGAAAGAATACATCGATTAAAAGCGCTAAGCCAAAAAATGGTCGATTCTGTGCAAGCCGATCAATCCCATACAAAAGAAAATGAGTTGCCCCTCGTTCTAAAGCAGAAAAATGAGCTTTTTAAAAGATGGACTGAAATAGAAGAATATTTTAAATCTGAGCGCAATACAGAAGAAAACAAGGGGTTGAGAGATGTTTTTCTGGAAAAGCTCTATCTTGGTATTGAAACATCAGGTAAGGATTACATTTTAGTAATAAAAGGACTGTCAATTGAAGACACAAAAGCCGGCACCGATTGGCTTCAAGGAATTGTTGACCATATAACTGCCGGAGCGCTTAAGATCATACCGTCATTTTTATAACATCTTGTATCCATATTTTATTAAATCAAAAGCCTTACTCGGACAAACCGGAAAAGTGACTAAAGTGAACTAAAGTTTGAAGTGATCTAAAGTTAAGGAGTTGCTACGCTCCAGTTTTTATATAAATTGGTAATATTCCTTAACTTTAGTCACTTTAGATCACTTTAGACACTTCACACTTAATTAGATTGGATAAATTTTTTGACATAAAATATGCCACTTTTTTTCATAATGAATTTATAGTAATTACATAAAGATATATAAGTTTTATTAAAGGAATGGATAATGGGCAAACTTTTCGGCACAGATGGAATAAGGGGTGTTGCCAACCAATATCCGATGACTCCTGAAATGGCAGTAACCATCGGAAGAGCTGTTGCGGCGATTTTCAAAGGTGATGATAAGCAATCAAAAATTGTCATCGGTAAGGATACTCGTATTTCCGGAGATATGTTGGAACATGCTCTGACCTCCGGGGTCTGCTCCATGGGTGTTGATGCATATCTCACGGGAATTCTGCCCACTCCCGGCGTGGCTTTTATGACGTCTTCAATAGGGGCAAATGCCGGCATTGTGATTTCCGCATCCCACAACCCTTATTATGACAATGGAATAAAAATCTTTAAAGGCAACGGTTATAAGCTTTGCGATGAAGAAGAAAGTCAAATAGAAAAGCTTGTATTCAATCAGAGCATCGCTTCAACATCAAAATCCGTGCGGGATACCGGCCGTGTTTATAAAATGGGTGATGCCGTCATGGCCTACGGTAATTTTCTGAAACAAACCGTTTCTGAAAGTTTTTGTTTTAAAGGCATAAAGATCGTTATGGATTGTTCAAACGGTGCAACCTTTGAAGTTGCACCGGCAATTTTTACCCAATTTGGCGCAAAAGTTACAACACTTTCTGTTACTCCGAATGGTAAAAATATTAATGATAACTGTGGATCCCAACATCCTGAGAACTTAAAGGAAATTATTCTTAAAAACGGTGCCCATATCGGCCTTGCCTTTGATGGAGACGGTGACAGGCTTATAGCGGTTGATGAAAAAGGGACCGTTGTAACAGGTGACCAGATATTGGCGGTTTGTGCAAAGTTCATGAAACAAAAAGGGCTTCTTAAAGGCAATCAGGTGGTCAGTACGGTTATGAGTAATATGGGGCTTGGGCAAGCCCTAAAAAAAATAGGCATAAAACATATCACGACGGCGGTCGGGGATCGTTATGTTATGGAAAAAATGGTTTCTTCGGGGGCTGTTCTGGGAGGCGAGGATTCCGGCCATATGATTTTCTTGAATTACCATACTACCGGAGATGGGATTCTTTCGGCTTTAAGACTGATTGAAGCCATGATAGAGGAATCAAAACCGCTGTCCGAGCTTTGTAAAATAATGACGATATTTCCTCAGGTCCTCATAAACGTAAATGTGGTGCGCAAACCGGACTTAAAAAATATTCCGAACATTAAAGATGCCATAAAATCGGTTGAGCGCGCGCTGGGGGAAAAGGGCAGGGTGGTTGTTCGTTACTCCGGCACACAGCCGATGTGCAGGATAATGGTAGAAGGTCCCACCATTAATGCAACAAAAAAGTACTGTCGGCAACTGGCTGATATTGTAAAGGAAACTCTTAAAAAGTAAAAAGGTCTGGCTAAGAGGACCAGGCTTTGGTTATTCCCAGAGGGGATTTGCTTTGTTGGAAGTTCATTGACTTATTGAAATCCCAAATATCAAATTACAATCAATTTACAATGACCGAAATTCGAAAATCCAAACAATGTCTCGCCCTGGAAGGTTTTGGTCACGCGCAGCGCAGGCGCTTGCGCCGCGTGTTGAATACTCGCCCTGTTAAATTCCGCCTAAAGGCGGACCCTCGCAAAGCGAGGGATTTAACAGGGTAAAAATTTGAGATTTATTTGAGATTTGGTGCTTGAAATTTGTGATTTTAGACACAAAACTCCAAGGCAGGGACGGAGAACTCTGACCTGGCTCTCCGAGGCGTAGGCTCTACGAGCCGGAGGCCCAAAGGACTATGTTTTTCAGGGTAAAATAAATCAATCCCTATTCCCTAATATTCTGAGGAGCATAAGGAACAGATTGATAAAATCCAGATACAATGTTAAAGCACCTAAAATCGCACCTTTTCTAATGGTTCCACCGTCAAGCCCGTCTGGCTGTGAAAGCGCCATGGTCTTGAGCTTCTGGGTGTCATATGCTGTCAGCCCTACAAAAACGATCACGCCTATATAACTGACAATCAGGCTCACTCCCGAACTGCGTATAAAAAGGTTGACAACCGATGCAATAACAATACCGATAAGCCCCATAAACATGAACTGACCCATTCCGGTCAGATCACGTTTCGTTACCATACCGAAAATACTTGATGCAACAAAAGTTGCGGCACAGATAAAAAATGTTGATGTGATCGAAGATCTTGTATAGATAAGGAATATCGCAGAAAGTGTCGCGCCGTTTAATGCAGCGTAAAGAACAAACAGAGAGGTTGCGGTGGACGCCCGCATTCTTTGAACTCTTGCACTGATGGTGAAAACAAGAGCAAGTTCACCGATTATCAAACCAAAAAATATTATTTGATTTCCAAATATAAATCTCATCATGGTTTCGCTGTTTGATATAAAATATGCTACAAAACCTGTGATTCCAAGGCCGATGGCCATCCAATTATAGACACTTCGTATAAATTCGTTAACCTGAATTTGGGTCCGTGTCCTTTTAAGCGGAATTGATTGCACTATGTCCTCCTGTATATCATTTCTCGAGTATCAGTTATACGGATGTCAGGTGATCATATAATAATTGAGCCTGATTTCCGTTATCTGATACTAAATATTGTTTAATGAAATTATCTTCCGATAAAGACAGTTTTCATATATAACACAGAAAATTGGCATTGCAAGATCAAATCGCTTTTTATTTTATTATCAGATATCGTTGAATAGTTAAGTTCAGACCTCGATATTTCGTTAAAAAGTGCTTGATTTTTTTGGATAAAACATTGCGCAAATAAAACATCATGATACTCGTTACTGGTTTCTGAATACTGGAAAAATCTGATTCTCGGAAATAAATCACAATTTCTGAAGTTAAAAAAGCTCTGATTATCATGAAACCTGAGCAAACATATCAAGATTTAAAAGAGCTTGCTGAAAAACTCGGCGTGGTTGTATCCGAGCAAAATTTTCGCAGTACCGGAATAAAAGCTAAAAGTGGATTATGTAAGGTTAAAGGAAAAAATATGCTTTTCATAGAAAAGCAGTTATCTTTTCAAGATAAAAATGAAATCCTCGCATCTTGTTTGAGCAAACTGCCCCATGAAAATATTTTTATGGTTCCGGCTTTACGTGAATTTTTAGATAGTTTCCATCCATAAATGGCTATTTTTCCGATAAGCGGTGTTCTCCGCAGGTTTCCACCCTCGAAGTATTTCAAGTACGCCTCGGGCGAAAACCCTTGTGCGGCCTTGCTCATCGAAAAAATCCCTCATTTATAAATTGGAAACTACTTGGTGCTCAAAAGTAAAAAGCTCCAAATTCAAGGCGTGCAAATTCCGATTTAAAAAAAGCAGGGTGATAGAATATAAGCCTACCAATAAAGGCTCTTTGAGAAAGTTTACATAATATATCTTATCAGACGTTAATGAATTTATTTGTAAGCGTTCACGGGTTCAGAGTTTTGTCTTAATATATTATGTTTTGAATTTGGGATGGTTGCCTGCCTTTAGCATGGTGTTTTTAATTTTATGTTAGAGACTTGTGATTTACTTGTAATTTGGATTGATTTTTTATTGGATGGATTGGGATCGCTGGCTTGTTGAGGTTTTGGTTGAACGGGATTGCCAACTGTGATAGTCTTTTTTTTTATTTTAAATATCGCTCATTTTGGTGAGATATTATATAAGATGCTCCCCCGTCCCAGGTAGATTCGCTTTGGCCGTTCGTAACCGGCTTTCGTGTCAGGCGAATACCGGCCGGGTTTGACTGGTGGCATCGGGGGAAGCGAACCAACTTAAGGTTAATGAACTCACACTCCGGAATTCAATACTCAGAACAATCCTACGCGGACAAACCACATATTTATACGATTTCCGAATTAACAGATAAAGTTAAAGTATTACTTGAAGATAACTTTTCATTTATCTGGATATGCGGTGAAATATCGAATTTAAGGATCCCGGCTTCAGGGCATTTTTATTTTACATTAAAAGATGAAAAAGCCCAGATAAGCGCGGTAATGTTTCGTGGCCAAAACCGAAATTTAAAATTTATGCCCGAAGATGGCATGAGTGTAAAAGGAATTGGAAGGGTAAGTGTTTATGAGCCCAGGGGTGCCTATCAGATCATATTAGAATATCTTGAACCCAAAGGAACCGGAGCAATACAGCTGGCTTTTGAACAACTAAAAGAACGGCTGAGTGCTGAAGGACTTTTTGATGAAAAATATAAAACCCCCCTCCCCTTTTTACCCCGCAAAATTAGTATAATCACCTCGCCTACCGGTGCTGTGATTCATGACATTCTAAAAATCGTGGACAGACGCTTTCCAAGCATTCCTATCGAAATCATTCCGGTCAAAGTACAAGGTGACGGATCTGATAAAGAGATTGTGTCGGGACTTGAGACAATAAATGCTCGGTCTGATTCAGATGTTGTGATCCTTGCTAGAGGCGGCGGTTCTCTGGAAGATTTTCATGCGTTTAATTCCGAAGAGGTTACCCGGGCTATTTTTGCATCTAAGATTCCCGTAATTTCGGCTGTGGGTCATGAAACCGATTTCAGCATAGCAGATTTTGTTGCCGACCTTCGGGCGCCTACACCATCAGCCGCGGCCGAACTGGCAGTTCCTCTTAAGAGAGACCTGATAAAAAAAACTGCTGAACTTACAACGAATATAACCATAAGATTTTCAAGATATATTGAGCATCTTCAAACCCGATTACAAGAAATATCACATCGACTGGCAGATCCAAATAAAAGAATAGAGCATTTGAGACTCAAAACAGATGATCTGCTTTCAAGACTAATCAGGACATTTAAAGCAAACATCATTCAGCAGCAAGAACGGTTTGAATGGCGACTTGACAAACTTAGCTCAAACAATCCCTTAATCTATATAAGAAAAGCTAATGATAAACTTAAGCAATTTAACAATAACCTTCTAACTTATATAAGAATATGTTTAACCAATAAAAAATTTATACTTCGAGAACTTGATGCAAGATTAACCGCCCTAAGCCCCGACGCTATTCTGGATAGAGGGTACAGTATCACCCGAACCATTCCAGACGCTGTTATTGTTCGAAACCCTCAGCAGGTAGAGATTGGTCAGGACCTTGAAGTTATGGTTGCCAAAGGCTCATTAATTTGCAGCGTAAAAAGGAAGCAATATTATGGCAAAACAGACATTTGAAAAAGCGATAAAAAAACTTGAATTGATCGTTCAGCAGCTTGAATCCGGAGAGCAACCCCTTGAAGAAGCGGTCAAAAAATTTGAGGAAGGGGTTAAACTTTCAAAATTCTGTTCCGAAAAGCTGGATGAGACAGAAAAAAGAATTACCATTTTGCTTAAAGACCAAATGGGAAATGTATTTGAAAAACCATTTATTTCTGAAAGTGAATCGGAAGATGGATAGTTTTGATTTGAGTTCATATCTTTTTTCTAAACAAAAACAAGTCAACCGAACAATTGATGAAATCATAGACCAAACCACGAATTCCAGCGTAGTTGTCACTGCCATGAGGCATTCTCTTTTGGCGGAAGGTAAACGTATAAGACCGGTTCTTTGCATAGCTGCTTCCCAGGCGGTCGGCGGTCGGACTGAAGATGTTTTAATGGCTGCCTGCGCCCTTGAAATGATTCATGCATACTCTTTAATCCATGATGATCTTCCTGCAATGGATAACGACGATTTACGCAGGGGCAAGCCAACGTGTCATATTGCATTTAATGAAGCCACGGCCATTCTGGCAGGTGATGCCCTGCTTACGCTGGCTTTCGAAATCCTTTCATCCATCGACCTCAATCGTATAAAGGTAAATAACGCAGTTAAATGGCTCCGGGTTATAAATATAATCGCAAAAGCTGCAGGATATAAAGGAATGATTGAAGGTCAGATAAAAGACATTGCCGCCGAAGGTAACCGGATCGGTTTAAAAGATTTGGAAAAAATGCATGCTTTAAAGACAGGCGCCCTTATTGAAGCATCAATAAGCACCGGAGCCATTTTAGGAAACGGGAGCGTTGAGCAGATTCAACAGCTCAATATTTATGCCAAAAATATCGGACTTGCCTTTCAGGTCATCGATGACATCCTGAATGTCGAAGGCGATCCGGCGGTTATGGGCAAAGATGTCGGCACCGATCAAGTTCGAGAAAAAAGCACCTACCCTTCTATAATAGGAATTGAAAAATCAAAGGAATTTGCAAAAAATTTGGTCAATAACGCCTTGCAAGCACTCGATTATTTTGATAACAAATCTGATCCGCTTCGCGCGATCGCACATTATATTATTGACAGAAAAAAATAAGCATAAAGTTGTAGAAATTACGAGACGTTTAACTATTGTCCATCCATAAATGAGGAGCACATAGCCCTTGAGCTTACTTGAAAGAATTAATTCACCTACAGATTTAAAAACGTTGTCACGGTCCGAACTGCCCATGCTAGCTTCTGAGATTCGCAACGTTATTATTGAGGTGGTATCGAAAAACGGTGGTCACCTTGCGCCGAGTCTGGGCGCTGTTGAGCTGGCGATTGCCCTTCACTATGTATTTACTGCGCCTGCCGATAAAATCATCTGGGACGTCGGACATCAGTCCTATGCTCACAAACTTCTTACAGGGCGCAGAGAACGATTCCATACGCTTCGCCAACATGATGGAATATGCGGGTTTACCCGTATGAGTGAAAGTCCTTACGACGCATTTTCAACCGGCCATAGCAGTACCTCAATTTCCGCCGGTCTCGGGATTGCGTGTGCCAAGCGTTTAAAAAATGATAGATCCAAGGTTATCGCAGTAATAGGAGATGGATCCATGACCGCCGGACTTGCTTACGAAGGTCTTAATCAGGCCGGGGACATCAACAAGAATATTCTCGTGATATTAAATGACAATGATATGTCGATTGCGCACAACGTTGGCGCCCTGTCTTCTTTTTTAAGTCGGACCTTTTCAGCAAAATATATGCAGGATTTAAAAAAAGAGCTCAAAGACTTTCTTAAATCTTTGCCCAAAGTCGGTGACGATATCTATCAATTTGCCAAGCGTTCAAAAGAATCTTTCAAGACGTTTATAACTCCGGGAATGCTGTTTGAGGCCTTTAACTTCGAATATTTTGGTCCGATAAACGGTCATAATCTGAACCATCTTATCGATATACTTAATAATATTAAGTGCCTTAACGAACCGGTTCTTCTTCATGTGTCAACAAAAAAAGGTAAGGGATATCCCCCTGCCGAAAAAAATCCTGTCTATTTTCACGGTGTGGGATGCTTTAATGCAGATACCGGGGAAAGTCTAAACAAAGAATGTTCCGTTCCGACATACACTCAGGTTTTTGGGGAAACCATCTTGCAAATGGCAAAAGAGGATAAGAGAATCGTAGCGGTGACCGCGGCCATGCCGGAAGGCACGGGGCTTGTGAAGTTTGCCGAGACCTATCCGGACCGGTTTTTTGATGTGGGAATCGCCGAACAACACGCGGTAACTTTTGCCGCAGGTCTGGCCGCTGAAGGATTCAAACCGGTTGTGGCGATATATTCTACTTTTTTGCAACGTGCCTATGATCAGATATTGCATGATGTATGTCTTGAAGCGCTTCCGGTTGTTTTTGCCGTTGACCGTGGTGGAATTGTGGGTGAGGACGGAGCGACTCATAATGGTGTATTTGATTTATCTTATCTCAGAAGCCTTCCCAACATGGTGCTTATGGCGCCAAAGGATGAAAACGAACTGATAAGAATGCTCACCGCCTCCTTTGCCCATAAGGGTCCCGTTGCCGTTCGATACCCCCGTGGAAATGTGGAGGGCGTAAAAACTGAAAAGCGAGATCTTCCTTTATCCATTGGAAAGGGAGAAGTACTTCAAAGAGGGAATGACGTTCTCATCCTGGCCATTGGCCGGTCTGTTAATGACGCACTTATCGCTCACGCAACGCTGGCCGAACAAGGCATATCTGCTACGGTTGTCAATTGTCGTTTTGTAAAGCCCCTTGACGTTGATTTGATCAGCGCCCTTGCACGGGAAATACCGCGCATAATAACGGTTGAAGAGAACGTACGTCAGGGAGGATTTGGAAGTGCGGTGCTGGAAGGTTTGAGCGATCAGGGGATAACCGGTTTTCGTTTGGAATGTATCGGAATACCTGATATTTTCGTTGAACACGGTTCTCAGAAAATGCTAAGGTCTAAATACGGTATCGATGCATCGAGCATTGTCAACGCAGCCAAACGCTTGACGGTTTCGTAAAAAGTCCAATTTCTGCGTTGCGCTTTATTTCGTGTTCACTGCGGCGTACATAAGTACGCCTCATTCCACAAAATTCGCGACGCCTTGAACTTGAACTTTTTACTTTGCCGTCTCAATTTTGACTTTTTACGAGTTTATCAAACGCTTGATTCCTGATGTCAGTTAAAAAAACAAGACTTGACTTGCTGATTGTAGAAAAAGGGCTGGTACAGAGTCGGGAACGTGCTCGTGCGTTGATTATGGCCGGAAAAGTTTTGGTGAATAACCGTCTTGTGGATAAGCCCGGTTCATTTATTTATAAAAATGATCATGTCAGTCTTAAAGGAGAAGAAAACCCTTATGTAAGCCGAGGCGGCCTTAAGCTGGAAAAAGCTCTGCAGGCGCTTAATATCGATATCACCGGGGCTGTCTGTATGGATGTTGGAGTATCCACGGGCGGATTTACCGATTGTCTTCTTCAGCATGGCGCTATCCGCGTTTTTGCCGTGGATGTGGGTTATGGGCAGCTCGCCTGGAAACTCATGCAGGATTCTCGTGTTGTGGTTATAGATCGAACAAATATCCGCTACATGCCGGCAGAAAGCCTTGGAGAACCCGTAGATCTCATCACCATAGATGTATCTTTTATCTCTCTTAAAATAGTTGTTCCCGCGGTAATTAAGTTTATGAAAAAAGATGCGCGGATCATGGCCTTGATAAAACCGCAATTTGAAGTGGGAAAAGGTAACGTCGGCAAAGGCGGCGTGGTGCGTGACCCTGTTTTGCATGCCCAGGTTATAAAAAGTCTTTCGGATTTTTTTACAAGAACCGGTCTTTTGCGCGAATTTGTTATCCCTTCACCCATACTGGGGCCAAAGGGAAATAAAGAATTTTTTATTTCTTTAAAATTTGAAAGTTGATCTTGATTTATTTCGGATAACCATATAGAAATATTAGTTTTAGGCTTTTATTGATAGAGATTAGCAATTTAATAATGTTTACCAGAGAGGAGTGTAAATGACTGAGAATGTAGATACATTAAGGAACATTGCTTTCGTGGCCCATGGAGGTGCGGGCAAAACTTCTTTGGCCGAGGTAATGCTTTTTAATACAGGTGTCACCAATAGACTGGGATGCGTAGATGATGAAAACACCCTTATGGACTTTGAGCCTGAAGAGCTCAAACGCCATATCAGTTTAAGCAGCGCATTCCATCAATACAGCTGGAAAAAACATACGGTCAGTCTTATCGATACACCCGGTGACCAGAATTTCTTTTCAGATACCAGACTTTGCATGCAGGCTGCCGACAGCGCTGTTGTGGTAATAGATGCCGTAGACGGTGTAAAAGTACAAACCGAGCAGGCCTGGGATTTCATAGACGAATTCAACCTGCCATCAGTTATTTTTATAAATAAACTCGATAGGGAAAGGTCTGATTTTTTCCGTACATTCAAAGATGCGGCAAAATGTTTTAAGCCAAAGCCTATTATTATTCAACTTCCCATAGGGTCCGAAACAGACTTTAAAGGTGTTGTTGACCTTATCCGTATGAAAGCGTTTACCTATGACAGCAAAGGCAAAGCAACTGCAATTGACATTCCCCAGGATCTGCAGGATCAGGTGGAAGAAGAGAGAGAAGCTCTTGTGGAAAATGTTATAGAGTCGGACGACAAACTCCTGGAACGGTATCTTGACGGAGAATCCTTGTCAGATGATGAAATAATAAATGTATTACGGAAGGGCACGTTAACGCGAACATTTGTGCCGGTTCTTTGTGGGTCGGCCACAAAAAATATCGGCATCGATCTGCTGCAGGATTTTTTTGTCAACTGCATGCCGTCACCCCTTGATCGCGATTCCTGGATTGCCGATGATGCTACCGGTGAAACTCAAATAGAATGTACGGCCGATCCGGACGCGCCTTTTTCCGGATTTGTGTTCAAAACGGTTGCCGATCCATTTGCCGGCCGTCTTTCAATATTCAGGGTGGTTTCAGGAACCCTGGGGGCAGACGGAACTTTCTATAACACAAATAAAAGTACAAATGAAAGGTATAATCAGCTGTTGAGACTTGCCGGCAAAGAACAAAAACAAATAAAACAAGCCGGGCCAGGTTCTCTTGTGGCTGTAGCTAAATTAAAAGAGACGGTTACAGGAGACACCCTTTGCAATGAAAGTCGCAAGGTAAAATTTAAATGTGCAGAGCCGCTTCCTCACCTGATTTCTTTCGCTCTTGAGCCAAAATCAAAGGGTGATGAAGACAAGATATTTAGCTCTTTATCAAAGCTTTTGGAAGAAGATGTTGCTCTAAAGCTTACTCGTAACCCGGAAACCAAGCAGATTCTTTTATCCGGCCTGGGGCAGATCCACATTGAAGTTACCGTTGAAAAGCTCAAAAGAAAGTTCAACGTTGACGTACGTCTGAACACACCTAAAATTCCCTACAAGGAGACCATTACCAAGACGGTCAGAGTTCAAGGAAGACATAAAAAACAAACTGGAGGCCATGGTCAATTCGGTGATTGCTGGATCCGGTTAGAACCACTTCCCAAGGGAAAAGGTTTTGAGTTTGTTGATAAAATCGTCGGCGGTGCAATTCCGAGGCAATATATTCCTGCTGTTGAAAAAGGTATTATTGAATCCTGCAAGAAGGGAGTTCTTGGTGGATTCCCTTGTATCGATTTTCAGGTTATTCTGGATGACGGTTCCTTTCATGCGGTTGATTCTTCTGAAATGGCGTTTAAAATCGCAGGTTCTCTGGCATTTAGAAAAGCGGCGGCAGAGGCGGGCCCGGTTCTGTTGGAACCTATCATGAGCATTTCAATCACAACCCCGGACGAATACATGGGGGATATCATGGGAGATCTTAACAGCAGACGAGGCAGGGTTCTTGGCATGGACAGTAAAGGTAAAAATCAGGTTATTAAGGCAAACGTGCCTATGTCCGAATTTTTGACCTATGCACCGGAGCTCAGATCAATTACCGGAGGTCGCGGCATATTTACCATGGAATTTTCACATTATGACGAAGTTCCCGCCCAGATCTCACAAAAACTTTTAGAGGCATTAAACAAAGAAAAAGAATAGTCCATCTCGAAAGTCCGCCATCTCCGCCAACGTATTTTGGTGGATTTGGCGGATTTCAATCGTCAATCTACAATTTTCAATCGTCAATTCTCACCCCCCCCGGCCATACATTTTTTGCAGGGAGCATATCCCGCCCAGAACGCATCCCATGACCGTATAAATACAATTTTATTCACTCTATCAATTTTTTTCCCAAAGGCACATGTTGTATCATGAAATCGTTTTGATCTTCTGTTTCCCCAATACCCTGCCTTTTTTTCTTTCCAGTTACGCCATATCCCCCGTTTGGCCGACATTGCATTTCGCTGGGACTGCAGTAACACCTGATCATATTTATTGTTGGGCCTGCGGAACAAACAATAGGCGTATCCTTTTTCTATCACAACCTTATTTACAAATACCCCATTGTTCAAAAACACGTAAGCCAGGGTGCGGCCGTAGCGGTCATGGGTTTGTTTGTCGAATTCCAATCGAACCATTTTGGATAACACAAGTGTTTTATTATATTTTTTTGCGGCATATCCGAAAGGTTCGGCTTTTTTATTTTTATGACCAATTTCAGGAGCATTAATTCCGATGTAACGGATGTGTCGACCGTCTGCCAGTACAATGGTATCCCCGTCATTGATCCATTTTACATAATACCGCTCATGAGCGAATAACGGTTTGCCGGATAAAAAACCGGATAAAAGGATAGAAAAAAATACGGCCAAATAAAAAAAATGTCTTCCCAAAGGTCTCAACTCACCTTCAATTCGCATATTTTGACCGCACTGTTATCGAGCATTTTAGGCAGACCGCCGCGATCTCGAGGAACAAATCCCATGGATTTTTGCCAGACCTCATCATCTTCCATGCAAAAATAGATCAGAACTTCAGGAGCATATTCCCTTATCCAGGAGATCATTTTACGATAGAGTCCAATCCGTAACGGCTTAAAGTAGCGCATCTTTCCATCCAGACCCGATATAAATTCTCCGTAAATTATTTTTGATTCCGGGAATCGTTTTTGTATGATAGGTTTTAGAGACGGCATGAAACGAAAGGTGCCGATGCTGATCCATACGATATTGCCTGGTGATACACTGGAAAACAGTTTTTCGACAACCCCCCGGTATTCTTCTTCACATCCGTCATAGATAACCATTGGATCAAAATGGAAGCCAAGCGGGTATCCCCACGATTCGCAGGTTGCAGCAGCCCGGAGTCTTGCGGACAGAGATGTGGTATTAAATTCCTCATTCTTAATGACACGATCTGTATTCAAAGACCATGCCACAATGGTCTTTCGATTGTGACGAAGATGTCTTAACCCGTCAATGGCCGTTGTTTTTGTCTTTAGTTCCAGCACGGCGCGGGATTGCCTTGAAAACTTTGGAACAAGCCGGCTTGAAAGATCGGTCCATATTTCCCAGATCATGCTGTCTGTAAATTCTCCGGTACCTATTCGGGTTATTTTTTTCTCCAAAAACAGATGATCCAACTCTAAAAAAAGTCTGTCATGGTTCACAAAATACTGAAGTACCGGTGGATGAAAATAGGATTGCAGAATACAATACGAGCAATCCATGGTGCAAAATGTGCCGATATGCAGAATTTGATAACCGCAACACGTATAAATGCGTGTGCCGGGACAGGGCCTGACAAAAGGGCCTTTATTGCGGGTAAGAAAAAGAATTGTTTTGGCTTTTTGGACTGGATCATTTGAACGTAAAATCGATTCAAAGACTTCTTGTGCATTTCGAACAATTTCCACAGGCACATCAATTCGTGACCGTATGGAATCCACGTGAGGAGAATTGAGTACCTGCTGATCAATATATAGTTTTAAAAGCGGCAATGCTTCCTCTTTTATTTATCAAAGGTCTCTATTCGTCAGCCCAAGTGCTACCCAGGTGCAAGAGCATTCGGAAGTAAGTGCCGCGGCAGAGGCGCTTATTTCTACTCTCTCCAAAACGGCAAAATCCTTTCGGGCCAGTTCTTTTTCCATAACCGCCGCCTGAACATCATAAAAGCCGGAAACCACCAGCAAACCTTGGTTCATGAGAATAAGACGTCGGTAGTGATCGAACATTTGCATATGAACACCCGCAGGAAGGTTGGCGAGGATCAGATCGAAACGTTCTGAAACAGCATTTGCAGACCCACAAAACAAATGAAACCGGTCTTGCATACGGTTGAAGATTGCATTTTCCCTGCTGGCTCTTATTGATGCAGGGTTGATGTCGCAGCCTATAGCCATCGCACTGTTTTTAAAAACCGTCGTGAGTCCGAGGATTCCGGACCCGCACCCTATGTCCAGAATCCGGGCCTCTTTTTTTATCTTTAAACGCTCTAATACGGTAAGCGCAGCTTTGGTTGAAGGGTGGGCCGGAGGGAAAGAGCTTGCGGTTTTGATAACCAGACATTCCTCTCCCCTTCGGGGCCTCCTGATGCTGAATGGAGACCGAATAACTAATTTTCCAACGCGAAAAAACATAGGAACAGTCGTATGAGCAACCGGAATAAACCGGAAAATAAAAAAATCTTTATCACGAAACTATGAAAAAGATAATAATAAAATTTCGTACGTTCGTTATATTATATTTTCGGTGTTGATATTATATTATGACTAAAGTCATAATATAATATATCATTGAGAAACTAATTTCTCGACATCATACTAATTATGCTGATATGTTTTTTGTTTGACACACAAATCTTTTTTCTTAATAATATATTTGACGATTTCGTAAAAAGTCCGATTTAGACGGTTTCGTAAAAAGTTCAAATTCCCCCGAATAAATCTCTCGGGATAAAAAGGCGTTGCGAATTTTGTAATCATGAGGCGTACTTTTCGTACGTTAAATGATTACGAAATGCAGCACAACGAAGAAGTTGGGCTTTTTACGAAAGCGTCATATTTTTTTTAAAAAACTTCGTATTAATGCCACCCACAGAAAACAGGAGGCCAAAGAAAACATGATCCTGAGAATTACAAGAAATGGAAAAAAATTATCCGTGGAAGAAGCTGAGTTTCAGGAGTATATAACCAAGCAACTCCGGGAACTCATCAACTTATCCACCAACGTGGTGGCAGCATTGATTATGATTAGTCTAATCGTGGTCTTCACGTATTTCAGGGTATCAGACTATCTTTATTTTGGATTGATTGTTATCCCTCTTATCGGACGCGCCTTTATTCGGGAAATGGTCGCCAAGTGGCTGAGAAAACATTTTAAAGAGCTTTTAAAATTTAGCGACGATTTGGTTCTTTGATTAAACGCCCTATACGCCAAACGTAAAGGATTTGGTGAAAAATTTGAACAGGGGGATGACTATCGGCATTACAAAACGATTTAAAATAATGTTGTGGTTTAACCGATCCGCAATCAATAGTAATACCAGCACATAGGGACCTATCTGCCAAAATATTTTTTTAAAAATTTTATTCTTTGTATCAATAAAAACATCCACAATACTTGCAGCCGCCAGTGGCGGAATCGGCAACAGGTTTGCCACGGCTACCATGAGATTGATTCCTATAACAATCTGTAACATCTGGGTCTGAACCGAAAATTGCTCGATAATTAAACTGATGCTGGAGATGATGCTGGCAAGGAGAAAGTTTGACAAGGGTCCGGCAAATCTTATGATGACGGTATGCAACCTGGGCCGTGAGAATTTACTCGGATCGATATCAACACTTCGAGGCCAGCCAAACCCGGAAATAAAAAATGAAACCGTTCCCGGCAGGTCAAGATGGCGTAATGCGTTAAAATGAAATCGGTTTTTGTCTTCTTCACGCACATCGCCTAAGAATTGCGCAACAAACGCCTGAGCTTCGGCATTTATGGTAATCGCAAAAAGAATACCCAGACAAAAAGCAATATAATTATCAATTAAAATATTAGAAAAATCGAACAAATAAGGCATAAGTTTCCGTTATGTATCTTTTCGAGACCTTTGAAAAATGTCAATTTTTGTTTAAGTACAAGAAAGCCGATAATTTTAACCACCCCAGAGAAATAGGCTTCGCATTTCACGGGGTAGGCACGAATACATTGAGTATTTCGAGGATTAAAATTTGAGCCTGACGCAGAAATTGAGCAAAAAGGGGCGTTTTTCAAAGGTCTCTTAAATCTCTCGTGAATACCAAGACAGCCATTCATTTCAAAGATAAGCTTTCTTGTCAACCGTAATGCCATAATATTTTAACGGCATTAAAAAAAGAGGCGGAAAGGAACACCCTTTCCGCCTCTTTTCGTTAAAGTTTGCCGGTAATCAAGGTTACCAGTTATTATGCCTCTCCAACCATATCGGCATGTTTTGGTCTCTTGGTAATAAACGCCAGAACAATAGCTACAATCAGAAATGATGCCGACAGGTAGAACGCGATGTTGAAACTTCCTGTGGCGTCTCTGATAATACCGGCCAATCTTGGCATGAACGCACCCAGTGCCCAGCCGATGAACACCAGACCGTAGTTGAACCCCAGGTTCTTGGGCCCATAAAAGTCGGCGGTATATGACGGCATCAGCGCCAGACCGCCGCCGTACTGCCAGTAACCGATACCGGCCAGAAAGAACAGAAGCCCGATACTCTTGGTAGCAATGGCATAGGGAATGCAAAGCATGGCTACAGCGGATATGGCACAGTTCAGCATATAAGCATTGTTCCTGCCGATGATATCCGAATACTTACCGGTACCAATCCGGCCCGCGGCATTAGCCAACCCACCGAAGGAGGCCAGCACCCATCCTGCCACAAGTCCGGCCGCGGTCTTTTTGGCCAAACCGGCGGCATTGGTGATGATCAGAATACCGGACTGGGTATTGAGGATGAACATCAGCACCAGGGCGTAAAACTGCCAGGTTTTTGTCATTTCACCAGCGGACCAGTCCCTGGGGACTACGACTGCTTTGGCTTCTTCACCTGCTTTTACCGGTGCAGCTTCCGGAACATATCCCTCCTCAGGCCAGGCTAGTACCTGGGCCGCAAGGCAGATGATAATCAGATAGGCAATGCCAAGGAAGTAGAAACTTGCGGAAACGCCCCAACTGTCAATAATCCATTTTGCCAATGGCGAAACATACAGCGCAGCGCCGCCATATCCTGCCACCACCAGACCGGCAACAAGTCCGCGTTTATGGGGACCGAACCATCTGAGCGCGGCCGGTGTAGGAGCAGCGTACCCGATGCCCATGCCGATACCGCCGCCGATGCCGTAACCGATAATCAGACCGGTATAGCTTTTCATAGCTCCGGCAATAATCAGGCCGATTCCGATAGCGATACCTCCAACACTGGCGGCAATGGTCGGACCTTTTGTATCCTGTAACCTGCCGCCCGGAATCATTAACAAACCAAAAATTAACATGCAAAGGGTAACAGGGGTTGATGCCTGGGCATGGTTAAGCACCTGCCAACCCTCATTAAACGGAAGGGCCATAAATTCAGCATTTACGAGCCTAACTTTCCACACACTCCAGGCGTATAAAACACCCAAGCATAAATTGATGGTTGTTCCCGCAAACACCACTCGCCAGGCTTGGGCCGGCGTTTTGTTTTCAGCCATATTAATACCTCCTTAAGATTGTTGCACCCAGCATACTTTTCGTTCCCGGTTTTACAGGTATCATCACCTTAAGGGCTTGACCTGCTCTTGTCCCCGATCCGGCACAAGGGCAACTCGAAACTCTCGTAATGCCTGGGCAGAAACCAGGACTGAGGCAAACGTTTTAAATAAGTGTTCTCACCTTTCCTCCACGGTAGTTCTGTCCGATCACCTCCTTTCCGGTTAAGGGTTAAGAAAAGCCGCACTCTATTGCAACCTAGTCATTATAAACAAAATCTTTTAGTGTCTGCTCGGAATTTATAAGGCCGGGGGATGTTCTTATGCCTCGGCTAAAAATGTCAAATGCAATTTCAAGCGTCGATTTTAAGAAGTCTTTTTGGCTGTCGATTAACCGTTTACTTTCCTCCCACAGAACAACCCCTGAAAACAGCGCCCAAACAATGTCAGCCAGCGCCACCGGATGCCTGTCAATTAAATCTCCTTTTTTTATTCCTTCCTCAAATATTTTGGCCATGGAACGGAATGAACTTCGAGACAGGTCTTTAATCTCTGAAAGTAGATGGGGGGATAAATTTCTTAGGGTTTCACTTGACTGAAGATGGAACATGTTAATAAGAACAATGGGATCAAATTCGTAAACTTCATACAGGGCTTGCTTCAACGCCTTTATTTTTTCTTCGGGCGTTTGAAAGTTTTCATTATTTACCTGTTCCAACCGGATGCTCATATAATGAAGAATTCTCAGGGAAAGAGAAGCAAACAACTCTTCTTTATTTTTGAAATAAAGATAAATGGTGCCGGGGCTAAGTTCCGCTTCCCTGGCGATATCTTCCATAGTCGCCCTGTTGAAGTTTTTTATAGAAAAAACCCGTTTTGCAGCAACCATTATCTGTTGCCTTCTTCTTTCTTTTTCTCTTTCTTTCCTCTCTTTTATTCCCATATTTGCTGAACCATATTTATTTAATTAAACATTATATAAATGGTGCTTTTTATTTAGTCAAGCTAATTCATTCATTTTTTTCATTTCAAGCGTTAGTTTTGTAAGAATTGCGAGAATAAATAGCTCAACCAATTGAATATACATTATATATTTAAACATGCCTTTTTTATTAACGGACCACTATTTTTACTAAAATAGCACTGTTGAGAATTTTATTTTACAACATATTGTAATTTATAATAGACAGGGCACTATATAAGGTAAAAATTTCGAACGTCAAATTTTAAAAACAGGGTATCAATTGGGTCTGTCTAGAATTTTTCTAAGGGAGGGGTTCTTGATCAGTTCATCAATCTTTGCTTGACGATCTTTAAGTTGGGTTAAATTTTTAAAGAATAATTTCAGGATATAGGTGCTATCTTCGAAATTATCCGGAGGAATAAGTTTTGTTCCACTTCCGAGCTTAAGTTTTTTTAATTGGTTTTCAAACTCCTTTTCAGCGGCTGTTATCACGGGAAACCGCCTCTGTTTTAAATAGATTCTTATCTTGCGGATTTTCTGATTTCTATCCAGATCTTCGTTAGATAAGATTTTTTGAACCCTATCAGTTTTTATCACTTTCAGGATGGGGATATCTTCGCGAAGCGAAATCTCTTTAACTATGGTCAATATTTCCTTTTGTTTATTCAGGCTCAATTTAAGTGTTTCAAAAAGTTTTGCAAAACTTTCTCTCGCGTCCTGCTGCAACCTTCCGAGCTCCAAAGCCATGGACAGAGAAATAGTGTTTGAAAGAATGCCGTTTTGAACAGATTCGGGAAGATGACAAAGTTCTTTAATTTTTTTTACAATTGAAGGATTGTCAGGCAAACACATGGCCGACAGTTCTTGGCCCAGGACGCTAACATCTTTGAAAAAAGGGTAAAGCAGGTTAATGGATATAGATTGTTCGATCAGGTTAAGCGGTCTTTGAAGAGAGTTATCCGTAATAGCATATGTTATACATTCAAGCTGTTTTGTATCCGATTCGAGTATCCTAACTTCCACATCAGCCCAGTTAAGTCGTCGGCAGGCTTCAATTCTTCGAAACCCGCACACAATTTTATATCCTGTTTCTTTTTCTACGAGTAACGGAAGGTTTAACATCCCCACATGATTAATGGAGTCCATGAGATGATCGAGGTTTATTTGGGTGGTAATGCGAAAGGAATCGTCTTTAGAATCGATCAAAGAAAGCTTTGCGATCTTTTGTTTAAAACGCATAACTTGCGTCGGTGAGTTGAGTTAAGGCTTCAAGGTATTTGGTTCGTGTATTACGGATAACCGTTTCGGGAAGCGGCGGACCCGGCGGCTTTTTGTCCCAGTTTATGGAAATCAGGTAGTCTCTGAGATATTGCTTGTCAAAACTCTTTTGCGCACCATTCGGTTTATACGACGTTCTCGGCCAGAACCTTGATGAATCCGGTGTTAACACTTCATCGATAAGAATGAGGTTGTTTTCGAAAAGGCCGAATTCAAATTTTGTATCCGCAATGATTATACCGTGTTCGTAAGCCAGATTGGCACCCTTTTCGTAAATTGCAAGGCTGAGTTTTCTGACCTTTTCTGCAAGGGTTCTTCCAATTTTATTTACGACGGTATCAAAGTCAATGTTGACGTCATGAAGTCCTATCTCTTCCTTGGTGGAAGGTGTAAACAGGGGTTCGGACAATTTATCCGATTCTTTCAGTCCCTGAGGCAGTTTTATTCCGCAGATGCTTCTGGTGGTCTGGTAATCTTTCCAACCGGAGCCGGATATGTACCCCCTGACAACACACTCAATGGGAAGCGGTTTCGCTTTTTTAACCAGCATGCTTCGGTCGCGTAGAATTTCTGTATAGGGGCTACAAATCTCGGGAAAATCATCAACGTTGCCGGAAATCACATGATTGGGCAAAAGAGACTTCATTATTTTAAACCAGAACAGGGAAATTTGAGTCAAGATTTTTCCCTTCCCCGGAATAGGATCAGGCATGATAACGTCAAACGCGGAAATTCGATCTGTAGTCACCATTAACAGTTCGTCGCCAAGATCGTATATATCCCGCACCTTCCCCCTTTTCAGTAAATTTAAATTTTTAAAATCGGTTTGACTGACTGTTTGCACCATGGGTCTTTATCCTTTGGTGTGTATCATTTTGGATGTTAAAAATTCTACGTTCGATATTAGCTGTTTCGCAGAAGCCACGAATCCACAACGTTCTTATCTTAAGCGGGTTTTGACAAATAGATGTGGGATATAATGCCGATCTTTACTCATGTCCACTGAACGCTTTGATATATTTATTTAACACATCAAGGGCCGCTTCATCGGTTTCAATGAACTCAATTCCCGCTTCAAATCTATCTTCCCCACTTGCTATAGAAAAAGCAACCCTCCCTTTGATGTTGAGCAATTCATCTTCCAGACCTATTGCCAACACCACTGTATATTTCGGGTCGATTGGAACATGTGTTTCAAGAAGAATTCCGTTTTGACTCACATTCAAAGTTCTTCCCATTCCCTGCGCTATAGCTTGAACTGTTTCATCAATACAACTATAGGATATAAGATTAAGCGCGTTGATTCTTGCATGTTTTCTTCTGTTTTGTGTAGTCATGGTTTTCACCCAATAATTAAATGTTTTGGAAGTTCTACAACTTACTGTAAATAATACAAATTATTGAGACATGATCTTTTGCCTCACATACGGAATAATGGAATGTTGGAATAGTGGAATGTTGGTTTCTAAAAGAATTTTATTATTTATGGATTTTTTTTCAATTACACTGTCAAGATAGATTTTATCAATGCCCATTTTTCCATTTTTTCAAAACCCATTACTCCATCATTCCATTATTCCATCATTCCAATTGTGAGTTAAGCGAACTAATTAAGACGTTCCCATTTTTTTAATGCCGATGTTTTTTCCAAACTCACAAGCCAACATGGATGTTACTAATATGCAATTTGCAAGGTGTTCTATAAAATTTTTAAATGTGGACGAAAGCTGTTTATATTCTTGCTCCAGAATTTTAGGATCCATCTCGCTTATCTTGAGATCTTTTGATCCGAAAACCGAAGCGGAGTAAGGTTCTTGTCCAATATCAAGGAATGGCAGATGGCCAAAGAAATCACCCTGATAAAGATTCGCCAGCGGCACATACCCATTTTCGGTATTCCGGACAATATGCGCTTCACCTTCTGTAATTGTGAATAAACTTTCCACATTTTCGCCCTGTGTGAACACATGAGCTTTGCCATTAATAAATTCTTCTACTTTAATGTTTTCTAACTTTATATCAACCGCCATATTGGTTACCTGTTTTAACCTTTTATCGAGACTGATTAAAAGGCTTCTGAATTGATTGGACATTCGCAAAAAATCGGCGGAGAGTCGTCGCAAATCGAGGACACCGAGCAGAACATTGTTAATCGCCGTGATCGCAGCACTTCGAACACTCCCCTCTAATAATAAAAATGAGGCAATACTTCCGATAAATGCGCCTTCACCGATTCTGAGTAGTTTTAAAGGGCCCTGGGGGGTTTCTCTAATAATTTCTGCAGTGCCTTCAAGGATGACCCATAACCAGCCGCCATGTTTTCCCTCTCCCACGATTTTGTTGCCGGCACGGACTTCTTCTTCATCAACAACGTACGTGTAATCGATAAGCGGTCCTCTGACAATCGGCCGATTTGATAAACTGTCCGAAGGATGGGATGACTTTTTTGTAAATGTTACCGGTCCCAACTGTTCAATCTGTCCATCGTCCAGCATTCTTAAGCAGTCAAGAATAATTTGCATACGGCTCTTTTTGATGACATTTTCACCATCAACTTTTTCTTCAATGAATTCAAATTCTCCTTCAAGCCATCCAAAAAGTGAATTTACGGCATCGACTCCGGCCAATGATCCGACTGAAGCATTAACAGGGTTTCCGTTGTGAAAATATATTAAACCCAAATCTTGGGCATACCTGCTGGTAATGCGCAAAACCCCGGTGCTGGCATTTGAACCGAGGAGTTGCAAGATATCCCCCAGGCTTAAAAAATTAAGATTGCCCGCCAGAACAAAACCACCCATGGATCTTCTACCCCGATTTGATTTGATTTTTAAATGACAACAATGTCAACTTAAGACATTCTTTTAAGGTTGCACCCACACCGTCACCGGTAATAGCACTGGCTGAAAAAGAGGGGACCTTGAGCTGTCTGTTTAAATCCCTTTCCATCTGTTCTATGGACATTATCGGAACGCCCTGCCCTGCAAGATCCCTTTTGTTATGCTGCATAACAAGCGGAGTCTTTAAGATGTTAATGCCGTATTCTTTCAAATTATGTTGCAGATCCTTTAAGGAAAGCATGTTTTTCTCACGTCTGACCGCCAGGGAATCGGCAACAAAAATTACTCCGTCCACGCCCTTTAAAACCAGTTTTCTGGTGGATCTGTATTGAACCTGACCGGGAACAGTATACACCTGAAGCCTGATATCAAAACCTTTTATCTGTCCCAACCCCATGGGAAGAAAATCGAAAAAAAGCGTTCGGTCACCCTCTGTATCCACCGAGACCATCTCGCCGACAACCTGTTTTCTATATGTTTTGTAGATATATTCCATGTTAGTGGTTTTTCCGGATCTTCCAGGTCCGTAATATACGATTTTACATTCTATCTCTCTTTTTTTTAATTTAAAAATAGCCATATATAATCAGTCCCAAGCAAAAGATGTAAGATTTGTTAAACCCGTCCAATATAATCATAGAAATTTAGTTTACAAATATTTCTCAAATTATTCAAGGCCTTTCTTGTTTCATGGTACGTAACCGCGGTGTTGAACAGAGATTGTGTAAGCAGTTTGCTATTAAGAACCTTGTTATTTTAACGGTTATGGAGTTTCCGAGATTTCAATATTAGGCTCACTTAACTGCGAGTTCCAAACAGATTATATTTTATTATCGGTAGGCGGCTCACTATGATCATTGCGTACAACAGAACTTATTGAGAAGTTACGGCTTGCTCTGATACAATTTTAATATCCACGCAATAATCTCCCCTCAACGGACCGATTTTAATTTCTTTTACCGATGTAACCAGTCCGGAAGCATTAAATAGAGCAGCGGTTGAATAATATTGAATATCACGAATCATTTCCCCAACTTTAAAAATATCGATTAACTCTTTGTCCCTGATAGAAATAAGCAGACTGACCACGTTTCCCAATTGAAATCTTACCTTAAATTCAACGACCTGCCCCTTTTGGAGCCCCCTATAGTTAGTTATCCCGATGGAGTTGATATCAAGGGGGTCAGGATCTTCGATTTCAGGCCCTTTAACCCAAATCACACCGGTGTCGTCTTTCGGTGGTTTTCGCCTTGGAAGCTTTTTTTCAATGCCCTCTTTTTTTAGAATATTCTCAAGAAAAGCATGTAATTTATCCATCTGAATCGTTGAAAATCTGTCATCTGAAATCCATTGCTCAAACTGAGCAACCGCCTCATCCAGGGATGAAAGCGCCATATGACACCTTAGCATGTTCTTGGCAGCAACAACACGCAGTGAATCTTTTTTTATGAGTTCGTTAAATTCTGATATGGCTCTTTTAAACTGTCCGAACTTTGCCAGGGCTATGGCGCCGTCAAGAGCTTTTAAATCTTCGCTCTTGTCCGCTGAAAACGAATACATTTTTTTTATCAGGTCCTGAATTTTTGCGGAGACTTCAGGTTTTTTCGGTGCCATTTCAATCTTGATTATATCGTTTTTCAAGGCGAGAATTTTTTTTGAAATTCCCATTATCAGGTTTTGTTTGCTCTTTAGCCGTTCATCGTTCCGGATCAGTTTTGTTGCGGTGTTATATTTTTCCATTGCCTCGTTCAACAGGCCCTGGGCATGATAAAGTTCTGCTTCCTGCAATAGTATTTTAATCTTTTTTGTTATATTCATGAGAACCTTGAACCCTGATTTATCATTTTAAAATTTTTATACTGCTTAACCATTCATGTCAATAACAAGAAAAAAAGATTTTGTTATAAATATATTGACAATAATCGCTTTTATGTTAACAAAATTCAAAACTTTTTCTTTTTTATCTTCGAGACCTTTGAAAAACATTCAATTTTGTTCAAGTACAAGGAAGGCGAAAATCTTAACCATAGGAATACATTGAGTATTTCGAGGATTAAAATTTGAGTCTGACGCAGGAATTGGGATAATGGGGGCGTTTTGCAAAGGTCTCTCTTCTTAAAACCACTATTAATAATAATTCATCTAATAAAAGGAGTTTAATATGGACAAAAAAGTTACCGTAATCGGTGCCGGCAATGTAGGAGCAACCGTAGCTCAAAGACTGGCGGAAAAAGAGTTATGCGATGTGGCCTTGATTGATATCATTGAAGGACTTCCTCAAGGCAAAGCCCTGGATCTTGCAGAGGCTGCACCTATTGAAACGCATGATGCCCGTCTAACCGGTTCAAACGATTATGCAGCTTCAGCAAACTCAGATATCGTTATCATTACCGCCGGAATACCCAGAAAACCGGGGATGAGCCGGGATGACCTTCTGAATATCAATGCGGGAATCATGAATACTGTTACCAAGGAGGTCGCGAAGCTATCTCCTGATGCCATACTTATTATTGTTAGCAATCCCCTTGATGCGATGTGTCACGTTGCATATGAGACCAGCGGCTTCCCAAAAAACAGAGTTATCGGCATGGCCGGGGTGCTGGACTCCGCACGATTCAGGTCTTTTATTGCCATGGAACTCAATGTTTCCGTGGAAAATACAACGGCATTTGTTCTTGGCGGGCATGGCGATACCATGGTGCCGTTGCCTCGCTATTCCACTGTGGCAGGCATACCTATTACTGAATTGCTCCCAAAAGAGCGGATAGACGCTTTAGTGGAAAGAACCGCCAATGGTGGAGCCGAAATTGTCGGACTTCTTAAAACAGGAAGTGCTTTTTATGCACCGGCGTCTGCCGCGGTGGAAATGGCTGAGTCTATTCTCAAAGACAAGAAGAAAATTCTCCCATGTGCCGCATACCTTGAGGGTGAATACGGATTTAACGAACTTTTTATCGGCGTGCCGGTAAAACTTGGCACAAACGGTGTGGAAGAGATCGTTGAAATTACCCTCACTGCTGAAGAGAAGGCCGCCCTTGAGAAATCCGCAGACGCAGTCAGAGAACTCAAGGAAGCATTGAAAAAACTGGCATAGACAGAAGTCAGAAAAATGAAGGCATATGACTTACATTTCGCTCTTTGAAAAATTATTTTTAAAATTATTGCAAATCGATTTAAAAAATTAATCAAGTATATGTGAATTGCCACCAACTGGGCTGAAGATTATTGTACACCGAGCTTGGGACATCTA
>Ga0222626_1000027_pt1 | contig 113145 bp, 90 predicted proteins | sample AntAcemetageno91_FD_179862 | JGI IMG/M metagenome (GOLD analysis project Ga0222626, IMG submission 179862) | Saline water microbial communities from Ace Lake, Antarctica - #91 | ecosystem: Environmental > Aquatic > Non-marine Saline and Alkaline > Saline | place: Antarctica: Ace Lake...
CGGTCGTCACCCGTATCGACAACAATCTTCATCTTATGGTTGCACATGGCTTCGTTCAGCATACGCAACAATATACACTATATCCTAACTAAAGTCAACTATTAATCTGAATGGCCGAAAGTCATGAGATATCAAATTCGAACTGTAAATATCAAGTCGAGATAATTTTTAAGATATTCATTTGTTACCTCAGACATGGCATTTGTTGGGATACATTGAATATTTCGTAAGAATCTTGCTTTTCAAAACCCGACATTTTTTGCCAAACTACAAAGCCGACGTCAATTAGTGTTGATTGCATTTATCTGAAAATCAAGAAAAAATCTAAAGGCAATTCTGTAAAATGAATTCGCCCCTGTTAAAAAAAAATTTAGGGTCTGTTTTTTCCAACCTATATTTTTAAAGAATTCCCTTTGCTTTTAAAAATTCTTCTACCACCTCAGCGGTTCTTCTTTTTTTCCCATCCACCTCAAAGTTCAAACGTTGCATCGTAGCATTGTCAATGAGTCCTCCGGAAAGTGATAGCACATCACCAAGTTCCGGATGGGTTTTCAGGATTTCTTCTCTGATGACAGGGGCGGCATGGTATGGAGGGAAAAAATTCCGGTCATCTTTGAGCGGCTTTAAATGATATGCTGCAATACGCCCGTCAGTGGCAAAGGCGCAGATCACATCCACTTCCTTTTGGGCCACGGCTTCGTACATGAGTGCAGGATCAAAATCCCGGACCTCACCGAATCGAAAGCCATAGATCCGGCGGAGTCCCGGATAACCATCCGGCCGCTCAGCAAATTCTGCCGTGAAACCGGCCCGCAGCTTTATGGCAGTATTTCCAAGATCTGAGATCCGGTTCCAGTGGTTTTTCTTTGCATCCGCTTTACGGACCGTAATCGCGTATGTATTGTTAAATCCGAAAGGTTTAAGCCATTGAACATCAAAACGTTCATGGTAAGCCTTTGTTACACGGCTCAACGCCTCCTCGGGGTCGGAAATTACCGGATGTTTTAGAATCGCAGTCAATCCGGTCCCCGTGTACTCGGCATAAAGGTCGATCTCTCCATTGACAAGGGCGCTATGACAAATCATTGTACCGCCAAGATTAAAACGACGTTCCACATTTAAATCGGTCTTTGTCTCAATCAGCTGAGCCATTATCTCCCCGAGGATGAGCTGTTCGGTAAAGTTTTTGGTTGCAATCCTGATAATTTTGTGACCCGTTTTCAATTGCGTAGCTGATTGTAAAACCCATCCGGGTTTTGTGAAGTAGGCAGTGATGCTGATCAGAACCAGAGCAACGGGTAACATAAAGGCCAGTCGTCGCATCAACCACTGAAGTGATCCTTTTTTATCCCTTTTTCTTTTCGGTCGAACCCCCCACTCAAAAGCCCCGATGGAAAAATCCACCACCAGGGCGAGCAGTGCGGCGGGAATTGCACCGAGAAGAATAAGATTTGTATTGGCTAACGCCAGGCCTCGATTAATGAATTGGCCCAGTCCGCCGGCTCCGATGAACGCCGAAAGGGTGGCAATCCCCACCCCCACCACTGCGGCAGTTCGAATGCCGGCTACGATCATCGGTGCGGCCAAAGGTATTCTGACCATTAAGAGTTGCTGGTATTCTTGCATACCAATTCCTTGGGCAGCCTCCATTATTTCACTGGAGACTTCTTCCAGTCCGGTAAGGGTGTTTCTGGCAATCGGCAGTAACGCGTAGACGGTAAGGGCAATGAGGGCAGGGAGTACACCGATTTTCTTGAGCAGCGCCAGTAAAAAGACCAGCATGGCCAGGCTTGGAATTGTCTGAAGAATACCGATGACTCCCATCAGCAGCCCTCGCAGCCAGGTGGCCCGAAAAAGTAGAATACCGATGGGAACTCCGATAAACATGGCTGCCAGAGTAGAGCATCCTGTCAGCATGAGATGTTCCCCGGTTCGAAGCCAGAGTTCCGGCAATCGTTCGACCACATACGCAACCACAGCATCTAAGCTCATAGGTCGTGTCCCTTTATATCAAAGTGCCCTGCCGTTTTATCGTAAATAAATCTTGTACGAATTGGGTTGCCGGAGTGTCCAATATATCCTCTTTCGTTCCGATCTGTTCAAGATTGCCCTCATGCAGGATTGCAATGCGGTCACCAATCAGGAGGGCTTCATGAAGATCATGGGTTACAAAGACGATCGTCTTTTTAAGCTGGTTTTTCAGGGTTAACAATTCTTGCTGGAGTGCTTCACGGGTGAGGGCATCAAGAGCGCCGAACGGCTCATCCATGAGTAAATAAGCAGGGTTTGCCGCAAGGGCGCGGGCAACGCCAACCCTCTGTTGCTGGCCACCGGAGAGTTCATCTGGAAATCTTTGGGCAAAACTCTCGGCCGGGAGTCCGACAATTTCTAATAATTCCTGCATGCGCTCTCGCCGGGAACGGATTGACCATCCCAGGAGCCGTGGAACAATTTCAACATTTTGTTCAATGGTCATATGGGGGAACAGACCGATTCCCTGAAAAACATAACCGATTTGACGACGCAAATCCACGGGGTTATGATCCATGACATTCTTCCCGCCGACTTCAATGATTCCTTGGGTCGGTTCAATCAGGCGATTGATCATTTTAAGGGTAGTGGTTTTACCGCAACCCGATGACCCCAAAAGGACCAGAGTTTCACCCACGTCCACAGTTAAAGAAAGATCTTTGACCGCATAGGAACTGCCGCCGTCAAATGTTTTAAAAACACGCGTTAGTTTGATCATGGTCTCTTTGATGGTTTCATAAAAAGGCCGTCTGGGTATAAATATTAGAAAAAAGTATAGAGGACATAATTTATATTGCTTTATTGATTTGTTTGAAGTAATAAATTGTTTCAGGTAAAAAGTTTTTAACAGGAACAATATATTATGTCAACTGACAACAGCGGCAATCTAAATACTATAAATAAAATCTTTCCGTCTGATTATACCCAGCAGATCATCTATTCGATACGCAGGCTCATTCAGGCCAGCGAACTCTATACCAAAGAATTAAACAAAAAATATCAGGTAAGCGCGGCACAGCTCAACTGCATTTTAACACTTTATGAGCATGGCCCTTTACCGCCATCCAAAATCGCCAATCATATGATGGTCAAATCCAGCACCGTCACCGGAGTTGTGGACCGCTTGGAAAAGAAAGGTCTTGCGGAACGAATGCGAAACTCTCCGGATCGCCGCGTGATTACCATCCAGCTCACCGAAGCCGGAAAGAAATTGGCCGAACATGCCCCGCCCCCCATCCAGCAAAAAATCATTGATGGTTTGAAACAAACTGAAAACGCCAAAAAAGAACAGATCGTGCGTTCCCTAAACGTGCTGACCGATATGCTTGACATCCAGGATTTGGAGGTCAAATAGTCCTACGGATTTTATTTTTTTCTCGATCGCTGAGAACCTCAGCAAACCACCCCTGTCCGGATATTTTCAAAAAAACCTTTACAAAAAATAATTTCTATTATAATCATTTGAGCTAAATCTATTTATAATAACCTTATTTTTGTATAATATATCTTGATTGAAATAAAACTATGTGAATAAAAAGGAGATCTTAAGATGGAAATCATACCGATCATAGAAAAAGATGAGTTAGCCAGGCGCTTGGGGGGTGACGAATTCGGCAACATTTCCCATTCGACCCGCGTGAAAATAGAAAAAATGGAAACAATGTTTGAAAAACTTGTCGAACCTTCTTTGTATCACCAGAACACGGGGATCGATTCGGTGGAAAAGGGAACGGTTCATCTTGAAGAAGGACCGGAATTTAAAAGTCCGAAACTTTCAAAAATGTTAAAAAACTGTGACGATATTATATTTTATATCGCAACGTTAGGTGATGGCATCGACGGCGAAATCAATCGACTCATGGACAAAAAGCACTTGGCAGAAGCGTACATCTTAGATGCCATGGCATCTGTGGCTGCCGATAATATGGTGGCTACGTTTCATCGGCATATGAAGGATGAATATAAAAATCAGGGCAAACAGGTGACCCTGTGTTTCAGTCCGGGGTATTGTGACTGGCCGGTTACCGAACAGAAAAAACTTTTTAGCCTAATAGAGCCACAGGACGTTGAAGTTGAACTGAATGATTCATGCCTTATGACTCCCCGCAAGTCTATTTCGGGTGTATTTGGAATACATTCCAATGGCGAGACGCCTTATAATCCTTGCTGGGACTGTGGCAGGACGGAATGTCCGGCAAGGAGAGCTCCTAAGAAAGAAAGGAAAAAAGCATGAAGATCCGAAAGGGACTCAACGGAGGCCAGTATAAGCCGTTAAGCGACGAGGATGTGGAAAAAATACATAAAACAAGCCTTAAAGTCTTTTCGGAAGTTGGCGTACAGGTGAATTTCCCGGAGGCACTGGACCTTTTTAAAGAAGCGGGAGCCAGCATCAATGATTCAAGCAAAATAGCCAAATTCGATCCGGAGCTGGTTATGGAACTGCTCAAACCGGCCCCTTCCGTTGTTCATCTTTGCGGCAGAGAGGACAGCGGCGAACTGGACTGCGAAATCGGCGGCAACAAGGTTTATATGGGAACCGGGGGTACCGCCCTTAATGTTCAGGAACCCGGGGAAAGAACCGCACGACGGTCCAGATTGGAAGACATCAAGAACATGGCTCGGATGGTGGATGCTCTGGACAACATACATTTTTATATGCTCAATGTGTATCCCAATGATCTGCCGGTTGAAACGGTAGATGTGAACCGGTTCGGTGCTGCGCTCAATAATACCCGCAAGCATGTAATGGGCGGCGTCTATACCCTGGAAGGGGTGAGAAATGTAATCAAAATGGCGGAACTTATTGCAGGTTCTCCGGAAAAACTCAGACAGCGCCCGTTTATTTCCATGGTAACCTGCAATATCAGCCCGTTTATGCTTGATGAAAGCTATGGTCAGTTAGCCATAGAGGTTGCAAGGCAAGGTATACCCGTGGTTGTACCGGTAGAGCCCCTTTGCGGTGCCACCGCGCCCATTACACTGGCCGGCAATCTGGTGGTGCAAAACGTGGACACCCTTATCGGGGTTATGCTCACCCAATTGGTGAATCCGGGCACTCCGGTGTTATACGGATGCATATCTTCAATAACTGATCTTCGCGACATGAAATACCTGTCCGGCGCCATTGAAATGGGTCTGATGAATGCCGCTTCAGCTCAGATGGCAAATTTCTACAACCTTCCCTTATATTCCACCGCCGGCATGTCTGATGCCAAAATCAACGATTCACAGTCCGGTTATGAATCAGCATTGACCGGTTTGATGGTGGCGCTGGCCGGCGGCAACTTTATTCATGATGCCGCGGGGTTCCTCGAATTTTGTATGACGGCTTCATATGATAAGCTTGTCATAGATAACGAAATTATCGGGATGGTCATGCGTGCTGTCGAAGGAATCACGGTTGATGAAGAAACCCTGGCGTTTGATGTTTTAAAAAAGGCCGGACCGGGGGGGCATTTTGTTTCAAATCGCCACACCCGAAAATTTATGCGAACCGAGCAGTACCAGCCCCAACTCAGCGACAGGAATAATAGGGAAACTTGGGAGGAAGAGGGAGCAAAATCTTCACGGATCCGTGCATCAGAGAAAGCAAGGGAAATTTTGGGACGACCTGAAACTCCGGTGCTCACCTCTGAAATACGAGATATCATCCGCAAAAAAATTCCCGGACTGCAACCTGGTATAATGTAAAGAGGTATTCATATATGATCATCATCGGGGAAAAAATTAACGCAACCCTTTCTTCTGCAAAATCCATCATTTTAAATCGCGAGACGGAAAACCTTGTCGATCTGGCAAAAAAACAGGCGGAATCCGGCGCAAACTTTATTGATGTAAATGTGGGTACCGGCGTGGGATCTCTTGAAGATGAAATTGAATCTATCCAATGGGCGGTTGAAAGTATTCAAGAACACATCAACACACCGATTTGCATTGACAGTGCGGATCCAAAGGTAATGGAAACCGGACTTAAAATTCTAAATAACAAACCTGCCATGATCAATTCCGTCAAGGCTGAAAAGTCTAACCTGGAGGCGGTCGTGCCCCTTGCCGCCGAACATGATTCTTTTCTAATTGCACTGGCAATGGATGAAAGCGGTATTTCAACAACGGTGGACGGAAGGCTCCGGTGTTGCGATACAATCCTCGGCGCCTGTGAAAAATATGGCCTGTCTATTCAAAATCTTTTTATCGATCCATTGGTCATGCCGATCAGTACGGATATAAATTCGGGAATGGTTACGCTAAAAACGTTAACCGCCATTAAAGAAAAATTTCCAGGCGCCAAGACCGTAACGGGACTTTCAAACGTATCCTACGGCTTACCCGAACGGAGCAGGCTTAATGTTGCCTACCTGCACATGTGTATCTTTGCGGGGCTTGATGCCGCCATTATCGATCCTTTGGATAAAACGTTAATGGATGCGGTAAAAACAGGGGAAGTATTGGCCGGAAAAGATCGGCATTGCCGCCGGTATATGAGGAGTTTCCGAAAGTAAAAAATCTATAGGAGGAACTAGTGGTTGAATCATTTAGACAAGGTGTATTGGTCAAGCCTTACGAGCGGTTGAATCAGGACCACGTGAAATGGCTGGATCAATCGTCACTGGACATACTGTCCGATCCGGGCATCTGGTGCTATAACGAGTGTGCGGCCAAGCTTTTCAAGAGCCACGGCGCCAACGTCCGGGAAGAAAGCGATTCGAATGCGAAATGCTGGCGGGTAAGTTTTCCGGGCGGTCTTATCAAAGAAGCTGTTGCAAAAGCACCTTCCCGGATTGTTTTAGGAGCAAGAAAACCGGAAAATCGCCTGTTTATCGATGCTGAAATTCCACGTGCTTATTTTGGATCAGGATCTGAAGCAAATATCTGGCTCGATACCGAGATGGAGGATTTCGTCAGTGAAAAAGACAGCTCTGTCAAAGTAAAAGTGCCCCGGTACACAGAACGTCGCGGCAGCACCGCCTTGTTAAGCCGTGCCGCAAAACTCTGCGACAAATTGGAGCATCTTGATTTCTTCATTCGACCATTGAACATCCAGGATCCCGAAATCACATCAGATAACCATGATGTGAATAAATTCTTTGCCAGTCTCAATAATATTACCAAACATGTCCAGGCCGGATTGACCAGCCTTGCGCATTTCGACGATGTGGTAACCATGGCAGAAATCATTGCAGGAGGTAAAAAAGCGTTAACAGACAATCCAATTATTTCTTTTATTGCCTGCGTATTTAAAAGCCCGCTTCAAATCGTGGATGACACATCGGAAAAAGTATTTGCTATTGTTGAAGCAGGGCTCCCCCTGGTTATTTCTTCTTCGCCCCAGGGAGGATCATCGGCACCCATCCAGGAAGCGGGAATGGTTGCACAGATTAACGCCGAAATTCTGGCCGGCATTACCCTGACGCAACTGATCAGAGAAGGGGCGCCGGTCCTTTATGGCAGCGTTCCGGTTCGGGCACGTCTGGATGATCTTCATGACCTTTACGGCTGCCCGGAATTCAATCAGTATAATATCGACTGCGTTCAACTCGCCCGTTACTATAAGATACCCTGCTATTCAAGTGCTGGTGTGGGCGATGCCCGTGTGCCGGGAATGCAGGCCATGTTTGAGAAACTCTTTACCCATCTTTACATGGCAATGAGCGGAGCACAGTATATACATTATGCGTTCGGGCTTTTGGATCGGACCAATTGTTTTTGCCCGCTTCAGGCGGTTCTCGACAATGAACAGATTGGAAAAATCAAGCATTGCCTTAGACAGCCTAAGATCAATCCAACAGAGATTGATAACACGCTTCATATGGTAAAAAAAGTCATGGCCTCAAGCCATCGACTTTTTGCCCGTCATGCCCGTAAGGCCATGCACAGCGGGGATGTCTCCGACCCGTATCAATTTGAAACCAAGGACATGGAAGACAAGGTTATCGAAAATGCGCTTGAGTATATGGCTCGACTGGAAGCCGAACCGGCACCTCATCTGGATTCAGATGTGGTGGAACGCATATATAATAAGGTGCCGGGACTTTTGCCGGGCTTAAAAACAACCTAAGGGCTTCGCCCCGCCTGCCATTGCAAGGCACGAGCGGGCAGGCCCAATTGGAATAATGGCCCCGGTGAAATAGAAAAAAGTTTCACGGGGTAAAAATGATGGAGTAATGGAATAATGGGTTTGAAGGATTTTTCTACAATTAAAATGGTTTGTTTCCGATTTATCCAATATTCCAATATTCCGGCATTCCATGGAAGTGGCATAAATCATTAGCTATTAAAAGATTTTTAATTTCAAAAAAATGTATAATTTCAGAAGTGTTATTTTGCAACAACAAACGAACAAGAGCAGAGGAGTGGGTGATGAATCCAGATGAATTTTTAGAAAAAATCGCATTTAATGTCATTCAGGGAAGAGTGGAAGCTGAAGACGAAGGCTTTGATCCGGGACTGGAAGGTCAGCCGGGAGTCACCGAACTGGTGAATGAGGCATTGAATCAAAATATAGATCCGAAGAGGATATTAATCGAATCATTGACGGAATCCATGGAAATAGTGGGGGAGAAATTTGAGCAAAATGAGTATCTGATCCCGGACATGCTGGCTTCTGCCGAATGTGTGGGGTTGGCCATGGATTTGCTGGCGCCTCATCTGATTAAGGCGGGTGTGGAGAGCAAGGGCAAATTTGTAATTGCTACTGTAAAGGGCGACCTTCACGACATCGGGAAAAATATTGTTGCCATCATGTTAAAAGGTGCGGGCTACGACGTTATCGATTTAAAATCTGATGTGAGCACGGATCGCATCGTGGATGCGGTCAAAGAGAGCAAGGCTCCGTTTTTAGGACTTTCGGCGCTTTTAACCACAACCATGCGGAATATGGAAGACGTAATCCGGGAACTGGAAAAACAAGGACTTCGAAATAAGGTTAAAGTTCTTATTGGCGGCGCCCCGACCTCCAAGGAATTTGCGGCACAAATCGGAGCGGATGCGTATTGCAAAGATGCGTTTCAGGCCCTTGAGATTATGAAAAATTAGAAATTCGCCATGATATATTGTTTTGGCCGTCAAATCCGGGATAGGAGAAATCGTGGGAGAAAAGGGAGAAAAGAAGGCATATACACAGGCACACAGCACGGGAAAATATGAAAAAGCAAGCGGACTGGCTGGAAAATATGACAATGTTCGAAGGTTTTGGGAAGATCAGAACACGGCTATTTTTCTGCGCCCTGCACTGAGTAATTTGGTGGAACAAAAGAAAAGAAACCTTGAAAGAATACGTATTCTTGATCTGGGTTGCGGCAGCGCCGACGGATACGATCTGTTAATGAATGTAACCACCAAAGATCCCGGTCTTTTCGAATTCATTACCGCTGCCATTACACCGGACATGCTTCAAGAATATGTGGGTGCCGATATTAACCCGGATCTTCTTCAGCAGGCCGAAGAATATATCGGTCAGCTCCCAAAAACACGGTTTATTCAAGCAGACATCTCAAACGGCCTGACGCCTGAGATCACCGAAAGTCCTCCTTTTGATGTATATTTTACCTCCTACGGTACCTTCTCACACTTTCATGACCATCAGTCCGTGAAAATCATTGCCGATATTGCCAGACATGCACCGGAGCGGGCGATTTTTATAGGGGACTGGCTGGGTCGTTATACCTGTGAATGGCAGGATCTGTGGCATCATCCCGCTGACCAAGAATATTTCATGGATTATCGCATTTCCTATATTTATCCCGAGGAAGAGCGGGATCAAATGGAGATTTCATCCTTTCCGTTACGACTGATAACAAAAGATGAAATTATGAAAATTATTGACCGGGCGTCCAAGGAATCAGGGGTTACGATCGAGCCGATCAAGTTTTTTGATCGTTCCATATTCATTGGCCGCCACATGGATACCAGGGACTACAACGCCAATTGCCCGAAGTTGCGACTTCCGGTAAATTCACTCTTTGAGGGATATGTTCGTACAGATCTTGAAAGCCTTTTGGTGGATTATGTGCCCCGGCCGGGGTTTGATCATCTGAACAATTTTTTTGAAATGTTTTTCATGTGCTGCAACACCTTGGTAAACTATACGATTTTACTGCTTAGCAACTATGATACAGAAGATGAAAAATTAAATGATGTCCTGAAAATTATGCCCTATTATCCGGACTCTCTAAAAGAAGCCATGGAAGCCATGCGCAGAGTTATTGAAGGGGTTGGATGGGTGCCCTGGGGCGATGTTCGGGCCAATGTCATAGAGCCTCACCTGGGCTTCTCTCTTCGCAAGCTTGAAACCGATCTTCAACCCGGAACGGGATTTGGACACGGAATAGTGGGAATCTTCGAAATTAAGAAGTGATATTATGTATGGGAGATTAAAATTAATATGAGTGGTTTTGCCGTAATATTGAATAAACAAGATCCTATTGAGCTGAAAAAAATGTTCCAACGGATAGGTCATCGAGGTCCGTATTTGTCAGGAAAATTTGAAGGTAAACGGATCTTAATGGCCCAGAACTATCTGAGAGCCGACTGCCCTGAGGCGCATCCGGATAAAGATCCCGTGCCTGTTACTTGTCCAGGGGATAATAAAAACAGCTCCATTTGTTACGACGGACAAATGGGCAACTCCGGCCATCTGTGTAAAACTCACGGGATCACGCACGGCCCATTCAAAGAAGAGCGGTTGATTATCAACCTATTCATAAAGTACGGTCATGAAATGTTTCAGCATTTGGACGATGCTATCTTCGCTTTCGTGATATCCGACGGAGAGAACCTATTTGCGGCCAGAGATCTTTTAGGTATCAAAACCCTTTTTTATGGGACAAAGGACGTATCGCTTTATCTGTCTTCCGAGCTCAAAAGTTTAACAGTGGTTACGGATGATATACATGAATTTCCGCCGGGACATTACATGGACAGCACGGGCACGCTGTTCCGGTTTGACGAACTTCCGAAACGTCAGCCTGAAATTTTGCATAGCGACCCCAACGAAATGGCGGAAACCATCAGAGACATTATCCGGCGCAGTTTCCAAAATCGGGTAAAATTTGAAGCACCCACGGGAAGTCTTCTCAGTGGCGGAATAGACAGCAGTGTTATTGCCTGGCTGGCCGGCAATGCCTTTCGGGAAAAATTTGGAAAGGATGCACGCTTGAAGACATTTGCCCTGGGTGTGGGAGAAAGTGAAGACATTACATACGCCCGTTTAATGGCCGACCATATCCGCTCCAACCACCATGAATTGATTGTAGGCCTTGATCAAATTCTGGCGGTACTGCCCCAAGTCATTTGGAGCCTGGAATCCTTTGACCCTTCTTTGGTGAGAAGCGCTGTGTCGAATTATCTCATTTCTAAATATGCAAGGGAACAAGGAATAGAGGTCCTGCTTTCCGGAGAAGGCGGTGATGAAGTGTTTTGCGGGTACTTATATCTTAAAGACTTTCCAACTGAAGAATTATTCGAACAACAAATGAAATGTATCGGCTTTTTACATAATAATGCGTCATTACGCCTTGACCGAATGAATTTATGCCATTCCGTCCGGGTGGTTACGCCTTTGATATCCGGAGAACTGCTCAAATATGCCATGCGAATTCCTGGTGAATATAAACAAAAACCGGAAGGAGATCAAAAAATCGAAAAATGGATTTTCAGAAAAGCATATGAAAATGTATTACCCCAAGAAATCGTCTGGCGTCTCAAACAAGAATTTTCTCAAGGCTCCGGTTCCGCAAATGTTTTGCCTGCTTATTTTGAAGCAATGATTCAGGATGAAGAGTTAAAAAAAGTTCAGAGCAGTTACCCAATAGTTCGGAGCAAGGAAGAGCTATATTATTTTAAAATATTCATAGAGCATTTTGGCACAGGAAAAGCAGTAGAAACGGTCGGTCAATGGATTCGATTATAAAATCTGCTTCTCAGAAAAACCTTTATTATATCGGTTTTCGATACTCCATTACTCAAAACACAATCAACTATACATTTTTTCCTTATGGCTATTTCAGCTGCTTTTACTGAACCAAGTATTTTTTTCGGATTTCTTTTTACGATCAGCGTATTGGGAGTGATTGTCAACTACTTGCTTAAAACCGAATTTTTGAGTTGCGTGAAATTGAAAAGATAAAAGATGCTGAATCCAGAAGATAATGGAGTAATGTATGACAAACAATAAGCATTTTTGTATGCTAACCCAAAAAATATTCATTACAACGATACTTTTCATCAGTGGTGCAGCTATAGCCTGTGCCGGTGAACGACTCACCGTTGCAGTCCCCACAGCAAATATCCGTTCAGGACCCGGAACCAACTATGATATCATTTGGAAGGTGTACAAATATTATCCACTCAGGGTTATAAAAAAGACAGGACAATGGTACAGGTTTGTCGATTTTGAGGGGGATAAAGGGTGGATATACAGGCCTCTTGTTCGTAAAATTGCATCGGTTATCACGATCAAAGAAAAATGCAATATTCGATCGGGGCCCGGCACCAACTATGCCGTCGTATTTACAACTGAAAAAGGCGTTGCGTTTAAAGTCATAAATCGAAAAGGTAGCTGGATACATATCCGCCATGCGGACGGAGATGAAGGATGGATATTTAAATCCTTGGTCTGGTAGATCGGGATCACCCCGTGGTGTCTTTATATCCTTCATTTAAGAAAAGCATATGTCGTGAGATAAGGAATTGAGACCGGCAGGTGCCCAAAAAATAAGGATATGCATTATCCTCGATTGATAAAATATTATGCGGTTGATTTTGTTGACATTAAAACAATTCGGATTGTATTTTAGATGTAAAAGGGAGAACAACCAATGCTCATTGTGGGAGAAAAAATCAACACGAGCCGGAAGCGCATTGCCGAAGCGGTGGAAAAACGAGATGCTTCATTCATCGGTAAGGTTGCCCAAAGCCAGGCACAGGCAGGCGCCCATTATATTGACGTAAATGCCGGAACTTTTTTTGATAAAGAGGCCGAATGCCTGTGCTGGCTGGTAGAAGCCGTCCAATCTGCCGTGGACCTGCCCCTTTGTCTGGACAGCCCCGATCCCGATGCCCTGATCGCAGCCATAAAACATCACAACGGCGAGCCCATGATCAATTCTATTTCCTTAGAGAAAGATCGTTTTTCTGCTCTTCTTCCGGTGGTTGCCGGTCACCCGTGCTGTGTTGTTGCGCTGTGTATGGGTGAAACGTCAATGCCCGCTACCGTGGAAGAAAGAGTGCAGGTGGGATCAGAGCTTATACAAAAACTTACCGACCAGGGAATTCCCATGGAAAAGATCTACGTGGACCCTCTGGTGCAGCCGGTTTCAGTTGACACCCGTATGGGCGGTGCCGTATTACAAGCCATCCGTAACCTCATGAACGATTTTCCGGGAGTAAACACCATCTGTGGTCTTTCCAATATTTCCTTCGGCCTTCCGTCTCGTCGTCTCATCAATCGAAATTTTCTGGCCCTTGGTATGGCTTACGGCCTGTCTGCCGCCATTTTAGACCCCTGCGACACAGAACTGACGTCAACACTACTTGCCATCGAGATGCTTCTCGGTCGCGATGAATACTGCGAAAACTTTATAGACGCATATCAAAACGGTCGATTAACCATTAAATGAAGCCCTGATTAAGGTCAGGCTTTTAATAAGTAATTTCTCAATACATTTTGAGAAATTAAAAATAAAAAACTTGCCCACTAACATTGATGAATTCGTAAAAAGTATGATTTAGACGGTTTCGTAAAAAGTTCAAATTCAAGGCGTGCAAATTTTGTAATCATGAGGCGTACTTTTCGTACGTTGAATGATTGGGAAATGCAGCACAACGCAGAAGTTGGACTCTTTACGAAACCGTCAACATTAATATGCAACATGCTATCAAAAGGGGGAGATAACCATGAGTGACCTTAAGGCATTAAATGAAGCAGTCATCAAGGGGGACATTCAGACAGCTTTGATGCTGACACAAAATGCAATGGATGCGGGCAAAAAGGCCCATGAAGTTCTTGATCAAGGCCTCATTGCTGCAATGGATCAGGTTGGCGACAAGTTTGCCAAAGGCGAAATGTTTGTTCCGCAAATGTTGCGTTCCGCCAAAACCATGCAAGAATGTGTAAAACTGATCAAACCGCAATTTCAGGAGGGAGATTTCAAGTCCAAGGGAAAAGTGGTCATTGGTACCGTAAAGGGAGATTTGCACGATATCGGGAAAAACCTGGTTGCCATGATGATGGAGGGCGCAGGATTTACCATCACCGATCTAGGGGTTGATATTTCGGCGGATACGTTCGTACAAAAAGTGCAGGAGGTTGAACCCGATATACTGGCCATGTCCGCCTTACTGTCCACAACCATGCCGGGCATGCGGGAAACCATAGAGACACTCCGGAAAGCCGGGATCAAGGACAAAGTTATGGTGATGATTGGCGGGGCACCGGTTACGGCCAATTTTGCCAGTGAAATCAAGGCGGATGCTTATGCGCCCGATGCGGGATCTGCCGTGATTGAAGCGAAAAAGGTACTCGGCATTTCCTGAACCTCGAACCCTGCAAACAAGGAGTAAAGCATGAAACCTCTGGAAATTCCCACATTTCAACCTCGGCTTAAGGTTTTAAACCGTGACCAGGCCCTGGCAATCCATGCTGCGGCCCTAGAGATTCTCGATAAAACGGGCTTTAAGATGGAGCACCCCGGCGCCCGGAAAATGCTTGCGGATGCCGGATGCCGGATATTAAACAATGATTGGTTACGGATGCCGTCTTACCTTGTCGAAGAGGCTCTAAGATCCGCCCCGACGCAGATAACGCTTTATGACCAGATGGGGAACAAAACAATGCCTCTTGCCAATGGCAACCCGTTTTATGGAACCGGTTCAGATGCCACGTTCACCCTGGATCTGGAAACCGGTGTGCGCCGGCGTGCGGTCAAAAAAGACGTCGAAAACTTCGCCAGGCTGGTGGACGGGCTTGAGAACATCGCTTTTGCCATGTCAATGAGTAACCCTGAGGATGTGCCCATCGAGCATATTTATGTGTATGTTTTTGCCGAAATGGTTAAAAACACCAACAAACCCATTGTATTTATCGCGGACAGCGGTAAGGACATCGCCAAAATATATGATATTGCATGTCAGGTGGCCGGAAGCGAAGATGCCCTTCAAAGAAAGCCCTTTATTCTAAATTATTCGGAGGCCATCAGTCCTTTGCGTTTTCCTGAAAACGTCATGGAACGGCTGATGTTCTGTGCCGAAAAAAAGATTCCCGTCTGCTTTCCGTCCGGTTCAAACGCAGGCGGCGGAGCACCGGTCACCCTCGCCGGGGCCATGGCGCTGGGAATCGCTGAAAATTTGGTGGGACTCGTGGTTCACCAGATGGTGGGTAAAGGATCGCCGTTTCTTTTCGGTCCCAACGTCAGCATCCTGGATATGAAGTCCAGTGTGGTTTCGTACGGGTGCCCGGAGTGGAGCCTCACTCAGGCCGCACTCGCGGATATGCGAGACGAGATATACGGCCTGCCCATATGGGCATATGCCGGCGCCTCCGACGCAAAGGTCATGGATGCCCAGGCAGGGGCGGAAGCCATGTTTTCCATCATTACCGCCCTGTTGTCTCGTTCAAACCTGATCCACGATGTGGGGTTTCTGGAATACGGAAGCACATCTTGTCTTGAGATGGTCTGTATGGCCAACGAACTTATCTCCATGAGCAGGTTTTTCGCTGAGGGGATACCGGTTACCGACCAAACCCTGGCTTTGGAGGCCATCGAAAGGGTCGCCAAGGGCGAACCGGGTTCCATATTTCTCACGGATGATCACACCTTTGAAAATTTCATGCAATCTTTGTTTCTTCCCAAAATTCTGGATCGTTCCCGCTATGATTCCTGGAAAAGTGCCGGGGCTATGGATTTTTATATGCGCTGTAATTTGGAGGCAAAACGAATTCTGTCCGAACATCAGGTGGTTCCAAAACCGGATGAAGTGATCAAGAAAATTAACGATATTCTCCAGGATCTCTAACTTCAATATTTAGGTTTTCTTTGCAACTCAGTAGGATAGGAGAATTGAATTCATCATGGAAAATAAATTTCCCTTCAGCAGTCTGTTTGCACCGGAAGATATCAAACAGATAGACCATACGGGACGACGGATTTTGGAACGTGTGGGGGTCAGAATCCATTGCAAATTTTCTCTGGAATTGTTGGAGAAAGCGGGAGTTCAGATTGATAATAATACTCAAACAGCTCGCTTTGAGACGGGTTGGCTGGATGACACATTGGCACAGGCCCCCTCCCAATTTGTTCTCTATTCCCGTGACGGTGTCAACGATGTTCATATGGGAACAGGCCAGATCAATTTTTCTAACGGCGGCAGGGTGTTTCGAATCCTTGATATGGGAACGGGAGGGTACCGGCTCACCATGCTCAGAGATGTGGCCAACACCGCTGCTCTGGTAAATCAGCTCGATAATATTCGTTTATATATCATATCCTGCCAGGCTCACGATATAGAACCGCCATACTATCATTTGAATAATTTCTATTATGCCATGAACCACACCACCAAACATGTAATGGGCGGCTGTGATAATCTGGAAGGCGTAAGGCAGATGTGGGAGCTTGCCAGTTTTGTAGCAGGAGGAAAAGAAAACCTCAGTCAAAAACCTTTTGTGTCCGTGATAACCAATCCCATAAGCCCCCTTACCTTTGGGTACGACACCTTGGATATTCTTAAGTTTTGTTGCGAAAACGGCATTCCTGTCACTTGCGCACCGGCGCCCATTTCCGGTGCCACTGCCCCGGCGACCCTGGCCGGCACCCTTTCCCAAATGCATGCTGAAGCTTTGGCCGGCGTAGCCATGGCTCAGGTATTTTCCCCGGGCGCCAGGGTGTTCTATGGAGCGGTGCCCTCAACAATGGATTTAAGGAAAATGGAATACACCATGGGGTCATTGGAAATGGCTTTGATGAACGCTGCTTCGGTTCAACTGGCAAAGCTTTATAATTTGCCCATTTACGCCTCGGCCGGAGTTACCGAGGCCAAGAGGCCCGATATTCAGGCGGGCTGTGAAAAAAGTCTTTCCAATTTAATGGTGGCCATGAGCGGAGCGGATCTTATTCATCTGGCGGCAGGTATGCTGGATTCTGGCAATTCAATTTCTTACGAACAGTACGTTATTGATAATGAAATTATCGGCATGATTTACAGAATTCTATCCGGTATCCGGGTGAGCAGGGAAACGCTCGGTTCCGACGTAATTGAAGAAGTCGGCCCGGGCGGCAATTATGTCATGGCAGACCACACCGTCGAACATATGATGGAAGAATTTTTCTACCCCGATCTTGCCGTGCGCTGCAATTTTGATATCTGGGAAGAACGGAGTCGGCCCAACATGTTGAGCCGGGCCAAAGAACGGGTTGAGAAAATTTTAAAAGAAAATACGGATGGGCTCTTAGACCCAGAGCTTATTTCCGGGATAAAAGTTCGTTTTCCGGAAATACAAAATATTTAAAACTTAAAGCTCTCGTGAAAAAGTCATTTTTTTGACTTTTTAGGAGACGATCAAAACAGGCTGTAAATCAAGATTGTTGGTGATTTAGCTCAAGCAATCCAGGTTTCAGGTGTCAGTGTTCAGGTGTCAGCTCTTACGTTCGTCCTCCTGACACCCGACACCTGAAACCAGACCTTCGAATTCCGATGGAAAGTAATAAATGACCGCTGTTAACTAACATCAGTGAATTACACACATCAAAACATGATGGTCTCACATGGGTCACAGGGTAGAAAGGGGGCAAAAATTTGCTCAATAATACGTCTTATCGCTTGTGGAGTTTTCAGACCTGCCCTTAAGTTGCTTCGGCTGGAAGAAAAATATCCGCAATTGCGCGTAACTTTTTTGCCGTCTAATCTGCACCTGTATCCGCGGACGTTAAAAAAAAATGTGCTCGGCGAGATCGTCTGTGCCCGGAAACGAAATGAACGGCCCTTATTGTTATACGGTTACTGCTTTCCGGATATCGAAGAAATATGTACCCGAAATTGCGCGCACAAGGTTCCCGGCGCCCACTGTTATGAAATGCTTCTCGGGAGCGATAAATATGACCAGATTATGGCAAAAACAGCCGGCACCTATTTTTTAGAAAGAGAGCTTATTGTCAACTTCAGGGAATACTGTCTCGAACCTCTGGAACTTTACGACAGTGAAATTCGAAAGTCTTTTTTCAAGCACTATAAAAAAGTGATGTATGTGAGACAACCGTATGATCCGGATTTAGAGGCCGAAGCCGGTAAACTGGCCGGATTTTTAAATCTGTCTCTAGAGATAATAGACGCCGATTATACGCATTTGGAAAAAAGACTCATTCATTTGATACACCCGGGTATTGCACCAGATCAATCAGATCGTCCCTGATCGGCCTCCGGGTAGGATTAGAACACATGAAAAAGCTGAAAAAAAATAAGAAACCCTCAAAAAAAAGACGCAGTTCTACGGGATATTTGCCTCAGAAAAAGCAGAAAAGTAAATATGTCATGTTAAATGTGCTTCCCGATGATCTGTGGCTCAAACTGCGTAAAGGAACAACCATATGGGAGGCCCTGAAAAAGACCGACGTGGAGCTGGAAGGTGATTGCGGGGGGTTGGGCAAATGCGGGAAATGTAAAATACGAGTCATTTCTTCGGTAAGACCCCCTGTTTCGGAAGAAAAAGAGCTTCTCGATCCGGAGGAACTGAAAAACGGTGTTCGTCTTGCCTGTCGGGTCAAAATAAGAAAGGACCTTGTTATCCATACCGGGGAATCGGATGATGAGCCGATCCTTCACCAGATACTTAAAACCGGCCACAGACCCACGGTTGATATTGATTCGCTTATAAACAAACGACCGGTTGACCTGCCGCCTGAAATCGGCCATGAGGGAATGTCCGATCTGGACCGCGTCAAAGTCGGCATGGGCTCGGAATACAGCGGCCTGAAAGCATCCCTTCACTGTCTCCGTTTTTTGCCCCAAATGTTAAAAAAAACGGAGAACCACGGAACGGCCGTACTTCACGAAAACTATTTAATGGCATGGCAACATCGGAAACAAGCCGGACGGGTTTTCGGACTTGTTTTTGATCTGGGAACCAGCACGCTGGTGGGAAAACTCGTCAATCTATTGAACGGGAGCGAGGTGGCAGCGATCTCCAGGCTCAACAGCCAAAGCAAATACGGATCAAATGTCATTAGCCGTTTGCAGTACATTAACGATAATCCAAAGGGCCTTTTCAAGCTTACCGACCTTATCGTTAAGGATTTGAACTCCATTACCCAACGCCTTTTAGAGGTGGAAGGGCTTACTCCTGACGATGTCTTTATTGCCGTTGCCGCCGGAAACACGACTATGCAGCACATTTTTCTGAATTTGAATCCCCTGGGAATCGCATGTGCGCCCTTTTCTCCTGTTTTAACCGATGGATTGATTCTCAGTGCAAAAGATGCCGGACTAAGACTGCATCCGGAAGCTGTGTTGTATGTAATGCCGAGCAAATCGGGCTATATCGGCGGCGATATGATCAGCACTATCCTCGCATCCTCTGCCGCAGAACAGGATGATAAAATGATTCTCGGTCTTGACCTTGGCACCAATGGAGAAATTTTCTTAGGCAACCGGCAAAAGCTATTGACCTGTTCAGCAGCGGCCGGCCCGGCTTTGGAAGGTGCGCAAATTTCACAGGGAATGATCGCCAAAAGCGGTGCTATTGAAGGCGTCAGTTTTGATGAAGAGGGGCTCCAATACCAGGTTATCGGCAACATTTTACCAAAAGGGATTTGCGGAAGCGGACTGGTAGACCTGGTGGCCGTGCTTTTGCATCACGGTATTATCGATTCCCAAGGATTGATTTTGCAGCCACGGGAAAACGCTGATGATTATCTGAGTTCGAGGGTCGTCACCAAATCAGGGGTTCAAGACTTTGTTGTGGCGTATAGAAAGGAAACATCGGGCAACCGGCGGATATATCTGACCCAGAAAGACGTACGCGAACTTCAGCTGGCAAAGGGTGCTGTGGCGGCCGGTATCCAGACACTTATGGATAAAATGGGTGTCGGGATTCAGGATCTTGACCAGATTTGTCTTGCGGGTGCACTGGGTAATTTTGTTAACCCTTACAGTGCCATGAGAATCGGCCTGCTTCCTACGGTTGAACCGGACAAAATCAAGTCCCTTGGCAACGCTGCCAGCAAGGGCGCCGTGATGGTCCTCTTATCCAGGCCTTACTGGCAAATGGCCAATGAATTGTCTAAATCCATAGAACATGTTGAACTGTCCACTCATCTTGACTTTAACCGGTATTTTATCGACAATCTGAATTTTCCTGATACAAATCTATGGTAGACCGGCTGACGGTTCGAAGGGCTTTAGCATCCGTCAGCCCGAGCCTGACAAAAATCCTGACCTATATTACCGGGCTTTGTTTTATCCCCAAGGGGGATTTGCTTTATTGAAAGCAAAAAAAATGAGTATTGTGATTTGGAATTTTATTGCCGTATGCAGGAAAGAAAATCGCTTTTATCCGAACCAGTTGGAGGTGACTTTGACAAATTCCTGGTGGGCGGTTAGTTGACATTTTATTATTATTGTTTTATTTTGTCTGTTCTAAATATAAATACGGTTAACATAATATAGTAAGGTACATGCCATCGAAATTATTACCACAACCAAAATGATGCGCGCGCGATCCGACCGGATGCGCCGTCAGTTTAAAACCGTTGTTTTCATTCCTACCATGGGATTTCTCCATGAAGGTCATCTGTCTTTGATTCAAGAAGGACACGAATATGGAGATGACATGGTTGTGAGCATTTTTGTCAATCCCACACAGTTCGGCCCAGGAGAAGACTTGGAGTCTTATCCTAAGAATCTTGAAAGAGATTTGGAGCTGCTGCAAAAACAGGGAGTGAATGCGGTATTTACCCCTGATGCAAAGGAAATTTACGGCAAAAATTTTCAGACCTATGTTACGCTGGAAAACCTGCCGAATTACCTTTGCGGCGCTAGTAGACCCATACACTTCAGAGGTGTTGCAACCGTTGTTGCCAAGCTGTTCAACACGGTTAAACCGCATGTGGCCGTTTTCGGCCTGAAGGACTACCAGCAGCTTGTTGTCATTCGTCAGATGGTTCGCGATCTCGATTTTGGCATAGAAATAATCGGTGCTTCCACGGTAAGGGAGCCGGACGGGCTGGCCATGAGTTCGCGCAATAATTATCTTACCGCCGAACAGCGGATTAGCGCCCTTTCCCTGTACAAATCATTACACAAAGCAAAGGAGCTTATTAGCAGTGGCATAAGAGACGCGGCGACGATTATTGACGCGGCAACAGAGCTGATACAGTCATATCCTGAGACGGATATAGATTATATTGCCATCTGCGACCCTGAGACGCTTGTGGATATCAAAGCCATTGACCGGCCGGTAGTGATGGCTCTGGCTGTCAAAGTCGGAAAAGCCCGCCTGATTGACAATATGATGCTGAATCAATAGCGAATAGAATTTAAAATAAAAGAAGACCAAGGAGATGCTTTATGAGTAACGAACAATTCTTTTTTACCTCCGAATCGGTGACCGAAGGTCATCCGGACAAGGTTGCAGATGCGATATCGGATTCCATTCTCGACGCAATTATCGAACAAGACAAAGCCTGCAGGGTTGCCTGTGAAACGCTCGTAACCACCGGCCTGGCTTTTATCGCCGGTGAAATTACAACCAGTTGTTATGTAGATTTGCCTGATATTGTAAGAAATACAATCCGTGAAATCGGATACCATTCATCCCAGATGGGGTTTGACTGGCAGACCTGCTCGGTTATTACCAGTATTGATCACCAATCTCCGGATATCGCTCAAGGGGTGAATATCGGTCAAGGACTTTTCAAAGACCAGGGCGCTGGAGATCAGGGGCTTATGTTTGGCTTTGCCACGGATGAGACGCCTGAATTGATGCCCATGTCGATTATGTATGCCCATAAATTATGCCAGCGTCTTGCCACGGTTCGAAAAAACGGAGCCCTTGATTTCTTAAGGCCTGACGGCAAATCTCAAGTGACCATCGAATATGAAAACGGGACTCCGAAACGGGTGGATACCGTTGTTATTGCCGCCCAGCACAAACCGCATATTACTCACGATGAGTTGAAAGAAGCGATCGTAGAAGAGGTTATAAAAAAGGTGATCCCCGGGGAGCTAACGGACGGTGACACCCGATACTTTATAAATGCCACCGGCAAGTTTGTGATTGGCGGCCCCATGGGAGACTGCGGGGTTACGGGGCGAAAGATCATTGTTGATACCTACGGAGGCCAGGGGAGTCACGGCGGCGGATGTTTTTCAGGGAAAGATCCTTCCAAGGTCGATCGAAGCGCTTCATACATGGGCAGACATATCGCAAAAAATATTGTTGCCGCCGGCCTTGCAAAAAAATGTGAATTGCAAGTCGCCTATGCTATCGGTGTGGCAGAACCGGTTTCCGTGATGGTAGATCTTATGGGAACCGGTGTAATCCCCAAACATCGGGTAAAAGAAATTATCAGAGAAGTTTTTGACTTAAGACCCGCAGCAATTATTGAATATCTGGACCTGCTGCGGCCAATCTATCGTAAAACCTCAGCTTATGGGCACTTTGGCCGGAATGAACCTGAATTCACATGGGAAAAAACCAATATGGTGGATGTTATCAGGGAAAAGGCAGGGCTTTAGGAATTGAAGATTGACGATTGAAAATTGATGATTAAAAAGAAGAAAGACAGAAATAAGCAAATTTTCAATCAGTTCACCACTCAGCAACTTAACTGTTTAACGGAATCCTAAAAGGAGATGAATAATCCATGGAATATGATATTAAAGATGTAAAACTGGCAAAGGAAGGTCTGTTGCGGGTCGAATGGGCCAATCAGAGCATGCCGGTCCTAAACAATATAAAGAAAAGGTTTGCAAAGGAAAAACCCCTAAAAGGCAAACGCATCGCAGCCTGTCTTCATGTTACCACTGAGACCGCCTCTTTGATGCAGACATTAAAAGCCGGCGGCGCCAGACTGACACTTTGCGCCTCCAACCCGCTGAGCACACAGGACGATGTAGCGGCGTCCCTTGTAAAGAATGACAAAATATCTGTTTTTGCCATCAAAGGTGAAGACAACAAAACATATTACAAGCATATCCATTCAGCCATAGACCTCAAACCTCATTACACCATGGATGACGGCGCCGACCTGGTTTCCACAATCCATTCGGAGCGCCAAGAACTCATTGAGGGCGTCAACGGGGGTACGGAGGAAACCACCACCGGAATCATTCGACTCAGAAGCATGGCGGCAGACGGAGTCTTGCAATACCCGATCATCGCTGTAAATGACGCCCGGACCAAACATTTTTTTGATAATCGTTACGGTACGGGTCAAAGCACTTTGGACGGCATGATTCGGGCCACAAACCGTCTGATTGCAGGGTCCAGTTTTGTGGTCTGCGGTTATGGATGGTGTGGCAAGGGTCTTGCAATGAGAGCGTGCGGTATGGGAGGAAATGTTATTGTAACCGAAGTCGATCCCACAACCGCTCTTGAAGCGGTCATGGACGGATTTACGGTAATGCCCATCCGCGAGGCGGCAAGGATCGGTAATTTTTTCTGCACGGTTACCGGGAACATCAATGTGATACGCAAAGAACATTTCGAGGTCATGAAAGACGGCGCTATTGTGGCCAATTCCGGTCATTTTAATGTTGAACTCGATCTTGAGGGTCTCAAAAGCATAACAAAAACCCAGAGGATAATAAGGCCTTTTGTTGAAGAATATATACTGAAAAACGGCAAGCGGATTAATGTTTTAGGTGATGGACGGCTGATAAATCTTGCGGCCGCCGAGGGACATCCGTCAAGTGTTATGGATATGAGTTTTGCCAATCAGGCGTTAAGTGTCGAATATATGGTAAAAAATAAAAAGAAACTTGAAAAGGATGTGTATCCGGTGCCCGAGGAAATAGACAAGGCCATCGCCAAAGAAAAGCTGGCTTCCATGAAGGTTAAAATTGACAACCTCACCGCTGAACAGAAAAAATACCTGGCATCGTGGAGTATGGGAACGTAGCGAATTAAGGACCAGGCTTTTCAGGGCAAAATAAAAGCCGAGTTTTGTTGGGTCATCTTTTTACTCAATCACAATGATGACTCGGCATTTTCTCATAAAGGAAAGATTTTCGGAAGCACTTCGAAGCCTGTGAGCATCTGTGTTGCTGATGACAACGTTGGAATGTTTGACACCTTCTGTCCTCAACCCTTTTACCGTCAAAGGATTATCTGCAACCCTCTGATTACTCCGAGCTGCCGCAAGGTCCTTTGAATACCCACTCATACCCTGCTGTACGGCATATTCACGGCTGACGAAGGCTGATCCATAAACTTCACGTGCGTCTTCGTCAAGTATTTTTGGGACCATGACGGGCGTTATTCCAAGGCCCCGGGTATCAATAACCAATCCGGTAAAAACAGAGGGTGATATGTGAACAGGGGCCATGGTTCTGATGGACTCCAACGGTTTGATTTCCGCTGGAAGAACAAGCTGGGCAAACCCGCCTCTTAACTTCATTTCCATTGTAACTTTTACGGTTCCGTCTGAAAAATATTCTTTTTTTACAACATGGGCGCTATTAACCATGCTTTTTATTTTAGACATAATTATATCATTTTTGACCGAATAATCACCGACAACTGTAGCGCCATGGATTCTGATCCCTTTTACGAGTTCAAGGATTTTTCGGCAGGCATCCTGGGTTGCATCTTTTAAAGCAGATGAACGTGCCTGGACACGGTTAGGGAGCTTATCATCAAGAACCCCGATCCCTTTTGCTTGAATGACTCCTCTGCTCCAGTTAATGACTCCTTTTGTCTTCTGTTCAACAACATCCTGGCCCCGATATTCGCTACCATATCCAACAGAAGAAATTATCAGAAGAAACATAAGTGCCAAAGCAAAAGTCGGCTGATTTTTCATGATAATTCTCCGAGCTATTTTTTAATTGTCGGGTTTTTCAAAATACTGTTTTTTTTCAGAGGCTGACCCAGCGGAACATATCTCTGAGAATTTTTCTAACCACACTGATTTAATTGCTGAATTTTGTCAATAAAAAATGATCTATATTCTTCGATCCGGCATAAGGCGTCTTTTTGGGTTGAAATCTGTTTGATGGATTCACGGAATCTACTACTGTAACGCAATCCCTTGACAAACCAACCGAGCCTGCTGCGCATCATCCGGATCGCCCGCTGCTCTCCAAAGTATGTTACAGAAAATTTAACGTATTGAATCATAACTTCAAAACGCCGGGATGGGTCAGGCAATGAGACTTTATTATTTCGGATTAGCTCAAGCGCCTGAGAAAAAATCCAGGGATTTCCGATGGCCGCTCTGCCGATCATGACGGCATCACATCCGGTCTGGTTTTGCATCTTCAATACATCTTCAGGCCTTACGATGTCTCCGTTTCCTATTACAGGAATTGAAGCAGTGTTTTTAATAGCGGCAATCAGAGACCAGTCAGCCTTGCCCCGGAACCCTTGAATTGCCGTACGCGGGTGCACTGTAATTGCATCCACACCGCATGCTTGAGCTATTTCAGCTATTTTTAAGGCCTGGCCGCCGGAACTGTCCCAACCGGTTCTTATTTTTACCGTCAATGGAATTTTTACCGTTCTGCGGATTGCCTGAAGAATTTTCTCAACCTTTCGGGGCTCTTTCATAAGGGCCGCGCCTGAGCCGGATTTCAGCACTTTTTTTACCGCACAGCCAAGATTGATGTCCAGGATGTCAGCTCCCGAGGATTCAACGATGGTTGCTGCTTGGGCCATGAGCGAACGATCCGAACCGAATATCTGAACGGACAAGGGTTTTTCTGCAGGTTGGCTGCGGAGCAATTCATGCGTTTTGACCGAGTTATAAACCAGACCGTGGGAACTGATCATTTCCGAGCAGACCAGGGCACAACCTGCTTCTTTGGCCAGCAGCCGGAAGGGAAGATTGGTAATCCCTGCAAGCGGGGCTAACACCGTGATATTATCAAGTGCAACGGAACCTATTTTCATTTTATCTGCAACTTTTTTTGGGAAGTCGGATTCGCATAGCAAAACAGGCAGTTGTGATAGCATGGGTGCAAGTGATAAGATCCTATATCTACGGACACCATGCATCCGCATCCGTGCGTTACCCTCTGGCCGGTATCTTTTTTAAAACTAAGATTGCCCCCGAAAATTTTCACCAAAAGATCGTTTGGAATACATGAACTTTTTTTTATGTTTGAATCTGAGGGCAGGGCGTTGAGTACGTCTTTTTCACAACAGGTATACAGATCAATATGTTTTTCGGAAAGTTCTTTTTCCATTTTCATTAAAATTGCCTTTTTTGTTTTCAACGGCGGATCCACAAACAAAAATCCGGGCAGGCAGGAAATCCGTCTTTTAATTTTTGGGTAATGGTCCATGAAGCTTGTGATACATCTGGTCACACCGCATCGGCAAGCCCTGGCGGCAATCCGGGAAAAATCATTCAAATTATCCTGAACTTCTTTTTCATGGAATTTAAAAAAACAGATGGGATCAAATCTCCAGTTAACCGCTCCGGCGCCAAAATTTCGACAAAGCGCTTCTATTTGATCCAGACGCTGGTTTAGCGGTGGCACACGAGGTTCGAGCAAGGACGAATTCGAGTTTATGGTAAAATTGAAAAAAAGATTGTATCCCATGGCCAAGAGCTTTTGGCCGAATCCGTCCTTGATGAAGGGAGCAAAATTTTTTGACCAGAATACAAGGGTGTGAACCTTGTCCGGGGTGGCTGCTATCATGGACTTTTTCCGGTTATATGGATTGATAACCTCAAAAAAACCCTTATCAATCTGATTTATAAACCAATCCATGTAAAATGCCGGGATATCGGTTCGCCTGGAGGCAGAAATAACGATTTGAGGTGATGGGTTCATAAAAAAAATTTATTTTTTCTTCAGATCTGCTAATGATATCACCTTTCCGACATCCGGTGTTTGGGATATTTTTTGTTTTTCTCCGGAAGGATCAGGCGCTTTGGGACAAACTACCGGCTCCAGACGTACTCTCTTGCCGCTCATGGTAAACTCCTGGCCGTCGATATAAATGTCCCGCAGGATCCAGGTCACCACCTGAACAGGCACCTGAAGCATAAGTAATTTGACATGGTACCAATCCTTTTTCATATCCGGAGAAATTTCTTCTATTCTGACGAATGATAGGGGTTGATCTTCAAGATATATCAGTACAACGTCATTTTCCTTTGCCATGATACTGCCCTTTCTAAAAACCGGATACAATGGTATTTATTGGTTACATTTATGTCCTGAAGAGTCGTTTTGAAAGATGAACGTCGAACATATTAAAAGATGAACGTCGAACATCGAACATCGAACGTCCAACGTCGAATAATGATGTCGCTCCGCTCCTCAAATTATTCTAAAATCGAATGAAAAATGAACAAGTCCTTTGCGTCCTCCGCAACTGGTAATTATAATTTATGAACTCTAATACGATACCATATTTAAGAATATGTGTACCTGGTTTTTTTACTGAAACTCTTGTCCTTGTTTTTGTTTTTCATTCAACGTTCGACGTTCATCATTTCCAGAAAACCTTCCACAGTCCTTCCGTCAAAAAAATAACTTACCGATTATGAGGTAATGGACGGGGGAATCGAGGCGCTTCTGGCTGGCCGCGGCATGGGGGCCGCGGCGGTTTTTGAAATGTGCGGACAGGGTAATTGCCTAAAATATGTTTAGTAAGAAATAAACTTATCCGTTTTTCTGCTCAAAGGTCTTCATGAAATCGACAAGTGCTTCCACTGCCGTTACCGTTGTGGCGTTGTAGATCGACGCCCGGCATCCTCCCACGGACCGATGACCTTTGAGGCCGACGAAACCGTTTTCCAGAGATTGCTCGACGAAGCGTTTTTCAAGCGCTTCGTCCGGGAGTCGGAAGGTGACATTCATCATTGAACGGCTGTCAGGTTGGGCCGTGCCTTTATAAAAATCTCCCGAATCTATTGCTTGGTAAAGAATACGAGACTTTTTTTCATTGATGTTTTCCATTTTTTCAAGTCCGCCAATGGTCTCTTCAAGCCATTTCATTACCAGTTGAATGGCATAAACCGTGAAGCACGGCGGGGTATTAAACATTGAGTTCTTGGATGAATACGTTGTATATTTTAGCATTGACGGCAAGGTGTCCGGCACCCTGTTGAGCATATCCTCCCGAATAATCACCATGCACACCCCGGCAGGACCTATATTTTTTTGAGCCCCGGCATAAATAAGACCGAACTTATCCACATCAAATGGTCTGCACATGATATCCGACGACATATCGGCGATAAGCGGCACATGGTTTGTATCCGGAAAGGATGCCCACTGGGTCCCTTTTATCGTGTTATTGGATGTGATATGAGTGTAAACCGCATTGCTGCTGAACGTAATATTTTTCGGAATATATGAAAAATTTTTATCTTCCGAAGATGCCACAACCTTAATGGTTTTACCCAGTATTTGGGCTTCCTTTACGGCTTTTGTGGACCAGGTACCGGTATTGACATAGTCGGCGGAATCACTGTTGCCGAGCAGATTCATGGGGATCATGCAAAACTGCAAACTTGCACCCCCCTGGATAAACAGCACATGGAAATTATCATCCAGGCCCAACAGACGGCGGGTTCTTTCAACGGCATCGTTGATGACATCGTCAAACCACTTGGATCGGTGGCTTATTTCGGTGATGGACATACCGGAACCGCCGTAGTTTAAAAATGAATCCTTGATTTCTTCAAGAACTTCAATGGGAAGGGCGGCAGGCCCGGCGTTAAAATTATAAATTCTGTTTTCCTTCATCTGTTTCCCCTATTTTTTATTCTCAGATTTATTAAGCGTATCCTCCAAAAAGAATTTTATTTGTACAGAACCGTGGAAATATGTCAATCAGTATTTTTCAATTCCCCAGGGTAAATGCGTTTGAATTCCTTACAGGGAGAACGCTCCACGACGGCGTATATTTCTTTTTACATCCGGCGGATACATATGCCATTCAACAAAGCGGTATCTTTTTACCCAAGATGATTTTATTAAGATCCATGACTACATCATAAACGATCACTTCAACTCCGTTGTTTTTTGCCTTTCTGAACTCTTCTCCGTATGCCGGGTCTATATGGTCGGCAGTAGTGAATGCTTTTGCATCCATCCGTTGTACAAGAAAGAACATTGCACAGCGGTTTCCCTTTAAAACGAGTTTTTGAAGTTCCACCAGATGTTTCCGGCCACGGGCGGTCACCGCATCCGGGAAGTATGCAATGCCGTCTTTAACCAGAGTGCAGTTTTTTATCTCCACAAAGCATTTTTCATTTTCTCCTTTTGTAAGCAAAAGATCAAGACGGGAGCCGCCCGGCACTTTAACTTCGGATTTTATATTGTTATAGCCCTTTAACTGCCGAACCCGTCCCTCCTCGATAGATTTTTTTACGAGCCTGTTCGGAACCAGGGTATTGACTCCTACAAGGGACGTGGGCATTTTAATCATCTCCCAGGTGTATTTTAATTTCCTTTTGGGATTGTCATGAAACGAAAGATATACGGGTTGGCCCGGCTGTGAGCACTCTTTCATGGTGCCTGAATTCGGGCAGTGGGCGGTTACCACTTGGCCGCTTGTAAGGGTGATATCAGCAAGAAAACGTTGATATCTTTTTATCAGGGTTCCGTGTATAAGTTCGGGCCACATCAGGCCGTGTGAGTTTTTTATTGTTTTCGACATTTATTTAAGATTTTGTTTTTGTTGATAATAAATGAAATTTATTGTATATACAATCGTCGATCCCAATTTAAACTGTTAGACGGTACCTACTGTATAAAAAACTAAAAATCAATATGACACCCGAAATGTTAAAAAAGAAAATCCACACCCTGTATAATCAGTATAACAGACGCGACTATGTTCATCCGGATCCCCTTGAATTTTTATATTTATATAAAGAAATAAGAGACCGTGAAATCGTCGGACTGATAGCATCTTCACTGGCATACGGCAGGGTGAAACAAATACTTAAAAGCGTTTCATTTGTGCTCGATAAGATGAATCCGTCTCCTTATGTTTTTATAACGCATTCGAGTTATAGATCCTTTTGCAAAGCGTTTGAAGGCTTTACTCATAGATTTGCCACCGGAGACCATCTTGCAGGGTTGCTTTGGGGAATAAAAAACGTGATTGCCCGGTTTGGTTCTTTGAATGAATGTTTTTGCCATGGGTTGTCGCCGGATGATGATACGGTCATCCCGGCGATGATTTTTTTTACCGGGCAGCTTATTACCGGAAAAAGCGAACCCGGACATCTTGTGGCTTTGCCTGAGAAGGGAAGCGCCTGTAAGAGAATGAATCTTTTTCTAAGATGGATGGTCAGGAAAGACAGCGTGGATCCCGGAGGATGGAAGAATGTACCTTTGTCAAAATTGGTTATTCCCCTTGATACTCACATGCATAAAATAAGTCTGAAGTTGGGTCTTACCGCAAAAAAACAGGCGAACATGAATACGGCTCTTGAAATAACATCCTGCTTTAGACAACTTGTTCCTGATGATCCGGTAAAATACGATTTTGTGCTGACACGCCTGGGAATCAGGGATGACATGGATATCAACCTGATTTGCCCTTGACAACCAGTGGACGGTTCTTTAAGCTTCTTACTTGGAGAAACAAACGGTTATCAATAAATTATTATTGTAGATACCCAGTTACGGTTCTGAAGTTTACGGGAATTGAGCTTTGAACCCCAACCCATTGAATGGTGACTACCTTTTAAAAATGAAACCCATTGTAGAAATTCTAAATCAGGAAGGATTCTTAAAGATCCTGTTTGAATCGATTCCCTGCGGAGTTCTGATTATTGATGGTGACAGACGAATTTTAGCGGTGAACAACGTGCTGGAACAGACCTTTGGAATTTCCGAAGCAGAGATAATAGATCGGCGCGGCGGCGAAGCGTTAAAATGCGTGAATGCTTTCAAAAACCCCAAAGGCTGTGGGTTTGCTGAAGAATGTGTCAGCTGTAGGGTTCGCAGCACAGCGCTTGAGGCGCTTTCAGGAAATCAAATACACAGGAAAAAGGCAACGTTTCAGTTGTTGGTTGACGGGAAGACAAGAAATTTGCAGTTACTTATCAGCGCTGCGTCCTTCGACCATGAGGGGAAACGATTGGCGGTCATTATTCTTGAAGACATGACCGAGCTGACCACCCTTCGGCGACGGTTGAAAGCGGATCAAAGCTTTGCCGGGATTATCGGACGCGATGTCAAGATGCAGGACCTATTCGAAACCATAAGAGAGGTTGCAGAAGTGGATGTTCCTGTTCTCCTCCAGGGAGAAAGCGGGACCGGGAAGGAGCTGGTTGCTGCGGCGATTCACAACGAGGGCATTCGTGCAAACAAACCCTTTGTGCCGGTCAACTGTGGTGCACTGCCCGAGGGATTGCTGGCAAGCGAATTGTTCGGACACGTGAAAGGTTCTTTTACCGGGGCGTTGCGTGATAAAAAAGGTCGTTTTGAACTGGCGGACGGCGGCACCCTGTTTCTGGACGAAGTGGTTGATTTGCCCAAGGATATGCAGTCAAAACTGTTGCGAGTGCTCCAGGAAGGAACATTCGAAAGGGTGGGTGACGAGAAAACCAAATCCGTGGACGTCCGTATTATTAGTGCCGCCAATCGCGATCTGAAAAACGAAGTAAAAAGGGGTAATTTCCGCGATGATCTATACTACCGTATCGCTGTAGTCCCCATCTATCTGCCGTCCCTCAGAGAGCGAAAAAACGATATTCCGCTTCTTATCGACCATTTTTTTAGAAGGATTGTAAAGAATGGCAGGCAAAATAATCCGGACATTTCCGATGAGGCCGTTTCCCTGTTGATGGACTATCATTGGCCGGGCAATGTCAGGGAGCTTGAAAACGTTATTCAATTTGCCATCGTTAAATGCAGGGGTCGGAAGATATTACCCAAAGATCTTCCCGTTGAACTCTACAGACATGATGTGCCTGGAATTTCTCGGGGGCCCTCCCGGAAACTTGATCTTGAGATTGTAACATCAGCGCTTGTAAAAAGCGGGGGCAATAAAGCAAAGGCAGCGCGGCTTCTTGGTGTGGGCCGGGCAACGTTATATCGGTTTTTATCCGACTATCCGGAGGCGATGCCGGACACTAAATAGTTTCCATCCAGAAATGGCCCTTTTCCGCAATTTCTGCGTCAATCTGCGGAATTACTTGTGCGGCGTACCACTTGTAAGCCTCCGCGGTATTCCTTGATTTCCTTGACCTTGCGAAAAATTGCTCATTTCTGAATTGCAAACTTAATTTCTGCCTAATAAAAATTATGGCTGGATACTAAATACGCACGGAGTCCGCGATCGTGATAAGGAACTATACTTTGGCTTCAATGTAAAAATAAAACGGGGCTCTAGAATTAAGAGCCCCGTTTGTTAATGTATTATCAAAGCGTTATGATTTTCATTCTTAAGCTTTCTGATAAGCGGCATCCATTTCCCGACGATCATCCATATCCATGAGGACTCTTTCTCTGGATTTGTCAATGCCAAGCTCTCTTCTCTTTTTATCGATATGGGCAATCATCATGCGGGCCATCTCCTTGGGATCGGGGGAAAATCCCCATTTGCCCAGACCCTGCTGTTCAAGTCCCTCAAACAAAAGTTTGTGGAATTTCGTTTCTTTAACAATGGGAAATGTTACCCCGAAAACGGTGAATACACCCGAGGCAACGAAATACTGCCCGATGCTTATGGCTTTTTCACTCATCCATTCGGGTGCGGCGCCGGCCACGGGTAACTCAGCAATACTATGTCCCAGACCCCCTTCTTGAACCATGGCAGAAGCTGCAATCAGAATCCGGCTGTTGTCCACGCAAGACCCCATACCAAGCACCGGCGGCATGCCTACGGTCTCACATACTTCCTGCAATCCGGGACCTGCAAAAATTGCGGCTTCCGGAGAGGTTAAGCCGGCCTTGGCAAGTGCGATCTGAGAGCATCCGGTCTGGAGAACCAGTACGTCGTTTTTGATCAACTCTTTAACCAGTTCCACATGAGCCCAGTCTTGTTTGACCCTGGGGTTGGTACAGCCGACGACCCCGGCAACTCCCCGGATTCTGCCGTTAATGATGTTATCATTGAGGGGAGTATAAGATGCCCGGAAAGATCCGCCAAGCATGTAATTAATATACTCGTGGGAAAACCCGTGGACCCCGATATTCTTGATTTTTGGGATTTCTATTTCTCCGGTTCTGTTTTTGAACCGGGAAATAGCCTTGATGACGATTTCGTCGGTGCAGGCACTTGGATTGTGTTCATCCAGTGCAATGTGCTGTGCGCCTTCGATATGACATCTGGGATTGGTGGTGATGAGATGGGTCCCATAACATTCAGCCACTTTGGCCAGTCCCTGTTTGATGCACTGGACATCCACGGTCATCGCATCCACAGCGCCGGTGACCAGCACGGCTTCCGTGGACATAAAGTTTCCTACATGGGGAATTCCGTGACGCGACATCATTTCCGCACCTGAACAGCACATTCCCACCAGATTGATACCCACGGCTCCGGCTTTCTGGGCTGCATCAATGAGCGTGGGCTCATTGACCGATACCAGAATGGATTCAAAAAGATTCGGTTCATGGCCATGAACGATAATATTGACATGGTCTTCTTTAAGAACCCCCATATTCACTTCCACGCTGACCGGAGACGGGGTTCCGAAAAGAATGTCGGATATCTCCGTGGCCACCATGGATCCTCCCCAACCGTCGGCAAGGGCGGTTCGGTTAATCTGAGTGGTAATGTTCTCATAATCCTGATCCACGCCCATGTGAGTCCGATGCATCAGCTCCATAATTTCTCTCATGGCTCCCCTAGGAACGATACCAAGTTTGCGCCAGGTCTCCAGTGTTTTTTCAGGAACCCGTTTGGCAAAGGGAATTTCCCCTTCCACCTGGGTATAGGTGCGCTCCAGTTCTTTGTATAGATCCATTGCAATATCCTGAATTTCACGCCCTTCAACTTCAATTCCTATGGAAGCCGCGACTTCTTCAAGCTTGTTCGGATCCTTAATTTCATAATCTGTGATATTCCCATTTACCACTTCACGAAAAAGATCAAGCATGCTCATCCCGTGGTCCGTATGGGCAGCACTTCCGGAAGCAACCATTCGTGCAAAATTACGAGCCATAATTGTATCAATGGTCGCACCGCAAACTCCAACTTTTCCATAAGGATCTTTAGAGCTTAATCGGCAAGGTCCCATGGAACAATGTTTACAGCACGCGGAATCCGCACCTATGGGGCAGGCTTTCATGTTGGCGGCCCGGTCAAATGCGGTCTCTACACCGTCTCTTTTGGCTTTTTCCAGCATTTGTGCGGTAGCCTCACAGATGGTGACATCCCTCGGGTTAATTTCTTTTTTCTTGGATAAAACTTTCTTTTCTTCCATTTTTTCCTCCCTTCTTGGAAAGATTGTTTATTAATAGAATTTATATGTTGGACTCTAATAGTAATTATTACTATTAATAATAGATACCACAATGTGTAATGTCAATACTAAAAAAAATAAAGTTTATTTAATTATCTGACGAAGGCCCAAATCAATGTTTGCTATTTTACCCTCGCCCGGCGATAAAAAATGTCAGATTCGGGTTTTTATTTGGACAGAGATCGTCCATCATTGGTACCCGAAGCTTACGGTTAGAAGAGACGCACAAAATTAAACCGCAATAACCATGCCGAAAATTATTGTTCAAAACAAGTAGATTTTACAGCCTTTACAGGGTAACCGCATTTGATTTCGGTGGAGCGTTCTTTCTGTACAGGGATTCAAATACGTTTCCCACGGGCCGATACAGACTTGACATGGACCTTTTTTCAGAATAGAAGATATAAAGAAAACAGTGGAACATCCGGTGGCTGAAAGGATAACGACTTGTTAAAAGAAAACAAAATGAGAATGACCCGTCAGCGCAAGATAATATTAGAAGAGCTGCGAAAGGTCAAAACCCATCCGAGTGCCGATGAAATTTACGAAATGGTTCGTTTACGGCTCCCCAGGATTAGCCTGGGTACGGTTTACCGAAATTTGGAAATTCTTTCCGAACTGGGGGAAATTCAGAAGCTTCAACTTAGCGGCGCTTTGAAACGTTTTGACTGGGATACAAGCAAACATTACCATATTCGCTGTGTGCGCTGTAACCGGGTGGATGATGCTCCGATCGCGCCGCTGAACCAAATCGAAGATGAGCTTTATGAGTCAACTGTTTTTGAAATAATAGGACACAACCTTGAATTTGTGGGGCTTTGTCCGGAATGCTCAAAAAAAATTAGCAAAATTGACCTAAAAAATCATCTGTTATGACACATGTCTCATGATACATCTATGTATCACGCATCAAATATGAGACGTTTTTTCGATTTCGTACCGTACGGTTCCCACGCAACCATCTTATGTCAACACGTTAACCCTGACTCAATAATATTACGATTCCGTGTTAACCCTAAAATCTGAATAAATTATTCTTAAAAAAGTTTACATGGCCTGTATTTTTATAGGTTGTATCCCAACAACCTAACATCTCAAGAAATTATAGGGACAACTCAATATCACCATTTCATACATCAGAACTCATTGAGAGCTTACTCAAAATCGAGACTTGCAGAAATTATTCTCGTTTTTATTCAATACTGCCGCTTTGGTCACTGTTCCCCCGGTTTTAATTCTTATATCGTTAAATTTGGCACGAATTTTGATTAATATTAAACATATTGATTTATCACTAGAGTACGAAACTATAAGAAGTTAAAAGCCGAAACTCATTTTTTTTAAAGTTGTTTTGCTTGTCTGATACTGCATTTGCCCAAAAATTACAGAAATGGAGGTGTAACATGGAAGCATGTCAGCCTATTTTAAATACCGGCCTCCGGGGTTTTAAAGTCGCAACAACCAATATCAGCGATGTTGACGGTACTGCCGGCAGATTGATTTACAGAGGGTATCTTGTTCAGGATCTAGCGGGAAAAGTTTCATTTGAAGAGGTTGCTCATCTTCTTTTATATGAAAGACTGCCTCAAAAACAAGAACTTGAAAACTTCAAGAAACAACTTGCCGGAGAAAGGGGGCTGCCACCTGAGGTGATTGCAGCCCTTAAAACGAGACCCAAAGACGCGCTTCCAATGGATATCCTCCAGGCGGCGGTTGCCATGTTAGCGCATCATGATCCGGATACCAGAGAGTATTCTCCTGAAGCGACACTTCGTATGGCCATAAAGCTCATCGCAAAATTTCCAACCATTGTTGCAACCTGGGAGCGGATCCGGAACAATAAAACACCTGTTGAACCAAATCCGGACTTGAGTCATGCAGCCAATTTTCTTTATATGCTCAACGGAAAAATTCCTGATGATGAATTGGCCGGCTTTTTTGATACTTGCCTGGTGCTGCATGCAGAACACTCTTTTAATGCCTCGACATTTTCGGCAAGACAGGTCGCATCAACAAGAGCCCATATCTACGCTGCCGTGGTCGCCGGTGTAGGGTCTTTATCCGGAGAGTTACACGGCGGTGCGAATACACGGGTTATGGAAATGCTCCTTGATATCGACGATGTTGACCGGGTCGAAGCGTACGTGAACAATTTATTTGATACCGGCGGAAAAATCATGGGTATGGGCCATGCGGTGTATAAAATCGATGACCCTCGTGCGCATATCCTTGCACCCATGGCCAAAAAAATGGGGGAACGTACCGGCGAGCCTAAATGGTATGAGCTGTCTAAAATTCTCGAAAAAAAAGGCAAGGAAGCCTTTAAACAGAGAAAAGGCAGAGATATTTATGTAAACGTTGATTTTTATAGCGCATCTCTTTATTATTACATGGAGATACCGGTGGATCTCTTTACTCCCTTATTTGCCATGGCCAGAATTTCCGGCTGGGCCGCTCATGTTATTGAAGAGCAGTTTGGAGGTACTGCGTCCAAACCGGTGCTTTACCGTCCCGATTCCCAATATATCGGTGATTATTGCGGCCCGGATCAGTGCGCTTTTGTACCCATGGAAGAAAGATAAAGGAGGTTCTGTGAAAAAGTGGCAATGTACGGTGTGCGGTTATATACATGAGGGGGATGAACCGCCGGAAGAATGTCCTGTGTGCGGAGCGGATCGAAGCAAATTTATTGAAGTAGTTTCTGAAGAACCGGTGGAAACTCAAATGGATCCGCCGGAATCTGAAGACAAAACCATGGATTCAAAACCTGAACCCCCTGTTTCCCGCCCTAAACTAAAACCTATTTTTGATCTGATGGTAAAGCATCATGTGCATCCCATTTCAGTCCACATCCCAAACGGAGTCCTTCCGGCTTCTGTTATATTTATCGTTTTAGCCGCACTGTTCAATTTCAGCGGGTTAAGCCAGGCCGCTTTTTACAATCTGATATTTGTTATTTTTACCCTGCCATTGGTCCTTTTTTCAGGGTATATTGAATGGCAAAAAAAATACAGAGGCCAACTGACCCGGCTGTTTAAAACTAAGATCATTTGCGCTGCCGTGGTTTCATTAACGGCGGTCATTTTGGCAGTATGGCTTTTCATTGATCCCCAGGCGGCAACTTCATCGAGTAATTTGTTATTTCTTCTGATTAACTTGGTCATGCTTGCAGCGGCCGGCATTGCGGGGTTTATTGGGGGGAAATTTGTTTTTAAAGACTAAATAGTGCCCGAACGAAAACTAGGATTTTTCGTTAAGATCAAGGAAGACGAAAATTTTAACCACAGGAATACTGGTAGTATTTCGAGGATTAAAATTTGAGTCTGACGCAGATATTGGCGGAAAAGACAGTTTTCGTTCAGGCACTAAATAAAAGAGAGAGAACAATGGATCAGCGAGAAGATATTCAAATGCAGCAGGTTCAAAGAGAACTTGCCGAATTATTTCAGGCAATTCATGTTGAAATCCCGATTTTTTTATTTGCCCAGCCCGGTAAAAATGATGTGTTCACTGATGCCGCCAGACAGGCATTGCGTTTTTTTCGCCAGCTCAGCGATAAAATTGTATTGCGCGAATATGAGTTAACTCACGAGTCAGCTAAAAAATGGAAAATAGAACATTCGCCGACACTGGTTTTTGATCCGGAGCGTTATAACATTCGGTGGCTGGGTGCTCCTATGGGGGAAGAGGGACGGATTTTTCTGGAAGCGCTCATTCTTATGGGGTCACAGAAAAGTAATCTTAATGAACAATCTTTACAGGTAATAAAAAAGATAGATCAACCGAGGAATATCAAGGTGTTTGTCAGCGCAACCTGCCCGTATTGCCCGCAGCAGGCGCTCAACGCCTTGAAAGCAGCCGTGGAAAAACCTGATTTGATTTCTCTTGAGATCATAGATATTCAGGCGAATCCGGAACTCGCCACCCAATATTCGGCCCAATCTGTTCCCCAGACCTATGCCAATGATATCCTGATTGCCCAGGGCGCCCAGCCCGAAGAGCTTTTTATGCTCTCTCTGGATACAATGGAACAGCAGACGGTCTTCATACCTGAAAGCGATGATCAGGAAGTTGAAACGGATGTGGTTATCGTGGGTGGAGGTCCTGCCGGGCTCAGTGCCGGTATATATGCATCGCGCAGCGGTCTCAAAACCGTGGTGGTGGAAAAGGGAGTTCTCGGGGGTCAGGTGGCAACAACTCCCATTGTCGAAAATTATCCCGGTTTTAAACAGGTGGGCGGAAAGACGCTTGTGGACATCATGGTTACGCATGCATTGGAATATGTGCAGATCTTTCCCGGAGAAGAAGTTATGGGAGTTGAACCCGGAAAGCCCATCATCGTTCAAACCAGCAGGAGAAGGTTCAATACCAAGGCAGTGCTGATGGCAACCGGAGCCACCTACAGGAATCTTGGCGTACCCGGGGAATCGCGGCTTGGCGGGCATGGGGTGAGTTATTGCAGCACCTGTGACGGCCCACTTTTCAAAAACAAAAAAGTGATCATTGTGGGCGGCGGAAACAGTGCCGCTACCGAAGCGCTTCATATGCATCATATCGGTGTTAATGTCACGCTGGTTCATAGGAGAGGCGACTTGAGGGCCCAGGACTTTTTGGTTAAAAACCTTGTTCAAAACAACATCCCGATGTTATTCAATACACAAGTCAAGGAGATCAGGGGAAAACACCATGTTGAAGAGGTTCTGCTTTACAATAATAAAACTGAAGAACTTTCAACCTTACCCTTAAGCGGCGTCTTTATTGCCATCGGCTACGATCCTGCCGTCGGTCTGGCACAAAAAATAGGACTTGAGCTTACTGAGGAAGGTTACATCAAGCACGATCAATACCGAACCAATATCCCGGGAATTTATACTTCCGGTGATGTGGCGGGAGGTTACAAGCAAATCGTAACCGCCGCCGGACACGGCGCCGAGGCGGCACTCACCATATTTGAAGATATGATAAATCCATATTGGACCTAAATTTCGTATAAACGGGTTTTAAAGGGAGTTTAAAAAAATCAGTGGTTGTTATGTTTGACAAAATTTCAAGAGAATGCAAAAATATCGTGAGGAAGGTTGAGGAAGAAAGCGGAACTTAAGCGATTACTATAAAATACGATTGATCGAAAGGAGAATTTAATGGCAGTAATTACCATCAGCAAGGAATTTGGAACTGAGAGCGAAAAGGTTGCGTCTCAAGCGGCAAAAAAACTCGGCTACGAGTATATCGGCGAACAATTAATTGCCGAAATTGCCAAAGAACTTCATGTGTCTGAAAGCGAAGCAGAAATATTTCGCAAGACCTCCCAGTCTCGAATCCTTCGTTTTGTCGATCGTTACACCTGTTCTCTCGTCCAAAAAGTTATTGACCGTGAGTATGGTTGTCTGGACGACAAGAATTATTATGAAACCACAAAAAAGCTGGTTCAGGATGTGTATGACGCCGGCAATGCGATTATTCTTGGATGGGGCAGCCAGTGTATCTTACGGGGCAACCCCAATACCCTCCATGTTCGCCTGGTAAAGGATGAGGAAATAAAGATCAGGGAGGTCATGAAAAACAGAAACTTGGAGCATAAAGCTGCAAAAACATTCATCGAAAGAGAAGAAGGTGATTTAAAGGCTTACATCGAGCATTACTTCAATGAAGACTGGAACGCGGCACACCTTTATGATCTGATTATCGATATGGGAAAAACCTCGGTTGAACAGGCCGTTGATTTAATCTGTGATAACCTGAAGCATAAGGATCAGTAAAATCATGACGACCGATCCAACCTGGGATGATTAAAATTGCCCATAATGTGGCTTTAAAAAATGCCCCATATGTTCATTCCGTATTACCTGGTTTCAGGTTTCAGGTGTCAGGTTTCAGGGGATAAGGTCAGAGTAAATGACACTGTTAATTCAACATTATTTGCCAACAATTTTTTTGTCTTTATTTTGAATTGTACCCCGCATACCCTGCGGGTAACCGGTTAAGAAGAAAAGATAAAAAAACCATTTGAAATTGCCTGTATGACAATTAAATATTCTTTTAAAAATAGCTCAAATAAAGTGAGACTTAGCACCTTAGTTCATCACTTCTGACACCTGAAACCTGACACCTGACACCTGACACCTGACACCTGACACCTTAAGAAAGATATGTAACAAAAATGGGATTAAAATTCCATCTGTATGCACGACGATTTTCACCACGCTGATAAACAGATCCCTATGGGATCTCCGAGCCTTTGGGAAATAAGAAATTATGCCGTTAAACTCCAGTACCTATATGGCATCTACCAGGCAACTGATCGCCAATCAAATTTTAAGACCCACCCAAAGATTTTTCAGAAAACAGGTTGCAAGCAGTATATTACTTCTTTCAGCTACGGTTATTGCCCTGGTTTGGGCCAATTCCAATATTGCCGAAACTTACCACAGCTTCTGGCATACAAAAATTTCTTTGGATTTCGGTGAGTTTCATATCAGTAAATCACTGGTGCATTGGATAAATGACGGTTTAATGGCGCTATTTTTCTTTACCGTGGGACTGGAAATCAAGCGCGAGCTTCTGGTGGGAGAACTCGCATCACCTAAAAAGGCTTTGCTGCCGGTGATCGCCGCGCTGGGGGGAATGTTGGTTCCCGGGCTTATCTATATGGCCTTTAACCTGGGGTCCTCAACCATGGACGGATGGGGGATACCCATGGCCACAGATATTGCTTTTGCTTTAGGCGCCGTTGCTATATTCGGCCACAAGCTGCCTGTAAACCTGAGGATCTTTCTTGCCGCTTTTGCCATTGCGGATGACCTGGGTGCGGTATTGGTTATCTCCATATTCTATACCAAGGAAATTGTTTGGTTTTATGTCTTTGTCTGCGCTATGCTTACCCTGGGCCTTGCCATAGCCAATGTTCTTTGGATCAGATGGACATTGATCTATGCTATGTTGGGACTTGCCATATGGTTTTTTGTATTGGGCTCGGGGATTCATCCCACAGTGGCAGGCATCATCGTTTCTTTGTTTATTCCGGCCCGAGGCAGGTATGATACGGATCGTTTTTTGCAAAATGTCGATCAAATAATGGCAAAATTCAAGTGCGAGGACCAGAGCTGTGGATATTCAATTCTTCTCAATCAACAACATTTCCATGCCGTACATTCCATGAAATTGGCCTGCCATGACGTGGAAACCCCCTTGCAGCGGTTCATGCACGCCTTGCATCCATGGGTGGCGTTTACGATTCTACCTTTTTTCGCCTTGAGCAACACGGGCCTGAATTTTCATGGCGTAAATTTTTCAGAAGTCGCAGCACATACGGTAAGCTTGGGAATTTTTTTCGGACTGGTAGTTGGAAAGCCGTTGGGAGTGATGCTCTTTTCTTATATCGCGGTAAAAAGCGGAGCGGCTTCTTTGCCCAAAGATGTCAAATGGTTACATATTTTAGGAAGTGCGATGCTCGGAGGAATCGGTTTTACCATGTCCCTGTTTATTGCCGATCTTTCATTCTCATCATTTCACATGCTCAACTATGCAAAGATGGCAATTCTTTTGGCATCCGTCCTATCAGCCATAATTGGGATTGGTTTCCTCGGCATCGTCAGCAGTGTCATTCCAATTGCGAGCGAATCGAACTAGTGTCCATCCATAAATGAGGATTTTTGTTCAATATCAAGCCTCTGGCCCGTAGGGCCTACGCCCCGGAGGGGCATGCGAAAAAAATAACCACAGGCATATAGTTGATATTCCGAGGATTATTTTTTGAGCATAACCCCAGAGAAATAGGCTCCGCATTTCACGGGGCAGGTGCAGAGATTGGGCCCCGGTTAAATATTTAGTACGGATTTAACTGGGCAAGCAAAAAGACCATTTATGGATGGACACGAACTAACTTTTATATAGGAGAGTTACCATGGAAGAACTATCGATTCTTGTTGGTGGAAAAGCGGGCGACGGCATCCGGCAGGCCGGCCAGACCCTGGCCAGACTTTTAAATAGAATAGGCTATCGTATTTTTTTCTACGATGATTATCCCTCACTTATTCGGGGCGGTCACAATTTTTCTATTATAAGGGCCTCAAAAAGGAAAATCCAAGCCCACAAGGAAAAGGTTGACCTCATCGTGGCCTTAAACCAGGATACGGTAGAAAAACACAAACATCGCCTGAACCCCGGTGGAGTGATTCTCTATGATTCTAAAAAAGTGGAGGCCCAAGGCGTAGGCGTTGACTTTATGGGTTTGGTCAAGGAGTTGGAAGGATCGTCCATTATGAGAAATACGACTGCTCTCGGGGCGCTGGCCAAAATGTTGAATATTGAATGGGAGATGTTGGAAAGGGTCATAACAGACACGATGGATAAAAAAGTCGATTTGAATCTTAAGATCGCTCAGTCGGCGTATCATCGGGTAGAAAAAGCCTGGGTATCGGTTCCCAAGCTGGATCAAAAAATGCTTCCATTGGTGTCGGGCAACGAGGCCATTGCCCTGGGTGCGGTGCAGGGAGGGCTCAATATGTATATCGCTTACCCTATGACCCCTGCATCTGCCATTCTTCACTACCTGGCCGAACATGAGGATGATCTGGGTGTGGTAACCATACACCCGGAAAGCGAGATTGGCGTTGTCCTTATGGCTCTGGGCGCCGCTTATGCCGGCGTCAAGACCATGGTCGGTACTTCCGGCGGTGGATTTGCCCTGATGACCGAGGCCTTGAGTTTATCCGGTCAGGGTGAGATCCCCATTGTCTTTGTTGTATCTCAAAGACCCGGCCCGGGTACGGGAGTACCCACTTACACCATGCAGGGAGACCTTTCTTTTGTCATCCATTCCGGTCATGGGGAGTTTGTAAAAGTGGTTCTGGCTCCCGGAGATGCTGAAGAGGCCTTTTATCTGACCGGCCTGGCCATGAATCTTGCCTGGAAGTTTCAGACTCCTTGTTTTGTCCTTTCCGACAAACACTTAAGCGAGAGCATATTCAGCTTTGACGCGGATCCGGATAAGATCAAACCCGAAGATCCGCTGCTTTGGGATGGTCAAGGAGAGTATAAACGATATCTGGATACACAAAACGGCATTTCCCCGCTGGCCTTTCCCGGAAATCCTGCGGCTATGGTTAAAGCAACCTCTTACGAGCATGATGAATATGGTATAACCACTGAAGATTCCGAGCAAATCGTCAGGATGCAGCAAAAACGTTTACGCAAAAAAAAGACGCTGGAAGACGAACTTTCCCGCTGTGAACAGGTAAAGGTTTATGGTGATCCTGAATCAAAGACGGTTCTCCTTTGCTGGGGTTCCACCAAAGGGGCGTGTATAGAAGTGGCCGAAGAATTAGGGCTTAAAGTGGTTCAGCCCCTGGTGCTTGAGCCGTTGCCCATAGAACCTTTAAAAAAAGCGTTGTCCGGTGCGGATAAGATTATTGATATTGAGGTAAATACTACCGGCCAACTGGCAAAACACGTTTCAGCTTATGGTATCTGTATTGACGATATGATTTTGCGCTTCGACGCTCGTCCGTTCACAGTAGATTCTCTGTTAGAAAAGGTAAAGGAGGTGCTCTCGTGACAACAGTAAAAGAACTAGAAACCTATGCCCAAAACACCTGGTGTCCGGGTTGTGGTAATTTTGGCATTTTATCCTCTATAAAAAAGGTGTTGGCCGATCTTAAAGAAGAAGGTCTTGACCTTAGTAAAGTGGTACTGGCATCCGGGATAGGGTGTCATGCCAAGATAGTAGACTATGTAAAAGTGAACAGCTTTTACTCCATTCATGGACGGGTGCCTCCTCCGATTACCGGGATCAAGCTGGCCAATCCGGAGTTGGTGGTAATTGGTCATGCCGGTGATGGAGATGCTTATGGCGAGGGTATCGAACATCTTATTTTTAGTGCTAAGAGAAATATTAATGTGACGTTTATCGTCCATAACAACCGAGTGTATGGACTCACAACCGGTCAGTTTACTCCGACCAGCCCCTCAGGCTTTAAAGGGCGGTCCACACCCGGGGGAAGCCCTGAAGACCCCTTGAATCCCATTGAGTTGATGCTTTCTGCCGGAGCCGGTTTTGTGGCCAGGGGCTTTGCGGGTAAACCAAAGCACCTCCAACGCTTGATGAAAGCCGGTATCAAACACCAAGGCTTTGCCTTTATCGATGTTCTGCAACCCTGTTTTACCTTTTATAATACGTATGATTTTTACAACCAAAGGGTCTACGAACTCACAGAAGGGGAGTATGATTCTTCGGATAGAGAAGCCGCCTTTGCCAGGGCCGGAGAATGGGCCTACGGAGAAGGTGAGCGCATTCCCATCGGCATCTTTTATCAGGTAGAAAGACCGACTTACGACGAAAAACTTTTAAAAGGGAGAATTCCCGGTAAGTTAAAGCCGGGGAATATAAGATCGATTCTTGAGAAACACATTTAGCCGCTTATCAAAGCAACATCGACAAAATGTTGTCGATAATTCCACGGCCCAGATTTATTTTGTAATTACGACGGATATTGGATACCGGTCTCTGGATGCTGGATAATGAAGGATTATTCATTTGTTAGATCCAGTATCGAGCATCCAGTATCTATTCGCTTCTCCTGCGCATTAAGGATTTGCGAAAATCCTCGACATATTCATCCCGATGTCTTTTCAGGACGCTTTTCGCGAACCCTTATGCATCAGGTGATATGTAAAGACAGAGAAGTTCTTCTAAGGGACTGTGGTATGCTGTATCCGATGTCTTCCGTATAATCGCTCCTGCTCGAGACACAGCCTTCCTCCGCCGCCATCTGCAAATTCTGAACCGCGTTAAGTAGCTCACAATCCTTTGCACAATCTTTTTTCGGTAAATGTCTCTTGGGGCAATTTTTACAGGGCGAAGATATCATAATTCCTCCTTTATCATGTTATCTCAAGGGTATATTATTTATTTCTTCCAAAAGTTCATCCATATCAAAAGGCTTGTCGATAAATCCGTTACATTGATAATGCATGGCCTCGATCACAAGATCTTTATCTCCATATGCCGTCATAATTATTACGGGTATGTTTTTATTATTTTTACGTATCTTTTGCAGAAGTTGTATTCCGTTCATTTCCGGCATGGCGTAATCTGTTAAAATAATATCAATTTTATTGTCCTTGACAAGATGACCCAGAGCTTCTTTGCCGCTAATTGCTTCAACAACCTGGTATCCCTTGGTTCTCAATCCCCTTCTCAGTGTTTTGAGCTGTACTCTTTTGTCATCAACGACAAGGATGGTTTTCATATGTTATCTTCCTTTACAAAATACATATCCAATCCTTTAATCTCCATATGCGCAGATGCTTTCTTGCAGCTCGGGATAATCGTTAATAAATCTGTAAAGGGTTGCCCGTCCTACATTAAGAAGTCTTGCAGCCTTTGCCTTGTTGCCGCCTGTTTTTTTTATGGCGGACTCGACTTGTGCTCTGTCCAGTTTGCGTGAAGGTCCGCGTATGGTTTGAAAAAAGCGGTTGTCATTAATCTCCATGGGAAGATTATCGGGGGTTATCTCATCACCACTGCTTTTAACAAAAGCAAACTGAATGGCATTCTGAAGCTCTCTGACATTGCCGGACCATTTATATTCGGTGAGCAACATCATGGCTCTATCCGAGACAACAACAGAGTTCCGGTTATACTGTCTGACCGCCTGTTTTAAAAAATGATTGACCAGAAGCGGAATATCGCTTTTGCGCTCACGAAGGGCGGGAAGAGAAACGGGTACGACGTTAATTCTGTAGTACAGGTCATCCCGAAATCTGTTTTTTTTCATTTCTTCTTTAAGGTCTTTATTGGTTGCGCTGATAACCCTTACATCGATCCGAACCGTTTTTTCTCCGCCCACCTTTTCAAATTTGCCATCCTGAAGAAAACGCAACAGCTTTGCCTGTATGTGCTTTGAAAGTTCAGCAATCTCATCCAAAAAAATTGTGCCGCCGTCTGCCAGTTCAAATCTTCCCTTTTTATCACGAATGGCGCCGGAGAAAGAGCCTTTCACATGTCCGAACAGTTCGCTTTCAACAAGCCCTTCCGGCATAGCTCCACAATTGATCGGTACAAAAGGCCCGTCTTTGCGGGAACTTGCCTTATGAATAGCTTCGGCGACCAGTTCTTTTCCCGTGCCGGTTTCACCGAAAATATGAACAGGATAATCGTATTCGGCAACATTAATAATTTGCCGAAAAACCTCGATCATTTTTCTGTCCCTACCGATAATTCTTGAAAAATTAGAGGTATTTTTATCTCCTGTTTTACGGTTGCCTGAATCTGAAATATCCCTGAATGATATAATTTCCCCGGGTGTTTGATTTTTACCATTCTTTTTTAAGACCCTGGCTTTGGAATCTTGAGGATTAAAAAGCAGTTCGGAAGGCAAGATGTCAGCACCACAGAATCGGTTGCTCTTATGTTGGTTATAGGCTTTGTTTGAATGATCCATGGTAACTCTCCCCCTCCTGCATCATCTTGATCTGAAATTTTATTTATCGGTGATGGATTCGCTCGGAAGTTTATGCGCTGGATGCTGTCTTTGAAACGGAACATTATTCTGGTAATTACTATAGTTGGTTTATCGGAACGACTTTTTTCTAAAGCATATAAAGCATAAAGTATGCCAACAGAAGTGAATGAAGGGGGAAGGGTAATAAACGATGAATAATCAAAAGGATGGAGCGGTAAAATGCCTGCCGGAAAGATATCCGGACTGGCGGTAACCGGGTAGTCCAAGTATGCAAAAATTGCATACCCAAATACAATATCACCTGTATAATCAAGTAATTATTGTCGAACTATGCAAAAATTGATCATCTATATTTGAGGGGAGTATTACCGATTTGTTAAAATGGTTTTCACCCATTAACTTATTCATTTTTTGAGCGAAAGCCTTGCAATCAGGTGTCAGGTGTCAGGAGTAAGAAACGAATTAGCTAATACCTGAAACCTGACACCTGACACCAAAAAGTCTTGGATAGCAATTAACAAACTGGTAATGCACCCTATTTGAGTGAACCCTAACTTCACACCATTAATCAACAGACTCATAGATCTTGAGTTTTTTCCTGAGGGTATTCAGGGCAATATCGAGCAATCTTGCGGTTTGAGATTTGTTGTTTCCGGTTTGATGATAAACACTGAGGATATAGGACTTTTCCATTTGTTCAAGAGTAACTACCGGTGCTGTTCCCGGCCTATGTTTCGGTTTCGTCTTTGGTTTTTGCTTTTGAATAGTGTCGGGGAGGAATATTTTAGAGATTTTTCGTCCCTGGGCAAGATTTAAGGCCGATTCGATAATGGACTTCAACTCTCTGATATTCCCCGGATACTCATAAGTTAAAAGCAGCGTCATGGCGTCTTCGTCTATGCCCGTATTTTTATCTTTACCCATAAACTTATTCAAAAAATGGTTGGCCAGCAAAGGAATGTCTTCTTTTCTTTGCCTGAGAGCCGGCAGGTGGAGCCATCCTCCTTTCAGGCGATAGTACAAATCCTTTCGAAACTTCCGGTTGGCCATTAGTTTTTCCAGATCCTCATTTGTTGCGGCAATAAAACGGATATCCGTATTCCGGGGAATGTCTGTTCCGAGCTTTATATATTCTCCGTCCTGTAAAACCCGAAGCAGCTTTCCCTGGAGCTCCATTGGCAGGTTGCTTACTTCATCCAGAAACAGCGTGCCCTTGTCTGAGTGCTCAAGATAACCCGTGCGATCTTTTTCAGCTCCCGTAAAAGCCCCCTTTGTGTGTCCGAAAAATTCGGCATCAAAAAGGGAACCCGTAAGCGAGGCCATGTTGACGGGGGTAAACACGGATTCTGACCTTAAACTGGCCTCGTGAACCGCTCTTGCCAGAAGTTCTTTTCCTGTTCCGCTTTCTCCGGTAATCAATATTGGGATATCGCTTGCCGCATGAAGTTCGGCTTCTTTTAATATTTTCAATACATCTGCCGATCCGAAGATAATTGATTTGAAGGCATGTTCATTCAAAAGTTCCGGCAGGCGAGTTCCCTTGCCGATGTCCGTAATATTAAACAGACGCTTTCTTTCAAGAGCACGGTTGATTGATAAAACAAGATCATCCTTTTCAACAGGTTTCACAAGGTAATCATAGGCCCCTCTTTTCATAGCACTGACTGCAGTCCCCGCTTCATCCAGAGCCGTAATCATGATGCATTCGGTTTCAGGGCTGTTGTTCTTTATGACTTCAAGAACTTCCAAACCATCCATGCCGGGCATAGATACATCGATCAAGGCAATATCAAAGGATTCCCCCTGTTTAAAAACTGAAACCGCTTTTTCAGGGTCAGGTTCAAGTCTAACGGATGTAAAGCCGGAAGTAACCAGAGCCCTTCTGATGCTTTTGAGAAAGATCTGATCGTTGTCTATGGCTATTATTGGGTTTTGCAAGGTACCTCTCATTTCTGAATTGGGAACTGTATTTGTGGGAGCATTACCGATTTGTTAAAATGGTTCTCATGCATTAACTTATTTATTTTTGAGCGAAAACCTCGCCATCGGGTCTATGGTGTCAGGTTTCAGGTGTCAGGAATCGCCAGACCTGAACACTGACACCTGAAACCAAAAAGTCTTGGAAAGCTATTAACAAACCGGTAATGCATCCGTATTTGTCCCCAATATATATTTATGGATGGAAACTAACTAATATCCAATATCAATGTAAACTTACTCCCTTCCCCTAATTTACTTTCAACTTGAATACGTCCCCCTATTTTCTCAATGAGATTATGGACAATGTACATTCCGAGCCCGGTTCCCTCTTCTGATGGGTTGGTCGTAAAAAAAGGATCAAATATTTTTTCTATGATCTTTTCGTCCATTCCTCTGCCATTGTCGCTGACCTCAATGATCAGTTGGTTTTCTTTTGAGTCATCCATGGAAACCACCAGGTCGACGCGTGAATTTTCATTAAACGGTGCATCAAAGGCATTTGCGGCATTGATTAAAAGATTAATCAAAATCTGCTCCAGAAGTTGTGAATCGATAGGAATCTCCGGCAGGTTTTCCGGAATATTGATATTAAAGGTTTTTACGGTTTTTCTAATCTTGCTCCAGCAAAACGCAAAAACTTTTTCAAACATCGGTTTTAGGTCAATTTTTTCATTTGGTTTATCCTGGTCCGGCTTTGAAAATACTTTTAATCCCTTAACAATGGATTTAATTTGCCTGGAACCATGTTGGATATTATCTAAAAGTTCAAAAATATCCTCACGAAATTCAGGGTAGGGCATGTGCAATATTTTCAGATCCGGATGCTTTTTTGCATATTCATCAATTATCGGTATCATCCTATTAATATAATCCCTTAAGATCGGAATGTTGACGGAAATATAATTGTTCGGATTATTGATCTCATGGGCAATTCCTGATACCAGTACCCCGATGGATGCCAGCTTTTCACTCTGTATGAGCTGCTTTTCCATGCGCTTCTCTTCGGTAATATCCTGGATGCGAATGATGGTGGCCTCAATGTTGCCGCTATTATCTATTATCGGGTATAATGAAACCTCTTCGAATTGTTCGGGGCTTTTTAGACTTCGGCGCTGAAATTTCTGCTCTTTCCCCTCTGATACTACTTCAGGGATTATGCATTTATCACATACTTCGCTTTGGTTGCCCAATCCCAAAAAACAGGGCTTTCCGATGATCTGGTCAGGGCTTTTTATCATATAATAATCCAGCGTAGGCCGATTAACCGCATGAATGATTAGCCCTTCTCCCAGGAGGATAAGCGGATCCGAGATTCCGTCAAAGATCGACTGGAGCATGGCCTGGCTTTTTCGGAGTTCGTCTTTTGTCCGCTTGGATTCAGTGATATCCTGTACCGTGCCAATCATCTGAATCGGTCTGCCGGTTTCATCGAAAATCACTTCAGCTTGTTCATGAACGATTCGTTCCCTGCCGTCCGATAGAATGATACGATGGTCAATGCGGTATGGCGTATTCTCATATAAGGCTTCATCAATAGACTGATTAACAAGTTCTCTATCTTCCGGATGTGCGAAATTCAGAAATGTGTCATAGGTGACCTCAAATTCCTGGGGTACCCGCCCGAAAATTCGATATATCTCATCGGACCAATCCAACTCATTGGTTCCAATATTCCACGTCCAGTTTCCCAGATGGGCAATGCGCTCAACCTGAGCAAGGCGCCTCTCACTTGACTTCAGTTTCATCTCCGACAAATTGTGCTCAGTCACATCTTCAACTGTCAGAAAAATCATCGGAGCTTTGTTTACTTCTCCGGATATGCTTCGGCTACTCACTCGCATCACCCGCCGGCCGATATCTTCAAACTCATGTTCAACTTCATAGCCGGCGAAAGTGGTATCCTTGAGGAGGATGTTCGCAATCAGTTCTCGCAGTTTGGGGATATCCCATTGTCCATTGCCCAGTTCATATAATAATTGCCCATAGGTTTCCTGGGGCGTTACTTTGAAAACCTGATGAAAAGATCTATTGGCAAATATCACCTTCAACTCCGCGTTTAGCACCAGCAAAGGTTCGCGTACTATCGCCACGATGCGTTCAGCATGTTCACGAGTTTTTTTGATGCTTCTCTCTAACGGGCTGATGCGGCTAACTTGTTTTTTCAACTCCTTAACCGTTTGCACCAATTCTTCATATGTCGGTTTATTTGCCATTAAAAACTTTCCCAAACGCTCCGAAAAAATAAAGGCGCATACACTTTCGTTCAAACTAAAAACGGGGTCTGAGCCTTAATGTGACACATTGGGACTTACCCTGAATTAGGTTATATCGAGACCTTTGCAGAACGCCCCTTTTTGCCCAATTTCTGCGTCAGCCTCAAATTTTAATCCTCAAAATACCCAATGTATTCCTGTGGTTAAAATTATCGCGTTGACTCGGTGCGTCCATGCCCCTCGCCCTTACGGGCAGCTTAACAGCTGTCCAATCCTGCTATCCTGCAGAATTATCCTTAAACTTAGACAAAAATTGACGTTTTGCAAAGGTCTCATAGTGTAGATCAGGTTAGAGATAGATTCTTTTTTTAAAAAACCTCTAATGTTATTTTGCAGAAATGTCTAATAGCATGGCGGGGCCGAAACTGCAAATATTTTTATGGAGAAAAGTTATGAGGTTTGATGCGGTTGGAAAAGAACTGCCTTTTTAGAAAAAATGTGGCTATCTGAAGTAACAAAAGGCAGCCCTAAACAGAGCCGCCTTTTGTCTTTAGGCAGAGGATTAATTCAACTATCCATTTTAGATTATTTTTGTTGGAGGTTCTTGCTTTGCCATGAGAACAATATCTCTTGGATTACAAAGCTGTTTGGGCAATTCTGCCACACGCCCGCAGGACATACAAACAAAATTGATATGTTGCAGTTTTGGTTTGCAAATATGTCTGGGGTCTTTGTGTTCCAGGCCACAATGGTCACAGACATATGCGTCTGTTATTGCCATCGGATCACACAGGTGACCGCAGTCCTCCGTTACTTTTCCGCAAGTTTTGCATACATGAATTTCATTTTCCATAATAGACTTCCTTTCAAAGAAATAAAATTTTCAACAAACACAACATGCCTCCAAATACGACTGTTGGAGCAAGTTCATATTTGACGGTCTCGTAAAAAGTCCAGCTTCTGCGTTGTGCTACATTTCACAATCATTCAACGTACGATAAGTACTCCTCATGATTGTAAAATTTGCACGCCTTTTTATCCCGCCTATGTTTGGCGGGGGAGTTTTAACTTTTTACGAGTTCATCATATTTAACTTGAAAAGATTACTTCAAAATCCATGCCAAATACAATAAATTGCCGCTTAAAAAATCAAATAGGATTTCAATTGGTTATCGATTATTTTCAATTTTCCTGACAGAGAAAGCAAAATCAATAGAGACAAAATGAAACACAACTGTCTCAATATATATCAAGATTTTATCCATTATCCAGAAACCAGTAACAAGCATCCGGATTTCGGCATCAAACGCACTGATCCAGAGCGCGAATCAGCATTCGCATATGACTTTTTTCGGCTTGGGCAATGGATAAAAAGCTGTCCCGGACCGTCTGATCTTTTTCTTGCTCGGCCATGGTTTTGTATAGATCAAAGGCAGTGTACTCCATATGAATGGCCAGCTCTAAAATTCGCAGACACGGGTTTTCATCAATATTTTTCAGATATCCCATCACCTCCACCAGGCTTTCCCCACCTTCAAGGATTTCTCCTTTAAGGCTTTCGTAGAGTTGATCAAAGGTTATGGGAGTGCTTGTCGCTTTTTCCCAGAACCCGTAAACGGTTTTGGCATGTGCGATTTCCGCCTTGGACAACTGCTCCAAGGTAGGAAGAATCGGATCAACTGAAAAGTTTTTTAGAATATAAGTATAAAATCGCCAGGCCCCTTTTTCCAAATCCATGGCGGTAAGCAATAGTTCCACAGGCCCTTTGGTTTTATCAAAGACCTGTATTCTGGGAAATCCTTTCAGGGTCCTGCCTTCCCAGGAGAGCATCCCTCCTTCCAGATTGTATATTGTTTTTTCAGTAATACCTTCTTCAGAAAACATGGATGCCGCAGCCAGAGAGCGACCCCCGCTGTGGCAGTAGAAAATAACATCCCGGTTTGCAGGCAAACCGGAAAAATCGGATAAGAGTTCATTCAAGGGAATAAACTTAGCCCCCGGGATGTGGCCTTTTGTGTATTCATCCGGCTGCCGGACATCCACAACCACATACTCCTTTTCATTGTGGGATTTGATAAATTGCTTCAATTCTTCTGCCGTAATATCTTCAAATTCCGAATCATACATTTTCTACCTCCTATCGGATACACCCTTTCTGGCCATACCATCGTGCAATCACCTCCGGGCCAATACCCATAACATACGCTGCAATCACCAGCTGGTTGATTAACGTGGTTTTCAATATGCCAAAGTTTTGCCAGCGGCGGGCAGAGGTGAAAACAGGTACGGGTAATAGTATTATGCTTCCTTTTTTTTGTAAACGCCGGATCAGTTCAAAATCTTCCATTATCGGAATATCTAAAAATCCCCCCAACTCATGAAAAAGCTTTGAGGAGAGGAAAATCGCCTGGTCGCCGTAAGGCATTTTCAAATATCGGGAACGCCAGTTTGCAAGGCGCTCAATAAGGCGGAGGCCCGGCGTAGGGGAATCCATACGAAGTTCGAATGCACCGGCAACCATTTTAGGTTGTTTGAAGCTGTTAAAAATAACGTTTTCGAATTTTTCCGGCAGCCGTGTATCGGCATGAAGAAAAACAAGCACCTCACCGGTGGCTTGATCAGCGCCTTGATTCATTTGTCGTGACCGTGGCGGTGTGCCGGTGATAACTCTTGCGCCCAGTGATATTGCAATCGATACCGTATCATCAATACTTCCCCCATCCACTACGATTATTTCCTTTTTATCCCCGGGACCGATGCTTTCTATGGTTTTTGCAATGTTATTGGCCTCGTTTATGGCCGGTATGATAATTGAGATGCGATTGGGATTAAAAGCAGTAGGGTTTTTATGTTGTAAGTGTTCCCAGATCATAAGATCCTCAGGGTGATCTATATCTTGCAATACGTCCAACAGGGTAAAACTCAATCCCGAATGTGTTGCAATTTTTATTGTTTTTTCGAGAACATCGCCTGCTCCCCAGTTTATACCGCCAAACAATTCCGGGATAGCTTTTGATATAGAATTCTTTCGCAGTCCAATCAAATAGTAGCCGCCGTCTTTGGCCGGACCCAGTGCCATATTTTTTTGTCGAAGGGCGCTAAACGCTTTTTGAATGATACCATGTGTTAACTCCGGGATATCGGTACCTATAATCACAGCCGAGGTTGCTCCGGCTCTAAAGGCATCTTCAAAAGAACGTTTCATTCGCCGTCCAAGATCACCAGTGCCCTGGGGGCGATACTCAAAATCCTGGCCGAGCCAGGTTTGCATTAGATGTTTATCCCCACCTTCATAACGGATCTCAACGCTCAATTCACGTTGTGTTGATAACCTTTTTACCTGGAACAGCGTATGTTCCGTCATTTTGCGTTGAAGATCTGCAGCACCTTCATCCCCTATCAGAGGAATAAGCCGGGTCTTGGTGGTTCCCGGTTCCGGATAACGGGTGAAGACAATCAAATGTTTTTTGAAATTTATTGGCATATTCCGGCTCAAAATTTGCCATACGGGTTTGTTCTTCAAAATAATTCTTCAGTTAACTTATCATTGATAGAATGCGAAATCCTTTACCAATTATAGTATGTTAGCTAATTTTATCTTGGTTTTCAAGATAGTTGGCTTTAACCCTTTTGATAGGATACTATGAACTGATTCTCTTGACAATCAAGGATTCTATTGTTTAAGATAATTCACAAGTTGAACGGTCTTATTGATTAAGAAGAAAGCATGCCCTTGTCGTTAGGCACTTTAGATCACTTTAGACACTTTTAACTTGTGACGCCCATTATTTTTACCGCTTTCGGTGCTATGATTTTTTTTCTTTTAGCTTAGCAAAATCCTTATGATGTGATAACACATATCTCGGTTTTCACCGTTTTTGCGAATTCACCATCCTCAATTGCATTGAGAACAGCGCTTGGCGGAGGACACATGCATCCTGTTACGATTGCTGGAACGTTATCTCCATGGGAACCGGCTGTTTTTAGCCTGGTCATTTATGGAATGATGATTCTTGCACTGGTAACCGCTCTTCTTTTTATTGCTTCATGGCTCGGGGAAAAGAAAACTAACCCCGAAAAATTAAGACCTTATGAAAGCGGGATCATTCCTACCGGTTCCGCCCGCCTTCGTTATCCCGTTCCCTTTTTTCTAATCGCCGTCTTTTTTCTTATCTTTGACGTGGAAGGTGCCTATATTTTTTCCTGGGCCATCTCTTGCAACGAACTTGGCTGGTCGGGGTTGTTGCAAATATCGTTTTTCATCATTATGCTGCTTTTAGGCCTCGTTTACATCTGGCGAAAAGGGGGACTTGATTGGGGACCGACGCGAACAAGAGATTAAACCGCCTCGATAAATACCTGGATCCGCTCATCAACTGGGCGCGGTCCATGAGCCTGTGGCCGATGTTTTTCGGGCTTTCATGCTGTTTTGTTGAAGAGGCGACGGCGTTCACCTCCCGCTACGATATCGCCCGTTTCGGTGCAGAAGTGTTGCGTTCTTCCCCCAGACAGGCCGATCTTCTGATCGTTTCCGGAACAGTGTTCAAAAAAATTGCTCCGGTGGTTCTGAGGCTTTACGAACAGATGGCGGAACCCAAATGGGTCATTTCCATGGGATCCTGTTCCAACACCGGCGGTATGTATGACGTCTACAGCGTGGTGCAGGGTGTCAATCAGATTTTACCGGTAGATGTTTACATTCCGGGCTGTCCGCCTCGGCCCGAAGCCGTTCTGCAAGGACTTGTTGTTTTGCAGAAGAAAATCCTTTCGGAACGGCCCGTGCGTTCCATCCTGAACCTTGGCGGAGGAACCCAGGGCTCCCGGACACCCATTCTCGTGGACGGAAAAACCAAATCCCGTGATCCGCGCGGTCCGGGAATGGAGGGCGCTGCGATTCGCGGTACGTCAGCGATACCGTCCGGATTTATTGAGAGCCGCTCTGATCTGATGTGGTCGCCGCCGCCGGTTCAGATTGAAATCAGCGAGAAGGACAAAAGCCTGGCTGAAATTTTACAAGCGCGATTTGGGGACACCATTGAGCAACTTCCGAACACCTCGGATATGCTGACGTTTCAGGTCAAGGAAGACGGAATAAAGAAGATACTTCGATTTCTCAAGACCGAGGCGTCGCCCCGGTTTCGGCGTCTGGAAGATCTGACGGCCATCGACGAATCCGCTCGCAGGCCGGGCCAAAGCTATCCGGATTACTCGCTGGTTTACAGTCTGCTTTCATTTGATCCGGCTCGCCGGATGCGTTTGAAAGTGCCCCTGTGGGGCGATGATCCAATAACCCAAAGCATTACCGACATCTGGCCCTCTGCCAATTGGTATGAACGGGAAGTTTTTGACATGTTCGGCATCCGCTTCGAAGGTCATGAAAATCTTCGCCGGATTCTCATGCCCCACGACTGGGAAGGGCACCCGCTTCGAAAAAGTCATCCCGGCAGAGCCACACAAATGCATCCCTTTACCCGAGATGACGCAGTCAAACACCAGCCCCTGGATGGCGGTGTTTATGTGAAAAGATCGGACAGAGAGGAAGAGCTGGTACTGAACATCGGTCCTCACCACGTGAGCACCCATGGTTTGATGCGCTTTATCGTTGCCCTTAAAGGAGAAGAGATTGCTGAAATGGACATGGATATCGGTTATCATCATCGGGGCGCCGAAAAGATTGCTGAACGACAAACCTGGCATCAATTCATTCCTTATACGGATCGTGTGGACTACCTGGCCGGCGCAGCCAACAACCTTCCGTATGTCATGGCCGTGGAGACCCTGGCCGGGATCAAGGTGCCGGATCGAGCCCAGTATATTCGTGTGCTGTTGAGTGAACTTTTCCGTTTGAGCAATCATCTCGTGTTTTTCGGGACCTTTGCCCACGACGTGGGGGCCATGACTCCCACCTTCTATACCTTCAGGGAACGGGAGATGATTCTCGACATCGTTGAGCATATTACCGGAGGGCGGCTGCATCCTTCCTGGTTTCGTTTGGGGGGTGTGGCCGCCGATCTTCCCCAAGGGTGGAAGTCGGCAGTGGATGCGTTTGTGGACGTCTTTCCTTCCCGTCTCAAGGAGTACGAAGCGCTGATTACCAAAAATGCGATTTTCAAGGCCAGGACCAAGGGTGTGGGGCGGCTTTCCCTGGATGATGCCCTGGAATGGGGTGTGAGCGGTCCCAATTTGCGCGCCTGCGGCCTGGCGTGGGATCTAAGAAAAGCGTTTCCCTATTCCGGATACGAGTCATTGGAATTCGATATTCCCACCGCCTCAGACGGTGATTGTTACGCACGTTATCTGGTTCGGGTTGAGGAGATGCGCCAAAGCCTGAAAATCATTAAACAGGCTGCGGCACAGATGCCGCCGGGAAGATATGTTACCGATGACTACCGTTATGCAGTTCCTAAAAGGGAGGACATGCTGAAAGATATTGAAAGCCTGATTCATCACTTTGTCAATGTGACCCGGGGCCCTAAAATCCCAAAGGGTGAGGCCTATGCATCCTGCGAGATTCCCCGGGGGGAACAGGGATACTATGTGGTCAGCGACGGGCTGGGATATGCGTACCGCACACGGATACGGGCTCCCGGTTTTGCCAATGTGCAAGTGTTGCCCATGATGGCTCGGGGTTGGTCCATATCCGATTTGATTGCCATCATCGGTTCCGTTGACTTTTTACTGCCTGATATTGACCGTTAGCCCTAAATTCAGAACTCTTGATCTGTATACATAATTTCAACGTGATATGAAGGTTTAGTCGTAATTTCAGATGCAACAATTTGAACATCGAACCCTGGTCGCCTCTGGCGCCGCCGAAGGCGGGTAAACATCGAACGTTCAACGTCGAACGTCGAATGTGGAAGGCGCTCCTGCCCGTCATCGCGAGCTGTACTCAATGCCCTTCGTCCTTTTGTTGGCTCGCTCAGGCGAGGCGCTTTGTCTTTATTATAAATGGTAGAATACATTATTCGATGTTCAACGTTCGATGTTCGATGTTCGACGTTCATCTTTTATATGCTCTCAAGGCGTGGATTGCTCATTAAAATATGTTGAATCTGAATTTACGCCAGGTCAGTAGCCCTGAAATTCGTGATAGGGAACTAATGAATGCTGCCTGAAGAATTAAAGAAATCACTGATTGATAAAATAGCGAGTGTCGATCATCCTCGAGAACTTGTGGTGGATGTGATGTTTGCACTTCAGGATCACTACGGCTACTTGAGTGACGAAGCCTTGGAAGAGGCGGCCATTTTACTTGGCATGACGCCCCTTGAAATGGAAGAACTCGCCACTTTTTATACTTTTATCTTTCGTGAACCGGTGGGAAAATATGTCATTCATGTGTGTGACAGTATCATTTGCTGGATGAACGGATATGAATCCATTCGAGACTTTCTCAGTCAAAAATTAGGGATAAAAATGGGCGAAACCACGTCCGACGGGGTGTTCACCCTTCTGCCCGTATGCTGCATCGGTTATTGTGACAGGGCTCCGGCCATACTTATCAACCGCAAAGTTTATGGTCCATTGACACCCGAAAAACTCGACAAAATCTTAGAAGAGTTAAGAGCAGAGGCTGGGTAAATGTATCCTCAAGTCCTTTTCCAAAATCGTAAGCCGGACCGGATTGCCTCGCTGGAAGAATACCGGGCCAGCGGAGGCTATGAGGCGCTGGCCGATGTCTTAAAAAACTTTTCCTACAAGAATGTCCAAACCATGGTGCTGGATGCTTTGCTCCTTGGCCGGGGCGGGGCTGCGTTTCCTGCAGGACGAAAAGTAATGACCGTGGCCGATGACGCGCCGTTTCCGAGATATATCGTGTGCAACGCCGATGAAATGGAACCCGGGACTTTCAAGGACCGCGTGATGATCCATGCGGATCCCCACATGCTCATCGAGGGGATGACCATCCAAGGATATTCGGCGCGGGCGGAAAAGGGGATTATCTTTATGCGGCCCGAGTATGAGAGCGCCGCCCGGACACTCCATCGGGAGATAGAGAAAGCCAAAGCAGCGGGCTATTTGGGCAACAACATCCTGGACAGCGACTATGCTTTTGATATCGTGGTGCATCGAAGCGGGGGTCGCTACATCTGCGGGGAGGCGACGGCCCAGATCAATGCCCTCGAAGGCAAACGGCCAAACCCCAAACAACCCCCTCCTTATGCCACGGAGAAGGGTCTCTGGGGGCAACCCACCGTTACACACAATGTTGAAACTCTGGTCTGTATTCCGCATATCATCCGCAATGGCCCCGAATGGTTCAGGAATCTGGCACTCACCCAAACCGGTTCGGGGACCAAAATTTTCTGCGTCAGCGGCAAAGTCAATCGGCCGGGATGCTATGAACTTCCCATGGGCATCCGCTTGAGCGAAATCATAGAAACGCATGCCGGCGGCATGCGGGATGGGGCCAAATTCAAAGCCTGCTTACCCGGCGGGGCTTCCACGGCGTTTTTGACCCCTGAATTCTATGACATTGAGATGGATTTTGAAACCATGAAAAAAGCCGGACATCGGTTGGGTACCGGTGCAATCATGGTTTTTGATCATAAGACCTGTCTGGTTGCCGCCACTTTGAATTTAACCGAGTTTTTCGCCCGGGAATCCTGCGGCTGGTGTACGCCTTGCCGGGAAGGCTTCCCGTATATGCGCGATCTGCTCTGGCGCATAGAACACGGCCAGGGTCAGGAGGAGTTTGTTTCGACCCTTAAAAAAATGTGCCGGCATCTATGGAAATCTTACTGCGCTTTTGCTATCGGTGGGGTCGCTCCCATAGAGAGCCTTTTGACGCATTTTAAAGATGAAGTATACGCGCACATTCGAGAAAAGAAATGTCCGTTTAAAAGTGAATAGGAAATAGAAAAGAGGAAATAGAAAAGAGGAAAGAGGCGGAACGAAGGAAGAGGGACGAGAGAAGATGGACGAAAGACCAGAAGCGCTGTGGCGTCCATCATCCAAGCGAAGCGGTCTTCCCTCTTCCATCGGTCATAAAAGCGAAGCGACGCCTTCAATCATCAATCGACAATCATCAATCGTTAAGGGTTTTTCATGCCGAAACTGATTATCGACGAACAGGAAATAGAAGTCCCCGCCGGGACCAAAGTGATTGATGCCGCCGAAAAATTGGGCATCGTGATTCCGCGGTTTTGCTATCACCCGGCCCTGGGGTCTGTTGGGGCCTGCCGAGTATGTGCGGTAAAATTCCTGGAAGGTCCTATCAAAGGCGTGCAGATGAGCTGTATGATCGATGCCGGGGACGGCATGGTGGTATCGACCACGGATGAAGAGGCCGTGGATTTCCGTAAACATGTTATCGAATGGCTGATGCTGAACCATCCCCATGATTGTCCGGTGTGTGATGAAGGCGGCCATTGTTTGCTCCAGGATCTGACAATTGCCAGCGGCCATGGGATCAGACGTTTTCAGGGGAAAAAAAGGACCCATAACGATCAGTATCTGGGGCCGTTGATCCGGCATGAAATGAACCGTTGTATTCAGTGCTATCGGTGCTCACGGTTCTATCAGGAATTTGCCGGTTATCGCGATCTGGGCGTTATGCAAATCGGCAGCCGTGTGTATTTCGGCCGATACAAATCAGGCACGCTGGAAAGTCCGTTTGCCGGGAATCTTACCGATATCTGCCCCACCGGTGTTTATACGGACAAGCCGTCACGGTTCATCGGGCGGCGATGGGATTATGAGCGCAGTCCGTCGGTTTGCATCAACTGCTCTCTGGGGTGTCGTACCGTGGTCAGTGCGCGCTACCGTCAAGTTGTAAGGCAGGAAGCAAAATTCAGCGAGGCGGTTAACGGTTATTTTATCTGCGATCGCGGCCGGTACGGTTTTTATTATGCCGGGCAGGATGAACGGCCCCGGTACCCGAGGATCCGTGGAAAAGAGGCTTCCTGGGATAATTCTCTGCAAGCGGCTTTTGATGGACTGGAGCGTATCAGCCGTGAATCCGGCCCTGGTGCCGTTGCCTGTGTGGGTTCTGTGAGAAGCAGTCTGGAAACTCAGGCGGCTTTAAAACGCCTTTGCCGAACAAAGGGCTGGCAAGGGCCCGTATACGGGATGGATCATGACATCGAAATGAAGGTCAAAACCGCTGCATCCGAATTGGACCCTGATCTGGCCGTTTCCCTTCGTGATCTGGAAAAGGCCGATTACATATTGGCCGTTGGGGTAGATCCTGTCAACGAAGCCCCTATGCTGGCCATGGCCATGCGCCAGGCTCAGAGAAAGGGGGCCAAAGTTGCTCTTGTGGATCCCCGGCCCATCGGTCTGCCCTTCGATTTTAGCCACCTGCCGGTGGCCCCCGATGCCATGGGCCTTTGGCTTAAGTCTTTGCTGAAAAATATGGTTGGACCTGGTACTGCCGAAGCGTCCGGGCCCAAGGCCCGTAAAAATTTGGATGGAATCGTGTCTGAAGATCTCACGACCCTTTGGAGTCCGGATCAGATGGCGGCAGTTGAGAAAGACCTTGATCAGAGTTTGCGACCCATGATTGTCTGCGGCACGGAAATTGTGCCGAAAACCGTCCCAGGCCAGGCCGCCGATTGTGCCCGGCACCTAAGGTCCATGAAAAAGGAGTCCGGCCTGTTTTACCTGTTCACCGGGGCCAATGCCTTTGGTGCCGCTCTGCTCTCGGATCTCGAGACTTCTTTTGAGAAAATCCTCGCGCAAATCGAAAGCAATGCCGTTCGAGCCCTGGTGCTGGTGGAAAGCGATCCATATCTGAATTTTCCGGATCGAATTCGATTAGAAAAGGCCCTTGAACGGCTCGATGTGCTCGTTGTGCTGGATTATCTGGATTCTCGGGGAGTTCGGACTGCCGATATTTTTTTGCCGACTACGACCCTTTATGAAACCGGTGGTTTTTTTATCAATCAGGAGGGAAGGGCTCAAAAAGTATCCGTTGCATTTCAGGGCGGCCGTCCCATAGCCCAGATCGGCGGCGGGGGCCATCCGCCCCGGTCCTTCAGGGACGATATCCCTGGCCATGAGGCCAGGCCTGCCTGGCAAGCGCTGGAAGAACTAAGCGATGGAACGTCCGAACCCCGTAAAAAGGGAATGTACGACGAACTCATGCAATGGCTGGTTGAAACCCATCCGGTGTTTTCGGATCTTTTGTCCGTGGATGTGTTTCCGGACACCGGCGTTCGGCTCAACCCCGGGCAAGGCACCGGGGCTCGTAATGAACGGGATCGACCCGTCGCACCTCCATCGAACAGTAAACCTGACGGAGGTCTTGAATTGATCACCGTGGATTGGACTTTTGGCACCGAAGAACTGTCCGTCCGTTCTCCGTATCTCCGGCAGATGGAAAAGGACCCCTGTTTGTTTTTGTCAAAAAAAGATGCGGCGCAAATGGGAATTTCCGACGGTGACAGGATGGTCATTCAATCGGACGCGGGGACTATCCATGTTCATGCGGCGGTTGTCGAGAACATGGCTCCCGGAATTCTCGTGCTGCCCCGGCATCACAGACTCGATTGGCAGCATCTGGAGGCCTTGAAGATTAGGCTTAACAAAAACCGGATTCTCGGAATGAATGAGGACACGTCATGTTGAACTGGATTGCCGGATTGATTCTTCTGATGGTTAAGCTGGGAGTTGTGCTGGGTGTTATGCTTTTTTTCGCTGCCTATCTGGTGTGGGCGGAACGTAAGCTTCTGGCACGACTGCAAGTCCGTTACGGTCCGAATCGGGCCGGAAAGTTCGGCCTGCTTCAGCCTATTGCCGATACCATCAAGATGATCACCAAGGAAGATATCGTTCCGGAAGCGGCCGACCGGGTCATCTTCCTCCTCGCTCCGGCAGTGGTTGCCTTTACGGCCCTTCTCATGTTTGCCGTGGTCCCCTTTGGATCCGGCATGAAGATTTGGGGCCGGGAAATACCTTTGGTGATATCGGATCTCAATGTGGGGCTCTTGTATGTTTTCGCCTTATCCTCTCTGGGAGTCTATGGTGTTGCCCTGGCTGGCTGGGCTTCCAATTCAAAATTTGCCCTGTTGGGCGGTATTCGGGGTGCTGCTCAGATGATCAGTTACGAACTCTCCCTGGGTCTCTCTCTGGTTCCTATCGTCATGCTCGCTCGTTCTTTCAGCCTGGTGGACATTGTGCAGGCGCAGGCAAATTATCCCTTTATTCTTGTTCAGCCGATTTCCTTTATCATCTTTTTTATCAGTGCCATGGCGGAGAGCAAACGGATTCCATTCGATCTTCCCGAGGCGGAAAATGAGCTGGGTGCCGGTTTTCACACGGAATACAGCGGGATGCGCTTCGGCCTTTTCTTCATTGGCGAATATGTCCATATTCAGGTTTTAGGGGCGCTGACGGCGGTCTTTTTTCTGGGCGGCTGGCGTGGCCCATGGTTGCCGGCTCCGGTATGGCTGCTTTTGAAAATCATGCTGGTGGCCTTGGTCATGATCTGGATACGCGGAACCCTGCCGCGTTTGCGGTACGATCAACTCATGGCCCTGGGTTGGAAAGTACTGGTTCCGGTAGCGTTGATAAATATTTTGATTACGGGGGTGTTTATTTTAATCTAACATTTAAGGCAGAAATAGGAAATAGAAAAGAGGAAAGAGGATAAGAAAAGCTATGGATAATCACAGATACTCTAAAAAAAAGAAAGTAAGAAGGTGAAAGAAGGTGAGAAGGTGGGAAGGTAAGAAGGTTGGCATGTCTCAGAGCCTCCGACCTTCTGATTTTCTAACCTTCTCATCTGCTAATTACATTTGTGTTAATTTGCGGTTATCTATTTTCTAATTCCTATTTTCTAAAATAACGCATTGTTTGGAATTTCGAATTTTGGTCATTGGGATTTGTTTGTTATTTGGGATTTGATATTTGGAATTTCAATACTAAAAGTTGGTCGTCAAAGAGAAGCAGGGGAGGGACCTCCATCAATAATGACCACAAGGTAATCTTATGACAAACGATAACGATCAGCGTGGTATTGAAAAGGATTTGGGCGAAAGGGTTGGGCCCATGGCAGAGGTTTTGGAGGTTTTAAAGGCGTTTGCAGACGGATTTGCCACGACCTTCAAGCACCTTTTTCGGAAGCCCATTACCGAACAATACCCGGAATACAAGCGTCCTTTACCGGAGCGGACCCGGGCCCGAATCATCTTGACCCGGGACCCGGACGGCGGGGAACGGTGTGTGGCCTGCTACTTGTGCTCGGCAGTGTGTCCGGTGAGTTGCATCTCCATGCAATCGGAAGAGCGAGAGGACGGCAGACGTTATGCAGCCTGGTTTCGCATCAACTTTGGCCGATGTATTTACTGCGGTTTTTGTGAAGAGGCCTGTCCGACGTCGGCCATTCAAATGACACCTGATTTTGAGATGTGCAAGCGAGAAATTTTATCGCTGGTTTACGAAAAAGAAGATCTGCTTGTGGATCACGGAGGAAAAGACAAGGAATACAATTTCTATCAACATGCAGGGATTGTTACGAATGTGGGGGGCAAGGGGGCCCATATTCAGGAAGAAAAACCGGTGAATGTAAAGAGTAATTTGCCGTGATTCAGAGGTCGGAGGTCAGAAGATCAGAAGATCAGAAGTTAAGAAGGTGAGAGGGCAGAAATTAGAAAAGAGAAAAGAGGATAGAGGAGAGGACGAAGGAAGAAAGTGGGAAGGTGAGGGATCAGAGGTCAGAAGTCGGAAGTCGGAGATCGGGAAATAGGAAATAGGAAAGAGGTAGTTCGAAGGACGATGGACGAGGGACGAGAGGAGATGGACGAAAGACCGGAAGCGCTGTGGCGTCCATCATCCAAGCGAAGCGGTCTTCCCTCTTCCATCGGTCATAAAAGCGAAGCGACGTTTTCAATCATCAATCATCAATCAACAATCATAAATCCAAAAACTATGACGCTATATTCCGTTATCTTTTATGCGCTGGCAGCTTTGATTCTCGTGTCCACGGGTTTGGCCATTACCCGGCGGAATCTGGTGCATGCGGTGGTTTACCTGATCATTTCCTTTTTCGGGAGTGCCATGCTGTTTTACCTTCTGGGAGCGCCCCTTTTAGCGGCGCTGGAGGTGATCATTTACGCCGGGGCCATTATGGTTTTATTCCTTTTTATCATTATGATGTTAAAGGTGGATGGGTTCGAAGAACCGTTTTTTCCCATTCGTCAATGGATCCCCGCCGTTGGAATGTGCCTTGTATTTATTGCCGCAGGCACGCTGATGATCATGGGCGATCCGGACAGCCGGATTCCCCTGAAAGCAGCCGTGGCCGAACCCGTATTCTTCGGACACTATCTTTTCCGGAAACACTGGCTGGCTATAGAGATCGTTTCTTTGCTTCTGCTTATCGCGGTGGTCGCTGTTCTGTATCTGGGAAAGAATAGAGATAGTTACAAGTGAGCTAAAATTGAAAGTGAGCTAAAGTTAAGGAATTTTAGGCCAATTATATTTTTTATGACAGCGCGTTAGCGCTACCTCAACTTTAGGCACTTTAGATCACTTCAAACTTTAGGCACTTCTGAGAAGTTTTTCGATAACATTTGCATTGGTAGGGAGTATGTCGAGTATCTAATTGCTTATTCGTAAAGTTGAACGAGGACCAAAGATGATTGTTCCTTACAGCCATGTTATTCTGTTGGCCGGAATCCTTTTTTTGATGGGGATGTTTTGTGCGGTGACACGGCGGAACCTGATCATGATTCTTCTGGGCCTGGAAATTATGTTAAATTCCGCAGCCGTGGCCTTTATCGGCGCATCCTTGCGCTGGCAGCACCTGGAAGGACAGGCAATAGCGATTTTCATACTGGCCGTCGCCGCGGCCGAAGTTTCCGTGGGATTGGCATTGATTGTCTGTGCGTATAAACGAAAGGGGTCTGTTGATCCCGAAGCCTATAATTGACAGGCAAGAAGGAAATAGGAAAGAGGCAATAGGGCCAGAGATCAGAGGTCCGAGGTCGGAGGTCGGAGAACAGAAGATCAGAAGCTAAGAAGATAAGAAGGTAGGAGGCATGCGCTGCGCGAGCGACATCTTTAATGAACAATCACAAATCATCAATCCAAAAGCAGAGGTTGGAAATTAGGAAATAGGGAAGCCACGGATAACTATGGATATTTTAAAAAATAAGAAAGTGGGAAGGTGAAGAGCAAGAAGGTGAGAAGGTGAAGAGCAAGAAGGTGGGAAGGTGGGAAGGTAAGAAGGTTGGCATGTCTTAGAGACTCCGACCTTCTCATCTTCTAATTACATTTGCGTTAATTTGCGGTTATCTATTTTCTGAAAAACGGAACATTATGACCTTGACACTGATGAAAGATTGGACCTTTGTAACGGCTGCAATGACGGTGTTGCTTCCCTTTGGCGCCTTTGTGATAATTATGCTCTTTACCCGAAGCAGAGCGCAACTCAGTGCCGGTCTTTCCATCGGGGCCGTTACCGGCTCTTTGGCCGGCGCTGTTTTCCTGCTGGTCCGATACCGGCACCTGAAAACGTCCATCCAGTATGCCGGGCAATGGCTGGTATCCGGTGACATCACCGTTCCAATCGGTTTTCTTCTGGATCCGCTAAGCCTCTTGATGCTTACCATTGTGAGCGCAATCTGTTTTCTCGTTCAGATCTATTCCCTCGGCTACATGGCCGGAGACAGGGGGTTTTCTCGTTATTACGCATTCATGTCGCTTTTTGCCTGGGCCATGATCAGTCTGACCCTGTCATCCTCCATGCTCCAATTATATGTCTTTTGGGAACTGGTGGGTCTGTCGTCTTATTTGCTCATCGGTTTCTGGTACGAAAAATTCAGTGCCAGCGAGGCGGGGAAAAAAGCATTTGTCATGACCCGGCTCGGTGATGTGGCTTTTTTGATCGGTCTTTTGCTGGTGTTAATGAATTTGGGGAATCTGGATATCTTAAAAATGAACAGCCCCATGGTGACGGCGCACATGGCACCGGGACTGATCACGCTTTCGGCCCTTCTGATTTTTGGCGGGGTTGTCGGCAAAAGCGCCCAATTCCCTTTGCTGACCTGGCTGCCGGATGCCATGGAAGGCCCCACGCCGGTCAGCGCGTTGTTGCACTCGGCCACCATGGTGGCCGCAGGTGTTTTTCTGTTTGCCCGTCTTTTCCCTTTTTTCAGCCATTCCCCCGCAGCCATGACCGTCTGTCTCGCCATCGGTACCATCAGTATGCTTCTATCCTCCACAATGGCCATGGTCAGCCGGGACATCAAACAGGTCTGGGCGTATTCCACCATCAGTCAGTTGGGATTCATGATTATGGGGTTGGCCGCAGGAGGTTATGTTGCCGGGGTGTTTCACCTGACCACCCATGCCGGATTCAAGGCCTTGCTCTTTCTTTGCTCCGGGGTTTTTATCCATACCTATAAAAGTAATGACATGTTTGAAATCGGGAGGCAGGGAGGCCGTGGTTTGAAAATTCCCATGATCTGCATGGTTGTCGCCGCCGCCGCTTTGTCTGGGTTGCCGCCGTTTTCCGGCTTTTTCAGCAAGGAAATGATCATTGCACAATTGGCGAGCCTGGATAATCCCATCTGGCTGATAGCCGGACTGATGGGTGTGTTTTTAACCGCTTATTATGCATTCCGGCTGATCTTTATCATCCTTTTTCCGAAAACAAATGTTGATGAAAAAGCAGGGGAAAATATTGCATCCAACCATAATCATAAAGAGGGACACCTTCATTACCGAATGATGGCCTGGCCGCTGATCATTCTGGCGGCCATCACCCTGGTACTGGGTTTTTGCCAAAAGATGCTCCAGCTTTTTCTCACCGGCCGCCCTGCGGGCATGGAAAAGATCGCTGGAAATCACCATGCCTGGCTGTTATATGCAGCCTTGGGTTTGGCCGTGATCGGGCTCATTCTGGCCTGGATGGAATTTGGCCGAGGCAGAGCCGGCCAAATCGGATTTGCCGAGCGGATTCCGGCGGTAAAAGCGCTGTTTATAGAGCGGTGGTACATTGACCGGATGTATCGACTGCTTTTGGACGTCGTTATTTACCGGGGGGTGTCCAATGTATGCACAAAAAATGACAACCAGGTCATTGACGGGAGCATCCACGCGGTGAGCAAAGGTGTCGTAAGAAGCGGCCGGATGCTTTCCGATCTGCATCTTTCGATGATTCAGTATAAACTGATGACGATGTTTGTGGTCATACTTTTTCTGGCACTTTACTTTTTTCTAAGTTGAGCGATTGTCGAGGTTGCCGCAGATACAAGGAAGATGTCGTTCCGCTATAGTCAACTATGCGGGACGGCATCTGACGCAGTAGATGCGGTAATCACGCCTGAGGCGGATAAAGATCGGCAATCCCAAAGGGTTTTAAATTTTAAAAATATAAATCGATCTAATTCATTAAAAAAAATAAATTTGGTCCCCTTTTTAAATTTGAAACGCTCAGCTTAGAATTTTCTTTTAAGGTTATATTCAAATGCACATGGCATATGCTGATTTTCCGTATCTGTCCTCGATTCTGTTCAGTTGTGTGGGAGGGCTTTTGATCATCCTTTTTATCCCTGAAGATAAAAAGGACATCATCAAGTGGGTCAGCGCCGTCTGTTCCGGGATCACCTTGCTGATATCCGTTTATCTGTTCTTTGCCTATGACAAGACACAGGGCGGGCTCCAGTTCGTGGAAAAGGTTCAATGGATCCCGTCTTTGGGAATCACCTATTTTAACGGTGCCGACGGCTTTGGTCTGCCCATGCTGCTTTTGACCGGAATTGTTTTTTTTACCGGCGTGCTCACCATGTGGGAGCTTCAGATCCGGGTCAAGGAGTTTTTCGCACTGATTTTTCTTCTGGTCACCGGTGTTTTCGGACTTTTCATGAGCATGGACCTTTTTTTTATTTTCATCTGGTATGATGTGTCGCTTTTTCCCATGTATCTGCTCATTGCCGTGTGGGGCAGCACGCGCAAGGAATACGCGGCCATGAAGCTGACCCTGTATCTTTTGGCCGGCAGCGCCCTGATCCTTCCGGCCATTATTTATCTCGTGGTCAAATCGGGATTCAATACATTCGACCTGGTGGCGCTCATGCATCCGGGAACCTTTTCCCCCTTTGAGCAGAAATTTGCGTTCCTTCTTTTATACATCGGATTCGGCATCCTGGCGGGTGTCTGGCCGTTTCACACCTGGTCGCCGGTGGGTCATGTGGCTGCGCCCACCGCGGTGAGCATGATCCACGCCGGTGTACTCATGAAAATTGGCGCGTTCGGTGTGCTGCGTGTGGCCATCTTCCTTTGTCCCGAAGGCTGGCAGTATTGGGCGCACCTCATGGCGCTGCTTGCCGTCGTTGGTATTGTCTACGGTGTTTTTGTGGGATTGAGCCAGACCGATCTTAAATTTGTTATCGGATATTCCAGTGTGTCACACATGGGCATCGTGGGTTTGGGGCTGGCCACAGTGACCGTGGAGGGGCTCAACGGGGCTGTCTTTCAGATGTTTGCCCATGGGGTGATGACGGCGCTGTTCTTCTCATCGGTGGGCTACATCTATGACAGAACCCACACAAAAACCATTGCGGAGCTCGGGGGGCTGAGCCGCATCATGCCGGTGGCCACCGGATACTTTATAGTGGCGGCACTCACCGGTATCGGTGTTCCCTGTCTGGCCAGTTTCTGGGCGGAACTCACGGTCTTCATTTCTTCCTTCAAGGTCTATCCGGTATACGGAACACTGGCGGTCTGTGCCCTGGTTGTGAGTGCGCTGTTCATCTTGCGGGTGGTTCAGCAAACCTGCTACGGGCCGAAAAACGAACGTTTTGCACATCTGGAAGACGTCTCTTTTAAGTTGGGTATTCCCAGGATGATCCTGGTCTCGATCATCGTATTTTTTGGTCTTTTTCCTAATGTTATGATGGACATGATTCAGACGGCATCAATTCCTTTTGTCAACGGGTTGCCATGATGAGTTGGATAATATTCAGTCCCGAATTCTACTTTTTAATGGCGGGCACCGCATTTCTGGGGTTATCCATGGCCCGGCGGGTCAGACCCGAACAGGTCTATTTCATTGCCCTCATTCTGGCTTCCGTGGGGGTTGGAGTTTGCCTGGCATGCGTCCGTTTGACCGGAGACCTCTTTTTGGGGACGTATCGTGTAGACCTGTTTTCCCAGGTGTTTAAAGTTATGCTGTCCATGGGTCTGTTTCTGGTGGTGTGCCTTTGTACGGAACTCGATGGGATCGAGGAGCGGCTTCACCCGGAATTCTATTTTTTGCTGAATATTTGCACCCTGTCCATGATGATGCTGGTCAGCAGCGTTCACCTCTTAACCATATTCGTCGCTCTGGAGCTTTCCAGTTATTCACTCTACACACTGGTTTTCCTGAGAAAGGGGCGGGACCGGGGAATTGATGCAGGCATCAAATATTTTTTGATCGGAGCTTCGGCCTCGGCCATGATGCTTTTCGGTTTTGCCTTGCTTTACGGTAGCATCCAGACCGCATATTTGGTGGAAATTCTTAAAATACTTCCGGGTGTCATTCATCAGCCGGTGACGATTATTGCTCTGATTCTGCTGCTCAGCGGATTTTTCTTCAAGTTGGCCGTCTTTCCCTTTCATTTCTGGGCTCCGGACGTTTACGAGAGTGCCGCCAACCAGGTGACCACCTATATTGCTACGGCTTCCAAGGTTGCGGCAATCGCCATTCTCATGAGAATCGTGGCATTGGGCGGTGGCGGCAGCACCTATCTGGTCCATGTCCTGGTGACACTTTCCATCGTTTCCATGACAATAGGTAACCTGGCGGCCGTTGTCCAAAAGGATTTAAAGCGACTTCTGGCCTACTCCAGCATCGCACATGCCGGATACGTGCTCATCGGAATTTTGAGCATGAACCCGGACGGTTACGCCGGTGCTATTTTTTATGCGCTGTCTCTTTTGATGATGAAATTCACCTGTTTTTTGGTGGTGGTCAAAGTGGCGGACGACGGCAGAAATTTGGATATCGAACACCTGGCCGGATTGCATCGCCGTTCCCCGATTCTGGCCATGGCCCTGATGCTGTCGCTTTTCGGTCTGGCCGGCATACCGCCCACCATTGGATTTACGGGCAAACTTCTGATCTTCACTGCAGCCATGCAAAAAGGTTACTTCACATTAGTGCTCATTGCCATGATCAATGTGGTCATTTCCCTTTACTACTACCTCCTGGTGGTCAAGGCGGCCTACCTTCTGATACCCGGAAAGGAATTGCCCGATCTCAAAATATCTCCTTCCATAAAAGTATTGGCCGGATTATTGATTTTAGGGATGGTAGGGGGGGGGATCTTCCCCAACTATATTATAGAGTTATCCAAAGCCGCCGCCATTGTTTTATTGTAAGAGACCGATTGGCTTTTGATTTTTATTTCTCGCCTTTTATCTTTTTTATGATTTTGGGAATGAAAAATGAGAAGATAAAGAGCCCTATAGAGAAGAAAACCCTAAAGGATATCAGCTCTCCCCAATTTCCGGAAGTCCATATATCTTTGAGGGTCCCGATAAAAAAGGTGAAGATAAACGTGCCCACGATAATGCCCAGGCCGGTTCCCGCGACATAGTCCCAGAACCGGACTTTGGTCAGCCCCATGCCAAAATTCATGGGCGTAAACGGAAAATAAACAAGTCGAAGATACAGGACTGTGGCAAATCCGTTTCGTTCGATGGCATCGTCATATTTTTTCAGCTTGTCACCGATTAGCGAAGCGGCAAATTCCCTTCCCAGAGTTCGTCCAATAAAGAAGGCAGCGCTGGCACCGATCATGGCGCCAATCCATACATATACAAATCCCCAGTAAGCCCCAAATATGGCGGCCCCCAGGCCGGTTAACAGGGTGCCCGGCAAAAACAAACATACACCCACTACGTAAATTACAATATAGACCAGCGGCGCCCATAGACCAGCGGTTTCAAGGAAACGGCTCAAAGCTTCGGCCGTAAGATAATTTTTGACCGGGGTAAAACGGATCAAGAAAATGGCTCCGACAATAAAGGCTACCAAGATAATAGCCTTTATCGTTGCTTTCGAGTTTGTTTTAGGTTTTATAAGGCGTTCTTCCACTTCTCTGATCCTTCCCTTCATGATGAACACAGTTGAACACAGATTTTCAAAGTTTAGCTAATCCTTTCTTAGTTTTCAAGGTATTTGGCTTCAACCTTAATTTACACCCAAAGGTCGAGCCGGAAGCTTCCATCTCCACCGACATATGTAAAACTTTTCACAAATTATATGTACTCTAATCCATAATTACATACACTTTGCTATGAATCTGTGGTGTTGATTTTAAACAAAAACCAGCATAACCATATGATATTTAATATAAAAAAATCAAATAGTTGATTTTGCATGATTTTTGCAAATGAAATAGAGTGCAATTTAAATCACAGGCAAGGAGATATATCAATGGCATCAAATTTCAAAATATTTTCATTTGAAACCAATGACAGCCTCCACCTTAAATTGGATGGTGATTTTGATGGAAATTCCGCCTATGAGTTGCTCAATACCTTAAAAAAGAATGGAGACGGTTTTTATCAAATCTTTATTGACACCGATAGCCTTAAGGCTATCCATCCTTTTGGAAAGGAAGTGCTTCGGAAGAAAATCGGTGCTTTAAAAAACCAATTCTATGATATTATCTTTGTCGGTAGAAACTGGCGTGAAATTACAGCAGATTAGATGTGACACCTAAGAAATGGTTTCTCCGGTGCACGTGCACCTTATTGCTCGGTCAACCGTATTTTATTCATACATAATTTCGACATGCACCGAGTTTAATAACGGCACATAGGGAAGCCGTGATAGTTCGGGCGACGACCACTCAATCAAATGATGGCTCAACCGAACTATATGATGCCTTGAAACTAATATTATAAGCTTTCAAGGCGGCAAGGGCAGGATCGGCAACGATCCTGCCTTATTTTAGCAAAACAAAACTCCTCAGTTATGGATGGACACTAGTTGTTTTTGATTTCTTCCTTTAACATGCAGCATGCAACTCTGTATTTCGGTGTGCCATCGGTGTTATAGTTTAGATTACCGGGCTGAATGAGTTTATTCATTACACATCCTTCAGGGATGTTAAGTTCGAAAAGATCGTTTTCGTTTATCTTCGGGGTGTCAAGAAGTAAGTTGCCTTTAAAAACCTTGCTGTGCAACGGAAAATCCTCACACAGGGGGCATTGATAAACCCTGCCGTTTGGGAATATAAAATAATTTTCTGCAACCCGTGCGGCGCACTCGAAGGGTTCGTCCGGGCTTAAAAAAACTTTTGGATAGGTAACCGTTATCCCGAGACGTGCGATCTTTTGGGCCGCATCAGGGATGATTTCCAACCAGTCCTTTCGCGAAACCTGCAATTTTTTCCGGCTGTTTCCGGCCGATTTTCCACGGATACCGATGACCTGTATGAAAAAACGGTCAACTCCCAAATCCTTCAAAAGCGGTGCAATCCTATCAATCTCGTGTAAATTCATTTGACTTACGGTGTAGATCAGGCTGGTGGTAAACCCTCTGAGAATCGCTTTTTTGATGCCGGCGATACAGTTATCGTAGGATCCTTTTCCCCGGATTATATCGTTTGTTTCTCGACTCACACCATCCAGGCTGAAACTGAAATAATCAACCACATCAGGTTCGATTTTGGAGAGAATATCATGAAACAGGTATCCGTTTGTATCTACGGTTATGGAGTCGTATCCGAGTGCTTTTGCTTTTTTTATGGCAAGGGATAGGTCAGGGTGGAGTGTGGGTTCTCCGCCCAAGAATATGACGTTGGCGTTTTTGGTTTTTGAGGCGAACACCTTAAGCCATGCTTCAATTGTCTCAAGGGGAAGCGTGTTTTTTCCATGCTGTTTTTTATTTATATAACAGTGTTTACACTTGAGATTGCAATTCGTCAGGATATGAAAAAAAACATTGGTGGCGTTTTTAGAAAAGGCAACGGTTTTCTTCATTTTTTCATGCCTCTTAACTCCTAAGTTTTAAATGTGAAGCTTTTTATAGCAAAAAAAATGTGATTATACCACGAAGAAAACGAAGATTATATTCTTTATTTTGCCCTGAAAAACTTGGTCCTTTGGGCCAGGTCAGAGTTCTCCGGCTCTGCCTGAAGAATTGCTGCAAGAGTTTGAAGTGAACTAAAGTTTAAAGTGAGCTAAAGTTAAGGAATTCTGTCAATTATATCAAAACAGCGGAGCGAAGCGACACCACAACTTTAGGCACTTTAGATCACTTTAGACACTTTTAACTTGTACGGCTTTAAGTAAAACAGCCCCTTTCAGGGGCAAACCAAAGCCTGGTCCTCTGGGCCAGGATTCTTTATTCTTCTTTTCTTTCGTGATTTTCGTGGTAAAAATAAAATCTATCTTTTTGGGTATCTGCCCGTCCGCCTTAATCGGATTGGCAAGAGGCAGGCTTGTCCGGGCTATCGGCTTTCAAGGCAGTGCTTGGACAAATATTCATCGAATTCCACGGGATAGCACCCGTCAAAACATGCCTTGCAAAAATTGTTTTCCGGGTGTTTGATTCCGGTTGATTCAAGAAGGCCGTCAAGGCTGAGGTAATACAGCGAGTCCAGGTCAAGAAAATCTTTAAGTTTCTCAACCGACATATTTGCTGCAATCAGCTCCCCCCTTGTGGAAAAGTCGATTCCATAATGACAGGGAAAGATGTGGGGAGGTCCGCTCACGCGCATATGTATTCGGTTTACACCCAATTCACGAAGCGCTTTTACTCTGGTTTTAACCGTAGTTCCTCTGATTATCGAGTCTTCGATGATAATGATATCTTTTCCTTTGAGAAGTTGTCTTACGGGATTCAGCTTTATTCTGACTCCAAAATCTCGCATACTCTGGGTGGGCTGAATGAATGTTCTGCCCACATAATGGTTGCGAATCATGGCCATTTCAAAAGGAATCCCTGAGGCTTCCGAATATCCCAACGCTGCATAGGTCCCCGAGTCGGGAAAGGGCATTACCAAGTCTGCATCCGCAGGCGCTTCTTGGGCAAGGCGCCGACCATGGGCCTTTCTGGTTAAATAAACATTCTGTCCATAGATGGTGCTGTCCGGTCTTGCAAAGTAGATAAATTCAAAGATGCAAAACGCTCGGGTTGCAGGCGTCGGTACTTTGATGCTCCAGATTCCGTTCTCACCGATAATGACGATTTCCCCCGGGTCCAGCTCGCGGATGAATTCAGCCTGGACAAGATCCAGCGCACAGGTTTCCGAGGCCAGAATGTAATGACCGTTAAGCTTCCCAAGGCATAACGGCCGGAAACCGTATGGGTCTTTTATTCCGACGACTTCTCCTTTGCTGGTCAGCATAATAAAAGAAAATGCGCCTTTAAGCCGTTTCACAGTTTCAATCAGGGCGCCTTGGAAGCCTAAATTTAAGCTTTTGACGAAGTAATGGAGGAAAATTTCGCTGTCCATGGTGGTCTGAAAAATTGAGCCGGTTTCCTCGAGTTCTTTTTTCAGATGGTGCGCATTTACAAGATTTCCGTTATGAGCGAGTGCATATGCTTTTTGGCGATGATGGATAACAAAGGGCTGGGCATTGGAAAGTATCGAGCTTCCCGTAGTGGAATAGCGCACATGTCCTATAGCGCTTTGTCCTTCTAAATGTTCCAGATGGGTTATGTCAAAGACATCCGCCACCAGCCCCATGCCGTTATGGCCAACGATGTTGTTGTTCCGGACCACAGCGATTCCGCAACTTTCCTGTCCCCGGTGTTGAAGCGCATAGAGGCCGAAATAGGTCAGTTTTGCGGCTTCGAGGTTCCCATAAATGCCGAACAGCCCGCAGGCCTCACGGGGCTTTTCAAAATTATCCATTTAACTATTATACTCCTGAATAGTTTTAACCGAAAGCATTTTCCTCTTTAATGCAGCAATCCCTTTGCACATGGCCATGGCTCCTGCGATCGTCGTGGCATAGGGGATATTGAATTTAATGGCCGCACGTCTTATCTCGTATCCGTCCCGTTTGGTTTTGCTGCCGAAGCCCGTATTAATAACCAGATGGATTTCTTTGTTCTTAATGGCATCAACCACATGGGGACGGCCAATAGAGACTTTATTGATCATTGTATTGGATATGCCATGATTTTCTAAAAACGAGGAGGTTCCCCGGGTGGCCATGATCGTAAACCCCATAGTGTGAAATTGAGATGCGAACGCAAGGTCTGCGTTTTTGTCACGGTCTTTTACACTGATAAAAACCGTTCCTTTATCCGGAAGATGCTGTCCGGCGCCGAATTGCGCTTTGGCATATGCTGATCCGAAATCCGAATCGATTCCCATGACTTCTCCGGTTGATTTCATTTCCGGTCCAAGAAGGGCGTCCACATCGGGGAAACGATCAAAAGGCATAACAGACTCTTTAACCGAAACATGGGACGGGATTATTTCACTGCCGATGCCGAGGTCCTGCAACGTATGGCCGAGCATCACCTTTGTGGCGAGTTTTGCCAAAGGAACGCCGGTTGCCTTACTGACAAACGGGATGGTTCTAGAAGCTCTGGGATTTACCTCAAGAACAAACAGCCGGTTGTTTTTGATGGCATACTGTACATTCATCAACCCCACAACTTCAAGTTCCAAAGCCATGGCTTTTGTCGCATCCACGATCTCATCGAGCATAGGTCGGGGAATGTTGTGAGGCGGCAGGACACAGGCGGAATCTCCGGAATGAATCCCCGCCTCTTCAATATGCTCCATGATTCCGCCGACCACGGTTCTCTTGCCGTCTGAAATGGCATCCACATCCACTTCAACCGCGTCCTCTAAAAATTTGTCTATCAGAACCGGACGGCCTAAAGATTCAGCGATTGCAATCCGGGTGAAGTTTTCCAGATCCCGGGGGTCATATACGATTTTCATGGCCCTGCCACCCAGTACATATGAAGGACGGACAATGACCGGATATCCGATTTTTTCGGCCACGGCCACGGCTTCCTCCACGGAGGCGGCGGTGCCGTTTGCGGGTTGAATCAGGCCTAACTCGTTCAGCATGGCCTGAAAAAGTTTGCGATCTTCAGCTCTGTCGATACTTGCCGGCTGGGTGCCGAGAATTGGAACGCCGGCCTCATGAAGCGGTACGGAAAGATTCAAAGGGGTCTGGCCGCCAAATTGAACGATGACTCCCATGGGTTTTTCTGTTTCTACAATATGGAGTACATCTTCTTTGGTCAGCGGTTCGAAGTAGAGTTTGTCTGAAGTATCATAATCCGTGCTCACGGTTTCGGGATTGCTATTGACCATGATGCTTTCGACGCCTTCTTCACGAAGGGCAAATGAGGCATGGACACAGCAGTAATCGAATTCGATCCCCTGGCCGATCCGGTTGGGTCCGCCGCCTAAAATCATCACCTTTTTTTTGTCAGAAATCCTGGCTTCATTTTCCGTTTCGTAGGTGGAATAATAATACGGTGTAGCGGCTTTGAACTCGGCTGCGCAGGTATCCACAAGCTTGTAAACCGGACGGATGCCAAGGCGCTTGCGTGCCCGGCTGATCTTGTCTTCCGTGGAATCTGTTAAATATGCGATCTGTGTATCTGAAAACCCCCAGGATTTTGCTTTTCTTAAAAGCGATTCAGACAAATGGGTTCCCAGTGATCTAATGCGTTGCTCAAGGTCCACGATCTGTTTTATCTGATACAAAAACCAGGGATCAATACCGGTTAATTTATAAATGAATGGGATGGACATTCCGTTTAACAGGGCATAACGCAGGTAAAAGATGCGCTGAGAATTTGGGGTCGCCAGCTTCTGCTCGATTTGGGATGATGACAATTTTTTAACTGTATCATCCGGTTGATCCGGGATGTCCTTGCCATCGGCACCCAGCCCGGAGCGACCGATTTCAAGGGACCTCAACCCTTTTTGCAGCGCCTCTTTAAATGTTCGGCCGATGGCCATGGTTTCCCCCACGGATTTCATGGCCGTAGTAAGATAATCCGGTGTTTCGGGAAATTTTTCAAATGTCCAGCGCGGTATTTTTACGACACAATAATCCAGGGTCGGCTCAAAAGATGCAAAGGTTTCCCCGGTAATGTCGTTGGGAATTTCATCAAGTGTATATCCCACCGCCAGCTTGGCTGCAATCTTGGCAATGGGGAAGCCCGTGGCTTTGGAAGCAAGGGCCGAGCTGCGGGATACCCTGGGATTCATCTCGATTACGATCAATTCTCCGTTTTCGGGGTTCACGGCGAACTGAACGTTTGAACCGCCGGTATCAACGCCTATCTCACGCATGATGGTGATTGATGCATCCCGCATGGCTTGATATTCCTTATCAGAAAGGGTCTGAGCCGGCGCAACCGTAATGCTGTCTCCGGTGTGTATGCCCATGGGGTCCATATTTTCGATGGAACATACGATTACGACATTGTCATTTTTGTCCCGCATGACCTCCAGTTCATATTCCTTCCAGCCCAGAACCGATTCTTCAAGCATTACCTGCCCGATAAGGCTGGCATCCAGTCCTGCTTTTGCCACTTTTTCCAGGTCTTCGGGGTTGTAGGCGGCACCACCGCCGGTACCGCCCAGAGTGAAACTGGGACGAACAATTAGCGGAAATCCGATGTCACGACTGACGGTTCTGGCCTCTTGCATGTTGGTTGCAAAACCGCTTTTGGGCAGGCGAAGTCCTATATTTTCCATGGCATTGCGGAACAGTTCCCTGTTTTCAGCCTTTTGGATGGATTGGATTGACGCGCCGATCATTTCTACACCGAATTTATCGAGCACGCCCATGTCTGAAACTTCTACGGCGGTATTAAGTCCTGTCTGACCTCCCAGAGTGGGAAGCAGAGCACAGGGACGTTCTTTTTCGATGATTTTTGCAATCGCCAGAGGAACAACCGGTTCGATATAGGTTCGATGGGCCGTTTCAGGGTCGGTCATGATGGTTGCAGGATTACTGTTGACAAGGACGACTTCGTAGCCCTCTTCTTTTAACGCCTTGCAGGCCTGAGTTCCTGAGTAGTCAAACTCGCATGCCTGGCCGATAATAATCGGACCGGCGCCGATGATGAGAATTTTGTGTATGTCGGTGCGTTTAGGCATTGTTATTATAGAACCACAGTTACCGTTAAGCCACTAAGGCACAAAAGCACAAAGAAGGGGAATAAATTATAAATCGTTAAAAAAAAATGTAGAATCGGTTTAAAATTGACCGGAAAATGTTTTGCTTTTTTTTTCAATTGTAACGAGTCTCTTATTAAAAAATTGTATTAAAAGAATTATACTATAATTTTAGTGTCTTAGTGTCTTAGTGTCTTAGTGTCTTTGTGGCTGAATTATTAATAATCATGGCCTTGAATTCGTCAAAAAGATATTTTGCATCATGAGGGCCGGGTGAGGCTTCCGGATGATACTGGGCGGTAAGGATCGGTAATTCTTTATGTCTGAACCCTTCCAGTGTATTGTCATTCAAATTGATGTGGGTTATCTCGATATTTTTTCCCTGCAGGCTATGAGCGTCCACCGCAAAACCGTGATTTTGAGAGGTGATTTCTATTTTCCCGGTTAACAGGTTCTTTACCGGCTGATTGGCGCCCCGGTGGCCGAATTTCAATTTAAAGGTTTTTCCTCCAAGGGCAAGTCCTAAGAGTTGATGCCCCAGGCAGATACCGAACATGGGAACACACCCCAGCAGCGACCGAATGGTTTCTATGGCATAGGTTACCGGCTCCGGATCACCGGGTCCGTTTGAAAGAAGAATTCCGTCGGGCTCCATGGCTTTAACCGTATGGGCTTGTGTCCACGCCGGTACCACTACAACTTCAACTCCCTGGGATTCCAGACATCTTAACATATTATATTTTATGCCGAAGTCAAAGGCCACCACGGAAAATTTTTCACCTTTGAATTTCCAAATTTTTTTATTTAAACCGATTGTTGCCGGTTCGCAAAGCATTGGCTTTCCGTTCGTCCAATAATAAGGAGTTTGGGTTGTCACTGTTTTTGTAAGATCCTGCCCCTTGATGCTGGGGATCTCCTGTGCACGTTTAACACAAGATGAGGGGTCAAGATCCTCTGTGGAAATGAAGGCCCGCATGGCCCCTGCCTTGCGAATATGTCTTGTCAGAGCGCGGGTGTCGAAGTCTTCTATTCCGAGCACCCCTTGTTCTTTGAGATAATCGGCCAGGGACAAAACAGATCTGTAATTGCTGGGGAAACTTTGGTATTCCTTTACCAGAAAGGCTGCCACCTGGATTCGGTCGGACTCGACATCTTCAAGATTGACGCCGTAGTTGCCTATCAAAGGATAGGTCATGGTTACCATCTGGCCGCTGTAAGAGGGATCGGTAAGAATCTCCTGGTATCCGGTCATGCTGGTATTGAACACCACTTCACCCCCGGTTTCACCGGGGCCGGTAAAACTCTTACAGGTAAAAGTTCGTCCGTCTTCTAAAGCTAAAAGTGCTTTCATGCGAATAGGTTCAAGCAAATATGTCGAACATGCAACCGTTGAGCAAACAAGTTGGTTCGCTTCGCTCACAATTGGAATGTTGGAATACTGGAATAATGGAGTAATGGGTTTTGAAAAAATGGAAAGATGGGTTATTAAAAAAATCCATAATTAATATAATTCCTTTAGCAACCAATATTCCAGTATTCCATCATTCCATTATTCCGTATATAAGGCAAAGGACCAGACCTCAATAACTTGTTTTATTCATTATGTAGTTCTCAAACTTTCTGCCAGTCTTCGCCCCATTCTTCGGCGCCGGCAGATTCTTTTGCCAGAACATCGAGGGTAACTGCCTGGACCTTGCGAAAGACTTCTGTATAATTCTTTTTTTCGCCGTTGACAGTCAAGAGGTCGTTTTCTATGGAGATGCCGAAGAGCTTTTGGTTTTCCTCTAAATAAGGGAGAATCAGCTTCCAGTCGGCGGAACTTAAGTCGACAAATTCGCCGCCGTTCAACTGGTCAACAACTACCTTGTGGTGTGGATCTCTTAAATAGATAGCGCCCCCGGAAGCCAATGAGAAGAGATTGGAGCCCGGATAAGGGGTGGCCTGATCGATAATGTTGGCCTCGTCGTCGAACTCGATGCCGTTGAGTACAACAAACCCGCCGCCGTTGAGTGGATCGCCGGCCATAAATGACTGCGCCAGATAATCGAGACAGGTGCCGTTGATCACAACCCTGGGACATCCCACCGCATTAATCAAAGGACGGCCGGCAGCATTGCCCAACAAATACGGTTCCCCCTTTGGCGCCGTACATAAACGTCTGACCCACATCACCGTATATCACCAGTTTTCCGCGTTTCAAAATCTGGCCCAGTTGATCCTGAGCATTTCCGTGGACATATATTTCCAGTCCGTCGATGCCGGACGCAAGGTAGTCGCCGGAACTGTCATAAACATCTATTCTGACACCGTCGGAGTCGCTTGTCAGTCCGCAGCCACAGAATCGCTGTCCCCTGTACCCATAGCAGATGAACGTTTTCCATCCCAGTTTATAGGCGGCACAGATCAGACGCGCGTCACAGTCATCGCCTTCAGGCGGGAATTCCCGGGCATTAATCACCAGAATTTTTTCATTGTCTTCAGGGGAACGTAGACTATCTCGTATCTCCCAGTCGATGTAACGATACATACCGGTAGTATTTTCATTCAGATTGGGCGAAGCCTGAAAAATTAACGTCAGGTTTTGTCTTATGATTTGGAGTATTGAACTCGGTTTCTTATCTCCGGTTGGAAAACGACGGTCCATAAGGTGCGTTAGGATCTCGATGGCTTTTGATTTGACGATGTCATTTCCGGCGGCCTGTTTTTTAATCTCTTGGCAAAAGTATCTGATCGATGGATAATCCCAGGCGGCCATTTGCCGGCAACAATAATCCTTAAAATCAGAGATATCATCACAGGACAGACCTTGTGTTAATGCCTGATCGATTTCGGAGGCATTCGCGGGTATTACGAGTTCGGGGGTTATTTTGTACGGTTTTTGATGTTGAGGTGTCTTAACCACCTCTCCGAATTTATTTGTAACAACGAGTTCTTTGGAGCCGTCTCCCTTGCCGGCGTCTTTGACGGTGAAAATGAAAGCGCCGCCGTCGGTTGCACTGCCGCCGCGGGCATTCCAGTATTTGTCCGCTATGGGGCAAAACCGGTTGTCTTCTGCTGCAAGATTCTCCAGCGTGGCATCAATGGCTTGCTTTTCCGAGCATACCAGGGCGATCTGAACTTCTCCTTCCTGCAAAGCAAATACCTGCGGACGCAACATGGAGGTGTCGGTAATACCGAGAAGCTGAAAATAATGTTCATAAGGGTTGTTGCGTGCAATGATAAAAAACCAGGGACCGTCCGGCGAAGCATGAATATGAGCGGCTTGTAAATATCTGTAAATATGCTGTTTTTCCGGTGGCAGTAAATCGAAATCATATTCTGAGGTGGGTGCCATGGCTTCAATGATATATTCTAATGGATATTCAAAAGTTCGGTTGAGCAGGTCGAGCAGCAGAACCGAAACCTCGGTATCTGTTAAAAATTGCGGAAAGATATTATTCTGCTTCAAGTATTCGCTGACCGCATAATAGTTGGCAAAGTCACCATTGTGGACCAGGGCTTCATCCAATCCGATAAAGGGATGGGCGCCGCCGGGATGCCAGACTCTTCCTTTTGTGGGATAGCGCTGGTGTGCAATCCATCCGTGGGCTTTGAAATCTTCCATACAGTAATACTGGGTGGCCTGTTCTGCATAACCGACGATTTTCAGGATCATGATATTACGGCCGTGGGAAAGAACAAAGGCCTGTTTTTCGCCCAAAGAAGCGTAAAACTTCTGGTTTAAACGAAAAGTGTTTTGATAGATAAATTCATCTTCAGCCTTGCCGGGTTTCAGATCCTGAAGCTTATTCTCCTCAATAAAACGATCCAGCACATTTTTTTTGACCCTGACAAAATAACGCCACACATCCGGAGGCTTGACTTCTAATCCTTGTATGTCTCGGTAATCGTCAAGGGTTGGGATCCGTTCGGCTTTATGAACTTCCAGAAATGGTGCAATGGCCGATTCTTCCACGTTCTGCCGGGATGTTGGATCCAGCAGGGCAACCTGAAGCAGATAATGGGTGTCCAGAACTTCCTGGGTTACCCCCAGGTCTTGAGCGGACAGGCCCACCGCGGCGATACCGCCGCCCTTACCGTTGCCGCGATTATGCATCTGAACCGAAGGTTCATAAATATGACGGCCACGCACCGGAACCGATGAAATAAAACCGGTGACACCGCATCCGCCCTCTTCGGCGGACTTTTTAAGGGGTGTATTTCCATGAGGCAAACGGCCCCGGGATTTCAGTATATTTTTAATTGTTGAGTCAAAACCGTAAAACATTATTTCACCTTTTACTTTACCTTGAGAAGCTTGGTTCTTTGGGCAGGTCAGAGTTCTCCGGCTCTACCTTGGAGTTTTGTGTCTTAAATCACAAATCCCAAGCACCAAATTACAAATAAATCTCAAATTCCAAATTCTAAACCGGTTCAAAGCGATTGTTTGGGATTTTTAATTTCGGTCATTGTTATTTGTTTGTTTTTTGGAATTTGTTTTTTGGAATTTCAATAAGTCAATAAACTTTCAATAAAGCAAATCCCCTCTGGTGATAACCAAAGCCTGGACCTTTGAGCCAAAATTCTTTATTCCATATTTGAGGCAAGCGTAAAAATCTCAAGAAATCTTATACTTTCATTAGGTTATAGAGATTCCGAAACGCTAAATAATAAGCTCCGCCTGAGGAGCGGGTTGATATTTTGATCTTTCTTCTTCATCCAGATAATCGAGGTGTACCAGCAGGTCGGATCGGCCCATCAGTTCTTTGATGCTCTTTAAACCATATTGCCTCAAAATTTCACACCACTGCTTACGCCAGGCCATATACATATTGACGATTCGTTGAGTGGCCCAATCCTGGGCAATCATAACCCCCAGTTCGTGGTCGGTAGTGGCAATGCCGCGGGCACACCCTCGACCGCTTTCGCAGTGCCCGCAGCGAACGCATTCAAGGGCAACCAGTTCCGCAGTGCCGATCACTACGCCGTCGGCTCCCAGTGCAATGGCCTTGGCCACATCCATTGCATTGCGAATGCCGCCGCTGGCAATTAAACAAACTTTTTCTCTGACGCCTTCATCCTCCAAGAATTTATGTACCTTGGGAATGGCATACTCGATGGGCATGGCAATATTTTTTTTTGCAATATCCGGAGCGGCGCCGGTTCCGCCGTAACTTCCGTCAAGATGGACAACATGTGCCCCTGCATAATAGCTGCCGACGGCCACCATGTCCACATCCGTGGGCGTGGAGACTTTAACGGAAACCAGCACCTCTGGATTAATTTCTTTGACCCAGTCCACATGTTTTTTATGATCTTCCACCGAGTAGACGCTATGGAACGGAAACGGAGAAAACAGGGCATTCCCCACCACAGTTTCCCTCATCGCCGCGACCTCCGGAGTCACCTTATCTCCCAGAAGATGACCTCCCAGGCCGGGCTTTGCACCCTGAGCGTACTTGAATTCCACCATGGGTGCATACAATATGGTTTCTTCTCTGACGCCGAACAGACCGGTTGCGATCTGGGTTATGACATGTTCGGAATAGGGGCGTAGCTCTTGAGGATAACCTCCTTCTCCGGTGCAGGTCAGCGTGTTGAGCAGTGTCGCGGCATGCGCCCTGGCCACCATAACCGGCAATGCGGTGGAGCCGTATGACATGCCGCCGCCATAACACGGAATGGCGATTATTTTTTCAGGCCGACCATCAAACCGTTTGTTCAGATTAACAGAGGTATCCATATCCTCATCGCTTAAGTTGAGGTAATCACCGGGTTCCGGTGTTTTGAAGCGGATTTTATCAAAACCGCCGCCGGAGTTGCCCAAGCTGTATTCAAGGTCAACCACGGGCAAATTTCCGGTTTCCGCCATTTCCCAGTGGCCGATGAGCATGTCCGCGGTCCAGCGGTAATCGCCCAGAGTTTCCAGAATGGGATTGCGTCGAAGTGTCAGCGCCTGTTCCGGGCAACGATCTATGCAGAAAAAATCATTTTCTTTGCATTTAAAACCGATACATTTGTGATCCAGAGGGCGTAATGGTTTAGAATAGTTGTCATATCGAGGATGTACGCCATAAGGGCAAAGCTCTGCACACAACCCGCATGAGATACACCGGGAATTTCTCCGGATGGTGTATTTGCCGATGGCATTGCGAAATCGATCCGGTGTTCGGACAATTTTTGGGAATTGAAAATTATTTTTTTTATTGCTCATAGGTTAGTTAATTCCTGATATTTTTCTTTTACCGAATATGGGGCCGAAACTTTCCATTTCCAAATCCTCAAACCACATGGAGCGTCCGACTTCACCCCTTAGCCTTCTGGCTTCCCTCATTCCCATCGCGCCCATCACCTCGATTAACTGGTTGTGCCAGGCGCCAATGAGATTGACGATTCTTTGGCTACCCCATTCCGGATGGATGTGATGGTCTATTTTTGCCGGACAGGGCAGACCGTTTCGACAGTTGTAGCATAGCTGGCATTCCAGAGCGATTAACAGGGGGAGATCAACGATCACACCGTCGGCGCCGCAAATAATCGCTTTGGCCATATGCTCGGCCATGGCGATCCCTCCGGAAAATACCAGATTGATTTTTTGTCTGACGAAATTATCCACCAGCTTTAGGTGAATTTCCCGAATCATTTCTTTTAAAAATGCAGGATCTTCGGTATTCAGTTCTTTGCCGTGTTCATCGGCATAAAAATGAAGGGTGTCCACATGGGCATGAGAAAGTTCCAGAGCGCGGGAAGCCGCTGTTTCATCCAGAGGAATGCCGATAATAATAAAACTATCCGGTTTTATTGCACGAATTTCAGTAATGGTTTTTTCGATATCCGGGGCGTCCGCCAGTTCCACCACGCGGCTTTTGAGGATAACCTCTTTGTGTTCCATGTAATTTTCACAAGATAAACAAGGAATAAGATTATCGGCGTAAGCACTCAGAACCTTATGGTCCTGGGGCCGGATCAGCATGAAGGTTCCCAGAATCCGTGCCGCCTTGGCCGCTGATAAAAGAACTTGTTCATTTAAAATAAGCGTTGCGGGTAACTGAAACAGTAACGGGATCGGAACCTCCAAAATGGAAGGCACCTCCGAAGCCAAAGACATATCGGCATTAAATTTTAAGGGCGTGGCTCTACGGGAGATTTCGAAACAGGTATTGATATACTCGCGGCCGTGGATACCGTCTCTTGTGGGACGAACAATTTCCGACATATCGGTCCACATGGAATCGAAGCCGGCGGCGACAAAAGGACCGCGATACCCGGCTCCGGAAACCGGAACTTTACCGGTGTGGGCTTGATACCAGAGACTGTTGATGATATCAGGTCTCCAGTAATCGTCTCCCAGGGTACGGTATTCCGGATTGATCACCCGGGAAAAAATGCCTTTGGTACATTCTTGAACGCAACGAAAACAGCTCATGCAGGTATACAGGTATTCCGGTTCGCTCATTGTGCTGGCATGCGTATAATTTTCCCCGAAAATCCCATAGACACATTTTTTCTTGACGCATTCTTTGCAGCTGCCGGCACAATCTTCCCGGAACTCAACGGTGGCGTATTTACCGATGGGGTTGTACCTTGGCGCTGCTGTTTTTATGGGAATATGATACTTCTTGGGCATAAAATCTCCGTATTCAATTGTCGAGCTACAATTATTAGTTCCTAAGTTCTGAAATTTATGCTTTTTGTGGCAAAAAAATGCTTAGCCATTAAGTGTGAAATGCCTAAAGTGATCTAAAGTGCCTAAAGTTAAGGAATACTGATGATTTGTATAAAAGTTGGAGCGTAGCGACTCCTTAACTTTAGCTCACTTCAAATTTTAGCTCACTTGTAACCTTTTCCGGCTTGACCGGCTCAGGGTCTGGGCGTAAGACCGGCGGACTCGACGATTTGGCCGACAATTTCCTCCCACTCAATGGCCATAATGTGAACCCCGTGAATCCCTTCAATATCGCGGAGTTGGGCAATGGTTTCCAGGCATATGTTGATCCCTTCTTCAATAGCCTTTTCCTTGGGAACCCCCGCCATTCGTTTGATCAGAGGTTCTGGCACATCCATGCCGGCTACCTTGTTGTTCATAAACTTTGCCATTCCCGCAGATTTCAAGGGGGTTACTCCGCCAAGAATGTGAACTTTTTCGGTGAGGCCTTCTTCTCTGGCCATTTTCATCCATTCCTTGAATCGATCCATGTTGTAGATGCACTGGGTCTGGATAAAATCCGCACCGGCATCAATTTTTTTTGCCAGACGGATGACTCGATATTCAAAAGGATCGGCAAAGGGATTGGCGGCGGCGCCGATAAACATTCGGGGCGGGCCGTTTAGTTCGAATCCGCTCATGTCTTTTCCTTGATCCCGCATGGTCTGTACGGTTCGGATAAGATTCATGGAATCGATATCAAAAACGTTTAAGGCATCAGGCTGGCTGCCGAAGCTCTGATGATCTCCCGAAAGACAAAGAATATTTTTGATGCCCAAAGAGTAGGCGCCCATAATATCCGATTGCAGGGCAATCCGGTTCCGATCCCGGGTGACCATTTGCATGACAGGTTCCAGACCCATTTGTAACAGATGAGCGCACGCCGCGATGCTCGACATTCTCACAATAGCGGTTTGATTGTCGGTGACGTTCACCGCATCTACGTATCCTTTTAATAATTCGCCTTTTTTACGGACAACCTCGGGAGTTGCCCCCCTGGGAGGACCGCATTCGGCGGTAACGGCAAACTCACCTTTTGATAAAATTTCCTGCAATCTGCTCTGTGCGTTCATACTCATATTATATGATCCTCTCTCACCAGTTTTCTCGGGCCTCCTGAAAGGCTGGTGCGCCAATTTTTCGGGGGAATATATTTCCTTAAATTATCCATTTGTCCCAATGCCTTAAGCCGGTCAATAATAAGTTGCCAGGCACAATCCGTATCAGGATTGATTTCGCATTTCCCGTTTTGTGATCCGCCGCAGGGGCCGTTCAAAAGTTTTTTGGCGCAGCGGGTTACCGGGCAAATTCCTCCGAATATGTCCAATCTGCAATTTCCGCAGCCGGAACACTCCTCGGTAAAGATGCCCTGACTTTCCATGACGCCGATGAAGGTCGTATTCACACCGGGCAGCACGGGGGTTTTGGCAAACCGTCTGGCAAGCGCCTGAACGCCTGCGCCGCAGGCCAAAGATAACACCCCCTCGCTACGAGAGACCGCCGGTGCGCTTTCCCGGATAAATTCATCTTCACACTGGCGTTCGATGGTAAGTTTTTCGATTTCGATTTCCTTACCGTCTTTTTTACAGGCCAGTCTCAGAGCGGATGCAAGCACGGCGACTTCGTCCTCTCCTCCGGCAAAACAGGTTTTCACGCAGGTGCCACAGCCCAGAATTAGGATTTTCTTATAGGGTGCTATGATTTCCTTGATTTCCGATAATGGTTTTTGCTCTGCAACGATCATAGATTAACTCCATTCATGCGGCCGGGTTAGGACCTAACTCGGCCATATTTTTCACTGCATCATCTATTATTTGAGTTGCTTCGGCAGTATCTCCGGCAGCAATATTGCTTAACGATAGCCTCCGGCCGTCTATACCGATGTCATCCAACAAATTTTGGACCCACGCAACCCGTTTTTTTGCCCTTATGTTGCCCTCAACGTAACGGCACTGCCCTTCGGGACAGACCAGCACGACCACCGCATCTGCTCCGGCTTCAAATGCCCGAAGCAAAAAAACATCCTTAACCATACTGGAGCAGGGAAGCTTTATAAATTTAATTTCAAACTCGCTCCCGTCTACCGAGGACCAACTGGTTTGAGAAAACGCATTAATGCAGTGAAACACGGTTATTTTAGGTATAAATTTTTTATCCATAGCTGATGTCAACATTCTTAAGTTTTCTGTAGTATAATGACCCGAAAAAAAACGTCTGAATCTAGTTATACCAGATAAAGACGTCTTTGTCTGGTGATGGATTACTTTATACAACTTTGTATAAAGTTTTCACAGAAAATATATTCTATTATTTATTTGTCAAAATATAATTAAACGGATTTAATATCCGCATTATCTCAGTTTAAACGCAATATAAGTGCCAAGAGGGCCAATGATTATAACTATCTAAAATGTCAATACAATATGCTTATTTGAAGAGGCGCGTCCAGATGGCAGGCTACATTTATGTTATAAATTGATCGAAGAAATAACAAAAATGTTCTAAACTAAAGCTGATGATAAAAAAACCGGCACCCAACTTCCGAAGTTATTCCTCGGAAGTTGAAATCCCTCCCCTCATCCGCTTTATTTTACTTCGATGCCGTTTTGCCGACAGCATGCGTTTTTTTGCAGCCCGGCTCGGTTTGGTTTTAATGCGAACTTTGGGTTTTTCAGATGCTTTCCGGATTAATTTTTTCAACCGATCAATCGCGTCTTGTCGGTTACGTTCCTGTTTTCGAAACCGGCTGGCCTGGATAATGAGAATTCCGTGTTCTGTGATTTTCCTGCCTGCCAGGCGAACCAAACGGGATCGAACCTCATGGGAAAGAGATGGAGAGTTTTTCACATCAAAGCGAAGCTGAACCGCTGTGGCTACTTTATTCACATTCTGTCCACCGGGACCTGATGATCGTGTAAAGTCCAGTTTGATCTCATTTTCACTAATTGCAATTGTGGGGGTAATGGTGATCATATTCTAACGTTACATCGTATTGGTTTTTTCTTCAAGGTCAACTGCACGGATCTGCAGGGTAAACACATTTGAATCCCAATACAGGGAGAACGCTCCGCCATGGCGTATATCTCTTTCCAACCGACTGAAACTTATGCTTAAGCACTCGTAAGCCCGAGCCGTGCCAAAGTTATTAAGAACAATTCGTTGCTAAATTATCTTATTGATTTCTTTTAACGCATAAAAGATTTAGGTGGAAATGGGAGATTTTTTTTTGTATGTTATTTACCGGCCTTTTTGCACTTGACCGACAAATCAATACAGACCATTCACGCCGTTTTGGATAATATGATCGCACATCGTCCGGCAAATCCCCAACACCGCCCCGGGGCTATTTTCTTAGGGCTTTCTTCCTTTGAAATGCTGGCCATGTTTCGGCGCGGACTATTTTACACCTACCTGTCCATATATCTTCGCCATTTTTTGGGCATGAGCGTTACGGAGACCACTCTTTTTGCCACCTTTCCCATGGTCGCCAACGTGCTCTGCCAGACATTTGTGTGGGGAACGATTTCCGACCGCTATCAGGTTCGGCGGACCTTGATTATTTGCGGAGAAGCCCTGGCCGGCGTGGGTACGGTGATGGTCTGGTATGCCCATATCTTGCCTGTGCAGCGTATCCACGCCGGCTGGGTGATCATCACCGGTCTGACCGTGGTCGAGCTGTTCTGGTCCATGTCCAATGTGGGTTGGAGTGCTCTGATTTCAGACATTTACAGTGCCCGGGAACGTAATACGGTCCAGGGCCGTCTGGCCAGCGTGGGCGGGGTGGGCCGCATGGCAGGGGTATGGATCGGGGGGATTTTGTATGACGGAATGGGTCATTACTATGCGGGCTGGGGGTTTCAGCACGGCGCCCTGTTTTTTATAGCGGCCGGCGTAATGTTCATTTCAATCGTTCCCATGCTACGGGTGCCGGAAGGCGGCATCATGGCTGCCGACCCCGGGACAAAAGCTCCGGAAGATCCTGTGGAAAGCGGCTCGGAACGTGTTTTTGTTATTTTTCTTGTGGCAATGGTTCTGATCAATTTTGGCCGAAACTCCATTGCCGTGATTATTCCTCAGTACCTGGTGCTGGAATCCGGCTTTGCCGTTTCCAGCAAAATGCTGGGCTACATCGTCAACACCCAGTCAGCCGCTATGATACTCACGGGGCTGGTGTCCGGATGGTTGGGCCGTCGTCTGGGAGACGGACCGGTCCTTATTGTGGGCAGTGTTTTGGCCATGGCGGCCATTGGCTTTTTCGCGCTTACAGACAGCCTGGCGCTGGTCTTCGGGATTAATTTTTTGCGAGGGGTTTCCGAAGTAATCATTCTGGCCACGTCTTACGCATTTTCATCGGTGCTTATTCCGCCAGCCAAGCGCGCGCGGTATTTCGGCCTGTTCAACGCAACTTTCTTTTTAAGCTGGGGAGTGGCCGGAACCCTGATTGCCGGCCCCGTGACCGACATGATGATCGGTCGAGGCGCTCCTGAGGTGTTGGCCTACCGATGGGCGTTTGTCTCAGCATCGGTTTTGACCTTGCTTGGGGTGATCATTCTGGGAAGGCTGCTGTGGACCCTGCGCGCCAGAGGACATGCCCGGGCATGATTGTGAGACATTTTTCAAAGGTCTCATTGAACGATACGTATGTTGAGTATGTACAAGGCTGGCGTCAAAGGACCCGTCATATACCGATCTTTGGCGCGCGGTTACCTGTTGTCATGCGAATGGTTTTGAAAAAATTTGCTTTGGCAACCACCCCCGGGGTTTTACCCCTCTCCCATCACTCCTATTTTCTATCTCCTTTGTCTATAACGTCCCGGCTCCAGGAGATTGCCGCTGAGACCCTGGGGAATCCAAGAATCGAAATAAGGAGTATAAGGGTATGATAAATCTCTTCTTTTGTGACACCCGCCTGAAGCGCTCTACGAGTATGAGAATGAACCGAACCTTCTGATTGAACTGCTGCAGCGGCTGCAAGTTGTATCAGGTCAATTGTCTTCTCATCAATAGGACCCGCGCGCCGGATGGTTGAACCGAGGTTCTCCAGAGCGGACATAGCCTCCGGGAAAAGCTCGTTCAGTTTGTGATAATGCCTGCTGGGTATTTTTTGTTCTGACATTGGAACCCTCCTTTTGTTAAGGTTTATCGATAATTTTTTGATGCCGCCGACTCCCAACCCAATCTCTTTTCAAGAACAGTTCCTTATGGGTTAAGAGATTTTTGAAACACATCATACTCACGGATCGCTTGCTTTTGGGCGGAATCGCGAATTTTGTTCATTTCATCATAATGCGTTGCCATCATATGGACCAGGTTGTTATCCAATTCGCCATTATCCGCCATGGAATGTAAGACCTCAAGGGCGGCCTTTTTTTCCATCCCTTGCCGGTAGGGTCGATGTTCCGTTAATGCCGTAAACACATCGGCAACCGCTATAATTCTTGAGCCAAGGGGCAGTTCGTCCTCTTTATAACCGAAAGGATACCCGGTACCATTAAGTCGTTCTTGATGCAATGCGCCCCAGGAGTTTATGGTCCCTAAGGCTTCAAACGGTTCAAGGGTCTGGTAGGTATGGTAAACGTGGGATCGCATGATAAACCATTCATCTTCGGTAAGCTTGTCCCGTTTCTCAAGAATTTCCGAAGGGATGGCGAGTTTGCCGAGATCATGAAGATTAGCCGCGATTTGGATCATCCTGCGTTCATGGCTTGAAAATCCTGCCAATTTTGAAAGAAAAACTGATGTGGCCGCCACTCCGCTGGAATGTGTTGCCGTGAACTCGCTTTTAAAATCAATGAGCTGGCATATTAGCCGTGAAAAATCAACCAGTTCGTTCATTGTAACTTCCCTGGCGTGACCCCCCACACTTCTTCGTAAAATTGCCTCCAAAGAGTCCGATATTGTTTCCAGCCATATATACTCTCGTTTGGCCAATCTCAACAGGGCATCTACATGTTCCGGCACGAAAGCCTCACCTTTTAACGAAGAAATTGCGTCACAAATTCCTCGAACTTGGCTCAGGATGGGTTTGTCTTTGGATATTTTAACCGCGGTTCGATCCGCAAGATGCAGGAGATGACTGCCCAAAGGAACCGGTTCACCATGGTAAAAGGAACCCTGTCCGTTTTGCCAGGGTACATGATGAAATTGTATGAGTTCGGCAATGGAAGCAAACGGTTTGAACTTTTTAAGAATCAGACTGCCGGCCATAGAATGCTGGCCGGGTTTTGTATCTTCAAATTCAAGCAGGTCTATTCTTTCCTGCAAGGAGAACGCTCCGATATCGTGCAAGGCACCGGCGGTAAAGAGCTCATACCTTTTGTCCACCGGCAAATCGAGTTCTTCACTCAATCGATATGCCAGATAAGCGACCTGCATATGGTGATTTCCAACAGCCGGACTCATCATATCCACGACTCTGGCAATGGCTGCTACCAGATCGAAGACATTGACCCGTAGTTTGTCCGCAGACATAGGTGTTTTCTCCGGTTATAATGACCCATGGGTGCCAAACCTTGTAAGTTCTGAAGAACTTACATATGATCTTCCAATGACATTGAAAATACAATAAATATTTATTTGAATCAATAATTCAATGAACTTCCAACAAAGCAAATCCCCTCTGGTAATAACCAAAACCTGGTCCTTGGGCCCCGGATTCTTTATTGATTGGGAGATATATTACGGCCCACATTTACGTTCATACTGTCATAGGAACGGAAAATCAACTTTTCACGCTCCAGTCGTTTTTCAGCAACCGGCTGCAATTCAAGTGATTTTGACGTTTCTTGCAACGCCTTTTTCGACGGAATCGCATCGAGGCCTTCTCCGATTTTTTCACCGGATACGGTATCGAGCACCATCGCGGTTTTGCCGTCCGACACCACGGAAACGGGAATTTGGTATTCATCCAAGAGCCTGGCGGCAGAAACAATCTCCCTTTCCCTCGATCCCAGGGAACCCGGTGCACATTTAATTACCATATACCGTTTGCCGTGAACAGAGACAACCAGGTCTACCGATGAGCGATAGGGTTCATCACCGATGGTCACCTCAAGGGGGGCATCCACTTCAATATCTTCCTTTGCATACCCCTTTTCTGTTACCAGAATCCTCTCAATGGTCTGGCGGTTGGCTTCTGCACCGACATCGGGAATCTTTTCTCCGGTGACAAAATCGGTGATCAATCTGAAAGTTTTTGGGATATGGACATCCGAAGCTGCTTTTCTTTCCACCGGAACAATGGGTTTCAGTTTCCGGCGTGCAACACAGTCAATGCATTTATTATCTTTCATAATATTCTCTCTTTATAAACATATATTAAATATGACGGCTTCGTAAAAAGTCCAATTTCTGCGTTACGCTTCATTTTCGTGTTCACTGCGGCGTACATAAGTACACCTCATTCCACGAAATTCGCGACGCCTTTTTATCCCGCCTATGTTTGGCGGGGGAACTTGAACTTTTTACTTTGCCGTCTCAATTTTGACTTTTTACGAATTCATCAAATATGTTATCAGAAAAATCTTAACAAATCAAACCACAACACTAATTTCACAGGACAAACCCATTTGATTTCTGTGCAGCGTAGCGATGGCGTGTTTCTCTTGTAAACCGACGGACTGTTTGAAGGACTTTAGCACGCGTTCGCCCGAGCCGAATGAAATTATGACTTAAAAATTCAATGGGATAATTTAGCGACGAATTTTTCTTAATAGCTCCGGCGCGGCTGGGGCTTACGGGTGCTTAAGCACAAGTTTCAGTCGGTTGGAAAGAGATATACGCCGTCGCGGAGCGTTCCCCCTGTATTGGGATTCAAATGCGTCAGCCCTGAACTCAAAACCGGAAGCTTGACTTTTACTTATGATAATGCTTTAAAAAATTAGGGTCATTGACGCCCACATTTTATTATACCACAGGGGCGGAATCACAATTCTCAATGTTTAATAGACCGAACTAGTGTCCATCCAGAAATGGTAGATTTTGGTTTCCGGCAAGGCCCGAGCGAGTTTTCAACCTCCCCGAAAACATCACGGGATCTCCGACAGGCATAGCGCGCTATTTCGAGGATTGAAAACGAGCGAGAACGCCGCCGGGGACCGAAAGATGCCGTTTATGGATGGACACTAACTAGTGCCCGAACGAAAACTAGGATTTTTCGTTAAGATCAAAGAAGGCGAAAATTTTAACCACAGGAATACTGGTAGTATTTCGAGGATTAAAATTTGAGCCTGACACAGATATTGGCGAAAAAGACAGTTTTCGTTCAGGCACTAACTATAAAAAGGGGGAAGAACTTATGGACGAAAAAGAACGCCTCAATGCATTGGATGTGGCCCTGAATAATGAGATGAAGGAACGCGAGTTTTACCTCAAAAATGCCGAAAGGACCAAAAATCCTGTTGGCAAGGCCATGTTCCAGCAGATCGCAGACGAAGAGCTTGAACATTACCAACGGCTTAAGGAGCTTCATGAAAAGTGGAAAGCAGGGGACAAATGGCCTGAAACCGTTCCCTTGAAAGTGAAACAGACGGTTATCAAGGATGTGCTGAAAGAAGTGCTGCAGAAGGTGGATCAAAATGCAGAAAGCGATGACGATGACCTGCAAGCTGTCCGCACAGCTATTGATTTCGAAGCCAAAGGAGCTTCATACTATGCTAAACTCAGAGATGAGGTGACCGACCCCAGAGAGAAGGCCTTTTTTGATCTCCTTGCCAGTATTGAAAATGAACACTATGTTTCTCTGAAAGATACCGAAGAATACCTGTCTGATCCCGCCTCATGGTACACTAAATCAGAGCATCACGGTCTTGATGGGGGATAGGCGGTATTTAAAAATGTTTTTTCGTGAGCTCTTAGTCCGGTAGAAGATCATAAAAATAGAGCATGGTATCCGACCGTGTCAAGATTCCGATAATATGACCATTCTCCACAACGGGGAGCCTGCCGATATCGTGTTTGATCATAAGGCGGGCGGCTTGGGTCGGACTCTTGCCGGGTGCAATTGTCTTTACCCTGGTGTTCATAAACGCTTTTACCGGAGCCTTTAGCTGGGATTCTTTCTTGATTTTCTTAAAATCCCTTCTTGAAATCATACCCACAAGTTTATCATTCTCTACGACCGGAAGACCGGTACACCCTTTTTCTTTTAAAATCGAAGCCACCGTTTTCATGGGCGTATCCGGCGGCACGGTAAAAACAGGGAAAGACATGAGATCACTAATCTGTACGGACACCTGACCATTTCCCTGAATTATTGACTTAATTGTATCTTCTACAGTATCCGGGTTCACTGACTTAAGTATAGCAGATCCGGCAGCCGGATGTCCACCGCCGCCCATGCCCCGCATGATTCCGCCCATATCCAGCCCATCAACATTACTTCGACCGATGACCATACACTTATTTCGTTCCTTATCCACAAATATACCAATGGCAGCATCTATATTCAGAATTTCTCTGTACATATGAACCACAACAGCAAGACTGTCCACATAGTCTTTTAAATCCAGTTTGTTAAAACTGATACCGTATCCTTTTATCTGGTCTCTCTTTGCCGATTGCAGCATCCTAAACAGAACGTCTTTTTGTTTTTCGCCATAGGCCGGACGCAAAAACGATCGAACGATGTTTAGGTCGGCCTTACGTTCAAGAAGGTAACCCGCAGCATAAGCATCTTCGGCGGTTGTTGAAGGAAACATAAGGCTGCCGGTATCTTCATACAAGCCTGCCAGAAAAAGAGTGGCCTGTATGGGGGTTATCACTTTCTTTTCCAGCTTTAACTGTCGAATCATGAGGGTAATGTTTGCACCCATGGGTTCCTGGCATTTCCATATGGGGTTTATGTCGCCAACGTTGGAATGATGATCCCACAGGATAATCTCTAAATTTTTCTTATTCTTCAGTCTGCGGAGCCTTCCAAGCCGAGTCCAGCTGTTTATGTCCACAACAATTAGACGGTTAACCTGGTCAAGAAGAATATCGTCAAAGGAGGATATGTTAAAGATATCCTTGTGAATGGACAAAAAAGCTTTAACATTTGGATTTACATTGTTCGGAAGGACAGGGATTGCTTCCGGATACAAAATTGTTGCGGCTATGGTCGAAGCCAGCGCGTCAAAATCCGTATTCTTATGTGTCGTAACAATTTGCATATAACGCTCCTGAATTTTCAAAGTTAGCCTTTTCCCCACGCATCCAGGCATATGGGTCATGCCAAAGCCGTAATGCGTTACGATCCGTTTAAATCCCTGGTAGTTATTGTCGGGTATTAATGCAAAAACTTTAGAAAATTTGCCAAAAAGGCGGTTGTTAAAATCGATTTAAAATTATTCGTCCAAACCAAAAAGCAGGAACAATTCAAAAACCTTCCAAGCTTTCCTTTTAACTTACTATATTTTAATCGATTTTTCAATGTATAATCTGGATAGAAAGATGCCTCGTGACTACGTCTTCGCTCTGAAATCGCTTGGCCGGATGCACTCCGGCCACAAGCGCAAACAATGGTATCCATCTGAGCATTCCTGTTGATGAAGGTACAACGTCGAGTATTTTCAGGCATAAAAGTCGAAGGTAACATGTTGTATAATTGCCGAAAAATATGCTAAAAAGGATTTTGGTGTCCCTCAACAAGGGGGTGAGTTTGAATTTTTGCGGCAGTATCCGGTGAGTTGGAGGAATTATGGCGTCTGTTTATAAGATTCTTGTGTTAAACATGGGTTCCACCACCACCAAGATGGCCTTTTTTGAAAATCATCACCTCAAGGTCCGGGAAAACATTGACCATGACCCGCAGCAGGTTGGATCGCTCATGCACTATATGGAACAGTTTCACCTGCGCAGGCAAGGAGTTGTTAACTTCTTGGAAACACACCGGATAGCGCCTGGCGATTTGCACATGATTGTCAGTCGAGGGGGCCTTACCGCCCCCATTGCTTCGGGTGTGTATCTGGTTGATGAACGGATGTGTGATGACCTGCGCTCGGGCAAATACGGTCAGCATCCCACCAACCTGGGACCCCTCATCGCTCATGATCTGGCTAAGCAGACGGGTATCCGGGCAGTGATTGTTGACAGCCCCAGTACGGATGAATATGAACCCCTTGCCAGGGTCTCGGGTATTCCGGAAATTAAAAGAAAGAGTGCGTTTCACGCGCTGAATCAAAAGGCCGCGGCCAGAAGGGTCGCTGATGAGATGGGTATTTCCTATGAAGCGTGCAACATGATTGTTGCTCATTTGGGCGGCGGTATCACCATTGGTGCGCACCGGAAGGGCAGGGTAATTGACAGCACCATCGGCTTGGGGGAAGGGCCCATGACACCGGAACGGGCCGGCACCCTGCCCACAGTGGATCTGCTTCGCTTTCTCGAATCCGGCCGATTCAGCGTGTCGGATTTGCGCCGGCGTCTCACTTCGAGAGGGGGAGTAATTGCCTATCTGGGGACAAATGATGTAAGCCGGGTGGAAGCCAAAATCCAGGAGGGCGATGAAAAAGCAGTGTTGATTCTGAAGGCAATGGCGTACCAGATTGCCAAGGATATCGGTGCAATGAGCACCGTTCTCCATGGACAGGTAGATGCGATTGTGTTGACCGGGGGCCTGGCCAATTCCTCAAGGCTGGTTGCATGGATTTCCAAACGAATTCGGTTCATTGCACCTGTAAAGGTCTATCCCGGAGAGAACGAGATGCATGCTCTGGCTCAGGGCGCACTCAGGGTGCTCTCAGAAACAGAATCCGTCAAGCAGTATTCCCGGCTTGAAAAAATGTGACGCGATCTGTGTAAACAAAACCATATACACTTTTTCACACTCTAAAGCGCATCCAGACTTGATATGATCTTTTGTTTCATTATAGAACGTGTTGACAGGATTGAGCCTGGATTTTCCACCTAAACCCAAAATATTCACATAACATATGTCATCCATGTATAAAAAAGTGGGTTTGGCCTCGCTGATTATGATGGCTTCGGTTTTTTTAAGCCGTCTTACCGGTCTTATCCGGGAGCAGGTCATTGCCTATATCGGCGGAATCAGCGGGGGGGTCGATGCCTATCAGGTGGCCTTTATTATCCCCGAAATTCTAAATCACATCGTTGCCAGCGGGTTCCTTTCGGTTACGTTTATCCCGATTTTTTCTCACTATCTGGTACGGAATAAGGAAGAGGAAGGCTGGCGGGTCTTTTCACTCATTTTCACCGGCTTCGGCAGCGTACTTTTGCTATTGATTACCATTGCCTGCGTTTTTGCCCGGGGGTTGGTCGAGGCTCTGGCTCCGGGGCTTGATGATCCCGTATTAATCGAACGCGCCGTCAGGATGACACGGATTATCATCCCGGCCCAGTTTTTCTTTTTTTCCGGCGGGATGTTGATGGCCGTTCAGTTTGCCAAGGAGAAATTTTTCATCCCGGCCCTGTCTCCTCTTTTATATAATCTGGGAATTATTTGCGGAGGGCTATTGCTGGGTACGCGAATGGGCATGGAAGGGTTTTCCTGGGGAGTTCTGGGCGGCGCCTTTATCGGAAATTTCATGGTTCAGCTCTGGGGTGCAAAAAAAGTCGGGATGCGGTTCACAATGGCTTTGGATTTCAGACACCCGGATCTATGGCTCTATGTTCGGGTCACGCTTCCCTTGATGATCGGCTTGACCATGAGTTTTTCAACGGAATTTTTATTCCGGTTTTTCGGTTCGTACTTGCCGCGAGGCAGCATTGCCGGTCTTAATTACGGTTTGAGGACCATGTTTATCCTCGTGGGCTTTTTTGGCCAGGCCGTGGGCATGGCGTCGTTTCCGTTTATGGCGCGTCTGGCGTCAGAGCATAAAATCGGTGAAATGAACCGGCTGCTGAACGATACCCTGCGATATCTGGCGCTGGTGGTTCCGTTTTCCGTTCTGATTATCGCGCTCAGACAGGAAATCGTTGTGATCTTGTTTCAGCGGGGCCGGTTTGATGCCACCGCAACGGCCTTAACGTCCCAGGTGCTGGTGTTTTTGATGATCGGAGCGTTTGCCTTTGCCGCCCAGACCATTGTGGTTCGGGGATATTACGCCGTGCAGAACACACTTTTTCCCGCAGTGTACGGAACTGTGGCCGTGGTCCTGAGCATTCCCGTTTACGCGGTCGGAATGCTGAAGATGGGCGCCACAGGGGTGGCCCTGGCCATATCCCTTTCAGCCATTTTTCAAGTGGCCTTTTTATACGTTTTTTGGAACAAAAAGAGTGAAAACACGGATTGTTACCGGGTGTATCGGTTTTATCTGTGGACGATCCTGTTGAGCATCCCACTGGGCCTGTTTCTGGAATTTTTCAAGACAACCCTCCTATGGGGCTTTGATTCCACCACATTTGCGGGAAGCCTCGCGGTTTCAATTTTAACCGCTCTGGTGTTTGTGGTCATGGTGTTATCGGCCGGATACGTGCTGGGCATAACGGAGATCAAAGCGTTAGTAAGTCGCATCTTAGAAAAGATTAAAATCTAAATTCTGCAATTATGGCATTTGCCGGAGATGCTCCGATAACGCATCAGATTCGGTGAATTCGGAAATGTTTTTGCAACAGCCAATTCTTAAGTTTGTCAGAATTCTTACGATTTATAGCGCGCAGGTGTCAGCGTTTTTGTTTTTGAAACGCCCGGCGTTCAGCGCTGAGCTCGGCCAGCAGTTGCTTCAAGGTCCATGTTTCCGAGGTGGGGGTCAGGGTGGCCCACAAGGCTTGATGCATGCCGGATTTGCGGCAAACAGCCATGAGCCGGTGCAGCTCTTTTTCTGTGATACCAGCGACGATAACCGCCCGCGGCAAGTCTGATGATGCCCCCCTGCCGGTTCCATCGGACAGTTCCATCAGATCGAAAAGACGGGTGTCGCCCTGCTCCGAGGTTGCCAAGACCGTGGGCGTCGTTTCCAGACCGACCATTTTTAAAACCGTCATAAATTTGGACTGGGCTTTGGCGGAAAATCCGCACAACAGGAGTTTACGAGAACCGTAAAGCGATTTGCCGGATGGGGAAATCTTTTCAAATTTGGCGTGTGTCATTGATTCACCGCTGATTTCGTAAAAATGACCGGGCCGGGACGTGAGATTGTCCGGTCCTGAGCGTGAAATCCATTTCCATGCTTAATATCAATTTACGGCCCGTTTGGCAATGTTTAAAAAGCCCCCCGGTGAAGGGTTCCCTTTGCATAATTCAGCAAGCCCTCTGATCATGGCCCGGATCCTAAAAACAAATATTGTTCATCATATATTGGCAAAGCTTGTAATAATAATTTCCATGCTTATTTTTATTGTTTAGCTTTTGTCTCCATTGAAATGACCAGACACGAGACCTTTGCAAAACGTTCAATTTTGTTCAAGTACAAGGAAGGCGAAAATTTTAACCACAGGAATACATGGAGTATTTTGAGGATTAAAATTTGAGCCTGACGCTGGAATTGGGCAAAAGGGGGCGTTTTGCAAAGGTCTCGACACGTAGGCAGCAGAGTAAAGCGGGGGAGTACCCCCCGTGAACCCGTACATAAAAAGAGAATTTAAAAAAAACGAGAGAAGATTCCATCCATCATGAGCAATAACAAAATAGAAATCGACAAACGCCGGACCTTTGGCATCATCAGCCATCCGGACGCCGGCAAGACCACATTGACCGAAAAGCTCCTTCTTTATGGCGGCGCCATTCAGCAGGCCGGCTCCGTAAAGGCCCGCAAGGCACAAAGATATGCAACCAGCGACTGGATGGCCATCGAAAAGGAACGGGGCATATCCGTCACCACCTCGGTGATGAAATTCAATTACCGAAATTTTGAGATAAATCTTCTGGACACGCCCGGACATCAGGACTTCTCCGAGGATACCTACAGGGTTCTGACCGCCGTTGACAGTGCCCTTATGGTCATTGACAGCGCCAAGGGGGTTGAGCCCCAGACCGAAAAGCTCATGGAAGTCTGCCGCATGCGCAACACGCCCATCATTACCTTTATTAACAAACTGGACCGGGAGGGCATGACACCCATTGATATTCTTGATGATATTGAGAATAAGCTCCAGATCGAATGCACCCCCCTTTCCTGGCCCATCGGCATGGGGAAAAGATTCAAGGGGGTTTACAACCTCTATAAAAAAGAGCTTTACCTTTTTACGCCCGGCCGGGAATCGAGCCGCAGGCAAGGCCGGGTGATAACCGATCTTTCTGCCGCCCTACTCGATGAGATGTTGGGAAGCCAGGCCCGTGACTTGAGAGAGGATATTGAATTCATCGAGGGGGTTGCAGCGCCTTTTGAACTTGACCATTACTTAAAAGGCAACCAGACGCCGGTTTTTTTCGGGAGTGCCATCAACAATTTCGGTGTAAAAGAGATGCTGGACGCCTTTGTGGAGATGGCGCCGTCTCCGAGTCCCCGGGCGGCGGTGACACGAAACGTTTCTCCCTATGAGGAACCTTTCTCGGGTTTTGCGTTCAAAATTCAGGCCAATATGAATCCGGCACACCGGGACAGAATCGCGTTTATCCGGATCTGCTCGGGTAAATTTACCAGAGGAATGAAGGCCGTTCACCACAGAATCGGAAAAGATGTTACATTTTCAAATGCCACCATTTTCATGGCCAATGAGCGTGAAAACGTGTCGGAAGCCTATCCCGGCGATATTATCGGCATTCATAACCATGGGACCATAAAAATCGGTGACACATTTACGGAAAAGGAGCCCTTAACATTCTGCGGAATTCCCAGTTTCGCCCCTGAAATTTTCAAAAAAGCCATTCTCAAGAACCCCATGAAGGCAAAACATCTTCAAAAAGGACTGGTCCAGCTCGCAGAAGAGGGGGTGGTTCAGGTTTTCAGACCGGTTGCCGGAAACGGCTACATATTAGGGGCTGTAGGGAATCTTCAGTTTGACATCACAATGGAACGCTTACGGTCCGAATATGGCGTTGATGCGGTTTACGAACCGGTTGATTATCATGTCGCGCGGTGGATCGAATGCGACGATCCTAAAAAGATGGCGGATTTTGAGAAAAAAAACAGGTCCAACATGGTAAGGGATGCCGAAGGATCCAGTGCCTATCTCACCACCAGTGAATTCCAGCTCGACTATTGCATGAAAGAATGGCCGACAATCGCGTTCCACAAAACAAGGGAAATCAATAACTCCCGGACCCCCCACCCACAAGCTGCTTAGAAGCCGTTTCAAAACCTTTACAGGTTACATTTTCATCTTATTGCGTTATTGATCCGATTTATGTATATTCTTGCTATATTTAGATTTGTTAAAAGCAGAGTCTGATCAGTTTATAATGTTAACATGATCCCAATCGAAATTTTTATTTTTGCCCTTAAAAACCTGGTCCTTTGGGCCTCCGGCTCGTAGAGCCTACGCCTCGGAGAGCCAGGTCAGAGATAGATGGCTCTGCCTTGGGGTTTTGTGTCTAAAATCACAAATTCCAAGCACCCCGCCAAAAGAACGGCGGGCAGGCAAATTACAAATAAACCCGCCTCAGGCGGGTAAATCTCAAATTACAAATCACAAATTCAAAACCAGTTCAACGCGCAGCGCAGGTGCTTGCGCCGCGTGTTGTTATTTGCCTGCCCTGTTAAATAAATCGTAGATTTAATGCAAAGCATTATTTAACAGGGTGAATGTTTTGGGATTTGTTATTTGGAATTTCAATAAGTCAATGAACTTTTAATAAAGCAAATCCCCTCTGGGGATAACCAAAGCCTGGTCCTTTGGGCCAGGATTCTTTACTGGCGATGGCTATGTCACCTGAGGATCTAACCGACCTTAAATACGCGAAATCTCTTCTTGAGAACCCCGGTTTTGCCGCAAGGATCATAAACCTTATCGGAAAGCCGATTGAGAAAGGATTTGAGCTTCTTCCTGAAAAATGGTCAACCGTAGTGAACAAAGCAGCCAGAGTGTCTCTTAAAAAGGCCCTGACAGTTGTTGTCACTACGCTTGGTACTTCGGAGGGTCGGTCATCAGATATAATGCACAAAATTCTTGTATCCCTCAGTGGGGCAGGGGGAGGCGCATTTGGCTTGCCTGCACTCGCTTTAGAACTGCCCATCTCTACAACAATAATGCTGCGATCCATAGCTGATATCGCTAGAAGTGAGGGTGAAGACCTAAATGATCCCCATGTAAAGATCGAGTGCATCCAGGTTTTTGCACTTGGCGGCTCGTCCAAAAATGACGATGCATCAGAGACGGGCTACTTTGCTGTCCGTACTGCTTTGGCGCGCACCGTGTCAGATGCTGCACAACATATTGCATCCAAAGGTCTAACCCGAGAAAGCGCACCGGTCCTGTTACGTTTAATTAGCCGGGTTTCTTCTCGCTTTGGGGTGGTTGTATCCGAGAAAGTCGCTGCTCAGGCCATCCCTCTGATTGGCGCTGCAGGTGGCGCATTGATAAACTCTTTGTTTATCAACCATTTCCAGGATGTAGCACGAGGACATTTTATTATTCGAAGACTTGAGAAGCGTTACGGTGAAAATGAAGTAAGAAAACAATATCGCAGGGTCTGACCAGAAAGGCAAGGAGATGACCCTCAATTTTGAGCCCTTAACCTTAAATTTTTGCAGGTATCCCAAGGTAAAAACCATGAATATCGTATATCTCTCACCTCACTTCCCGTCCCATTACCACCGTTTCTGCCGGCAGCTGAAACAGGCCGGGGCCAACGTGCTGGGAATCGGAGATGCGCAGTACGATCACTTGGCCGTTGAAGTGCGTGATTCTCTTACAGAGTACTTTCAAATAGATAATATGCACAACTACGATGCGTTGCTGCGGGCCTGCGGATTTTTCACCCACAAGTACGGTAAGATCGATCGGTTTGAGTCGCTGAATGAGTACTGGTTGAGCACCGAAGCCCGGATACGGGACGATTTTAATATCTTTGGTGTTCGAGGCCGCGACATTGATCACATCCGCCGCAAATCCCGGATGAAGAACAAATTCCGGGAGGCCGGCGTGCCGGTGCCCAAGGGACGGGTGGTGCAGACCATGGAGGACGCCCGAGGGTTGATTCGCGAGACGGGCTATCCGGTAGTGGCCAAACCCGATGCAGGTGTGGGCGCCCTGGATACCTATCGCCTGGACGGTGATGAAGATCTGGTCAAGTTCTTTGCCGGCAAGACGGAAGTGGATTACATACTTGAAGAATTCATTTCCGGCACCATTTATTCTTTTGACGGACTGGCCGATCGCAACGGCAACCTGGTATTCTACACCGCGCATACCTTCAGTCAGGGAATCATGGAAACGGTCAACGAGGCGCGCCACATCTATTACTACTCTTTGCGGGAGATTCCCCCAACCCTGGAAGCGCTCGGGCGTCGGTGCATAAAGGCGTTCGAGGTGAGCGAGCGTTTTTTTCATATGGAATTTTTTCAAACCGCCCCCGACGCATATACAGGGCTGGAAGTGAACATGCGCCCGCCGGGGGGCTTTACTACCGACATGTTCAATTATGCCTGTGACATCGATATTTATCGGGTATGGGCCGAACTGCTGGTGCACCGGCGAACGGAACTTCCCTATACACGCAAGTATCACTGCTGCTACGCGAGTCGTAAAAACAACCGGCCTTATCGTCACGGACATGAAGACATCATGACCCGTTACGGTGACGTTATGGTCCAGGCGGCGAGCGTTCCCGGCGTGTTCAGCAGTGCCTTGGGTGATATGGGCTATATCTTCAGATCAGCAAAATTGGACGATATTTTTGAGATCATTAATTACATCCATGCAACTGAAACCTAAAATATGCACATTGAAGAACACAACTGGTTCAGCCCGAATCTGAATCGGGATATGGCGCTGAAAATTTACGGACACTGGGGAAAACCGTTTATGGTTTTCCCCTGCTCTCGCGGCCGCTATTTTGATTATGAAGGCATGGGGATGATCAACGCCATTGAAGAGTTCATCAATCAAGGCAAGATCAAAATGTTTTGCATAGACAGCATCGACGCAGAGTCCTGGTATAATTTCGTCCTTCCGCCGGCGGATCGAAATGCGCGGCACCAAGCCTATGACCGTTATGTGGTCCAAGAGGTGATCCCGTTTATCCGCGATCACTGCCGCTCGCCGAATGAACGGGTGATGGCCAACGGTTGCAGCATGGGAGCCTATCACTCCGTGAATTTTTTCCTCAAGCATCCGGATGTTTTCGAAGGAACCATCGCCTTAAGCGGCCTCTATCGCCTGGATCGGACCGAGTTCGGACTCTCGGCCGCCGACATACCTGACGTCTACTTCAATTCTCCCGTGAACTATCTTTCGGGAATCAACGATCCCTGGTATCTGGATCGCTACCGGCATAGTAACATCATTGTCTGCGTGGGCCAAGGCGCCTGGGAAGAGGAAGCGGTTGCCGACACACGCTCCCTGGATGCCCTTTTTAGAGAAAAATCCATTCCGGCCCGGGTTGATTTCTGGGGCTACGACGTGAATCACGACTGGCCCTGGTGGTACAAACAGATGAATTATTATTTACAGCGCCTTTATGGATAAAACCGCGCTGTCCAGCGCTACGCTTATATCCATTTTTTCAGGGCCATACAGGATAGTACTACGGCTTCCAATTATTACACCGAGTTTGTGGAAAAGGTTCCCAAATAACCAGAGAGCCGCCCACCGCTTTCGACAACAAGCGATATCGATTTTGCCGGCGATTGTTGAAGGGGTGGTGCGACAATTTTCCAGGTGTATGGATTTTTATCCGGACAATTTTCCAGTATCATGAACTATAATCAGCATCATATCACGGAATTGTTCAAACAGTATGCTGGGTTACAGCAAAATCTGTTGCGCAGACCGGATACCGAACAACCGCATGCCGCAAACCGGTTTTTTAAGCGGTTGCTGGATCGTTTTCATCGCCAAACAGATGTCTCCATTTTGTTGCAGGCATTACCGGATCCTTACTTTCCCTTAGGCATGCTGGAACAAACTATATTTGCCGATGTGGTGGGTATGCGGTTTTTTATCAACAAGCGTCGACCCGACCTGGAACCGATCCTGGGCCAAGAACTCGTGGATTGGGCCGGAGCCTTTCTAAGGATTCAACACGACATTCAAACCCTGTTCGATCCCAACACCATTACCTGCATACCCGTGGACGGTACCCGTCACCGTCTCCCTTCCGGCCATTGGTGCAATCTTTGCGGAGTATGCTGTCAGATCGGGGGCATACGGCCGGATCCGCCACCAGGTATTTCTTATCCGGATCATTGGGTTGGCTTGCTTTCCGGTGAAACCCTTGAGAATCAACAACTCTGTCCATTTTTGTTTCAGTACTTTGGTGAACCGCGCTTTTTTTGCGCCATCCATAATATCAAACCGGTCACCTGCCGTGTTTTTGACCGAGAAGACTGCCGCCGAGGTCTCGAAGACCGGAGCCTTCACGGTAACTAATCAATGATCAAGATTTGTCCAGTTCACTGCACGTTTTGCATGAACGTTCTCCATGACTTCCGCTTTATCAAATATCAACATATTGCATTTTGATTTTGCCGTTTTTTATAGTAATCTCACCTGCTTTACTTTTTCCAGGAGAATTATCCGAGGCAAGAATATATTTAACGCCCCAACGATTTTCCCATCTCTTCATCTCGTGCTTGTGCCCAAATAATATTACATCTACCCTATTATAAACTGCGCGAGCCAATTTCGAAGCATCTTTTAGCTCCATAAAAGGGTGATTTCGCATAAAGGGGTGATGGTGAAAGAACAATATTTTTTTCATTTCCGGTATGGTGGGGTTTCCCAATATGGCGGACAATGCATCAAACTGAATATCTCCAACTTCTCCACAAGCGAAATCAAATGGATGGTCTGTTTCAAGATTAGTATCAAGCGCTATGAACATAACGCTGTCGCTTCCATTTCTGACAACATTAACCACTGGTTTGTTATCAGCCAAAAAAGTCCCTCCTTGCCCTAAAGGGATCGAAAGCATGTCATCAAAACGCTTACCTCTTTCCTTGCTGTAAAAATTTCCTGCTGCTCCAAAATCATGATTCCCGGGAACGATGAAGATACGGTTTTTAAATTGTTTGAGCTTATTAAATGCGTTTTTATACTGCTCTTCATGTCCGTCATCGACAATATCCCCGGTTATAACAATATAATGATTTGCATATTTGGTATTAACAGTATCCAGCGTCTTAATGGCTTTCTGATTGTCCTTATTGTTTCGGTGGAAATGCAGATCGCTTAAGTGTAAAATTTTCATGTTTTTTCCTCCTTTTATTGGAAATTAAAAGATGACAGTCCTTTTTTATCCCCCAGCCGAGATTTTTAGCGGTATGGTACAACCGGGTTGGGTAAAAAATATTTTTTTCGAGATACTGGGTTTTATAATATCATCATAACGCCGAGGTTTAGATGGAATCTGAAGATGCTCAAGGGTGAAAGCGCTAATAACTGTTATGTGCCAGGACTGATTTGGATATGTAACAACGTTATGATCAATAAAGAACTTTTCAAGCCTTATAGGATATTGAAATCAATTTTCATGCCAAGTTTTGTTTTGTTCGTATAAGGTGCCAAAAATCCTTATTTAATTGGTTGGTTATGTGAGGTTAGGTTTAACTCTCGGGGAATAAAAAAGGCGGATTGTATTAAAAAATGCACAGAAAAATGTGCATTAGGTGCACAGTTTTCTGTGCATGACTCTTTTGGTTCACGGTTTCTGGTGATTATTCAGAATGGAAAAATATGGATGCAGACGATTAACAAGGAAGGATCCGGCTGTTGAGATGGATGGTACTGCTATTCGAATGATTCCCGTCTGAAAATGGTTGCTTGATCTTTTATCTCATATACTATATTTACAAAAACGTACGACTGACCTGGATTCCTTACGTAAAATCGAGTGTTTGCTATACCCTAAATGAGCGAAAGTCGAGGGTGCCCCAGATTTGAGGCATCAAGGGCGAGGCCGTAGTCGTTTACTGCGAGCCCTTGATAACGAAGAAGATCCCCGCTTAAGGCGGGATTTCGCTTTGCTCAAGGCGCTTTCATCGGCTTTCCCAACGGGTAAACAAAATGGGATTTTTTAATTAATTTATATCTCATCTATAGAATAGTTAATAAAATGCATCCAAATCCCCTAAAATACATAATAAATCAAACACATAAAATATTTTTCCCATTTTGTTTACGATCATTTAGGGTTATATCAAACCAATAAGATTGCCGGATCAGCTCCCACGTAACAAGTTGAGGAAGGAGACGCACAAGATGCCGGAAAAACCCCCCGTCCATATTATCAGTGACGCGCCCGAGGCCGAGTCTCCGGTCTTCGGGTTTGACCCCTATGCCAAAACCATTGCCGGTCTGATCGCCAACAAGGAGAACCAAACACCGCTGGTAATTGGAATATACGGCCTTTGGGGCTCGGGCAAAACCACCCTCATGGAAACCGTCAAGCGCCTGCTGGAAAGCGGAGACTATTCAGACAAAGCCACTTTTCGCAAATGCAAGACCGTTTGGTTCCAGGCCTGGAAATACGGCCATGAAGATGAAATTCTGGCAGCGCTTATTGAAGAAATATTTAAAGCGATTAAAAAAGATGATTTATTTACGAGTCGTATAATAGGCGAAATCGAAGAATTCATCAATAAAGTGGATGTTGCTAAAGGTATCGGAGAGTTGGCAAAAAAGTTTATCGGACTGAATGTCGCTGATTTTATGAAAGATCCGGCATATAAAGCAAAACTTGGATTTTACGATACCTTTCAGGAATTTTTTGACAGATTGTTATGGAGTTACACGAAGCTACGTCCAAAATTTAGCAGTACAGAAGAACCGGATGACCGGAAAGGCGTCCTGGTGGTGTTTATCGATGACCTGGATCGCTGTCCCAAGGAAAGGATTCAAAAAGTCCTTGAGACCATCAAGCTGTTCATGGACAAAAAAGGATGTGTGTTTGTGATCGGCGCGGCCAATGAAATCATCGAAGGCGCTCTGGCCGGTACCTACGGCGAAGAAGGTGCGGCCAGGTTCCTGGAAAAAATCGTCCACGTCACTTTTAAACTTCCCAGGATTCCGGCCAATGATTTTAAAAAGATGATAGAAAAATTCAATCCTCAGATCCAGGATAATCTGTCTTCTCACCTGAATTTGATCATGCCGGCACTGCAGAACAATCCCCGGCAGCTCAAGCGATTTTTGAACAATCTGAATCTGCTGGACGGCCTGCTAAAGAACAGTAACATCGAGATTGAATTCAACCATCTATTGTTCTGGAACATCATCGACCACAGCTTTCCGCAACTGGCAAATGACATCAAAGAAAACCCTGTAGTGCTGAATACCCTTCAAGAACATGTAATATCCCTTGCTAAAAAACTGGAGGAAAAAGACCGGTGGGAGATACCGCAGGAAGAATTAAAAAAAGTACCTCAGTCGTTTCACAACTATGTTCAAAACAAGCAGCTTTTTGATATTATAACGAAGATAGATATTGATCGAAACCGGCTTCAGGAGCTGCTGACCATGAGCGGGATTGTCGAAAGCACAGAGGATGTCAAAGAAGAAAAAGCACCAAAAGAGTACCCTACGGGTATCGGAGACATGGCGGACGTGCCTGTCGGCGATTTTCAATACGGCGATGATAAAAAGACTGTAGCGATTAAAGAGCCGTTTAAAATCGATATCTATCCGGTGACCAACCGCCAGTTTGAAGAATTTATTGATGCCGGTGGTTATAACGAGGACAGATTCTGGTCAGAAGAAGGTCGAACGTGGCGGAATAAGAAAAAGGTAACTTTAACTAAATACTGGAAAGAAGTGAAATGGAACCAGCCCGAGCATCCGGTCGTTGGGGTGAGCTATTACGAAGCCGAAGCCTTTGCCAGATGGGCGGGCAAGGAACTGCCGATCGAACACCAGTGGGAACGGGCCGCCAGGGGAATTGACGGGCGCGACTATCCCTGGGAAGGTGGATTTGACAAGGAAAAATGCAATACATCGGAGTCGGGTATCGGAAAAACAACCCGGGTCACCCGATATCCCAACGGCATCAGTCCTGAAGGCTGTTATGATATGGCCGGAAATGTCTGGGAATGGACCCAAAGTTTTTATGATGAGAGCAAGGACTATCGAGTGCTTCGCGGCGGTTCCTGGTTCGACTATCGGTACTTCGCGCGTTGTGCAAACCGCAACGGGAACTATCCGTACGATCGGTACAGCTATGTGGGTTTTCGTTGCGTCAGGACTTTAAAATAACCCTTTGCCCTTTTACCTTTTTACCCTTTTTTACGCGAGGCGATTAAATACATTTTACAACAATGCCCAAAGAAGTCGACGCCATCACCAAACTTTACGATTTGCTTCTCTGGATGATTCCAAAGCTGGTAAAATTTCCACGCAGCCAGAAGTTTGTAATAGGAGACAGGATTGAGAACATGATGCTCGATATTTTAGAACTTTTGATCGAGGCAGCCTATTCCAAAAATAAACATAAGGTTCTAAAAACCGCGAATCTTAAGCTCGAACAACTGCGGTATTTGGTGCGGCTATCCAAAGATCTAAAACTAATCAATCTCAAAGAATATGAGTTCTGCGCCCGGGCGGTTGACGGTATCGGCACATCCATCGGGGGGTGGCTCAAATATAGCCGACGTGAAAACATTTAATAATCTGTTTGATAAAATTGTATCTTTCGATAATCTTTTATCGGCGGCACGAAAGGCGCAGAAAGGAAAGCGGTTCAAAAAAGCAACGGCGCTTTTCAATCTGAACCTTGAGAAAGAATTGCTAAGGCTCCAAGAAGAACTTAATCAGGGAACGTACCGGCACGGCGGGTATTATGATTTTTTTATCTACGATCCCAAACAGCGACTGATCAGCGCGGCGCCGTATCGCGACCGGGTGGTGCACCATGCCCTGTGCAATGTTATCGATCCGATCTTTGACCGAACATTCATTTTCGATTCATATGCCTGCCGCAACGGTAAGGGTACCCACAAGGCGGTTGACAGATTTACGGCTTTTGCCCGCAAAAACAAATACGTGCTCAAATGTGATATTAAAAAATATTTTTACAGTATCGATCAGCAGATTCTCGTGGCCGCCGTAAAAAGGAAAATTCGATGCAAAAAGACACTGAACCTTATCCGTGAAATTGTATCTTCACGAAAGGATAACCGAATTGTTGAGTATTTTGCAGCAGACGATCTTTTTACGCCGTATTTAAGAAAACGTACAATTCCCATTGGGAATCTTACCAGTCAGTTTTTCGCCAACGTTTATCTGAACGGATTTGATCATTTTGTTAAACAACAGCTCAAGTGCAGGCATTATATCAGGTATGTGGATGATTTCGTGGCCTTGGGCAACTCTAAGGCACAGCTTTACAAGATCAAGGCCCGCATGCAAGAATACCTGGACACTTTGCGTCTGAAACTTCATAAAAGAAAGTGCCGGGTCTACCGGGTAACTGACGGTATACGTTTTCTGGGCTACCGGATTTTTCCGACCCACCGGCTGCTTGACAAAGGAAATGCGCTGCGCATGCGACGCAAATTGAGAAAATTAAGCTGCCGATACAGAGAGGGGCATATCCCGCTGGAAAATGTTCAACAGCGGATCCAAAGCTGGATCAGCCACGCGAGTCACGCCGACACCTACCAACTGAGGTGCCGGGTGCTGGGCAGCGTGGTTTTTCAGAGGGGCGAAACCAAAAATGATTCGCGGCGGTTCCTGGAACAACAATCGGAACAACGCGCGTTGTGCAAACCGCAACAGGAACAATCCGAACAATCGGAACAACAATGTGGGTTTTCGTTGCGTCAGGACTTAAATGCGTAAATGATGCCGGAGCCGGATCTTTTACGGAAGATTCGGGTGTGTATTATTTAAGTCCAGGTTTCGCTCCTGTGTCGGCTTGTTTGCCGACCGAAACATAAACCCTCCCTGCCCGGGCTGGTAGCCTGTTGAGCGAACGTCCGGGCGGGGAATCTATCACAGATGAAATAATTTCGTTATAACATGACTTTCGGCCATTTGAAAACTTATTTGATTTAACTTAAGACAACTGCTTCTCGAAAGAAAACTCCATTCTTTTGCCTTGGGGTCCAATGACATGCAAGGCATTTATCTTTTCAATTG